>Ga0209826_1000313_pt1 | contig 35590 bp, 35 predicted proteins | sample GOMGulsemesocosm_5_FD_184637 | JGI IMG/M metagenome (GOLD analysis project Ga0209826, IMG submission 184637) | Methane-oxidizing microbial communities from mesocosms in the Gulf of Mexico - GOM15C Gulf of Mexico (SPAdes) (version 2) | ecosystem: Environmental > Aquatic > Marine > Cold seeps...
TGGCATGACTGCATGTCAGCAACAAACTAACAGGCTAAGAAATATGATGACGATGGATGATAGAGACGGTGTAATCTGGATGGATGGAGAGTGGGTTGAATGGCGTGAAGCAAAAGTCCATGTCTTGACTCATACATTACACTATGGTGCCGGCGTGTTTGAAGGATTAAGAGCTTATCATGCAGAAAAAGGCACCGCTATCTTTAAGCTACAAGAGCATACAGATAGACTGTATCGTTCGGCTCATATTTTAAATATGAAGATTCCATTTGATAAAGGTGTAATCAATCAGGCACATAAAGAAGCTGTAGCGAAGAATAATTTAGACAGTGCTTACATTCGTAGCATGGTGTTTTACGGTTCTGAAGGTATGGGCTTAAGAGCTGATAATCTTAAAGTGCATGTGATGATTGCGGCATGGGAATGGGGGGCTTATTTAGGCGATGAAAGTATGGAAAAAGGGATTCGCATCAGAACCTCTTCTTATACTAGAAATCATGTAAATAGTACTATGTGTAAAGCTAAAGCCAATGGTAATTATATTAACTCTATCTTAGCATTACAAGAAGCTCTATCAACAGGTTATGACGAAGCTTTATTACTTGATCATGAAGGTTTTGTAGCAGAAGGCAGTGGTGAAAACTTGTTTATTGTCCGTAATGGCAAAATATACACTCCAGAAACTACTTCTGCATTAGAAGGTATTACTCGGGATACATTGATTACAATTGCACAAGAAAATGGTTATGAAGTCATTGAAAAACGTATCTCTCGTGATGAGGTTTACGTGGCAGATGAAGCATTCTTTACAGGCTCTGCAGCAGAAGTGACACCTATTAGAGAATATGATGGACGGCTCATAGGTTCAGGTACTCGCGGAGCCGTTACTGAACAACTACAAACCCTTTATTTTGATTATGTAAATGGACGTAAAAATAACCATGATGAATGGTTAAGTTACGTTTCTTAAGTGGCGCAAGCAAAAAAAATATTAGTTATCGGCCCTTCTTGGGTCGGTGATATGGTCATGGCACAAAGCCTATTTATGGCCCTAAAAGACCAAAATCCTGAGTGTCAGATTGATGTTTTAGCACCCGCTTGGTCTTTCCCTTTGTTAGAGCGAATGCCTGAAGTCACCGAAGCGATTGCCATGCCTTTAACTCACGGACAGTTTGGCTGGAACCTACGCAAGACTTTGGGGAAACAACTACAAGGAAATTGTTATGATCAAGCTATTTTGTTACCCAATTCCTGGAAATCGGCTTTAATTCCTTTTTTTGCTAATATTCCAAAACGAACAGGCTTTTTGGGTGAAATGCGTTGGGGATTACTAAATGATACTTTTAAACTGAATAAACAAGTACTGAGCATGACAGTGCAGCGTTTTGTTGCATTAGCTTTACCAAAAAATCAGTCTGTTAGTGACTATCCTATCCCTTCATTAATGATTAATGAAGATGATCAACAAAAAGTAGTTCAAGATTTTAATGTCGATATTTCAAAAAAAGTATTGGCGCTATGTCCAGGAGCTGAATATGGCCCAGCAAAACAGTGGCCCGCCACTCATTATGCAGAAGTAGCTAAACAAAAAATTGCTGATGGATGGGTTGTCTGGATATTTGGATCAGCTAAAGATCAAACTGTTTCTGACAAAATTAATCAATTATCAGGGAATCAGTGTCAGGATTTTAGTGGTAAAACTTCATTGGCAGAAGCAATTGATTTAATGTCTTTAACTGAAGTCGTGGTCAGTAACGATTCGGGTTTAATGCATGTGGCTGCTGCATTGAATAAAAAAGTGGTCGCTATTTATGGGTCTTCAGACCCCCAATTTACCCCGCCCTTAAGTAGCAAAGCCAAGATACTCAATTTAAATTTAGATTGTGCTCCTTGTTTTAAAAGAGATTGTCCTTTAGGCCATACAAAATGCTTAGTTGATATATCCCCGGCCCAAGTGCTTACCGAAATTAGCTAATCAACACCATGAAAATAGCCATTGTAAAATTATCTGCACTCGGCGACATTGTCCATGCCATGGTAGCTCTGCAGTTTATTAAACAAGAAAGACCTGATGTTATTATTGATTGGTTAGTTGAAGAAGGTTTTTCAGGCCTCTTGCAAGGAAACCCAGATATTAACCAAGTACTCACGGTTAATTTAAAAGCATTAAAGAAAAATAAAGAAAATTTTTTTAATGAGATTAAAAAAGTCAGGCACTATGCGCATAATAATTATGACTTGGTGATTGATGCTCAGGGCTTAATTAAATCAGCGATTACTTCTAAACTATTAGCAAGGCAGGTGGCTGGCTTTGATACACAATCTATCAGAGAAAAACAAGCAGCCTGGTTTTATAAAACAAAAATAGCCTATCCTTATGATGCTAACACCATAGATAGAAATGTTGCTGTGATTGGACTGCCTTTAGGGGTGACAATTACTGAACAGCAAATTTTAGATAAAGCCCCCTTTCTCTTTTATCAGAATGGATTACAACAGTTGGCCGATTTTTATTCGTCTGATATGGCAAATATTGTTTATGTTATTGGTTCAACATGGCCGAGCCGGAACTATCCGAAAGAAAAGTATCTAAAGGTTATTCAAGGCTTAAATGCAAATAGTTTAATAATTTGGGGTAATGAGGAAGAAAAGCAAAATGCAGATTGGATTGCTGAACGGACAGACAAGGCAAGTGTATTGCCAAAGCTTAATTTCGATCAGTTAAAAGCTGTTTTAGCTCATGCAAATTTAGTGATTGGTAATGATACGGGCCCTACTCATATGGCCTGGGGGTTCAATACGCCTTCTATTACTTTATTTGGTCCCACTCCCGTTAGTCGAGTGTATCAAACTAAAATTAATAAAGTATTAAAGTCAGCCTCAATTGTCAATCCATTTAAATTGAATAAAAATGACTTTTCAATTAAAGATATTAAGGAAAACGATGTTATCCAGTTAGCGACATCACTCCTTGGATAATAGGGCAAATAAGTTTGAGTTCACTATAATTAACAAAATCAATTGAATTAATCTTTACTAAGCAAAGGTATTTATATGGAAGCGGTTATTGAGCAGGATGATAAGTACGCGGATTTTTTGAGTGCGCTCCAACTGAGTAATAAATTAACAGCTAATGATTTAAGCAAAGCTCGTCGTATGCAAAAAACAGCGGTTAGTGAGCTGATGCCCCAATTGTTGATTAAATTAGGTTTATGCTCAGATGTGGATATAGCAGAGAGTTTTGCAGAAATCACTCACTTGGAGAGAGTAACGAAGCAAGATTACCCTCTAGAAAGCCCTTTTTCAGAAGATATTTCTTTAAAATTTCTAAAACATAATCATTTGATAGGACTAGAAATAGATGAGGACAATATTTCTATTGCAGTGATGGATCCACAAGATGAATATATTGTCGATGCATTAAAGCTGGCTACAGGAAAGCAGGTTAAAGTGAAAATTGGGTCTCTTTCTGATATTGGTGCGGCTCTGGATGCTCAATATGGTGATGGTAAGTCAGAAATGGATCAGTTAAATCATCATTTGGAAACGGATGAAATTGGTGATGAAGACTTAGAACATTTAAAAGATTTAGCCAGTGAAGCGCCCGTCATTAAAATGGTTAATTTGTTCTTGCAAAGCGCCATAGAAATGCAGGCTTCAGATATTCATATCGAACCTTTTGAGCTAGCGTTAAAAGTACGGTTAAGAATTGATGGTGTACTTCAAGATATAGAAGCTCCTCCTGTTTCATCAACCGCGGCTGTTATTTCGCGTATTAAAATAATGGCCAAACTTAATATTGCTGAACGCAGGCTACCTCAAGATGGCCGTATTAAATTACAAATGCTAGGTAAGGAGTTAGATCTTAGGGTTTCTACCATTCCGACTATGTATGGTGAAAGCGTTGTTATGCGACTGTTAGATAAAGACAATATTGTCTTGGATTTCGAAGCACTGGGGTTGACAGGGAAAAATGCACAACAATTTATTGATGTATTAGCCAAGCCGCATGGGATTACATTAATTACAGGGCCAACAGGGAGTGGTAAATCAACTACTTTGTATACTGCGCTAAAAAAACTAAATACCGCAGAGCGTAAAATTATTACTGTTGAAGACCCAGTGGAATATCAATTAGAAGGTATTAACCAGATACAGGCCAAACCACAAATTGGATTAACCTTTGCCTCCGCTTTACGGTCAATTGTTAGACAAGATCCAGATGTCATCATGATTGGTGAAATGCGGGATTTAGAAACTGCAAAAATAGCCGTACAGTCAGCATTGACGGGCCATTTGGTATTATCAACACTACATACTAATGATGCAGCTGGCGGAATTACTCGATTGTTAGATATGGGGTTAGAAGAATATTTATTGAGTTCCACTGTTAATGGTATTTTGGCACAACGACTCGTTAGGAAGCTCTGTCCCGATTGTAAAATATCATATCTTGCGTCAGAGTTAGAGATTGAGGAAATGCAACTGAGACGGTTTTCTGAAACTGATGATGACAATTTAGCTGTGAATAAGAATGACATTTTTTTATATAGGGCTGTTGGTTGTGATAGTTGTGGGGATATTGGGTACAAAGGTCGACAAGCTATTGTTGAGTTTTTACCCATGTCGGACTCTATTAGAAAACAAGTGATGGCACGTAAAGAAGCGGGAGATATACAGCAGCAGGCAATAGATGAAGGCATGTTAACCATATACGAAGATGGACTGCAAAAAGCGATGGAAGGGGTCACTACATTAGATGAGGTGTTGCGCGTTACCTCGGAATCTTAAGATGGCATTGTATTCATATAAAGCAGTTAACAACTTGGGGGAAACTGAAGAGGGTGTTAAAAATGCACCTGACCAACAAAGCCTCTTGACCGAATTACAAGGTCAAGGGTTTATCCCCATTAAAATAGAGCTGGCTACAGATAAAACCTTTTTAGGCATTAGCTTGGGTGGTGGTGGAGTATCGCTATCTCAAAAGGAAGTGCTTTTATTAACAGGTGAGTTAGCAACATTACTTGATTCAGGTTTACCACTTGATAGATCTTTACGCATATTAATCCAACTCACCGAGGATAACGATAAACTGAGTAAATTGATTACTCAGGTATTAGAAAAAGTGAAAGGTGGCGATTCATTAGCCGATGCCCTAGAAAGCCAAACTGGAGTTTTTTCTCGGTTTTATCTTAATATGATACGTGCAGGAGAAATGGGAGGAGGTCTGGGCGAAGTCTTAAATCGACTAGCTGAATATCTAGAAAGATCACAAGAACTAAAAGATACAGTTTCAACGGCACTCATTTATCCCGCTATATTATTAGTGATGTCAGTGGCTTCCTTATTAGTCATGCTAACCTTTGTGGTGCCACAATTTACTGAGATGTTTGAAAATGCAGGGAAAGAACTCCCTGTTCCCACACAAGTTGTTGTAGCTATTGCCGATTTTTTACAATCCTATTGGTGGGCATTATTAATAGTGGTAGTCAGCAGTATTAGTTACATGAAGGCACAATTAGCCAATCCTGTGAGTAAAAAAATATGGGATGCACGTTTTTTAGTGATGCCTTTATTTGGTGATATTCTTTTGCATATGGAAACGGCTAATTTAACCAGAACATTAGGGACTTTGTTAGGTAATGGCGTGTCTATTTTAAGTGCATTGGGTATAGCAAAAGAAACGGCGGGAAATTCAGTGATGGAAGAGTTGCTGGAAGAGGCCGAAGAACAGTTAAAACAGGGTAGAAGTATGTCTGATGCATTAACTGAGAGTGAATGCTTCCCTAAATTAGCGGTACAGATGATTAAAATGGGGGAAGAAACAGGACGTTTGGAAGAAATGCTATTACGTGTTGCCACCATTTATGACAAACAACTGCGGACTGCAATACAACGTATGTTGGCTTTGTTAGAGCCAGCATTAATTATTACATTAGGGTTGATGATTGCAGGAATTATAGTGTCAATTTTATTAGCTATATTAAGTGTAAATGATTTGGCCTTTTAGGCAAACTGTTAAGCCCTCGCCCCTGATGGGGAGAGGGTTGGGTGAGGTGAGTCAAATAATTCTCTTTTTCAATTTATTCTTTTATCTTTTAAATATAAAAGAATAAGGAATAGGGCGCTTTATTTTTATTCCCCTCATCTCAGCCTTCTCCTCTGAGGAGGAGGAGTTAAGAGCTAAAGCCATATTTATATAGGCTGAGTAGTTACAGAAAATACTTGTGTAGGTAGCTTTTAAAGGCGAAGGCTTAAAAGCAAGATTCATTAAATCAAAGTTTTTAGACATTATTTTTAAATTTATAAGAGGTTTTACAGGTGAGTGTGAAATATAAACAGATAGAAAAAGGCTTTACGCTTTTAGAGTTGCTAGTGGTATTAGGTATTATTGCTATGTTGGCAGGGATTGTTGGCCCACAAGTGATGAAGCATATGGGGGCGTCAAAAACTAAAGCAGCTAAAGTTCAAGTAGAAGACTTATCGGCTGCTTTGGATATGTATAAATTAGATGTCGGTAAATACCCAACATCAGAACAAGGGTTAAGCGCATTGGTTGAACAGCCAGCAGGAAGTAAACGCTGGAATGGGCCTTACTTGCGAAAAACCAAAGTTCCACAAGACCCTTGGATACAAGATTATCAATATAAATCCCCAGGACAACATGGAAAATTTGATTTATATAGTTATGGTGCTGATGGAAAAGAGGATGGCGAAGGTGAAGATCAGGATATAAATAGCTGGGAATAAAATGTATAAACAAGCACAAGGATTTACCTTAATAGAACTTACGGTTGTGTTATTAATCGTTGTGCTTGGTTTTTCTGTGATTGGGACAAATATTTCATCGGGCAACCAATCCTCTCAACTAAAGGCAATCACAAGAGATTTAGCTTCCGCGCTACGCTATGCCAGAGGACAAGCTTTAATTTCACACGATGAAATTACGGTTGCTATCAACTTGGCAGAAAATACTTATAAAATTTCAAATAGGAAAAAAACTTATCATTTTTCAGATGAAATAGATGTAACTTTAGAGATTGCCCAAGAAGAATTTGATGATGAAGAAACAGGTAATTTAAGGTTTTATGCTGATGGTTCTTCCAGTGGAGGGAGAATTACTTTTGAGTGGGGAAACTTAGTGAGTAAGGTTGATGTCAACTGGCTCAGTGGCAAGGTTAAAATAAGCGATGAATAAAGTGACTAAGCATGAACAATAAAGCCATTAAAGCAAACCAAGGCTTTTCCCTGCTAGAAATACTCGTTGCTTTTACCATCATGGCTGTTTCATTGGGCATTGTATTAAAAATATTTTCCTCGGGTGTTAATACAGCTGTCATTTCAGAAGACTATATTATAGCGACCCAGATAGCTGAATCACTTATGGCAAAAACGGGAGTAGAGGAACCTTTGGAAGAAGGGGAAACGACGGGGCTTGAAGATGATAAGTATCAATGGTCGGTCAAAATAGAAAATATGGATAATTCAGATTTAGCTGACTCAACGGTTGAGCTTATGGATATTGAAGTCAAAGTCGGGTGGGACTTTGAGCAACAAAATGGCCGAATGATTGAATTAAATACGGTAAGAACAAGGCAAAAGGAATAATGCCAAAGTCTTATAAATTTTCTGGGTTTACCTTGATAGAAGTCATGTTAGCCATGACATTACTGAGTATTATGGTGACATTATTATTTGCTAGCTTGAAAATTTGTGCAGAAAGTTGGAATAAAGGGGAAGCCAAAATAGCAGAGGTTAATGAAAAGGCTGTAGTTTATCAGTTTTTTAAACGGCATTTACCTTCAGTACAACCTTTATGGGATGATTTTTCTGAAGAGGGGGTGAATCAATTTTCTTTTCAGGGTGGTGCAGATACAGTACAGTTCGTTTCTGTTTTTCCAGCAAGTTCTGGGAGAAAAGGCTTACAAATTTTCGAAATTTCATTTGATCAAGCTGCTCACATGATTAACATTATAGTTAAACCTTTCTATCCCGCTTTAGAAGAGCAAGAGTGGCAACAAGAGCAAGTTGTATTATTAGAAAATGTTGAAGCATTCAAGATAAGCTATTTTGCTAAACAAACAGAGAATAGTGAAGGTACATGGGGTGGTAGCTGGAGAGAAAAAGAGATGTTGCCAGCCTTGATAAAAATTAATATCGAGCTAAAAGGTCAAAGCTTTTGGCCAGACATGGTATTTGCCTTAAAGCTAGCGACATTAGAACTCGATTTTAAGTTGGATACAAAATGATAGGATATTCAAAGCAGTCAGGTCTGGCTATGGTGATCGTTATTTGGGTCTTAAGCTTACTCACTATCATGGCAGGGAGTTTTGCCTTGACCATGCGTCGTGAATCAACAGTGATTAGTGCAGTAAAAGATAATGCTATTGTGCAAGCCATGGCCGAAACAGGGTTAAGTTTTGCTCAAGAAATGCTCTCACTGCCAGATAAACAAATGCGTTGGCATGCCGATGGCAGTATTTACCGATTAAACTACCATGATGCTGAAATTCGAGTGAGACTTATCTCTGAACAAGGCAAAATTGATATTAATAAAGCAAGTGAAGAAAGCTTAATGGCATTACTGAGCTCAACAACTGCAGATCCTTCAAAACAGCAAGAAATTGTGAGCGCCATACTTGACTGGCGAGATAAAGATGATGTGATTCATATTAATGGTGCAGAAAAAGAAGAATATGAAGACGCAGAGTTAAACTATTCACCCGCTAATAAAGACTTTCAATTGATTGAAGAATTGCAAATGGTTTTAGGGATGAATAGTCAGTTATATAAACAATTAAAGCCACTTATTACCGTGTATTCCAAACAAAACAATGTCGATTTAAATGTGGCCTCAAAAAAGGTGATTGAAACACTGGTTGATATTGATCCCGTTATTGTTGATCAATACATACAACAAAGAACAAACAGCCATTCAGATCAACAGCCAGTCCCCGATTTCCCTATGGCTGGAGTGGAAAGTAAAAAGCAGAATGCAAATGATAATGAGGTCTATACTGTTATATCTGAAGCTCAACTTTATAGTGATGTGAGTGCAGGCATAAAAGTGATCCTAAAAAGATCACTAAATTCAGGAGGCTCTGGGTTTAAAATTGTGAGTTGGCAACAAATAGAACAAAAACAATCATTATTTGATAACGAAATGACACCTTTACTAGTAAGACAGAATGAACCTGAAGACAGAGATTGATTTTGATATAAAACATTTTTTCCAGTGGTGGGGGAAAGAACTGATAAATTGTTTACCCGAACAATTTAGACAAAAACTAAGTAAGAAATCAGCTTATGTTTTTTTGTCAGTCAATGGTGATTTTTTAGAAATAGAACCTGTCATTAATGGACAAAGTACTGAAATAACAATAATTTCTCTAAATGATGACTCGATAGATGACTATCAAAAATTAATAACAGACAGTGCTGAGCTAGAAAAAGCAGAATGTATTTTAAGATTAAGGGCTGATCAAGGGATAAAAAAAGTACTGTATTTACCTGCGGCTACAAAAGAAAATATTAGAGAAGTTGTCAGTTTTGAAATGGATCGAATCACACCATTTAATGCCGAACAGATCTATTATGAAGTTAAAGTACTGGGTAAAGAAGAGCATGGGAAAATAAATGTCTTATTGGTACTGACCCCCAAAGTTATTTTAGATAAGCTTTATCAGCAATTAAAATCAGTCAATATCTTTCCAGCCCTTGTGGATTATAGTGAAGCTGCCAATGATTTTGAGCAAGATTTAGCGCCGTATAATTTATTGCCAGAAAAAGATAGGCCAATAAAAAGTAAAGCGACTCAAATAATAACTTGGAGCTTAAGTGCTACTGCGACACTATTGTTTGCACTGGTGCTATTATTCCCAATTTGGAAACAAGAGCAAGGAATTGAAAGCTTAAGGCAGCAATTAAAAAGTTTAAAGAAAGATACCCAAGAGGTTCAAGAAAATCAGCTAGCAATAGATGAAATAATTGAAGAAACCGAAGGTTTAATAAAAATAAAAAATACAGCCCCTTCATTAATTGAAATCAGTGATATTTTAAGTCAATTATTACCTAATGATACCTGGCTGACACATTTTAAATTTTCTAAGGAGAAAATACAGGTTCAAGGCCAATCCCCGTCAGCATCGGTATTAATAGGCATCTTAGAATCCTCACTCTTATTTGAAAATGCACGTTTTGTTTCTCCTTTAACACAAGATAAAAGAACAGGGATGGAGCGATTTCAGATTAGCATGACAGTTAATAGCGCAGGAGGGCTTAAAGATGAATGATATATCATCGCAGCGTTGGCTAGCTCTGGGTTTATTAGGCGCCGTTATTCTTCTTGCCATTTTTATCGTGATTATTCCTCTAAGCTCAGTTGCCATAGATAATCATGAACAAAAACAACAGCTGATATTTAGATTACAAAAAGCCAAGCAAATTGTAGCTAGAAAAGACCATGTTTCAGCCACCATTGAGCACATTAAAAAGAAACATAAAGCTCAAAATTATTTTAGTACACGAAAGACAGAATCTCTGGCTTCAGCTGATTTGCAGAAATTTATTAAATCAACGATATCGCAAGCAGGGGGACAGTTAACCAGCACACAAGTATTACCTAACTTAATAACAGAACAAGGGTTTAAGAAGGTTGTAGTTAAAGTACGCATGGCGGGTGAAATTGATGTTTTAAGACATGTATTATATGAAATTGAATCCTCAGATCAGATTATGATTGTTGAACAATTAGATATTCGCCCCGTTCGAGGCAAACGAAACCGTAAAACGAGAAAAATAGAAGCCAGTAATAAAATGAATATTAACTTTCAAGTGGCTAGTTTTATGAGGAAAAGTAATGAATAACACCATTAAAGGATTATTGGGGTTATGTCTCTTATTGATATTTATTTTATTAATAGAATGGCTAATTCTTGGGACTAGTAATGATGAGATAGGGGTAACAGATCATGGCGATCAAAAAGAATTGGCATTAATGGGGCTACCAAAACTGGAATTGGACAATCAAACAGAAGAAACTTTTTCTTCGATGGTAGAAAGTCCTTTGTTTATACAAGGCAGAACACCCATAGCTGATGATATTGATGACAATATTGATGAAGTTGTGGGCAAGGTTGATGATGTGACTTTGCTGGGAATATATTCAATTAAAGATAAAACCTATGCTCTTTTTAATAAAAAAGGCAAAGATCGAAAATATTTAAAAAAAATACAGGGTGAGGATATTGCAGGTTGGCAGATTGTAGAAATACGATCAGATCGAGTGCTTATTGAACAGAATGGTAAGAAACAGACTTTAACTTTAAGAAAGCCTAAGCCAAAAGTAGGAAAAAAAGTAAGAATTAACTCTCCACGTAAAAAGATAAAACATAAATCTTGAGAAATAGCATGATTAATCGTAAACAAAAAATTCCATATATTATCGCTATCAGTTTAGCGGCTTCAGGGTGTGAATCAATAGGGCCAGAGTTACATGCAAAATTACCCTTAGAACCCGTTACTCAAGAACAAGAAAAAACTGAGATTGTGTACCAAGAGCTTAGTAATGAAAATTATGATGAGACTTATGCAGAAAACAGCAAAGTACAATTGTACCCAGGGACAGGGCAATTTATTTCTCAGCAGGCGGGTACGAAACCAACGAAACCATCAGGCAAAGGTGAATACAGTTTAAATTTTGATGAGGCTGACTTAGGCGAAGTAGCAAAAGTTATTTTGGGTGATATTTTAGGGGAAAATTATGTATTAAGTCCTAAAGTTGCAGGAAAAGTCACCCTTCAAACCTCAAAGCCATTAAGCCAATCAGAATTATTACCCACTTTAGATATGGTACTGGGTATTAATAATGCCGCCATGGTTTACCAAGAGGGGACTTATCAAATTAAACCGAAGGCAGATGCGGTACAAGGCAGTGCTTTTGGTGCTTATAACAAATATAAAAAACAAATGCCAAGGGGCTACCAAGTTAAAGTGGTCCCCGTTAAAAATGTTGCGGTTGAGGAATTGGCCGAAATAATCAAACCTTTAATGGAAGCAAAAAGCATTTTGCATGTGGATAGCAATAGAAATATGATGCTATTAGCAGGGACAGGTGCAGAGTTAGAGCGAGCCATGGATATGGTGAATACCTTTGATGTTGATGTTATGAATGGTCGTTCTTTTGGTTTATTTCCTTTGCATAATGTAGATGCTTCAAAAATTATTGAAGAATTAGAACAGGTCTTTCAACAGAAATCAGGGACTTCTGGAAAAGGATTTTTTCAGTTTATGGCGATTGAAAGGCTAAATTCAATATTAGCCATTACCCAACAGTCTAAATACTTAAAAGATATAGAACGCTGGGTATTTAGATTAGATAAAGCGAATACCTCGGTAGGTGGCGGCGTTATTGTTTATAAAGTACAGCATGTTAATGCGGTCGATTTAGCCACAACATTGAATGATATTTTTAGTGAGACTGGTAATAAAGACCGCCCGGCATCGGTTGCTGCAGGTCGAAAAACGGTGAGAGTCACTAATAAAGAAAAGAAAACGGCTAAAGTGACAAGAACGACTACTTTGGCCGCAACTTCCTTATCTGATGTTGGCGAGGTTAAAATTATTGCCGATGAGATTAATAATGCATTAATTATAGTGGCAACAGCACAAGATTATACTCTGGTACAGAGAGTTATTAAGGACTTGGATGTCATGCCTTTGCAGGTATTGATTGATGCGACAATTATTGAAGTGACGCTAAAAGACGAATTAAGGTATGGGATTAAATGGTTTCTAACTCATGGTGGGGGTGGTGATAATGCTATTAGTTCAAATGGAGGTGATTTTTTTGCTAATGCGTTAACAAAAGCTGCTGCAGTATCTTCAGGTGGAATTGGCTATGCTTTTATAGCTGGGGATATTGGAGCTGTGTTGGAGGCTGCTGCAACAGACAATATTGCCAATGTTATTTCATCTCCCTCGATTATGGTTTTGAATAATCAGGAGGCGACTATTCAAGTGGGTAAAGAAGTCCCAATTTTATCATCGGAATCAACTAATACTAGTGGTGGTGATGACAATGTCGTCACAAATACGATTGAAATGCGAGAAACAGGGATTACCTTAGTGGTTAAGCCAAGGGTCAATGCTAATGGACTGGTTATTATGGATATTGATCAGAAGGCTGATGATGTTCTTACAGATACAACAAAAGGAATTGATTCTCCTTCTTTTCAGCAAAGACAAATTAAGAGTTCGGTGGCTGTACAGAGTGGGGAAACTATTGTATTAGGTGGGCTGATAAGTGAAATAGATGAATTTAATAAGTCGGGTATTCCATTGTTGCATAACATCCCTTGGATAGGGGGGTTGTTTGGTGAAACAGCGAAAACAAATAATAAAAAAGAATTAGTCGTATTAATAACTCCTAGAGTTGTTAGTACCCGTCAAGATGCAAGGCTTGTAACTAATGAATTCAAACGTAAATTATCTGGTATCTATGAAGAAAAAGTAGAAGCCCCTGCTGATAGTAGTGGCTTATAAGCGTGGTTCAACAATATATTGAGCGCATATTAAGAGCAAAGGTTTATGATGTCGCAATAGAAACACCATTAGATTATGCCCGTTCTTTATCGTTGCGTTTAGATAATAAAATCTATTTAAAAAGGGAAGACTTACAACCTGTTTTCTCATTCAAATTAAGAGGCGCGTATAACAAAATAGCTTCTTTAACAGAAGCAGAACGTAGCCAAGGTGTTATTGCCGCTTCGGCAGGTAACCATGCGCAAGGCGTGGCTTTATCTGCCAAAAAACTAGGGATTAAGGCATTAATTGTGATGCCAAAAACCACCCCAGATATAAAAGTTAAAGCCGTAAAAGCTTGGGGTGGAAAAACAATACTCTTCGGGGATTCTTATGATGATGCCTGTACCCATGCCAAAGAAATAGCCGAACAAAAAGGCATGACCTTTGTTCATCCTTATGATGACCCTGAAGTCATTGCAGGACAGGGGACAATAGGTATGGAAATTCTAAGACAACATGCCGCTAAAATTGATGCCATTTTTGTCCCTGTCGGTGGTGGCGGTTTAATCGCTGGTATTGCCGCCTACGTTAAATTTGTACGTCCAGAAACAAAAATAATAGGTGTAGAACCAGATGATGCTGACTCGCTTAATCATGCCTTAAAAGCAGGCAAACGAATCAGCATAAAGCAGGTGGGTCTATTTGCCGATGGCGTAGCGGTTAAACAAGTTGGGGAAGAGCCTTTTAAGTTAGCCCAGCAGTTTGTTGATGAAGTCGTCACCGTTAATACAGACGAGATTTGTGCGGGTATTAAAGATATTTTTGATGATACCCGATCAGTAGCAGAGCCCGCAGGTGCGTTAGCATTGGCAGGCCTAAAAAAATATGTTGAGCTTAATGAGGTTAAGGGGCAAACCTTAGTCGCCATTGAAAGTGGAGCAAATGTTAATTTTGATCGTTTGCGCTATGTTGCAGAACGAACTTTGGTTGGCGAACATAAAGAGATTCTACTTGCTGTAACAGTGCCGGAAGTACCAGGTAGCTTTTTAAAGTTTTGTAAAGCATTAAGAAAACGAAATATTACAGAATTTAATCATCGGTATTTTGATGATAAGGTCGCCCACGTTTTTGTAGGAGTGACGTGTAGTGGAAAGCAAGAAGACCGCGATGAATTAATTACCAACCTTGAAAGCAAAGGTTTTTCAGTCATAGATATGACCATGAATGAATTAGCTAAAGATCATATTCGTTATATGGTGGGAGGGCACGCACAACAAAACTTAGGAGAGATTGTCTATAGCATTCAATTTCCAGAAAGGCCTGGTGCATTACTCAAATTTTTATCTTCATTAGGTAGTCGTTGGAATATCAGTATGTTTCATTACCGAAACCACGGCTCAGCCTTTGGAAAAGTGTTAATGGGCATACAAATGCCTAAATCAGAGCGAAAAGAATTTGAAAAACGTCTAGAAGCCGTAGGTTTTGATTATCAAGAAGAAACAGAAAACCCAGCTTATAAAGTATTTGTAAAATGAGACTATGAGAAGAAAATACAGTGTTTTAAGCTTACTTTTTATGACAGACTAAAGTCCGCTCTACAAGTGACTAACTATAAGTTATTAATCATTCCAAAAGTTTTCACATGTAGCTCCTTCTCCCTAGAGGGAGAAGGTTGGGATGAGGGTGAAATAGACTGCCAGAACTTATGAACGATTAATATTAAATTAATCTGTAGTAAGCTAATAGCCATGAACAAATATAGAGCCTAATACCTTAAATACTTTTATCGTAAATGAAAAAGGGAAAACAATGATTTTTAGTTTAAAAAATAAAATAACAATGGTTATCCGTTTAACTTTATTGGCTGTACTAATTAGTAATCCTGTCAATGCCGCAACTATGAACACTGCTCAAGAATCAGGTATTTACTATGAAGGAGAAAGCATTACGGATGCAGTGTCCAATAGGGTGGCGAAAGTAAATGAAGAGCAACAAGAAATAGATCAAGTAAAAACTAATTTTTTATCAGTGCTCGAATTACTAGAGCAAAATGATTACCAAACTGCGAAGGCTAAAGTAACCGCACTTATCCAACAAGCCCCTGATCAATTCGTTTACTATAATCTGCAAGCTATGCTGCAATTGGTAAAGAGTGATATTTCAGCTGCAGAACAAAGCTTTCTAAAATCTGTTGAACTGAATACTAACAATACTCAAGCTTTGATAGGCCTAGCCAAATTGACACTGGACAAAAAACAGTTTGATAAAGCAAAAGGTTACGCTAATCAAGCTTTAGCTATCAACCCTTATGATGTTAAAGCTTACCTGATACTAGCAGATGTCACTCAACAACAGCAAGGCACTGATGCCGTTGAAATCTTACTCTTAGATGCCCAGAGAAAAGTAAAAGGTAAGTTAATGGCTGAACTGGCTATTTTGCAATCTTTGGGGAAGGTTTATCTTATTAAAAATAAACCCGAAAAGTTACTTCAACTGGCAAGTGACTTAAATAAACGCAATAAAAATGACAGTGCTGTTTTACCCTTTCTTGCTGAAGCTCAGCTAATTAATAAGGACGAAGTTAATGCTGAAAAAACGCTACGCAAAATCGTTTCTCAACAACCTAACGATATTAAGCATCTCTTTCTATTGGCAAGGTTACTAGGAAAACAAAAGCATTATAAAGAAGCCTTCTCTATTGCCCAAAAAATTGAAAGCCATAAGCAGGGCGAAAGGGTAGGGAAAGCATTAAAAGCGGATGTGTATTTAGCGCAAAAAAATTACCCTGCTGCGCTGTTAAACTACCAACGAGCTTACGCAATAAGCCCTGAGGTTAAAGTGCTGGATGGAATGCTGAAAATATTAGAGCTACAAAATAAAACCAAACAAGCTGTTACCTTGTTAGAAACAGAGCAGGCAAAGTATAAAGATAATTCTAATCTGCAATTTAGATTGGCAGTGGCTTACCAAAAAACTGGGCAATACGCCTTATCAGCTCCTATATATGAAGCCTTGTTGAGCAAAGAAAAAGACAATGTAATAGTTTTGAATAACTTAGCCTTTGTATATAGTAAACAAAATAATCCCCAAGCCATTATATTAGCTAAACAAGCCTATAAATTAGCTCCTAAATCGGGAGTTATAGCTGATACCTATGGTTACCTTATACTCAAACAAGGAAGTATAAAGGAAAGTATAAAAATACTTAAAGTGGCTACTGAATTAGATCCGATGTTAGTTGAAATAAAATTACATCTGGCTGAAGCTTATATGGCGAATCAAGATAAAACACAGGCTAAAAAAACCTTACAAAAGGTTTTACAAAATAAAAAAGCAAGTCCTGTTGAGCTGAGTAAAACTAGGAAAATGCTGCTTGAATTATAAAGGTGATTTCAAAATAAAAAATGAATCATTGATATTCAACAGAATGTTATCTGTTTTACCATTATTAAACTAAAGTGCGAGGTAGTTTAGGACATAGTCTGTAGAAGCGGGCACAAGGTCAAAACTTATTTTCTCCCCAATCCAATGAAAGACTGAGTGTAATCTCAAGCCAATATAGAGCTTATGAAAATACAGGTAATTATGTGTGTTATTCAATCAGTTTGAAAAAAATGATCTTACCAAAATATATTGTTATGGATTTATCGAGCATGACGAATGAAAAGTTGAAGTCTACTAGAAAAATCTAAATTTCTCAGTTGTAACCAAAAACCTAGCAGAGATGGGGTTGCCTCTCTTGTCAGCCCCATTTAAAATCAATTTTTAACCTTCTTAAGCAATTTTAAGTGTCTTTTAGCGCGTCGTATGTAAGAGTATAAGCTACAGTTGAGGAGGTATCTCCCGCCTGCGCCGTCTCGTACCTTCGTCCTTGAACCGGAGGTTCAAGTGGAGACTTCATCAGCTGATCAGGCTTCCCGTATAAAACAGGCATGCACACCACGAACTAGAATCAGTTTCCGGGGTAAAAACAGGTTCAGGAAACACCCGGCACTAATCGAACGCTGCAGGAGATACCAAGCCAGCTATTCTAACTGGGTTTAAGGATTTTCTAAAACGTTTTCTATTTTGTGGCGCAAATTAACCAGTTGATTGGATAAATAGCTAGTGGGTGAGCTATTTTGGTTTTGTGCCTGACGTAGTTCGTGTGTCAGGTTTAATGCCGCCATCACTGCAATTCTATCGGCACCATTGACTGTACCTGAGTCACGAATTTCTCGCATTTGTCCATCAAGCTCATGTGCTGCCTGGACTAGAGATTCTTTTTCAGCTTCTGTACAGGCAACGCGATAATCCTTACCTAGAATTTTAAAAGAGACGGGGCTTAATTTGTTTGTACTCATGAACCATGTTCCATTGATTTTAACCGTGTAATCATTGCCTCAACCCGTGTTCTAGCAATGGTTGTTTTTTCTAGTAGCTTTGCTTTTTCTTTAACTAAAGAATTTTGTTTGGTTTTTAGGCTGCTATTCTCATTTTTGATTAAATTATATTTATCAATGAGCGTATCTAGCTTCGCTTCTAAGTCTTTTAATTCTGTTGATGAGTCGTTTTCTGTATCTGACATACGATGTTTTAGGTAGTTGGCTGATCTAAAGCAATACTTTATATAAATTATAGTCTATTTGGAATTTAAAATAACACCATAAAATTCCTGTTAATTATCTAATAATGTTAGCATAAGCAGGATAATTTTTTTAGAACATGAACAGGTTTATTTGCATAATTTATGGCTTATCAGACAATTAATAGAATTTTTCAAAAAAATGAAACAGATTTAAGCTCAGCTGAAGCTCATGGTTTAGCAACAGGTATGCTTTGTATTGAAAATAAGGTGGAAGTCAATAGTTGGGTGGCTGAGTTATTAGAGGACGATATCACTTTACTTGATGAAGATAAAACAATACTGATTACTTTATTTGAGCAAACGCGTCAGTTATTAAATGGGGAGGATGATAGTTTTAGGTTTGATCTGTTTTTACCTGGGGATGATGAGCCATTAACAAAGCAATTAGAAGCAGTACGCGCCTGGTGTGAAGGTTTTTTGTTTGGGATAGGGCGCGCGCGATCTGATTCTACATGGCCTGGTGATGTGGGTGAAATCATTAAAGATATTGTAGAGTTCACTAAGCTTGATACTGAGATTGATGATGATATGGATCAAGAAGATATTGATGAACTTGAAGGGGCATTAATAGAGATACAAGAATATTTAAGAGCGGCTGTGATGATGATTAGAGATCAATTCATGGAAGAAAGTAATACGCAAGCACATTAAAAAGATGAAACAAACTGAATTTAAAAGACGCCGCAAAGCATTAATGCAACAAGTGGGTGAAGGTAATATTGCTATTGTTGGCAGTGCATCAAACCATACTCGAAACAGAGATGTTGAATTCCCTTTTAGACAAGACAGTGATTTTTATTATTTAACGGGTTTTAATGAAGCCGATTCTCTTGCTGTTTTTATTCCAGGGCGGGAGCAAGGCGAATATATCTTGTTTTGTCGAGAATTTGATGAGAAAAAAGCTTTATGGGAAGGTGCGCATGCAGGTTTAGAAGGTGCCACTGAGCATTATGACGCTGATGATTCATTTCCTATTGATGATATGGATGAAATCCTACCAGGGATGCTGGAAAACAAAAGTAAGGTGTTTTATCCCATGGGACGAGACAGTGACCTTGATCATCAGCTATTAGAGTGGATAACCCATATTCGGAAGCAGTCTAGGAATGGCGTTAATGCACCGGGTGAATTAGTCTCACTTGAACATATTTTGCATGAAATGCGCTTATTTAAAAGTGCTGCAGAGCTTAAATTAATGAAGCAAGCTGCTGAAGTGTCTTGTCAGGCACATGTCCTGGCAATGCAACAATGTAAAGCGGGTGTGTTTGAATATCAGATAGAAGCGGGCATTGTGCATGAATTTATGCAACAAGGTTTACGCTATGTGGCCTATCCGTCTATTGTCGCAGGGGGTAAGAATGCTTGTGTCTTACATTATGTAGAAAATAAAGATAAATTAAAGAAGGGCGATCTACTGCTGATTGATGCAGGGGCTGAGTGTGATCATTATGCCGCAGATATTACTCGTACTTTTCCTGTTTCAGGTACGTTTAGTTCTGCCCAAAAACAACTTTATCAATTGGTGTTAGATGCACAGTACGCGGCAATTGATCAAATTCAGCCTGGAAACCCCTGGAATGCAGCTCATGATGTTTCTGTTAAAGTTTTAACGGCCGGCTTAGTTAAGTTAGGCTTACTGGAAGGGGATATTGATAAGTTAATAGAAGATGAAACTTATAAACAGTTTTATATGCATAGAATTGGCCATTGGTTAGGTATGGATGTTCATGATGTGGGTGACTATAAAATTAATAATGAATGGCGTTTATTAGAACCTGGGATGGTTTTAACCATTGAGCCTGGTTTGTATATTCCTGACAATTGCGAAACAGTTGATAAAAAATGGCGCGGCATTGGTATCAGAATTGAAGATGATGTTGTTGTGACTCAAGAAGGGCATGACGTTTTAACGCATGCTGTTCCTAAAGAAATTGATGAAATTGAAAGCTTAATGCAGGCAAACTAAATGCAGCATGATTACGATATATTAATAGTGGGTGGAGGATTAGCAGGCAATTGTTTAGCGCTAGCCCTTAAAGATTCAGGTTTACGCTTAGCGATAATAGAAGCAAACACCCGAGAGCAATTACAAAATTCGCCAGCAGGAGATAGAGCGCTGGCTTTATCAGCTGGTACAATTAAACTATTGCAGGCGCTTAATATTTGGGATGGAATTACATCTAAAGCAGCTGCTATCAAAAATATTCATATTTCTGACCGTGGACACTTTGGTAAGGCACGCTTATCGGCAAAAAAGCAGGGTGTTGAAGCTTTAGGTTATGTCATCAGTGCCAGAGATATTGAAGGCCATGTTGCAAAATTAGTTGAGCAAGCAGGAATAAAGCAGATCTGTCCCGCGCGTGTTGTTGGTTTGATGTCTGGCTTGGATGCAGTCAATGTTAGTTTAAAACAGGATGATGAATCGATTAATTTGACCGCTAAATTATTGGTTGGAGCCGATGGCGGGCAATCTTCTGTGCGGAAGCTGTTGGATATTTCTCAGCAAGTTACAGAATATGGGCAAACGGCACTAGTCACGACGATTAAATCTTCTGTGCCTCATAATAACGTTGCTTTTGAACGATTTACAAAGTCTGGTCCTTTGGCCATGTTACCTATAAATGATAAGGAGTGTTCAGTAGTATGGACACGCACGCATGAAGAAGCAGATGATTTAATGAAAGGCAGTGAAGCCGAATTTCTTGCCAGTTTGCAAGATTGTTTTGGTTATCAATTAGGTGCTTTAACATTAACTGCGCCCAGAAGAGCTTTTCCATTAAGTTTAATCCGTGCAGATAATATGGTGGTGGGGCGTACAGTTATTATTGGTAATGCTGTTCATCAATTACACCCGGTTGCAGGCCAAGGATTTAATTTAGGTATTCGGGATGTCGTCCAATTGGCAGAAATGCTATTAGAGCAGCACCAACAAAATGCAGATTTAGGCGAAAAAGTATTGTTAAATAAGTATGCTGAGAGCCGACAGAAAGACCATGATAATACTATTGGTTTTACTGATAACGTGGTTAAAATATTTTCTTCTGATTGGTTGCCTATGGCGGCAGCAAGAAGTATTAGCTTAGCAATAATGGATCATATTCCAACCGCAAAAGCAGTGTTGGCAAAACATGCAATGGGTCTAGCAGGTCGATTGCCTAGAGTTGGGAATAGAGGGTAAAGTGATGCAAGACAGTCAACAAAGATTTGAAGTTATAATTGTCGGTGGCGGAATTGTTGGGGCAACCACTGCCTGTGCACTTGCTCATGCAGGAATTAATGTCGCTTTATTGGATATGTTTAACCCCCAAAGGCAATGGACTGATGATTCCGTCGATATCAGAGTTTCTGCTTTAACCCGAGCCTCTCAGAATATATTAGAAACAGTAGGTGCATGGGAGGGTATTGTGCAACGCGGTGTTTGTGGTTATAAAGATATGCGCGTTTGGGATGCAAAAGCCGATGGTGAATTGCATTTTGATTGTGCAGATACTGAGTTTAATGAATTAGGCCATATTGTAGAAAACAGGTTTACCGTTGCAGCCTTATGGGATCAGTTAGAAACTTTGGAATCAGCCACTTGTATCAGTGATGCTAAAGTTTCAGGAATGCAATTAATAGACAATGGCAGATCACTAACATTAGACGATGGTCGTCATTTTGAAGCGGATTTAATTATTGCAGCAGATGGTCGTGATTCTAAATTAAGAACAATGGCTGGTATTGATGTAACAGGCTGGCCCTATAATCAAGATGGTTTAGTTGCAACCATTCGTACAGAAAACAGTCATCAATTGACGGCATGGCAACGCTTCTTGGATGAAGGTCCTCTAGCTTTTTTACCATTACGAACAGGTGAATGTTCTATTGTCTGGACCTTAAAGACTGAAACAGCTAAAGCTTATGTTCAACTGAGTGATGATGAATTCTTAGAAAAATTAGAACAAGCTTCAGGTGGTATTTTAGGACGCATGTTAGCAACAGGCCCAAGAGCTTCATTTGCTTTACGCTTTCAATATGCCAATAGTTATACTGATAAAAGCTTTGCCTTAATAGGAGATGCGGCACATGCAATGCATCCTTTAGCGGGTCAAGGTGCAAATGCAGGCTTATTGGATGCAGCGGCTCTGGCCGAATTAGTGATAAAAACTAAGCAAGCAGGGCGGCCGTTATCAAGTCGTAAATTTTTACGTCAATATGAACGCTGGAGAAAAGGTGATAATTTATTAATGATGTCTAGTATGGATGTGATTAATAAAACCTTTGCAGCGACTGGTGTATCAGCGATTTCATTGCGCTCAACAGGGATGAATTTAATTAATAAAACCCCTTTTGTGAAAGATATATTTAATAATCATGCCATGGGTTTAAGAGATGATTTACCCGAATTAGCCAAAAAACAAGTTTGTTGGTAGTATTAGCGTTAATAAACAAGGTATTGTAATTGCTTATCCTGTGAAGATGGGGCGTAGCTCTTTGCCCTTGAGGGCATAGGTACCGACACAAGTTTTAGCAACTAACAATAGTTAGGACTTGCACTCTTAAGTCCTCGCCCCTGATGGGGTGAGGGTTGGGTGAGGGGAATAAAAAATGCTCTTCTGCAACCTTTCTTTTCTCTATCATTTAAAGAGAAAAAGAATAAGGAAGAAGAGAGTTTTTACCTCCCCTCATCCCAACCTTCTCCCCTGAGGGAGAGAAGGAGCTTAAGAGCCAACATCTTTTATTTGCAAGTATTTTCAGAATGGGATGTAGTTACAAGGCTTTAATGATTTTTAGTGTGACAATTTTCAGGTATTAGTTTTTATATCCATAATAATAAAATGAGGAAGGGCTATGGCGGAAGTATTATTTATTTTACTGATTGTGTATGTGGTTTATGTCGTACAAAGTGTGGTTTATAAAAAAGACACAAAAAAAGAAGTGCCGCCTGAAGTAAAGCCAACGGTTGTTGCTGAAACAGTTAAAAAACCAGAAGTGAAAAAAGTTGTTGAGAAAGCTAAACCTGTTACTAAAAAAGTAACGCCAAAAAAAGTAACAACAGCAAAAAAAGGGGCAACTCCTAAAGTAAAAGCAAAACCAATCAGTGCAAGCCTGCGTAATCCAGAAACAGGAGATGTAGATAAAATCGCGACAAGTTACCGAATGACCAAGCGATGGATTAAGGATGCATTGGTGGCAGAAGGGTTGTTACCTAAAGTTTATAAAACAGCTGAATTAGATGATGCGGCAAAGGCAAAAATTGATAAAGCATTGGTTAAATTAGCTAAGATGGATAAGTACAAATAAGGTGTTGATTTTATTCTCCTCACCCCAGCCCTCTCGGCAATAGCTCCTGCATTGCTCTACTTACCTACTTCCATGTAGGCATCCAGCAGGAGAGGGAGCAAGAGACGATCTCAACCTATTGTTTTTATAATCAAAAAGTTGTGTAGATACCCTATGCCTTAAGGGAGCAACATGCGAAAACTGATGGAACAATTAATAAGGTGAAGAAGGTTTAATAAATCTTAATATTTTGCAAATAGCTTCTCTTCCTTTGAAGGTACAATTATATTGAAAAGGCTGGGTTTCTTATTGTTGAGATAATAGCCTAAAGGAAAAAGTTGTTTCTTTACCTGGAATGCTACTGACTTGAATAGCTGTTTTATGCAGATCAATAATGCGTTTAACAATCGCAAGACCCAAACCACTATGATTAGATTCACACTGCCTATTTTTATCAAGTTGATAGAAACGGTCAAAGATAAAAGGTAATTCTGCCTCTGGAATGCCCATGCCATTGTCTTGGATATTAATGGTCACTTGCCCTTCTGTATTTATTAAAGAGACACAGATAAGTCCATTTTTATCGGTGAATCTTAAAGCGTTTTCTAATAAATTTTCTATAGCTCTTTCAATTAAACTAATATCTGCATAAACAAATAAATCTATTGAGTCATATTGTTTTTTAAATTGGATGTTTTTTTCTTGAGCCCGAAGTGAAAATTTTTGAATAATATCTTCTATCAGCTCTGCAATATTAAAATTTTCTGGATTTGGCTGAGCTTCACTGGCATCTAATTTGGCTAGTTCAAATAACTCTGCCACCAGTTTATTGAGTCGATCACAATGTTTAATTGCAATCCTCAAATAGTCTTGGCGCTGTGTTGAACTTAAGTCGGATTCTTTAATTAATAAGGTTTCAATGTAGCCTTGTAAGGTTGCCAAGGGCGTACGTAAATCATGAGAGACATTAGCCACCATTTCTCTACGTAAATGGTCGGTCGTTTGTAATTCGTCAAGTTGTAGGTGAATTTTTGAAGCCATGGCCTGAAAGGCTGCAGTAAGCTGGTCTATTTCATCCCCCTGTTTTTTATATGAAGGGAAGGTTGGGTTTGCTTGAGGATTATTTTCAAATTGGCTCACAATGCGTGCTAGGCTTTTTAATCGCTTAGTCAGGTTGGAAAATAGAATTAAACCGAAGATAAATATAATAAAAAGACCAATGCCAATAGCAATTGAACTACTTGATAATATGTAACTATCTTTTATCCGTTCAGCAATTGAAGCGTATTGTTCCCCTCCTATAATGACATAGAGATAGCCATCAGGTTCATCTTTTAAGGGCACAGATGCCACTGAGAATACTTTTGTATCAGTAAAGTTTCTAGGGTCCTCTCCCTTAATAGGAATAAGAGGGTTCGTTGTTAAAGACTTTATAATCGGGTCAATATCTACTGAAAATCTAACCACCTTCCAGGCAGGTGCAGAATAGGCAAGAATCTCCCCTTCATGATCCAACAAATAAATTTCAAGGCTGGGGTTGAGTATCATCAAGTTATGAAATAATTTTCGAAGATTGGCGTAATTGATACGTTCATTTTGTAGAATGTTACTTTCTTTAACTATGTGACTAGCGACTTCACTGTTAAGCCGTTGCATGACTTCTTGTTGATATAAGTTGGTTGATATGAAAGTAATAGAGAGTGTTAAAACAGTTAATAAGCTAAAAATAAGTACGAGAGCTAAGGTCAGTTTTGCAAATAAAGTTTTAAACATTATTATAGTGTTCTGAAAATTTATAACCAATGCCCCACACAGTTTGTATGTAAACTGGTTTTTTAGGGTCATCCTCAATTTTGACTCTGAGTCTATTGATATGTGAGTTGACGGTATGTTCGTAGCCTTCATATCCCATACCCCAAACTTGGTTGAGTAATTCATTTCTGGTGTAAACTCGGGCTGGGTGGCGGGCAAAAAAAACTAATAAATCGAATTCTTTCATTGTTAAATCAACTACATTGCCTTTTACAGTCACTTGTCGGTTTTCAAGATTAATATTCAATAGTCCTCGTTGCAGAAGACTTGTACTCATATTTGTAGGGTTAGACTCAAGAGCGTCCATTCGACGGAATATGGCTTTGATGCGTGCGAGTAGTTCGGATAAACTAAAAGGCTTTGTCACGTAATCATCAGCGCCAGTTTCCAGCCCCGTGACGCGATCCAGTTCTGATGCTTTTGCTGTTAGCATTAAAATAGCCGTATAGTCTGGTTTTGAGCGAATAGATTTGCAGATAGATAAACCGTCACATCCTGGCAACATCAAGTCTAGGATAACTAAATTGAATTGATTATTAGTTATTTGCTCCAGTCCTGATGTACCATCAAAACAGAGTTTGACTGTATATTTAAGATCTCTTAAGTGTAAGGCTAGTAATTGCGCCATATCTTCATTATCTTCGATAATCAATATTGTTTTGGGTAGCATCATTTAAAATAATGAGAAGGTCAGGTTTTAGTCCTAAAGACCAGAGTATTACATTTCCCTTTTAAATAAAATGTGGGGTTACATTGGAAGTGGGACTTTAGTCCCGCCTAGAGCATAATCATGCGGGACTAAAGTCCCACTTCCAAATGCTTATAACTCACTAAAATGGGAAGTGTAATATTAAGTATAAAAAGTATACTCTGCGGAGTTAGGTTTTGTTTTTTATATTGTTTAGACGTTGTTTTAGATATAAAGGGAAAGTTTCACTAGTGCTTTTGTAGCCTTGATGAAACGAAGAGGAATCAAAGGGTATAGCTTTAATTAGGAAAAGTATTGCTCCTAATTCCTTCGCCCCCTCGGTGAAGGAATTAAACAGAACTCTATAAGCTTGAGAGTTTATCTTTTTTACTAGATGTTAAATTTGGTTTGTTTTATTTTTACGTGATAATGAAACCAAGCCAATAAGCCCACTAGCCATAAACCAGACAGCAGAAGGGACGGGTACTGCACTAATAGTGACGGTTGCAAGACCATTAGGGTAAAGACTTGCAGAATTAAAATCAAACGCTGTTAAATCAAAACCTGTGGGGGTATTTAAAAAACCAGAAAAAGGATTGACAACATTATGTACTACACCATTTTCATCTGCGCCAGTATTTGGGGCTCCCTGCATAGGAGGAAGTCCTGCAAACAAACCATTGCCAGCAGAGGTGGTGAAGTCATTTATTTCAGTGCCTGCATCGTTAATGTTGCCGTTAGTACCAATATTGAATGAAAATGAACCTCCATTATTAAAGAGGTCTTCTAAGCTATGAGCAAAAGGGTTTCCATTGGCAATAAAATAATCACTGCTGGGTAATACCATGCTTGCATATGAAAAGTATTGGTTATCAAGGTTTCCTGTTAAATCAAACAGGGCTGAGGCAGAGCTACCCGCTGTAATAGGTGCAGAGCCAATAGATCCTTGAACACGATTGCCTACAGGGTTTATTAAGGAACCATTAGCACCAAAAGTGGCCGCTAAAGCGGATGAATTACCATCTTCTGCTAAAGATTGTAATTGGCTGCTTGCAGCAATACCTGAGTCGTAACTATCAAAACTTCCATTATGAAAGCCTACCCAGACAGGCGTTATAGCCAGTCCATTTGCAGCTGAATTGTTTTTTATTGTGACTTTTACTTGCACCGCTTGTGCGTTTGTTATGGCAAATAGACCTAAAAGTCCGATGGTTGAAAAAAGTTTGATTCTATTCATTTTAAACTCTCCTAGTTAGTCATTGTTTCAATACGGAAATTCCGTAACTGATAGAGTAAAATAAATAAGTTGTGTAACTTTCACATGATTATCACAAAAGTGTCACAATAGTTTGTTGTTTCTTTCACGTAATTGAAGCATCAAGATATTTATTGAATCTAACAAATGCATCACTTGAGGAGTCTTGGTCATTAAGGGGACAATTTCAGCAGAATTTTTGAAACGTTTATACCAATAAGAATATTGTTTAAACAAGATAGGGTCATTAATATATTCAAGAAAACATAAGCGGATATATATATCTGATAAATCTTTAGTTATATGCTGCCCCATACTGGTTCCTCCTACATGTATTGTTTTTAAAGGATCTTTTAAATCAATATAACGAACCTGTAATTTTTCTGTAAAAGCCATGGCTAAAATCAAATTTAGAGTATCAAAAAAGTTGTGATAATCTTTCAGATATACGCCATCAGTAAGACCTATGTTGCTCAATTTGTCTTTTAATCTAGGGGGCACTTTTTTATATAAAGTAGCATCTATTTTGTATCGACTCATGACACTTGAAATAAGTGATACATTAAAAAATAAAAAACAGGTATGTGGGTAAACTAGGCTCGTTTTTTCACTTTGTTCAGCATAAATTGCTAGAAGACACTCATCCTTTTCAAATTCAAGATTGCTAAATACCTTGTCATCAAAAAGATATAAATCATGATCAAGAATACCAAAATTTTTGCTGTTAGATTTTAACAATAAGGTGATGATGTCGCCATGAGCTAAGCTGGAAGCGGGTAGGGTTTTAAGCTTTAATCCAGGAATATCAGGGAAATGTTTATTAAGGTATTGAATTTCCCATTCTTTTGTTCCATTGAATAATAAAAATAATGGGATTTTTTTAGGAATAAGCTTTAAGCAAGGGACTAAAAAATGTAAAACACCAGGCATGACGATTAAATAGAAATGCTGTCCTAATTCTTCATGATGTGATTTATGAAATTGATGAATTAAATTACGATTGATTATTGGGTTTATCAACTTACCGTTAATTTTTCTTGCCAGCTTTGCATAAAACCGTGAGAGAGCAAGCTTGGGGGCATGATAAAATAATATCCAATGTGTCTTGTATCCTTGCTGACGTAAACCTAGTAAAAAATAATAGATTCTCCTGAGTTCTGATTTAATTCTGTGGAGCATGGTTTTGTCCTATTATGATTTTTTTAGCCCCAATGGATCTTTAGGATTTATACCGTCCATAAAAGGTAATCGTCTATCTTGATTGGTTATTTGATAAACCTTTCCTAACCAGTTATTAAAGACGGCTTTGGCCGTATCTTTCCAGGTATTATCCAAATAATTTAAAAGTTCTTGTTCGGGAAATAAAGGAAGCGCTTGTTTATTTTTTTTAGCTACTTCTACTTGTTGTTTGTAGTGGGCTAAGATTGACTCGGCCTCATCATCAAAATAGTGTTCTGGGTAAGGAGGGTAATCATCTCTTTGCTGATTAAAGAAGCGGATGACTTCACGTTTGTATTCTTTTAATAAGCTCATATCGTCATATTCAGGGTGTCCCTGAAAGAATACGGTACGAATTCCATCACCACTCACGGCTAGGTGTACGCCAGCTTGTTTGCTTGCAGCTAAGACTGTTATGCCTTTCTGCTCCATATCTTGTTGATAGATAGCATTAAAACGGGAGTGAGGTACGTCAAATCGAGTGTTGATTTCTGCGACTAATGGATGATTTCGGTCTATTACTTTATGTGGAAAAACACCCCAGCATTTTTGAGGCTGTGGTGTGCGTTCAATACCATAGCAATATTCAATTAAGGCATGGGTTGCCAAGCAAGAGCATAAAATAGAAGTCACATTTTCTTTTGCCCAGTCAAAGACTTCGGTTAATGGTTGCCAAAAATCTTCTTCTGATAGGTGAGTGTGGGTTACATTGGCTCCACTGATGATAAGAGCATCTAAACCCTCTAATTTAATTTGATCAAAAGAATCATAGTATTTTTCAATATGCGCTTTTGCTTCAGGACCTCTTTTTAATCCATCAATGGTAAAAGGGTGAACATGGAACTGTGCAATTTGGTTACATGCGCCAACTAAGCGAAAGAACTGTCGCTCAGTTGCCTCAAGGGCTGCATCGGGCATAATATTGAGTAAACCAATATGCAATTCACGAATATGCTGGTGGCTTGCACGATCAGCATTAAGAATATCTTCACCTTCTTCAAGAAGTCGCTGAAAAGTAGGTAAGTGGGTATGAGCGACTAAAGGCATAATTCTTAATTCTCTTTTTTGCTAATAGCATCAGCAATAAGCTGGATAAATTCATCTTCATTAGAGACTGTAGCAACATCATTGGCATCCACTGTATAACCATATTGGTCTGCAATGGATTGGTATCTAGGAAGTCGTGATGTGTATAATTCAGGAAATACCCAGCTTACAAAGTCATCAGGAGAAATTAAATCAGCATTTGTATAGTTATTTAATGCCATATATTCGGCCAATTTGTCATCTAAAAAAGCTTCTCTATAGTAAAGCGGCTTTGGATCTGTTTTGGCGCGCGAGATAATCGTTTGTTCTAATGATTCGGGAATCTTGATATAGATAATAACGGTATGTTTTGCCAAGGTTTCTAAAACCTCAGGATTATCTAACTCGCAAGCACTTCCACCCGCATCATTTAAAAAATGTTTATAGCCATAGATATCTTCAGCTTTATGAATAAACTCGGGAACGTCATTTAATGCTGCTATTTCAGCTTTATGATGTAAAGCTTGTCTGCGTTTAAACTCTGGTAAAGATAAGCCATCCTGTTCGGCGTTACCTAATTTACCTAAAAAACTAGAAACAGGCGCTAAATTATCAAAGGTAATATTGTTATGTATATAAATAGAGTCAGATAATAATAATTTTTTTAGAAAAGGCACTTCCATCGCCTGACGTTTAACATTATCTAAAATAGGCTCACCTAAATATTTGGTACCAATTCTATAGTCAGCTGAATAATGAAACCATTTATCTCTAGGTAGCTTGTTTGCCAGTGTTGTTTTGCCTGCTCCTGACATAGCGAGCAAAGTAATGCTTTTAGATTCCCAGTCCAGGAATTGTTGGGGTGTCATTTTCATTAAGTAGTGCCTTGATCATCCAGCATGTCAGAAAGGTCTACACCTTCTTGGTCAGGTTTTAAATGGGTATCATTATCAGAGTACCCGAGATCATCGGTTTCAACATCATCAAAGGGAGCGCTCCAGTCTTCAGGTGCTTCAACATAGTCGAAGGTGGAGTTATACCAAGAATCATTATCGTATTCACCTATATCACCGTTGATATACTGTACTTCAATAGAGTCATCACTTTCTTCTATGGCAACGACTTTAAAGGTAAGATCATTTTCGACATCTTTATACCAGCTGCCAATTTTTGGGTCAGTAATTGTAGTCATCTTTTTATCCTTTTTATCAATCTATGTCTTCATCATAGCTAAATTTGATGCAGATGTGTAAGGGATAATTAAATAATTTTAAAAATAGTTTTTGAGGTGAATCGTGCAGAACTGCAGGCAAAAAAAATGCGGCTGTTAGGCCGCATTAGGAGTTTTTTTAGGAAAGCTATAATGAGTCCCAAATTGTTGGGAAAGCATTTAAGTTGTGACTATTTTACCGATAAGGAGCTTTCTTGGGAATGTGGCAAATCGACGCGTGACATTTTGTCGCGGTTTTGTATTAATTTGAATAAGATGATCTTTTTCTCATACCGCAAAGGCCAGCAAAACCAGAAGCAAACAACCACATTGCCGCAGGCACTGGAACAGGGTTAGGAATTTCATCAAATGAAGAAGAGTCATTATGGATACGAATAAAATCTACTGAGCCTGTAAATGCTTCTCTTTGGCCTGTATGAGTATCATCTTCAAAGAAATTTAGGATATTTGAAGCTGAAACAGCTTGGTTTGAGTCTGAAGTACTAAAAAGTTCATTGTTATCAAGAAAAACAGTGATAGAGCCATCAGAACGAGCTAAACCAAGGGTGTAGTCAGTATCAATAGATATGCTTCCTGCTGTTGGGCCTGCTGTGTAAAAATCTACGGTACCGCTATTAATATAGAGCCCTATATCAGATGCTAAATTTTGGAAATCGATAACTTTATTATAGCCAGATGTATTCTGGTTAATTTGAAATTTAATTTCAATAGCATAATCGCTTGTGTTGGGAAGAGCTGAAGTGAGTTTTAGTCCTTGGTTATCAGTGAAGTTATATCTACCAGAACTGATATTTCCTCCTGATGCGACTAAATCAACTCCATTTCCCATGGTGTCAGATAGTGTGTCGTTGAAGTCATAACTGTTGATAAGGGATGCATTCGCACTTGAGCTTAATAAAACTAAGCAAAGAAATATATATTTTTTCATTGTTATTCTCGTGATCCAATTATTAAAATAATAGACTAGGTATTGAGTGTATTAATATCTAGCGAGGGTAAAGGGTTGGTTTTAATAAGTAAGCATTTTATATGCCTTTATTGTAACCTTTTGATATTTAATGGGTGATATTTGTTTAGTGTTTTTTATGTAAAAAATGCTGACATTTTTGGTGTATGAAGGCAGTGATATGTCGGTAAAAATATACAAAAATACATTTTAAAATATAGAGCTAGGTTGATTATAAAAAATATTTATAAATCTATTAAATAACTCAAACGAGCAAACTCAGCTAATGAGATGGATTCGGCTCGTAATGTTGGGTTAATATCTAAAGCCACAATTTGCTCTTCCGTAATCACTTTTTTGAGTGAGTTTCGGAGTGTTTTTCTGCGTTGAGAAAAAGCGGTTGTAACCACTGCGTTTAAACTTTTAATACTGTTAATTTCAACAGGTGGTTTTGTGTAGGGCATAAGTCTTACGATGGAAGACATCACTTTAGGAATGGGGTCAAAACTCTCTGGGGGAACATCAAAGACCAGTTCGGTTTCACAGTAATATTGAATCATGACGCTAAGGCGACCGTATTTTTTTGTACCAGGCTCGGCACACATGCGATCAACCACTTCTTTCTGCAGCATAAAATGCATATCTTCAATACAATTAGTGCTTTCAAGCAAATGAAACAGCAACGGCGTTGATATGTTGTAAGGTAAATTCCCTATGATGCGTAATTTCTCATCACCTTTAGCCAATGCTGAAAAATCAAAACGCAGAGCATCAGCGCTGTGAATAGTAAAGTTATCAAGGTGGTCAAAACGCTGAGTTAGCACTTTAACCAAGTCCCGATCTAACTCAACAACATCTAAAGTAACATTACTTTTTAACAACGGTTCAGTAATAGCACCAAGTCCTGGCCCAATTTCTACCCAGTGATCACTACTTATTGCTTGAATATTCGATAAAATATTATAAATTACATTATGATCCTGAAGAAAATTCTGGCCGAAGCGTTTGCGGGCTTTGTGTGTTGTTTGTGTGTTCATAATGGTTATTATATCAAGCCTAAAATGTTGTGGCTAAATAGCTCTATTTGATTCAACCATTTCAATCGCTGTTTTTACAGCAAACGCTAAACTGCTTAGATTGGCTTTGCCTGTTCCCGCTAAGTCAAATGCAGTGCCATGATCGACAGAAGTACGAATAATGGGTAAGCCCAGCGTAATATTAACGGCTTGGCCAAAACCTTTGTATTTTAAAACAGGCAAGCCTTGGTCGTGATACATGGCTAATACCGCATCAGCCGTTTGCAGATATTTTGGGGTAAATAAAGTATCGGCGGGTAATGGGCCTTGTAAATCAATGCCTTGTTGTCTTAAAGTGTCTAAAGTGGGTTCAATTGTTTCGATCTCTTCCTTTCCTAAATGACCATTTTCACCCGCATGAGGGTTTAGTCCGCAGACCAGTATTTTAGGATTGCTAATAGCAAAGTAATTTTGTAAATCTTTATGCAGTAATTTAATCACTTTGTTTAAGCGGTCAGTCGTGATTGCATGGCTGACTTCGGATAAGGGGAGGTGGGTGGTAACCAAGGCAACACGTAATCCTTCTGTTGCCAGCATCATTACAGGGTGACCTCCTGTAATATCGGCAATAAATTCAGTATGTCCCGTAAATGCAATATTGGCATCATTAATAATCCCCTTATGAACTGGAGCTGTAACCATGGCATCAAATAAACCATCAACACAACCTTGGGATGCAAGGCGAATAGTTTCAACAACATAAGCACTATTTTCAAGGGTCGGCTGAGCACAAGAAACGGTGGTTTTTAACGGCACAGGTAAAACAGTGATATTACCAGCAGTACTTGCTTCAGGTTTTTTGGATGGGTCAAAAATATGTATTGAAATATTTAGACCTAATTGAATTGCACGTTGAGTTATTAATTTAGGGTCAGCAAGTACTATAAGTTCGGCTGATTGATTGTGTTGAGCAAGTTGAATGCATAAATCAGGACCAATGCCAGCAGGCTCTCCTGATGTGAGAGCAATCCGTGCGATTGAATGTGCAAATTTCATAGATGATAGTGGGTATTATGGTTGGAGCAAGTATTTTATCGCTAACCATCGACAAGATGATTATTTGATGAGGGGCTTCTTGCTTTTAAAATTTATTCGCTGTCCGTCTTGGACGGATATAAGAACATACCAAGATTTAGACTGTACGAATAGCGTGCTAGGATTTTGGACGTCTAAATACGTCTAAATACGTCTAAATGCATCGGGGGTTATTGTTTTTTTAGTTTCCATACCTTTTCCTCATTGTATATAATCCCTTCTTTTCTTAGCGATTGAAGGATGTTTTTAAGCTTATCTCTTTTTTGCTGCTTGTTTAACAGATCTGAAAGTTTATCAAAAAGTAGGGGCTCAAAGTCGGTGCGGTTACCTTCGGAAAATTGATTTAAAAAATTAATAATGACTTTTTTGCAATAATCATCATCTATTCCTTTTCTTTTCATGTACTCTCCTTTTTGCTCTGTTTCTTTTGCTACTTGAGAGGAAAGGTGAAAATTAGGCTTACGTCCTTCAATTAAACCTTTCTTTTTAAGGTTATTGATTTCATCATCATTTAAGGTTTTTTGTTTTTGCAGTTTATCTAATAGAATAATTTCATCCAACCTAAGGTTTGGCATTTGAGCTACTTTACGCGCATAATCTAGATCTAGAATTTTTCCTGTAATATGTAATTTAACCTGGTTGTTCGTTAGGGTGTATTCAGGTAACGGAAAAAAGCGTTTTCTTTGAATGATAAACATCTTTTTTATACCGCTACCAATGGTATCAATCATATTAAGATTGACCATGGCATTGACCAAAAAACGATTTCGGTAACGTGACTCTGGAGCATCAGCTTTGATAACATTTTCGACTGATGTGGGAATAAAGGCACCAACATTAGAAAAAATTAAATGACTGTCTTCACTTTCGATGATATTAATTTTTCCTGCAAGGGTATAGTCTTGGTGTGCAATACAGTTATTTAAACCTTCCCGAATGATATAAGGGTCATAACTTTCTACCTCATCAGGAAAGAGAGAGCCCTCTGGAAGATAACGATATTTTAAATTGCGGATTTTATTATAAACAGCATCTATATTCAGCAAAAAAGGGCAACTGAAATGCTCATAATCTTTTTCGACATTATCACGGTCTTTTAATATCCAGGTGATTTTTGCAATGGCGGGCGAAATAAAGTGTTCAGATTCTGGTTTGCCTAATAGCAAAATCGCTGTATGAGTTAATCTACCCTGAATACAAAGCTTGGCTTTATTAAGAAAAGTAATATCATCCCAATGTAAAATATCGTCAGCAAGTAAGGGGGTTTTTAGAGAAAACAATTTCCTAGCCTTTAAGATAGCCTCTTCTGATAAATCAGAAACTGTTGCATTATCACAAATGCCAATACTCCAATCATCTTCAATATGTTGTTTTCTAATACGTTCTATTTCTTCAAGGTTTAAAGCATTAAGCTCTTCTCCGTCTCTTCCATAGTAATGTCCAGCCCATGCAGTAGGAATACCTAGAGGAGCCGATGGAATTTGAAATAAAATAACACGACCTTCGGGACGGTTAAGCGTATAAATGGCTTTAAATGTAAGCCTGTTTGTTGTTTTGCTTGCGATTTCGGCTTTTAGGTTTTGCAAATTTGCATTGTCTACCCTAAAGTTTGACCCCACAATATGTTTATACTTGTCCTCTACGCCAAAAACTAACCAAGCATTGTCTTTACCTGCTAAATTAGCTTCATTAGATAAAGCACTAAAGTATTTACCTAATTTATTAGAATCATAATTACTCTTTGCCTGTTTAAATTCTAAAACCTCTGTTTCAAAAGGTTGAGAAAGTAAATCATCTAATGTTTTTTCAATATCAATCATTTTTTTATGCCAAGTAAAAGATCAAGATCACTTTGGTCTCTTTGCGACTGTTTAGCTTTATGATGATAGC
>Ga0209826_1000316_pt1 | contig 35422 bp, 32 predicted proteins | sample GOMGulsemesocosm_5_FD_184637 | JGI IMG/M metagenome (GOLD analysis project Ga0209826, IMG submission 184637) | Methane-oxidizing microbial communities from mesocosms in the Gulf of Mexico - GOM15C Gulf of Mexico (SPAdes) (version 2) | ecosystem: Environmental > Aquatic > Marine > Cold seeps...
CTTCCCTGACACTGAAACATTGAAACAGATTGTCGATGTTCACCACCCGGATGCGCAACAGAATCTAGTCAGAGATGCTTTGAAAATTTTCTTTGACGTGCGTGAAACACCAGGCTTGAAAAAGAAACCATCCACAAGTGAGTTACTGGATTGGTTGAAGCTTCTTATGAGTGAAGATTTGCCAGAAGATGTTTTGAAATCTAAAGATCCATCCAAACTGATCCCGCCTCTACATGGGGCCTTACTGAAAAATGAACAAGACGTTCATTTATTTGAACGTCTTGCATTTCTATCCAGAAGAGAACAACGCTAGAAAAGGAACCTGAACATGTTTGTGAAGTTCTTTTTCACCCTTAAAGAATCGAAAATTCCCGTAACATTGCGGGAATATTTGACTTTAATTGAAGCATTGAAAGCCGGTTGTGCGGAATATTCCGTCAACGATTTCTACTATCTTGCTAGAACAACTCTGGTTAAAGATGAAAAGAATTTGGACAAGTTTGACCAGATTTTCGGTCATTGTTTCAACGGCATTGAATTTATAGGCGATGACCAAACCGTTGAACTACCGGACGAATGGCTTAAAAAACTCGCGGAACTTAGCCTAACGGATGAGGAAAAAGCTGAAGTTGAAGCCCTTGGCGGTTGGGAAAAGCTCATGGAAACACTCCAAGAGCGCCTAAAAGAGCAAGAAAAAAGGCATCAAGGAGGCAACAAATGGATCGGGACCGCTGGACGATCTCCATTTGGTGCTTATGGCTATAATCCTGAAGGGATTAGGATCGGTCAAAAGGAAAGCCGTCATCGCAAAGCTGTAAAAGTCTGGGACAAACGCGAGTATAAAAACCTAGATGATAATATTGAACTTGGCACGCGAAACATCAAAGTTGCAATGAAACGCCTTCGTCAGTTTGCAAGGCAAGGCGCTGCAGATGAACTTGACCTTGATGACACTATCCGTTCAACGGCGAGAAACGCTGGCTTCCTGGACCTCAAAATGCGCCCAGAACGCCACAATACCGTAAAGGTTCTCATCTTATTTGATATTGGCGGCTCAATGGATGACCATATCAAAGCATGTGAAGAATTATTCTCCGCCGCCCGGACTGAGTTCAAACATTTGGAATTCTATTATTTTCATAACTGTGTTTACGAAAAACTATGGAAAGAAAATGCCCGTCGTCACGCAGACTTCATGCCCACTTGGGACGTACTGCACACTTACCCTGCTGACTACAAACTGATTATCGTCGGAGATGCCACTATGTCTCCCTACGAAATCGCCTATGCTGGCGGTAGTGTTGAGCATTGGAATGAAGAGCCGGGACAAGTCTGGATGCAGCGCATGCTGGACATTTATCATAAAGCTGTTTGGTTAAATCCAGTGCCTGAAAAATATTGGGAATACACGCCATCCGTCCAGATGGTGAAACAACTTATGGCAGACAGAATGTTTCCTCTCACAATTGGTGGATTGGAAAATGCAATGAAAGAGTTAAGCAGATAGGAAATTGGACTGATCTCTTAGGATCTGAATTGAACCATAGAGATCAGTTTCGAAATTCTTGTTAGTGCAATTTTTTGCAGCACCAGACTCAACAATAAAGAGTAAACCGATTGGTGTAGTATCACATCAGGATTGGACGTCTGAATGTGAAATATCAGGGCCGCCGCGGCAGCAAACGTGATAAACCACAGATTGCTACAAAGGGCGCTTCGCCCGGACATTTTTTCAAATTTGACGCCCTGAAGTTCATGTTTGTACCAAAGGTCAAAAGCTGTGGCGATCCCGTAGACTGGAAGCGCAATAATGAGAGCCGCAATACCAAGGGCGATCCCTCCTTCTCCTGCTTTGAAGAGTTCCATAACCGCTGTAAAAATTGAATATTCACCACTTAGCCCATAAAATGCATTAACTGTCGCAAAAGGTGATGCAACACCAACACCCAATGTTGCGGCAGAGCTGATCGTAAGCACACCTAAAGATTGGTCAAAACCCTTAGAATATTTTGCAATAGTTTGCCTATGAGAAGTGCCAACCAATACGCGCTGCAATAACCAATGCATTCAACATTCCTTCACAATTCAGACAACGAGGCAGTCATTTCTTTTATTTATATTGTTTTATGGCTGCAGCTAACATTGCTTTCAACTGAATTCCAATCTCACCACCGTCACCTTGAATTCTACCTGTAATCGTCGCCTTCATGGCATCCACATGTGCTTTGATCACTTGTACATGATTGTCTGTGACGCCTGCATTTAGGCCGGTAAAATCATAAAGGCTATCGCCAAAAGTGGACACAAGCGGGTAACCGAAAGTACCACCCTGCCCCTTCATCTCGTGGGCGATTTCCTGAATTTGCTTGTAGGACACAACCCGTTTGTTTGGGAAGTTGATACAAACCTCAACCAGACTGGTCAAGCGGTTGAGCGTTCCCTGTACCCATTCAGGATAATCAGAAATTTGCTCTTGAAATTGGCTTTCAGCTTCTTCAATAAGCCCTTCAGGGAAAGAGTTATTTTCAGCGGTCGTACCAATACCTCCTGCTTTTTCAAGCAGTCGATTGCGAGTACGGTAAAACTTCACTGTAATTTTTGGTTTTTCCACGATTGCACCTTATTCGTAAATCACTTTAACTTCAGGGCTCTTATCGTTGAGTGTTCGCCTATCGTTTCCGTTATAAGGAACGATACGCCGCCTTCGGTCCGGGCCAAAATAATCTTTGTTTTGTACAAACTGCCTCTGAGACGAAATAATTTGCAAAATTTTATCGGCAACACTCAAAACGGAAAACGGCTTTGCAAGTACTTCACTTACCCCAAGGTCTCTCGCCTCTTCAACCTTCGTCTGATCGCCAAAACCTGTTACCATCAGAAAAGGAATAAATCGGTTAAGACTTTCCTTATGAGATCTCACCCAACGAAGAAACATCAGGCCATCAATAGGAGCCATTTGCCAGTTCGAGACAACAAAATCTATCTGCATGACACCCGCCTTAACCGGATTGTCTTTAACAAGCTTCATAAACTCAATTGCCTCTTTAGCGTTATCGAATGTTTTAACATTACCAACGCCAAGCCCGTATAAAGTCGAGCGCAACAATGACACCATATATTTGTTGTCATCTACCACCAGGATATTAAAACCTGAAAGATCAAACTCCGACACTGTCCACCCCCCTTTAAATTACGCAAGTTTACTCAGTAACTCGACCACATTGTGTTGCTCATCCTCAGTCAGAGGGAGCAGCGTTTTCCCTGTCACGCGTTTTGCTCTTCCAATCAGACTGTCGATCAGAGTTTTTCCCTCTTCAGTCAATCCAAGCAGCATTCGTCGGCGATCAACATCATCAGCCCTTGCTTTGACCAACCCTTTATCAATAAGCCGTCTTGTAACACCTTGTATGGTCGCCGGGTCCATAGCTGTCAACCGACCAAGATGATTCTGTGACAATTCTCCTTCATCACATAACTTCACAAGTGTGGCAAATTGAGTGGGGGTTATTTGCACATCTGAAAATTGACTTTGAAAAATTGCGCTCGCTCGCTGGTGTGCTTTACGCAGTAAATAGCCAATCTGCATCTCCAATTGATAGGCTTCTGACGAAGACTTATCTTGTTGATCACCACTTTCCATAGATATTACCGTTCCCACAATTATTTTATTTCTATCACTTTTTATTTTATTAGTGATTTACTATTCGACAACTGTAACAGCTTCCCTGCCTTGTTCAATCAACTTCAACTGACCATTTTGAATAGTAATCTGCGTAATTGAGCCATTATCAGGTCGAAAACTGACCATTTTATCACTTCCGCTGATGTAGCCGACGATTGAATTGATAACCATAAAATGTGAAAAAATGACAACATCCTCCCCCTTGCTTGAGATCATATCCAAAATCCCATTTCGCCATTCTTGCAAAATTTTTGACTGCACAGACCAATCACTTGCCATTACTTCACCAAGCCAGCTTTTTCGCTGCTCAAAAGGGATATGACTTGAGGGTATTTCTGAGACGGAGGAAATTATATCAGCCTTTTTTCCCCATTTTTCCTCAAGCGGGATAGCTGTCTCTTGGGCCCTGAGAAGCGGACTTGTCACAATATCTATTGGACCCGTTAATTTCTCGATTTCTGTAGCGGCATCTGCCGCTTGCACTCTTCCAAGTTCGCTTAATCCAGGATTTGGGACATTCCCCCAAGAGCTTGCCGCTTCACCATGACGCACTAAATACAATTTTACAGGCACGGAAACACTCTCCTCGACACTATATTGAAGCAGTCTTGAATTAAACAAGCTGGCTTTACAATTATTAGTCTAACTAGTTGAATTTAAATTATCTATTGAGATTACCCTAAATCAACTTAGGGCGCTTGCACTATTTTATTTCGAACATAATGCGCCAAAGAGATACATTAGTTACGAATAGCGCATTGTTAGGTTTAAATAGTGGCTTAGGTCGGATATTTTATACTATTGCAGATACGGATAATTCAAAGAGACATTCATTAAAGTTAACAATCGGGAATCTGGCTTGTTATGATCCATGTACGACTAAAAGCATTTCATGCCGTAGCCAAATATGGCGGTTTTACTGCTGCAGCTAAATCTCTCGGATTAACACAACCGGCGATAAGTCTTCAAGTTCAAGCGCTTGAAAAGCAATATAAAACGGAACTTTTTATTCGAAGAGGCCGTGAAGTCGTCTTAACCCAAACAGGCATGCTCCTTCTCAACTTATCAAATAGATACTTTAATTTGGAAGAAGAAGTAAATTCTCTACTAACATCGATCATGCAACTCAAATCCGGGAAACTGAGAATTGCAAGTGACAACGCTCCTAATGTATTTCCACTGACCAATGAATTTCGGCGCTCTCACCCAAACATCGAGTTATCAGTCATAATTTGTAAACATCATCAAATTGAAGAAGACCTCCTTGATCATTTAGTAGACATCGCACTATCGGACAAAAAACCCTCTTCTGATGAACTTGAATATCTTGAAATAGGTGAAGAGGAAATAACGGTCACAATATCTACAACCCACCCTTTTTCTGACGGTACTTCATTGACAATCCAAGAGCTGAATAAACAAAAAATATTTTTTTACAAAGATGTTGATGATGGTATCGGAGAAATAGAAGAGGCACTTACAAGATCGCCAAATTTTCCACAAGAGAGTATTGTCACTTTTGATAACAAAGAAATGGTGTTAGAGGCGGTCGCACATGATCAAGGAATTTCAATCATTTCAAAAAGAGAAGTTCAACATGACAGAAGATTAGTATCGCTCCCACTCTGCGATTGTCAGCTCAAGAGGATAGACTATCTAATATACCGAAAAGACAAGCGTACCAGTCCACTAATTTCAGCATTTAGACGCCAATACGAATAAGAATGTTAAGGCTATCTTCTTAACAGCAGACAACAGAGAGCTTCGGTATTTGCGCATGGCACAAGTCAACACACATGCCTTCTTTGGCAACGAAAGCACCTCCCCATGCGTTTGAAGCTTCTTTAGCGACATTATCGAGGAATGTGTCATCATGGGACGGATCATGATGAAATATTGCGAGCTGTTTCACGCCCGCCATTTTACATAATCTCACTCCTTCTTGCCATGTAGAGTGCCCCCAACCTGCAAATTGAGGATATTCATCATCAGTGTAAGTGCTATCATAAATCACAAGATCTGCACCCTCAATTAACTTGAGTACATTCTCATCTGTTTGCCCCAAAACGTGCTCTGTATCAGTGACATAACACAGGACAACATCTTCGACTTCCACGCGATAGCCGGTTCCGCCATCAGGATGGTTCAGCGGTGCCGTTTTTACATTGATGCCATCCCCTAGTGAAAAGCTCTCTCCCGCATGAAAATCACAAAAGCTTATATTTGCTGATAGTTCAGCAAAAGGTACAGGGAAGGTTGGCTGGCACATTTGCGAGGACAAAACCTGTTGAATACCGCACGAATGCGCTAAATGCCCCGCACGAATTTCAATATTCACGTCGTCTCGGTAGACTGGTGCAAAAAATGGAAATCCATTTATGTGGTCCCAATGAGTATGGGATTGGAGGAAAGTATATTCTTTGACATTTCTATTCAATAAACAGTTGCCAAGCATTCTCACGCCTGTGCCTGCATCAAAAATAATGATCCGGTCATTTACCATTAATTCAACGCAGGAAGTGTTACCACCGTATTTCATATGGTCGGCGGAAGGTGTTGCGATTGATCCCCGCACACCCCAGAATTTTACTTGAACACTCATTGAATACACATACTCCCGTACAATAGAAGCTTAATATACCTAATTTATGGGGCAGAGACGATAATTACAAAACCCTAAATCACGATTCTGTGTTCACCATCACGTGATTTAGGCCTCGCCCCCTTAATCTGAACCTTAAAGGCCTACTATGCGGCATCTGTGGATAGGATTTTTTCTGCCATATTCACCCAATAGTTGGCTCCCAAAGGCAGAATTTTATCATTGAAATCATAACTTGGATTATGAATGTGACAACTTCCCTCTCCTGCTCCATTTGCAATCATAAGGTAACAGCCAGGTCGTTCCTTCAACATCCAGGAAAAATCCTCTGCTCCCATTACAGGCGTTGTATTTGTGTCGACAGCATCAACCCCCACCAGGCCTTGAGCAACAGCAATGGCTACATCAGTCTCATCTGAGGTGTTAATTGTTGCAGCATAGCGCCGCTCATAGATAAATTCTGCTTTTGCACCATAAGCGTCACAAATTCCGTGAAGAATTTTCGCCATATTTTCTTCAATCATGTCCTGAACATCTTCATCGAAAGACCGCGTAGTACCACTCATTGTAACTTCTTCAGGGATTACATTACTGGTATTTCCACCGTGAATTTGCCCGACCGTGATAACAGCCGCTTTTAAAGGATCAACATTTCGACTGACAATCTTCTGCCATGCCCCAATGACTTCACTGGCAACAACAATTGGGTCAATTGTTTGATGTGGAAATGCGCCATGCCCACCGCTTCCGGTGATTTTTACGTCGAAGAAATCAGCTGACGCCATCAAAGCGCCCTTACGAACAGCAAATTCACCAAGCTTAAAACCGGGCATATTGTGCATACCGTATACACTATCAACTGGGAATTTTTCGAATAACCCATCGCTAATCATAACACGCCCACCGGCTACATTTTCTTCTGCAGGCTGAAAGATGAATTGGATAGTGCCGTCAAAATTTCGTGTTTTTGCCAGATGTTTTGCAGCACCAAGTAACATGACTGTGTGCCCATCATGGCCACATCCATGCATTTTTCCATCAATTCGTGAGCGGTGGTCGAACTCATTGAGTTCTTGCAAGTCCAATGCATCCATATCAGCACGAAGGCCAATCGCACGGTTACCTGTTCCACTTTTAAGTGTTCCCACTACACCTGTTTTTGCAAGGCCTCGGTGAACTTCAAGACCAAAACTTTCTAATTTTTCTGCAACAAAATCCGATGTTTGATACTCTTCAAAGGCCGTTTCAGGATGCATGTGAATGCGATGACGCCATTCTGTCATTTCTTCATGCATTTCTTGAATCTCGGGAAGGATGTTCATACGCTATTCTCCAAAAGGTTTAAAATGGCAAATGCCCTTATGGAGCCTCTGCGTCAACTAATTCACGGAAACAGTAAGCTAGCCAACGCTGCGATACCAAACAAGCCTATAATCGCTGCCGATGCGATATTTATGTATTTACTAAAATAGGTGCCCAGCCTCTTTTTTAACTCCGTGGCTAAAAAGGCCAGAAATATCCACCAAGCTGTTGATCCTAAAAAGACACCAGCAACTAATAAAAAGCCATCCCCTCCGCCGCCCGAATCTCCCACATACCCTAGGCTTGCGAAAATTGCAGCGAAAGAGAGAATTGTAGCAGGATTGGTTAAAGTTAAAGCAAAAGTGGATAAAAACCCGGCCAGAAGTGATTTGGAATCACTTGGTTTCCCAATTTCTTCCTCTCCGTCAGATTCTCTCGCTGATAAAATTAACTTATAAGCGAGCCAAAGAAGAAAGAGCCCTCCGATGAACGCAGCCGAATCTTTATACCCAATTAAGACTGATGATACAGCCGTCAGCCCAAAGGCAGCGATACATCCATAAACCGAGTCTGCGAGAGCCGCTCCCATACCAGAGGTAATCGCAGCTATTTTTCCGTGAGAAACTGCTTTACGAATACAAAGAGCGCCAACAGGACCGACAGGAGCCGCAACGGCCAATCCGAATCCAAAACCTTTGAAAAACAGCAGGATAACTTCGATCATCAACGTTCCTCAATTGCTAGGCAGTCAACAAAACTACTATTTTTAAGACTAGAGAACACAATCATGGTTTCTGTCCGGCTCACTATGCCCGCGGTTTTGATGTCTTTAGAAAGTAACCTTTCCAGATCCTCCATATCCTTTGCTAGCACCTTCACAAGGTAATTAAATGCACCTGTAACGTGATGGCATTCCTGTACCTCTGGAATGGTCAAAATGTGAGCCTCAAAGTCATTACAGTCCACAGGTTGGTCAATTCCTACGGATATAAAAGCGAGCACATCATAACCGACAGCCTTAACCGCAACATCTGCTGAAAATTTCTTCAAACTGCCGCGGTTTTGTAATTTATCAATTCGATCCTTAACAGCCGTAATAGACAAACCAACGGCATTACCAATCTCCGCGTAAGGCCGGCGACCATCCTGTTGAATGATATTTAGGATTTGCCTATCTTGTTTATCCATAATTACATGCTCATTTTTAGGTAAAATTTTCTTAATAATTCATAATAAAGGTAAATTTTACTGAATATACATGTATAATAAGAAAAATTTACTATTTTTACAAATACTAAATTCTCCCATTGCCTTTCTCCATTAATCTTTCTAATACTCTGCCGTGATAGAAATATGACTATGTAGTGATAATTCCTTTTCTAGCCGACAACAAATAGGGCGGTTTCGTGGTAAAAAAGACGCTTGATAAGGATCTGGATCGTATCGTTCAGATCGAAACGCAAACACTCCAAGCAACACAGACTTTTAAAGCGCTGGCGCTGGCGCTTCTCTTTCTTCTTGTGGTTTGGGTATTCGCTGCCAGCATTATCGGCACTGGGGAACATTCCACACTAATCATCGCTGCAGCCATCATTGGTGGATATATGGCCCTCAACATTGGCGCGAATGATGTCGCCAACAATGTAGGCCCCGCGGTTGGTTCCAAAGCACTTACTATGGTTGGCGCTCTTTTTATTGCTGCCATTTTTGAAGCAGCTGGAGCAATTCTGGCTGGTGGTGACGTTGTTGAAACCATCAAGAAGGGGATTATTGACCCTCAAGGAATGGAAAACAGCCAAATCTTCATTTGGGCCATGATGTCCGCCTTGTTTGCCGCTGCCGCTTGGGTCAACATTGCCACATGGGTTGGCGCACCAGTCAGCACGACACATGCCGTTGTAGGCGGCGTGATGGGCGCCGGAATTGCCGCTGCTGGTTTTGATATTGTTAATTGGTCGATGATGTACAAAATCGCTGCCAGTTGGGTTATCTCACCTGTTATGGGCGGAGTGATTGCCGCGATTTTCCTCGCCTTCATTAAACGCTTTATCATTTACCAAGACGATAAGATTGCCGCCTCCAAAAAATGGGTTCCTGTGCTTGTTGCTGTGATGGCAGGTGTTTTTTCAGCCTACTTGATCATGAAAGGGTTGAAGAAAATCTGGAAACCAGATGCAATGACAATCACATTTGTTGCTATCTGTGTTTTTGGCGTGACGTGGTTCGTGGTTAAACCCATAGTGGCAAAAGCGGCTATTGGAATGGAAAACCGTAACAAATCAATTCGTACTTTGTTCACGATTCCACTCATTTGTTCAGCTGCCCTTCTTAGTTTTGCTCATGGCGCCAATGATGTCGCAAATGCCGTCGGCCCCTTAGCTGCTATCGTCGACACAACGGAGACAGGATCCATCGTCGGCAAGGTTGGCATCCCTTTATGGGTCATGGTCATTGGTGCTGTGGGTATCAGCGCTGGCCTTTTCCTTTTTGGTCCAAAACTTATCCGAACTGTCGGTGAGAAAATAACTCGAATGAACCCCATGCGCGCTTTTTGCGTCGCACTCTCAGCCGGGATCACAGTTCTAATAGCATCAACTTTGGGACTACCTGTGAGCTCAACACACATCGCTGTAGGAGCAATATTCGGTGTTGGATTTTACCGGGAGTGGGATACAGAGCGTCGGTCCAGACTTTTACGGGCGGACAATCGCAATAAAAAAATACACCCAGATAGCAATTTGCCTGAAAATACTGAAAATCAAGCTGTCAGCAAGCGAAAGAAGCTGGTACGGCGTTCTCATTTCATGACAATCATAGCTGCTTGGGTAATAACAGTTCCCTGTGCAGCACTGTTATCTGCTGGTATATATATAGCAATATCATACTTTTCTAGTTAGGGTTTAAGCCTGCGTTTGAGATGCGGATTATCCATGCTCCAAAACATAGGAATCCGCCTTCATGGCACTGACTAAATAGTCAATGACCGTCCTTATCCGATTCGTGTGACGAAGATCTTTGTGTGTCAAAACCCATAGGTCCACTGTTTCAGAGACCTCTTCCGCCAGCACACGATGAATTCCAGATTCTTGAGGAATCATGTAGTGCGGCGCAAGCATAAGCCCAACACCTTGTCGTGTTGCCTCTATCTGAGCCGCTACAGTATCTGTTCGAAAAGCGACTTGATACTGGTCAAGATATTTGTTCAGGGCCCTTGATAGGATGAAGCCGCGTTCTTGAAAATGCCAATCTATAAATCGATGGCGTTCCAGTTCAGAAATTGTATGAGGCCTACCAAATTTTTGGAAATAGGGATCAGCACCATATAAACCAAACCCAACTTTGCTGACCCTCCGCCCTACTAATTCACTTTCTTTAGGATTTGACAGGCGGATGGCAATATCGGCCTCTCTTTTCCGCGTATCAATAACTTCTACATCCAAGAGTAAATCAAATTGAATTTGCGGATATTGGAAAGACAGCCCTGCTAGTCTTGATGTCAGCCAATACGCACCAAACCCTTCGGTCGCAGAAATACAAACATTGCCAGAATAATCTTGATCAAGCCCAGCAATTTGACGATCAACCGAGGCAATCTCCCCGGCAATTAACTGAGTTTTTTGTAAAATCAAAGATCCTGCAGCGGTTAAACTATATCCGTGAGACGCTCGATTAAACAGCCGCGTCCCCACACGCTCTTCCAATTCAGCAATATGCCGTCCCACTGTAGGCTGGCTTACAGACAAGTTCCTTGCAGCCGCAGATAAGCTGCCAGTTTCTGCAACTGCCAAAAAATATCGATAAGAATCCCAGTTCATTGTCTATTCATTTATGTATTAATATTATTCATATTTTACATATTTTTGTTTAATAAAAAACCATTATATAGTGATCAGTAAGTTTTTCAGGATACGATGAATATGAACAAAATAGATAAACCACTCGATATGACCGAAAATCTGGCCCATCTTACGGGCCTAGAACAAATGAATCTTGCTTTTAGTCATGGATCTGACGGACCGGAAATCGGCAAAACTATGGATTTCAAGCTTGTTTCTGTTGTCAAAGGCGAGGCCGTCTTTGAAGGAACGCCGGGTAAAATGCATATGAACCCAATTGGTTCAATTCATGGTGGATATGCAGCAACCCTTTTGGATTCCGCTCTAGGTTGCAGCATCCATACGACACTGGAGCCGGGGGAGCGATACACAACAGTAGATTTGAACGTTAAGTATCTTCGTGCAATGCGTCCTGGAATGGGAAAGATTACTTGCACAGGAACCGTTGTTCACAAAGGGCGTAAAATTGCGACCTCCGAAGCGCGCCTTGTAGGCGAAGACGGTAAAATCTACGCCCACGGCAGCACCACTTGTATCATCCTGTAAATCCAAGAACGGCTGTGTTGCCTTTTAGAGTGGAAAAGGCGACACACCGATTACTCTCAAATGAAGGTGGAAAAAGGCCATAAAGAGTACAAAACCAATCAAGACTTTCCACCAAATTGACTTAATCGATAATTTTGCCTGCCCTTGCAGCAAAGCTAAAAACGGAACATTGGATGTATGAGCAACATAATCGTCCCACCCTTCACTGACATCCCTTTTCCGCTTGGCATCAATCAGGAAAGTACCTGCGAGTGCTAATGCTCCAAACCCTGCAAAGAAAATAATGGATTTCAAATCGCCATTATTAATGAGATGCACACCAGCCCAAAGAACGAACGCCCACATCAGCGGATGTCGTGTAATGGCATTAAGGCCACTTCTTGCACCTTCTTTCTTTACAGATTTCTCACCACCAACACCTGTCGCGCTTGCTCCCGTATAGGGCCCAAGAAATAGGATGGACGCTACAAGCATGGCAACTATTGCAAGATACCTTCCCCAATTCCCAACCTCCCAGAACACATCACCATATGGGGCTGCATTGAATGCCATGACCATCCACACAAGAAAACCCAAGGATAAGAGGCTAAACACTCCCATATAGGCTTTCTGGCCAATCTTACTGACAATCGCACCCTTCATAAAGCTAGATGGGATAGTATGAATTCCAACAAAACAAATAGTTGCGATAAATAATTCTAAAATCGTCCCGGTCATGGATGCCCCCCCCTGATATCTAGCTCATACTCTGTCACAACAAATGGCAACATCCCAAATGTTTAATCACATATTCGCCCTTGTAGAGAGTTTGATCACATTTTCAATATCTCTGATTGCAACGCGACCATCCCACATAAAGGTGCTTTAACCCGTATTTCGGACTTTTTGAGTAAAAAAATCTCACTAACCGACAGAGACCTAAAACTTAGCCTTTTCAAACTCAGCCTGTCAGTCTAAATAATCAACATTGTTATTCATTGAGGGTTTCACCAATGGCGGAAGACGCAGGTTACATAAAATATTTTCCAGTATCATGGGAAGAGTTACACCGAAATGGTCGTGCACTTGCGTGGCGGCTGATGGAACTTGGACCGTTTGAAGGTATTGTCGCGGTTACAAGAGGTGGCCTTGTCCCCGCAGCGATTGTCGCTAGAGAATTAGACATCCGCCACATTGATACAGTCTGTATTGCGGCCTACCGAGATGATAAATCTGTCGGTGAAGTGAATATTATCAAAGGCTTGGACATTCCGAACAAAGGAAAAGGCTGGCTTATTGTTGATGATCTTGTGGATAGCGGTATTACTGCAAAATATGTGCGCGATATGATCCCAGAAGCTCACTTTGCAACACTTTATGCAAAACCTAAGGGCCGTCCGAGAGTTGATACCTTTATTACGGAAGTTAGTCAGGATACCTGGATCCTGTTCCCTTGGGATCAAGCTCCCTCCTTCGCAAAACCAATCGTCGAAGAAAAACAGTCGTAAAATTATCTCCAGCCGATAGTTGTCAATAAGCCTAGCCACTTTGCATCAAGGACACAGTTTCTTGAGTAAATTGAGGAACTGCGACAGCTAACGGCCAAGGATAGCCTTGGCCGGATGTCAAATATTGATAATATAGCGTAAAAAGTATAAACCTAATTCCATAAAAAGAAGCCAGCGTAATTTTATTGGCTCGATTGGGATTTATCGAAATTATGACATTCTACGGGCACCATATTACGGGGAGGAATCTACTTTCCTCTCTCAAGTCCCTCAAGAGCAACATTTCAGTTAGATTAACAATTTGCGCCTTGATAGCTGGCCTTCTTGGCGGGTATGGGTCGTTACTTTTTCGAATTGCCATCGATGAAGTTCAGCAACTTTTCTATGGTTTTGAGGGGGAATTGGTTGTTACCAATGCCCTTCACTTACCATGGTGGAAAATTCTTCTTATACCAGTAGCCGGCGGCCTCCTTGTAGGCCTATGCCTCAAACTTTTTCATCCAGAAAGACGGACAGAAGGGGTAGCTGACGTAATTGAATCTGTAATGATTAATCGCGGCAAAATGAAATTCTTGCCGGGCGTTGGCACGTTTCTGACTTCAGCAATATCACTTGGTACAGGTGGTTCGGGCGGTCGCGAAGGACCTGTCGTGCATTTCGGAGCTACAATTGCCAGCCAACTGGCGCAACTTCTCCGTATTCCTTCTCGCTATTACCCCATACTTATCGGTTGCGGAGTTGCTTCTGGTGTCGCAGCGTCTTTCAATGCGCCTATTGCAGGGATGTTTTTCGCGCTAGAAGTCGTCTTGGGATCATTGGCAACACAAGCGGTTGCTCCCATCGTGCTTGCCGCTGTTATTGGAACCGTTGTCACCCGGATACATATTGGTGATTTCCCCGCTTTTATAATCCCAAATTACCAAATTGTTAGTTGGTGGGAAATTCCGGCGATTTCGTTGCTGGGAATCGTATCTGCCGTTGTTGCCCTTCTCTTCATCTGGAGTATTGGATTTTCCGAGCGAACGATAAAGCGCTTCAAAATACCTAAATTCCTTCGACCTGCTGCTGGTGGGTTAGTGCTTGGCGCAATGGCGATTTATTTTCCACAAATCATTGGTGTTGGTTATGAGGCGACGGATAGTGCCCTTAAAGGGGAATATGAACTGACCCTTCTTTTGTCGCTTATTGTTATTAAGACAATGGCTGTAGGAATCACCGTTGGTAGTGGCTTTGGAGGAGGATTTTTCTCTCCGTCCCTTTTCATAGGAGCAATGACTGGCGGCGCCTTTGGTCTAATTGCAGCAGCAGTTTTCCCTGATATAGCGGCAAGCCATGGACTTTACGCGATTATCGGAATGACAGCGGTAGCATGTGCTGTACTCGGTGCGCCAATTTCTACAATCTTGATCGTGTTCGAGCTGACGGGTGACTACAAAATTGCTATTCTCGTTATGATCGCCGTTGCCATCACAACACTTATCACCCGACAAATTGCAGGGAAAAGTATTTTTCAGATGCAGCTGGCTAAACGCGGCGTTGACGTGAAGGACAGCAAGGCTCTTCGATATCTTAAATACCGGCATGTTCAAGGCATTATGGACAAAGAATTCATCAAAATCCCTGCCACCACTAAAATTTTGGATCTGCTTAAAATTGCACGCGAAGCCCCTCATGATAAATTCGTTGTTGTTGATCCCGAGACGAACAATTTTATAGGGCGACTAGATTTTTCTGATTTAAAACCTCACCTGTTTGAAGAGACGATCGATAAAGAGATTACGGCCTTGGACTTAGCAAGCCAAGATGGCCCGACTTTGCACCCAGACAGCAGCTTAAAACAGGCGTTACACCTCTTTGAAGAAGCGGGAATGGATTGTATTCCTGTTATTGAGCGTACCCCTACAGCAGAAATCGTCGGACTTCTGCACAGCAAAGATCTGTTTCGAAAATTCAATGAAGCATTAGTCGATATGCAGGATGAAAACCGCGATAAAGTAATCCGGTAATTTATGACCTGAACACTGGCTCACTTAGGCACCATAGTTTATACAATGTCCTATGGATGACAGTTTTGATATTGCAAATTTCGATGCAGCCCCGGCACCTACGGCTTTAGATCTATCTTATTTGGACGGATTGAATGAAGGCCAACGTTCCGCTGTGGAGGCAGTCGACGGCCCGGTTCTTGTCCTTGCTGGGGCCGGAACGGGTAAAACCCGCGTTCTAATCACCCGATTAGCCCATATATTGAATACTCGGGACATAAAACCTTGGGAAATTTTGGCCGTTACTTTTACCAACAAAGCGGCCGCCGAAATGCAGGAGCGTACGGCGAATATTATTGGTCCACAAGCCATAGAGATTAAACTTGGTACCTTCCATTCCATTGGCGTTTGGTTATTGCGGCGTCATGGTGAATTGGTAGGCCTTGGGACCAACTACACAATCTTGGATACAGACGATCAATTACGCCTTCTAAAACAAATTCTTCTGGATGAAGGCATTGATGTTAAGAAATGGCCTCCTAGAGGTTTAGCCTCTGTCATTGATCGATGGAAGGACAAGGGCCTGCGCCCAGAACAGGTGGGCGCGCAAGACCTTGACGGATTTGCCCATGGCCGAGCCGCAGCATTGTATAAAATTTATCAGGAACGGCTTATTGCGTTAAACGCCTGCGATTTTGGTGATTTGCTGTTACACCCTTTGACTATTTTCCAAGCAAATCCTGATATTCTGCGGCTTTATCAAAACCGTTTTCGGTATATCTTGGTTGATGAGTATCAAGATACAAATGTGGCACAATATCTGTTGCTCAGGCTTTTGGCCCAAAAACATAAAAACATCTGTTGCGTTGGTGATGACGATCAATCCATTTATGGCTGGCGCGGTGCAGAAGTCGGAAATATTCTACGCTTTGAAGAAGATTTCCCCGGTGCCGCCGTTGTGCGACTAGAGAGGAACTACCGTTCTACTTCTCACATCCTTGGTGCCGCATCTGGTCTCATCGAAAAGAATGAAGGTCGCCTTGGAAAGACCTTGTGGACTGAAGATAATGACGGGGAGAAAGTCATCCTGAACGGTGTTTGGGATGGGGGGAATGAAGCCCGGTGGATTGCTGACGAAATTGAGACACTACAACGCAAGGGAACTAGTCTTCAGGATATGGCGATCCTTGTACGGGCAAGTTTTCAAACCCGAGATTTTGAAGAATGCTTCCTTACCATGGGGATCAAATACCGTGTTATCGGTGGCTTGCGCTTTTACGAACGCAAGGAAATTCGCGATATCATCGCTTATTTACGAGTGATAAATCAGGCAAATGATGATTTGGCATTCGAGCGAATTTATAACCTGCCAAAAAGGGGACTGGGCGCTAGAGCGTTAGACACACTACGCACCATTGGGCGAGAACAAAACCTATCCTTGTCACGAAGCGCTGAGTTCGTGTCCGAAAATGGACTGATGAAAGGCAAGGCACTTACTACTATCACAGAACTTGTCGATAATTTTAAAAGCTGGAGAGAGCAAAAAGATATCATTCCTCCGTCCGAGCTCGTTGAAATGATGCTCGATGACAGCGGTTACCTGGAAATGTGGAAACAGGATAAATCGACGGAATCAGAAGGAAAAATCGAAAATATCAAGGAACTGATACAGGCACTCACAGAATATGACAGCCTTGTTCAGTTTCTGGAACATGTTGCATTGGTCGCAGATAATAGTGACGATAAAAGCACCGACATGGTTAGCCTGATGACATTGCATTCGGCTAAAGGCCTTGAATATAACACTGTCTTCCTTCCCGGTTGGGAAGAAGGCCTGTTCCCACACCAACGTGCTTTGGATGAAAATGGCCTAAAAGCCCTTGAAGAAGAAAGACGTCTTGCTTACGTCGGAATAACACGGGCAAAAGTGCGATGCTTCATCAGTCACGCCACCAACAGGCGCATACATGGCCAATGGCAAAATTCCCTGCCCAGCCGCTTTGTCCACGAAATCCCCATTGACCATATCATTGAGAAAAGTGAAACGGGCTCATATTCAGCCCGCAAGCAAGAAGAACCTCGCCACACAAGCTGGCGAACCAATGATTCGGAGCATTTGTCCAAAATTTTTGAAAGACGTGCAGAACAAAACAAACATCTGGTGGACAATAGCAGTAAGCCTGTCAATTCAGGCGATGTCAGCATTCAAATTGGAGATCGTGTTTTTCACCAAAAATTTGGATATGGCCGTGTGATTGCGAAAGATGCGAACAAATTAGAAATTGCTTTTGATAAAGCAGGTACTAAGAAAGTGATGGAAAATTTTGTCGAAACAGCCTGAAGTAACACTTTGGCAATTATCTCTTGAACTCCCCCTGCCCGATGCAGATGCAATTGAAGCGATTTTTGAAGATTTTTCACTGACATCTTCGTTAGAAGAGGTTGTTTCTGATGGCAGCGTGTGGCGATTGGATATTCTATTTGACCACAATCCGGACGCAAATCTTGTCGCTCAAATACCCAATAACTATACTTTCACGTTGGGCATACTAGAGCAAATCGATTGGGTGACGGAAAGTCAGAAGCAATTACCACCTGTCTCTGCTGGCAGATTTTACATACATGGATCACACGATCCGTCGCACAAAATAAACTCAATGTATGACCTGACAATTGATGCAGGTCGCGCCTTTGGCACGGGATTACACGAAACCACATATGGCTGTCTAGCCGCTTTGCATGACGTTCAGAAATCCCGCGAGGTTTTCAATGCTTTGGACATTGGATGCGGATCTGGTGTCTTGGCCCTTTGTATTGCCAAAGCTTGGGGGCGTCCTGTTACAGCCAGCGACATCGACCCTGATGCGGTTGCGGTCACCCGTGAAAATGCTCAAAAGAACAAACTTCACCCCTTAATCCGTGCGATTGAGGCAACAGGTCTCAATAACCGGGAGTTAAAAAAGACAGGTCCCTATGACCTTATCACAGCCAACATCCTTGCTTGGCCATTAGTTTCTTTAGCACCGGATATTGCAGGGTCACTTGCCCATGGGGGTACGCTTATTTTATCCGGGTTGATGAGTAAACAAGAGAATATGGTTCGCAACAGTTACCGTCTTCAAGGCTTGCACATTGCACAACGTTATGTAGTTGGCGACTGGAATACGCTTATTTTAAGAAGGTAAACAAAAAAAGGCCCGACGATTTGCCGGGCCTTTTTAAAATACTTCGCGATACATCTTTCAAGATGCGTTAGCTGGCCCAGCGACCTGAATTATTGTTCGCTGCAGCAATCGCATTGTCATTTGCCAGTACGACACCTTTTCCTTCAACCGCAGCCATAATATCACCGCGAGTAAGTCCGATGTCACTCAATTGCCGTGCATCCATTGCCATCAATTGCGCATAACCTTGGCGCTTTAGACGCCAGTTTTCGTAATTGGCAACAATCGGAGCAACGAAAGACTTGAAAGCAACTCTAAATGTTTTTCTAGTTGCAACTTCACCAAGAACCGCATGTTGTATATCGCAGCGTGCAATGCCGATATCGGAGAGTTCACGGTTTGACATGCCATTCAACTGTTCCATTGCAATGGCATTTTCTCTGCGTGTTTTGTATGCAAGCGCAATTTTAGAAAAACCTTTTGCGAACAAACCACTGATATAGGCGCTTCTTTCACGATGTGCTTTTGCAATCAATACATCCATCTGAACGGTATTGGTGTTTGCTTGAACGGGGTTCAACAACGCGATAGATTCAAGTTCTTTTTTTGTAAAGCTAATCATTTTCTGTTTCCTATGGTCCTGAGCTACTCGGTCTGAGCCCAGTTCAAGTCAGGCAATCTTGCCGTTAATAATTTCCAACCGATTTTCATTAGCGGCTGAATTTGTATTTCGTAATTCTGTTATCACTGCTTGCTCAATAGATAGTTGGTCCAGAGCAAATTCTGCTGTCGTGTTCAAAGGTGTTTTTTGATCAACTTCAAGTGAAGATGAAAAGGCCGACTTCAATACATCGATCAAACGCGACTTGTTTGAACGTACTGGCATTTGTGCCGGTTTGTTAAAACCGTAGTGTAAATTCAATGCTTGTCCGTATTTTTCATTCTGGCTGAACATTTTGATCTCCTAAAGCAGATGTGTTCGATGGATCATATATTGCACTGCACACATTAAAAAACAATGGCTTATAGGCCAAATTTGCCCGCTAAGTCGGAAATGGTGCATTGCAGAAAACGCATAGCTTGCATTGAAATGCCTGCTCAGATCGGGCATATTGGTTGTGAAATCATATAGAAAACCGAGGAAAACCGTTGTCCCAGAACCTCCCCATCGATCTGTCAGAACTTGAGAGAATTGTTCAGGCTGAAAACAGTAATATTGAGATAAGCCAGCTTCACAGTTTTTTATATGCAGCGGCAGCAGCCCCGCAAAGACCAGATAACGACCTGATCTTTGATACTTTGCTGCCAAAGCGGTCGAAGGCGCTAAATACGCTATTGGTTGAAACCCGCGATGCAATACGGGATTCTATTCAACGGAATATTCTCCGACCGGAAAAAACAGCGGATCGCCTCTCAAGTTTACGCTCAGAGATGACAACCCAAAAGGTCGATGGGTTCATCATTCCCTTAAATGATGAATTTCATGGGGAAGCTGCACCTGCAGCATCTGAACGTTTAAAATGGCTAACTGGCTTTACCGGATCAGCTGGAATGGCAGCGGTGTTAAAGGACAAGGCTGCAATTTTTGTAGATGGCCGCTATACATTGCAAGTTCGCCAAGAAGTAGACATAGAGCAATTCACACCACGGCATGTGTCTGATGAACCTCTGTCCGCTTGGTTAGAAGAAAATATGACCGCTGGGGAATGCTTGAGTTATGATCCTTGGCTTCATACAGAAAACTCAATCAATGCCTTGTCATCTCTCTGTGTAAAAATGGGAGTAGTTCTGAAAGCTTCAGACAAAAACTCCATTGACCAAGTCTGGGAGGATCGCCCCAAAGAGCCATTAGCTCTTATTGTTCCTCATTTAGATGAATTTTCTGGTAAAAACTCAGCTGAAAAGAGAGATGAGATTGCCGGCATTCTTGAAGCGAGCGGGAGTGATGCAGTAGTTCACACGCTTCCTGACGTGATTGCCTGGCTTTTAAATATACGCGGCGCGGATCTTCCTAGCACACCCTTTGCTTTGGGTTTTGCTATTACCCATAGGGATAGCACTGTGGATCTTTATATGCCTCAGCAAAAATTCTCAAGTGACCTTAGATCTCATTTGGGGAACGCTGTTCGTGTTCATAATCGAAGTGAGTTTTCGGCAGGGCTGGCTGCACTTGCGGATAAAAAAATCAGAATTGATCCATCAGTGACCAGTCAATGGATCGTTACCCAGCTTCAAGCCGCTGATGCCGTTATCGTGCGAGGTGATGATCCCTGCATGCTCCCCAAGGCAACAAAAAATATTGTTGAAATAGATGGAACCCGGGCAGCACATATAAGGGATGGTGCTGCGATCACCAAATTCCTGCATTGGCTATCGGTTGAGGCACCAAAGGGCACTGTGACTGAATTAAGTGCAGAGGCAAAATTGCGTTCGTTCAGGGAAATGGGAGATCGGTTTAAGGATGTGAGCTTTTCGACCATATCTGGGGCTGGTGCAAATGGCGCAATTGTTCACTACCGCGCTACAGAAAAAACAAATAAGACGCTTGATAAAGGGAACCTTTATCTTGTAGACAGCGGCGGCCAATACTTAGACGGTACAACGGATATAACACGGACAGTTGCCATCGGCACGCCGACAGACGAAATGAGAGAACGCTTCACATTAGTCTTAAAAGGCCATATTGCACTTGGTGAGGCAGTATTCCCAGTGGGAACGACAGGAAGTCAACTTGATACCCTGGCCCGAGCGCCCCTTTGGAAATACGGTCTGGATTATGATCATGGGACTGGTCACGGGGTTGGAAGCTACCTGTCAGTTCATGAAGGACCGCAGCGTATATCCAAGATGCCAAGCGCAGTTCCATTAAAGCCGGGAATGATTTTATCAAACGAGCCGGGCTATTATAAGACCGGTGAATACGGAATTCGGATAGAAAATCTGGTCACTGTCGTAAGCCAACCTAAAAGGAAAGGCGCGGAAAGAGATGTTTTGGAATTCGAAACCCTGACTTTTGCGCCCCTAGATCACACTTTAATAGATTTATCGCTCCTCTCACCTTCTGAAATCTCATGGATAAACAGCTACCATCAAGCTGTTCATGACAAGATCTCTCCCCTTGTCGATGGTGATGTTAAAGACTGGCTAGTGAGTGCTACTAAAGCGTTATAAAATACTTCAAAGACCTTATGGGATTAACTTCCTATAAGGTCTAACCATTCCTGTTCAGTCATCACAGTCACGCCGAGAGATTCCGCTTTTTTGAGCTTTGATCCTGCTTTAGCACCCGCAACTAAATAATCTGTCTTTGCGGAGACTGAACCACTGACTTTTGCCCCAAGACCTTCAGCTTTTGCTTTAGATTCCGCTCGCGTCATCAATTCTAGTGATCCAGTGAAGACAACAGTTTTACCACTTACCGGGCTTTCATCAGATGGAGCCTCGAAATCCTGAATTGTAAGCTGCTGACTTAAATTATTTAAAACTTCACGGTTCCGATTTTCAGAGAAAAACTCCTTCACCGCATCAGCAACCGCATCCCCTATCCCATCAATGTTTAATAAATCAACATAGGCTTTACCCGGCTCGGGGTGGTCTGGCGAAAAGGTCTCCATCAATTTTGCCAAGGACCCGTAATTTTTTGCAAGCAACCGGGCATTTCCTTGGCCAATATGGCGAATACCGAGGGCAAAAATAAAACGATCCATCTCGATCGTTCGACGTTGATCAATTGCACCAAACAAATTTCGAACGGCTTTATCTCCAAATCCTTCAAGATTTTTTATCTTTTGCAGACGATTTTTGTCATTTTCTTCAAGCTGGAAGATATCGACAGGACTGACCACCCAGCCACGCTTATAAAATAATTCAATTTGCTTTGCGCCCAATCCATCAATGTCAAAAGCATTACGAGAGACAAAATGCTTTAAACGCTCTACAGCTTGTGCGTCACAGACAAGACCGCCAGTACAACGGCGCACCACATCTTCCTTACCTGTGGCTGGGTTCATCTCACGAACCGCATGACTTCCGCAAACCGGACATGTGATTGGAAAATCAAAAACCTCACTGTCTATTGGTCGTTTATCAACAATAACTTCTACCACTTGCGGAATAACGTCCCCTGCCCGCTGAATAACAACAGTATCACCAACCCGAATATCTTTACGCTCAATTTCTTCCTGATTATGTAAGGTCGCGTTGGAGACAACAACACCGCCAACAGATACAGGTTCAAGCCGTGCAACAGGTGTTAATGCGCCCGTGCGTCCTACTTGAATTTCAATTTCCAGAACAGTTGTCGTTGCTTGCTCTGCTGGGAATTTATGAGCAATTGCCCATCGAGGTGTTCGTCCGACAAATGCCAAGCGTTGCTGCCAGTCAAGGCGATTGACCTTAAAAACAACACCATCAATATCGTAATCAAGGGATGCTCTCAGTTCTTCAATCTTTCGATAGGCATCAATCGCTTCCCCCATATTCGAACACACACGAGACAGCGGGTTCACAGAGAAGCCCCACTGTTCAAACCGGTTGAGAACGTCCGATTGGCTTTGACCAGGAATTTCCGTGGCATCGCCCCATGCATAAGCAAATAGACGTAATTTTCTAGACGCTGTAATACGTGTATCCAATTGCCGTAAAGAACCCGCGGCTGCATTTCGAGGATTTGCGAAAACCTTGCTACCGACTTTTTCTTGGTTAGCATTCAGCGCCTGAAAATCAGACATGGACATGTAGACTTCGCCGCGAACTTCAAAAGCATCGGGTATCGAATATTCACCTTGTTGAAGTTCCATAGGCAAGTCCTGAAGGGTTCGAAGATTTTCTGTAATATCTTCCCCTTCTTGTCCATCTCCGCGCGTTGCGCCTTGAACGAAAACACCCGCTTCATATCGTAGGGACGCCGACAATCCATCAATTTTTGGTTCAGCGAAAAATGATACTTCTTCCGTCGATGGCAGCCCCAAAAAACGCCGTACTCGTCCCTCGAACTCGCGTAAATCATCACTTCCAAACGCGTTATCCAATGATAGCATTGGCACTTTGTGACGAACCTTTCCAAATCCCTTGGTCGCTGTAGCACCAACTGTTTGCGTAGGACTTGCAGGCGTTACCAGATCAGGAAACGCCGATTCAATTTCTTTCAAGCGCTTAAAATTTTGGTCATACACCGCATCATCGACAACAGGTGCATCATCTTGATAATAAGCTTTGTTCTGAGTTTTCAATATTTCAGTCAGGCGGCTGTATTCAGCCCTTACCTGATCTTCGGGCAACTTAGCAAGATCGTCCATCCGACCTTATCCTTCCATCAAACTTTGCGCTGCGGCTCTGGCTTCATTTGTAATGCTGGCACCAGAAAGCATCCTTGCAATTTCTTCTGTTCTTTGGGCATCGCTCAATCGCTCGACAGTCGTTCGGGTTTTACTTGCTGAACCTCCCTTACGAATATTCCAATGAGCACTACCCGATGCTGCAACTTGCGGAGAATGGGTAATAACAAGAACCTGCAGTTCTTCTGATAATTTTGACAAGCGTTCCCCAACAGCATCTGCTGTGGCCCCGCCAACGCCGCGATCAACTTCGTCAAAGATTAATGTGGGCGCTGATCCGGACCGGGCAAGAACAACTTTTAGCGCTAACATAAAGCGCGACAATTCACCGCCCGATGCAATCTTCAATAACGGCCCTGCGGCACTTCCAGGATTTGTGGCGATTTGAAATTCTACCTTATCCATGCCCGTCGCCGACCAGTTTTCCTCTGGGAGCTCAAGGACCAATGTTTCAAACTTCGCGCTGCCAAGTTTCAGAGGACCCAGCTCAGCCATCACTGCTGTGTCCATTCGTCTCGCCGCTTTCAGGCGCTTTTCCCGCAAACCATTTGCCGACAAAATATAGGATTCCCGTGCGACAGCAAGCTCACCCGTTAGCTGTTCAATATCTGCATCACCTTGCTCTACATCTCTCAGGCGGCTTTTGAAATTTTCGAGCATTTGAGGAAGGGTTGCCACTTCACATTTGTGTTTTCTCGCGGCCGCGCGTAAAGAAAACAACCGTTCCTCCACGGCCTCCAAACCTGAGGGATCAATATCAAGATCTCTTCCGACGGAATCGATCAACATTGTCGCTTCTGACATCTCCACTGCGGCGCGTTCAAGGCTTTCAAGAACAGGGTCCAGCTTACTACCGGCTTTTTCCAAAACCCTTTCAACAGCACGGGTTGCCGTTCTGATTTTCCCTTCAACCCCACCATGATCATTAAGTGCTTTTATGGCATCCTTCAGCGCATCCGCAATCTTTTCGGCATGCATGAGTTCCGAGCGAGCTTCTGCTAATTCATCTTCTTCACCCTCTCGCGGGGCTAGATCTTCAAGCTCGGTTACTACATGGCGCAGATATTCTTCATCGACGCGAGCTTGTTCAACTTTATCAATGGCTTCAGCCAAAGAAAATTTCAAGGCCTGCATAACATCAAAATGCCGGGAGGTCGTTTTTACGACTTTCAACAGCTGACCGTAAAGGTCAATCAAATTACGATGACCTTTTGCATCCAACAACCCGCGTTCTGCATTTTGCCCATGAATCTCGACCAGCGCGTCACCGACAGATCTAAGGAGTGCTGTACTCACGGATTGATCATTTATGGATGACCGGTTTCGTCCGTCTGCGCTTATTACACGTCTCAAAATAAGAGGTTCACCCTCATCCAAATCCAGATCACTCAACAATCCAAATACCGGATGAGAGCCAGGTAGAACAAACTCAGCGCTAACAAAGCCCTTATCTTCTCCTGCCCGAATTAAACCGAGATCAGCGCGGGCCCCTAACGCAAGAGCAAGACTATCCAAAAGAATAGACTTTCCCGCACCTGTTTCTCCCGTCAGGACGCATAGACCGTCTTCGAAGCACAGGTCCAGCTTATCGATCAAGACAATATTTCGGATTGAAAGTGTCAGAAGCATGATATCGTTGCGCCTAAAATATGGATTTCCAAGTCTTCACGATCCAAGATTTTTCATCCACTTCTGGCCTCAAATAATTTTCATCAAGCAGTGCATAACTATCTTGATACCACTCACTCCCGGGAAAATTGTGTCCCAGTACGGCAGCAGCTGTTTGTGCCTCATCGGTAATTCCTAGAGACATATATGCCTCTGTCAGACGGTGGAGCGCCTCAGGTACATGAGTTGTAGTTTGGTATTTCTCAATAACCTGACGAAACCGATTGATGGCCGCAATATATTGATCTGATTTTAAATAGTATCGCCCAATTTCCATCTCCTTGCCAGCCAAGTGATCTTTCGTCAGATCAATTTTCAGCTTAGCATCCCGCGCATACTCGGTATTGGGGAAGCGTCTGACCAGTTTTTGCAGAGCATCAAGTGCCTGTTGTGTTGCTTTTTGATCTCGGCCCACACCTGAAATCTGCTCGTAATAAGAGATTGCCTTTAAATAGTGAGCATATGGAACATCGCGATTACCCGGATGGAGTTCGATGAACCGCTCAGCAGCTAGAATCGCTTGATCATATTTGTTGCTTTGGTAATAAGCGAAAGCCGACATCAACTGTGCCTTGGTAGACCAAATAGAATAAGGATGTTGTCGCTCGACCTCATCGAACCCTTGTGCCGCAGTAATATAATTTTCAGCATTCAAAGCAGCTAGGGCTTCGTTGTAAAGCTGCTGAACTGGACGTTCCTGATAGTCTTCAACATCGTCAGAACTGCAGGCAACAAGCGACATAGGCACGACAATGATAAAAATTGTTCTCAGCCGCAGTGCGAATAACAGAAACTTAAGCATACACATCTATCCGATCCAGGATTAATAACTTCGCGCTATTTTATATAATCATGGGGACATTGGAAAGGAGAGTATCGTCTTTTCTCAATACGTGAAAAACATTCATGAAAATTCCACTAAAAATGTATATTTACGTTTTTATTATCAAAATTAGCATTTATAATATAATAAGTTAGCATTGAATTCACTTAAGAGAATTTCCTTTTTTAAGTGTCTGTGCTAAATTACCAATAAGGGTAATTAGTTTTTTCTGATCTTCTTCCTTGCGAAGTATTCCGACAGATTAAAAAAAATTGGTGCTCTTTGTTACCTAAATCAAAAAATAGTATTTATTACGGACTTTCCAGAGGTCCTACGCTACAGAAAGGTACCAGCTAATGAGTAAACTCGCTAAACGAGTTGACGATCATGTAGGTGAGCGCATCAGGGAGAGAAGAACCATGATGGGCCTTACACAAGAGCATTTGGCACAAGCGCTAGAGATATCTTATCAGCAAGTGCAAAAATACGAAACAGGCGCGAATAGGGTAAGTGCCGGTCGTTTATATGAAATTGCACAAAGATTAGAAGTCGATGTAGCGTTTTTCTTCGAACATCTAGAGCCATTAACGGCCAGCTCACCCCTTGAGCATGGCGGTAAAAATCGCTCTACCATTGAATTGGTAAGAAATTATGGTGACATTGATGAACCGGCTGTCCGCTCGGCAGTGAGTGGTCTCATCAAAAGCCTTGCAGGCAAAGAGCGTAAGCGCAAATCAGCATAAAATACAAAGGGCACGGTAAATACCGTGCCTTTTTTTTGCGTTTACAAAGATGAAGAGCATCAGCATATTATTATACGAATGCCGACAAGTGAAGATATCAGGCTGTTATAGGAGCTGCAGCTTGCTGAGCTGACCAATGCGCTCCGCCGACATTCGAGACACGAACCGGCGCTTCTGTTGTGTAACACCAAGCTTCACTATCATTCAAAAATGTATGAAGAAGCTTGTTATTCAAAGCGTGGCCTGAGCGGTAGCCGTGAAACTGACCGATAATCGGCGCACCAGCCAAATACAAATCACCAATTGCATCGAGTGCTTTATGACGAACAAATTCGTCATTATAACGCAAACCTTCTTCATTAAGAATATCTTGGCCGCTTAAAACAATAGCGTTTTCAAGAGAACCGCCTTTTGCAAGGCCCATTTCTTTTAGCTGTTCTAACTCACTTAAGAAACCGAATGTTCTCGCCCGGCACAATTCATTTTTGAAAGTACCGTTCCGCATATTGAAACTACAATGTTGTTTACCAATACGCTTATTCTCAAAGTCGATTTCAAAGGCAATAGAGACGTTATCTCCAGGAGACAATACCGCAACGGCATTCCCTTCTGTCACTTCAATCTCTTTCAAAACTTTTATGTATTTTCGCGGTAATGCCTGATCGACAACATCTGCACATTCGATCAAAAAAACGAAGGGTGCTGAGGAGCCGTCCATCACTGGGACTTCAGGGCCATCCAGCTCTACGATCGCGTTATCTACGCCAGAGCCGGCAAAAGCTGCCATCAAGTGCTCAATTGTCGCAACTTTGACATTTGCTTCATTTTTAACGGTTGTACACATCACTAATTCGGAAACCGTATCAAATCTTGCGGGAATATCTGCAATCTCGGCTGCAACATCAGTCCGCCGAAAGACAATTCCGCTACCAGCAGTCGCCGGTTTAAGTGTCATATTGACTAGATTACCGCTATGAACGCCAATGCCAGTACAACGGATACTATTGCGTAAAGTCTTTTGATAAATCATCATAATATTGCGACAAGCCCAACTACAATTTTTGCTACATTACTTCTACTCAAACAGACCTGTAGATACAAATCACACTTTGTTACTAAATATTTCTAGGCAAAAGCTCTGTCTATTCTTTAATTAGAAAACAATAAAGAAAACCACGAAGAACAGCGTCCTTCGTGGTCCAATTATATTCCTGCATTAAGCCCTAACTAATTTATAAGTTAGTTTGCTTGACGCCTCAAAAATGCTGGAATGTCGAGTAAATCCTCGTCTTCTTTTTTCTGCTCAATACGAACAGATGCTGACATAGCATCTTGTTTTTGTGGTTGAGAAGCCACTGCTTGTTCTGGTTGCCTCACAGTTTCGGCTTCAGGTTCACGGCGAACGGGCATTTCTGCCTTTTCCTGAGAAACCTTTTCAGCCTCCGCTTTTCTGGCCATGCGGCCAACCCCTGTCATTCTCTCAAAAAGGCTTGGACCTTTTCTTTTTTTACGCGGTGCGGAGGCTTCACTTGCACTCACACGCGCATCCGGATTGACAAGGTTTTCTGTGCGCTTCTCAACTTTTATGGCAGGTGGAGCTTTAAAGTGAGGAGCACTTTCATCCAGCTCAACAGAGGCACGATCACTCGCTTCCATCTGCACTTCAACACCAGAAAGCAAATCAGGCTCCATATCCAGCGCCAAGCTGTTATCTGAAGGAAAACTCTCGGTAGATCCACCTTCAAAATTAGATGCAATACCTGCATCCTCACCACTCATCATCGGGTGATTTGTAGAAGCGTTATCTGGAATGCTTGCGCCGAAACTAGAAGCCGCGATGGTACTTGCAGCAGGTACAGCTGGAGCAGAAAGCCCGCCCAAACGTACATTCCCTTTAGGAGCGACATCAGCGTTCACTTTTAACAGAGACGTGACATTAGGTGCAGCTTGCTGCTGATGTTCCATTGCGTCGATACCGGTGGCAACCACTGAAACTCTCATTGGCCCATCCATTGTGGCATCAAAAGTTGATCCCACAATAATGTTCGCATCTGGATCGACTTCACTACGAATGCGATTAGCGGCTTCATCCAGCTCATACAGAGTAAGATCCATACCACCTGTGATATTGATCAAAACGCCGCGTGCACCCTTCATAGAAACATCGTCTAGCAACGGATTGGAAATGGCCGCCTCAGCAGCCTCAATAGCACGATTTTCACCACTGGCTTCACCTGTGCCCATCATGGCTTTTCCCATTTCGCTCATGACCGTATTTACGTCGGCAAAATCAAGGTTAATCAGTCCTGGCATAACCATCAGGTCCGTAACGCCACGAACACCGGAATGCAGAACATCATCTGCCATATTAAAGGCATCAGCAAATGTCGTTTTTTCATTAGCAATGCGGAAAAGGTTCTGATTAGGGATAATAATCAGTGTATCCACAAATTTTTGAAGTTCCTCAATCCCGGCGTCGGCAATGCGCATACGGTGATTGCCTTCAAACTGGAACGGCTTGGTAACAACACCGACAGTAAGGATACCAAGTTCTCGAGCAGCTTTGGCTACAATCGGTGCAGCTCCTGTACCCGTACCACCCCCCATACCGGCCGTGATAAAGCACATATGAACGCCGTTCAAATGAGAGATAATCTCCTCGATTGCTTCTTCCGCAGCTTCAGCCCCAACAAATGGCTTTGATCCAGCGCCAAGCCCCTCAGTAAGCTCAGCCCCCAGTTGAATCTTATCGTTAGCCAAATTCTGTTTCAAAGCTTGCGCATCGGTGTTTGCAACGACGAATTCCACCCCCTGCAACTCTGATCTGATCATATTGCTGACAGCGTTTCCGCCGGCGCCTCCAACTCCTAACACAAGAATTTTCGGCTTCAGTTCTGTTTGGTCCGGCACTGACAAATTTATCCCCACAGTACTACCCTCCTTAATTACGCAAGCTAATGCTTATTTAATACCAAATATTGTAGGTAATGGAACCCTACTTCTTACATATTGATCAAATTTGATCTTTTTTTTTGATCAAAAATTCTCTTTAAACCAGTTTCCGATTCGCAAAAGGCGGTTTTTCGGGGTTTTTTCCTCTATCCCTAAAATCGCTTTATCTTCAAAATTTTCTAGAACGGCGAAGGATAAAAGTCCCGCAGCTGTCGCAAAAGCCGGGCCTTCAGTTGCATCAGCCAAGGCATTTACACGTATAGGTTTACCCATTCGCACTTGCTTGTCAAGAATTCGACCGGCTAACTCTTGAACACCAGCAAGCTGAGAAGCTCCTCCGACGAGTACTGCACGGCGGCCTGCAACCTTATCAAAGCCAGAAGCGGCAATTCTATCGCGAACCATCTCCAATATTTCTTCAATTCGAGGCTTAATAATGCCGACTAACATGGAGCGCGGCACATGATTAGCGACATCTTGATCTGTCTCGCCAATCAAAGGTACATCAATAATCTCTTTTTCATCTGCCGGGCTTGCAAGGGCGCTGCCGTAGAGCGTCTTCATTCGCTCTGCGTTTGCCAAGGTCGTAGATAACCCTCTTGCTATGTCATTGCTTACGTGAGCGCCCCCTACTGGGATAACTTCATTGTAAACCATCTCTCCATCGTAAAAGACAGCGAAAGTAGTAGATCCACCGCCCAAATCAATAACGGTAACCCCTAGATCCATCTCATCTTCAACAAGAGATGCCAAACCAGATGCATAGGGGGCAGAAACAATCTTTGCCACGCTCAAATGACATCGTTCTACACAGTTGCTGATATTTTTTAAATGACCATTGTTGACCGAAACCATATGCATACTGACACCTAGATTATCACCATACATGCCTCTCGGATCTCGAATTCCGCGATTTCCATCTACAGTATAGCCGACTGGTAATGCATGAATAACGGTGCGATTTTCAGGTCGGTAGCTGGTTTTCGCTTCTTTCAGCGTGCGCAGCAAATCTTTACCACCGATCTCTTGACCTGCGAGTGACATATCTACCTCAATGGTTTGAGACGTCGGTTGCCCTGCAGTTACGCTTAAATAAACCTCTCGTATAGTCTCTCCAGCCATGCGCTCCGCCGCATCAACAGCCGAACGAATTGACTCCTCAGCCATCTCCATATTGGTAATTGTTCCTGCGCGGATACCTCGCGCTACCTGATGCCCAATTCCTTTGACACGCAGACCGCTAGGCTCCTCTACGGCAACAAAGCAGCAGATTTTGGTTGTCCCAATATCCAAGGCCGCAATCGGCCCATTTCTTCCAACAGCCATTCTACTCTTCCAATATCAGTACCCGGCGAGCGCTCATCATGTTTCGCTACCAAGTTTTCTCCGGACAAGGGCATCATCTGGCCTTAACCGAACATATATTTTGCTATCAGACCGAAGATCAATCGCGACAACACCCTTATTCAGAACTTTTTTAGTTCTCTGCATTTCGAACAGTTTTTGCCAGGCTTCTTGCTCTCCCTCTTCGGGAAGCATTACAGAGACACCGGTATCGAATTCCAGGTTCCACCGGCGATCCCGAATACGAACAGCATTATGCAATCGCGTAAACAACGTCGGCGTCTTTGCGAGCATATCAAAAAGCTCCGCGGCATCTTCATTAGCCCCCTTGCCAACAACTTTTGGCAAATACTGAAATTCAGCACTCTCTTGATAAGTTATAACAGCGCCTTTGCGGTCAATTACGGCTGTTTTCATGTTTTTCTGCCAGCGCGCGAAGGGACGGCGTTCATCAATTCGTACATAGATTTCATCAGGAAAGCGACGCATTACAGACGCATGTTCGACCCACCCTAATTGCTCAATACGCTCTCGTGCAAGTTCCGGATCGAAACCAAAAATATTTTCACCGCGAGCGACCGCTAAAGCATTCATTAAAGATTTGGGAGACGTTCTCTCTCTCCCTACAACGCTAATTTCCTGCACTGTCAAACCTAAGGAAGCAACAGCTTCCCCTGTGCTTGTATCCATCCAGGCGATTGCCTTCTCGAGAATAGAGTTTTGAACGATATAAAAACCCAACCCACCGACAGATCCCATAACGGTAAGGGTCAAGGCGCCTATGGACGCTAGTCGATACCAGCTATGCCGGACACCGCGTTTTCGCGAAGCGGGTTTGTTTTTCTTAGAAGGTTGAAATAACTTTACCAATTTTGAAATAAATAATTTTAAGATCAAAACAGTTTCTACGTCTCTGGTTGTTTGCCTCTTGGGCTTTGGTTTTCGAAGCAGATTACCTCCGGTCTTTTTAACTTTCATTCGTTTAGAATTGCGTCCGCGAACAGGTCGATCATCAGCATCAAATTTTATCTGTTGCATGTCGCGTCCTCCACCATCCACCGAACCAGATCGTTAAACTGAATTCCGCAATGAGCTGCAATTTCAGGCACAAGGCTAAGTTCAGTCATTCCCGGCTGCGTATTCGTCTCTAAAATGAAGAATTCTCCTTCCTCATTTTGTCGAAAATCGCTGCGACTTACGCCCTTGCAACCCAGAATTTTATGGGCTTTCAATCCCAGTTCCATGACTTCTTCGTATTTCTCTGGCGACAAAGGGGCGGGCATTAAATGTTCGGCCTTTCCTTCAGTATACTTTGCTTCATAATCATAAAAGCGTCCCAAGGGTCTAATTTCAACGACACCTAAAGCCTGATCACCCATTACGGCCACATGAAATTCTCGGCCTGGAATATAAGTTTCAATCAAAACCTCGTTGCCAAATGTCCAAGGGATATCGGTTAAGCTTCTATTTTCGTTTTCAAGTAAAATAGTGACACCGACGCTTGACCCTTCATTGAGGGGCTTGATCACAAAAGGTTTTGGATATGTAGCCCCATCCAGAATTTCTTTACGGGTAAAAATGCGTCCCTCAGCACAGCGCAACCCCCCGGCCTCAAAAAGTTCTTTAGCAACGGGCTTGTCCATTGCAAGGGCAGAAGCCAAAACACCTGAATGAGTATACGGTATTCCAGCGATTTCAAGCACGCCCTGAATAAGGCCATCTTCACCATATCGGCCGTGTAGGGCATTAAAACAGACATCTGGTTGTACGACATCAAGAACGGATGCAATATCCTTTCCAACATCGATTGGTGACACTTGGTATCCACATCTCTCGAGAGCATCGACGCAAGCTTTTCCACTGCTTAAAGAGACCTCTCTCTCAGCAGACCAGCCGCCCATTAACACCGCAACATGTTTCATGATGCCATCCTATCCAACATCTTTGCGTCTTCCTCCAGATAGTCCCCAAGACGCACGATTTCCCAGCGAAGGAGTGTATCGAATTTTTCAAACACCCTGCGCCGCGCTTCTTCACCCACAGCTTCGATATCCCGTGCTGTCGCGCCACCGGTATTGATTAGAAAGTTACAATGCTTCTCTGAAATTTGCGCAGCACCAATTGTTAATCCCCGTGCGCCTGCTGCATCAATTAACTCCCAGGACTTTTTGCCTCGGGGATTTGCAAATGTAGATCCGCCTGTACGGCTTTTAATAGGTTGGCTCTCTTCGCGGGAAGTGGCTATTTCTCTCATTTTGGATGCAATTTCGGCCTCATTTCCGCTTACAAGCTGAAGCAAAGCTTCCGTAAATATCCAGTCACCCGGAATATCACTGTGTCGATAGGAAAAGCCCATCTGTTTGGCGCTAATCTCGTGCCGAACTCCCTGACTGTCATATGCTATCGCGGATACGAGTATATCCTTCATCTCAACGCCATAAGCTCCGGCATTCATTCGAAGAGCACCGCCGATACTACCGGGTATGCCACTTAAAAACTCGGCGCCGGTTAAGCCTTCCTCCGCAGCAAAACGGGCAGCATTCCCATCGAGCACCCCTCCCCCCACACGAAGCCTATTTTCTCCAACCCGTTGAATTTTTGCAAATTCCCGACCCAAACGGATAACAACACCGTTAAATCCGCCATCACGAACCAGCAAGTTTGATCCCACGCCTAACGTAAAAACAGGGATATCAGCATCAAGAGACTTCAAAAATTCCGACAAATCGGTCTCGTCTGCGGGCTTAAACATAACCGCGGCAGGACCACCGACGCGAAACCAAGTCACTTTATCAAGCGCTACTTTTTCCCTAAGGCGCCCTTTAACAACAGGCATCCGCTCAATCAAATCAGAAGTCTTATGTTCAGAAGCGTTCATGAAGTCCCCTCGATATCCTGTAGAGCTGCCAATTCTGAAGGAAGTTTATTTGCCCACAAAGAAATGGACCCTGCACCAAGGCATACAACGACATCACCCGGGGATGTTTCCTCACGGATTAGATCCGACAGATATTCAGGCCCGGGTAGCGCCATGACATTTTGATGACCACGGGTCCGAAGCCCTTCTACATAGCTTTCCTGACTGATGCCCTCTATAGGATCCTCACCAGCGGCATAGATATCCGCTACGATCACAACATCCGCATCGTTAAAACAGGTGCAGAAATCTTCAAATAGATCCTGAAGTCTTGAGTATCTATGCGGCTGAACAACAGCAACAATTTTACCTTCATAGGCTTGGCGCGCAGCACTTAAGACCGACGAAATTTCAACAGGATGATGACCGTAGTCATCGATAACGGTAACGCCCTCTACCTCACCAGTTTTGGTAAAACGCCTTTTAACACCACCAAACTCACGCAATCCTTGCTTCAATACGACTTCTTCAATTCCCATTTCGCGGCCGACGGCTACAGCCGCCATAGCATTTTGTACATTATGTGCGCCAGGCATCGGAAGCTCAAACCCCTTCATCAAGCGAGTATCCCCGCCAACCCGATCACTGATCGCGACATCGAAACGAGCTCCACCAGCCTCAAAACGCACGTCAACTGCTCTGTAATCCGCTTGAGGGGTCAGTCCAAAAGAGATCAAACGACGGTCAGACACTTTTCCGATAAGAGCCTGCACTTCGGGGTGGTCAATACAAACTGCTGCAAATCCATAAAAAGGAATATTTTCTACGAAGGTTCGGAACGCTTCACGCACCCCATCGAAATCACCATAAAAGTCGAGATGTTCGGGATCGATATTTGTGACAACAGCAATCGTTGCGGGCAACTTGATAAAACTGCCATCAGACTCATCAGCCTCAACGACCATCCAATCGCCATCACCTAGACGGGCGTTGGTACCATAAGCATTGATAATACCGCCATTGATGACAGTGGGCTCCATTTTCGCAGCATCAAGCAGGGTTGCCAGCAAGGATGTGGTCGTAGTCTTACCGTGT
>Ga0209826_1000317_pt1 | contig 35305 bp, 36 predicted proteins | sample GOMGulsemesocosm_5_FD_184637 | JGI IMG/M metagenome (GOLD analysis project Ga0209826, IMG submission 184637) | Methane-oxidizing microbial communities from mesocosms in the Gulf of Mexico - GOM15C Gulf of Mexico (SPAdes) (version 2) | ecosystem: Environmental > Aquatic > Marine > Cold seeps...
CCTTTTCAAGGGGTTGATATCCGGTCTCGTCATGACATTAACAATTATATCCATACAAACCGCGGGGATCGAGCAATCTTGATGTTAGCTGCCGACTTGGATGAAGTTCTGGAAGTTGCTGATCGGGTTGTCGTTATGAATCACGGAATGATTGTCGGGGAACAGAAAGTAGGAGACATCGATCGTTCGACCCTTCTTCACTGGACATCCCAATCACTCAACGAATTACAGTTAAAAGCATAGCAGGGGTAGAAATGGAAAGAATTACATCTTTTTCCATCAAGTACGGTTTTCTTATCGTTATGGTGTTGTCGTTTATTGGGTTTGGGGTTGCAGAGCCTGCTTTTTGGAGCTGGCCCAATCTTTTTTCTATCCTTCTCGGAGTTACCATTTATGGAATATTGGCTCTAGGGGTCACATTTACCCTAGTGACTGACGGATTGGATCTTTCTGTTGGTTCTACTGCAGCCATGTCTGTCATGATGGCATCCTATTGTATGGTCGTACTAGAGCTCTCTGGTATTAGTGCCTTAGTGATCTGTGTTGTGATCGGTGCTTTGATCGGCCTTATGAACGGGCTGCTTATTGTTAAAGTAAAAATACCGGATCTTTTAGCAACTCTTGGCACCATGTTTTTAATACAAGGCTTGCAACTTATCCCTTCAGGTGGGCGTTCCATTGGAACCGGCATGATGCTCCCCGACGGGGAAGACGCAATGGGCGAGTTCTCTGAAGGGTTTTTATATCTGGGACAGGGACGCGCTTTCGATCTTATCCCAATTCCAGTTATATTTATGCTCATCCTTGCGGTGATTGTTTATGTGATACTTGAGCATACCCGATGGGGGCGTGTCTTCTATGCCATTGGCGGCAATGCAGAAGCAGCTCGCCTTGTGGGTGCAGATGTAGATCGCTACAGGATTATGGCGTACGTCTTATCTGGATCAATTGCGTCTTTTGGTGGCGTTCTCCTTGCAGCCCGTGTCGGACGGGGAGATGTGTCAAGTGGTTCTGGATTGTTGCTAGATGCCGTGGGGGCGGCCCTTATCGGTTTTGCCGTACTTGGTGCGCGTAAGCCTAATGCTTTTGGAACCATTGTTGGAGCAATTTTTGTTGGCATGTTGTTAAACGGTTTGACCATGCTGAATCTCCCCTATTTTTGGCAAGATTTTATTAAAGGAGGGGTCTTGGTTGCTGCACTGGCCTTCACCTTCAGTCTTGCCAAACAACGTTAAGTAAATACTGTAACAAGTTGATAAGAATAAAATATATTTAATGAGGAGGATGAAATGAAACTAAAAAACGTATTGAAAACTCTCGGCCTCGCTGGTGGTTTACTTGCGGGTATGATTGGATCTGCCATTGCATTGGATGGCGCCCCGAAACCCTTTGATGGATCGAAGAAAATTCATATCGCCCTCATCCGGCAAATGGTTGAAGGTGAGTTTATGCAGATGTATCAGGCCGGCGCTGATCGCCAAGCCAAACTGATGGGCATTAAACTGACAACCTTCGGCAAGAATATGGACAACCAGGCTCAGGCCAATTTTGTCTATCAAGCAATCAATATGGGCGTTGACGGTATTATTCTTGATCACGGGTTGACAGAGACACTGAAAAAGCCAGCTGCTGATGCGGTTGCTAAAGGTATCCCCGTAGTGGCCTTTGATGTTGATGTAAAGAATGCAGACATCAACCAGATTGCACAGGATGATCATTTGCTTGGCAGCATGGCGTTGGACGCTATGATCAAGGATTTTGGCGGCAAAGCCAATGTTGGTTACGTTTACGTTGCCGGTATTCTTCCGCTTGATAAACGCCATGTTAGTTTTGAGAAGGCGAAGAAAGAGAATCCAGGTGTTGTAGAAATTGCACGGACTGGTACTTTGGATTCCCCATTTTCAGTTAAAAACGCTGAACAGGTAAAAGCCGTATTGCGTGCAAATCCAGAGATCAATGCCTATTTCGCGCCTTTTGATGAATTCGGAAAAGGTGTTATTATGGCCCTTGAAGAAAACAACATGACTGACAAGGTTAAGGTTTACACGGCTGATATTTCCACTCAGGATATTCAATTAATGATCAAGCCAGGGAACCCTTGGGCAGCAACTGCGGCCACAAATCCAGCGGCGATTGGTGCTGTGAGTGTCCGAGCTATTGCAAAGAAAATTGCAGGGGAAAAGCTCGACCATGAAATAACTATTCCGCCCATGCTTTTCACGCAACAAATGCTTATTGATTCAGGTGTGAAAAATATGAAACAGCTTCGCACGAAATTCCCTAAATTCAATCATGTTGATCGGGCTATGGCTCCATGGATTCCTGTTGACAAAAAAGGGTTGTTCTAAAGACATAATCCGGGGCGAAATAATTGGTTTTCGCCCCGAGATATACAATATTATTGTTAAATAAAAAGACTTAACGCTGTCCTACACCAAGGAGATACCGGTGCTCGATACGACTTTGAATTCAAATGTTCTGCCTAAAGCTATTGAATGGAATGAGGGGGAGCTATTCTTGCTGGATCAAACGCAATTGCCGTTAGTGACAGTGATGGAAAAACAGGAATCCGTCGAGCAAGTCTGGGAATCCATACAATTATTGAAAGTTCGCGGGGCACCCGCCATTGGAGTTGCCGGTGCTTATGGTCTTTGTGTCGCGATGAGAAAATCGACAGAGAAACCACTTGGCGAATTTATGGAAGAGATGGATAGGCAAGCGGCATATCTAGATAGCTCACGCCCAACTGCTGTAAATTTGGGTTGGGGGTTACGCCGTATGGTAAAAATGGCGAAAGCAGCCAATACACAGAATTCAGCCGAACTCTATGCAGCCCTCGTTACTGAAGCCGTCGCCATTCACGAAGAAGATAAATTACTTTGCCGAGGGATGGGGCAAAATGGCGCGCCGCTAATTCGCGAAGGGATGGGCATTCTAACCCATTGCAATGCGGGCTCGCTCGCCACGTCGGAACTGGGGACGGCAACGGCTCCAATGTATGTAGCCCATGATAAAGGGACTAAATTTCGGGTCTATGCTGACGAGACGCGGCCCTTATTGCAAGGGGCACGGCTTACAAGTTGGGAGCTTCAGAAGTCAGGAATTGATGTTACCTTAATCACCGATAACATGGCAGCTCATATCATGTCACAAGGACTGATTGACATGGTTATTGTGGGGACCGATAGGGTCGCAGCCAATGGGGATGTTGCCAATAAGATTGGCACCATGGGGGTAGCAATTTTGGCAAAGCACTTCGGTATTCCTTTTTATGTCGCATGCCCATCATCAACAATTGATTTTGAGACACCAAGTGGTGCTGGTATCCCTATTGAAGAGAGGGAAGCGCACGAGGTCACTGAATTTGGAGCGCGGCGCACAGCACCAATAGGTGTAAAGGTCCGAAATCCTGCTTTCGATGTAACGCCTAATGAAATGGTTACTGGTCTGATTACGGAGAAAAAGATTGTTACAGCGCCTTACACTGAAAATCTAAAAGCATTGTTCGGATAAAGGCTGAAACTATGAGGCATGAAAAATTAAACGAGGAATTGCTGACGACAGCCCGTCAGATGAATGGTGTCGGGTTAAATCACGGATCCGCTGGTAATGTGAGTGTGCGAATTGAAACCGGGTATATAATTACACCATCAGGCATGCTTTATGAAGAGTGCGAGCCAGTTGATATGGTGAGCATGAATCTACAGGGTGAAGGAGTTGGGAATAAGAAACCCTCTAGTGAATGGAGGTTTCATCAAGATATTTATGTCGCTCGCCCTGATGTGCATGCTATTGTTCATGTGCATTCTACATTTGCGACGACGATAGCCTGTCTTGGCCAAGAGGTACCACCTTTTCATTATATGATTGCCGCCGCAGGGGGGAGAACTATACGTTGCGCACCCTACCATACTTTTGGTACGCAGGAACTTTCTGACGTTGTTGTTGGCGCGATGGAAGACAGGCACGCCTGCCTGATGGCGAACCATGGTATGATTGCTACTGGCCCAAATTTGAAAAAGGCACTCGCCATGGCAGTTGAAGTCGAAAAATTGTGTGAAGTCTATTGGCGCACTTTGTCAATTGGCGGTGGTGTCATAATTAAAGATGTTGAAATGGACCATATCCTTGAAAAATTTAAAAGTTATGGCCAATTTTCTGCGAATGAAAATTAAAGAATAATGTGGAGTTTTTCAGATCGGTGTGTAATCGATCATGATATGCAAAACACTAATGAATATGTGCCATTAAAAAAACTCCCCACAAAAGCAGGGAGTATTTACTAACGATGAAAAACTCTTTTTGTCGGAAATAAGCAACTATTTCCCTTGCATACTTTCCTGATCCTGACGGATTTGCAATTGCATCAAGTCTTGTTGCTGTTGTTGTTGCAGTTGATGACATTCTTGACGCTGGGCTTGTTGAAGTTGCTGGATTTCTTGTCGTTGGTCCTGCTGTAAATGAAGCAACTCTTGGCGTTGTTTCTGTTGTTTTATGTCTTGTGTAAAGTCAGCAGATTGTGTTCCAGCCATCGTTATTCTCCATATCTAAAAGCTCTGAAAATATTTCCAAAACTTATTGTTTAAATATAGCATAAATCTAATGTAATTGACAGTATTTTCGCCTATTTGGTTCCCTCTTTTGATAAGAGCACTAACTGTTAAAGGGGAGGCCAAAATGACTTATTGCTTAGGAATTAAAGTTAAAGAAGGGTTGGTTTGTCTTGCCGATGGACGCATTACCAGCGGCAATCAGGTTTCCAGTGCGCGTAAGGTGAGCCTCTTTGCCGCTGACGCAAGCCAAGTCTGTATTATGACGTCAGGTTTGCGCTCTCTTCGGGACAAGGCGGTTGCGTATTTTGAAGATGATTGTGAATTAGAGAAAAACGCTCACCCTGAAAGAATGCTCGATCTTTTGAATATATATACCAATGCTCTTCGGTTAGTGAAATTGGAAGATAAGGAACATCTGGCTTCATCAGGTCTTATCTTTGACTTGCACACAATTATTGCCGGTCAACTAAAGAAGGATAAAGAACCCAAAATGTATTTGGTTTATCCTGAAGGAAACTGGATTGAGGTGAATGAGAGAGCGCCGCATATCTCGATTGGTTCAACCTCATATGGCAAACCGGTTTTAGATCGGGTTCTGGATTGGGAGACGCCTCTCTCTACGGTTTTAAAAGCAGCCTATATTGCGTTTGATTCAACACGGGTTAGTGCCGTGGATGTTGGATATCCGGTTGATATACTGACATTTGCCTCTGATGGAGTGTGGCGAGAGAAAAAGTTTGAATTTGATGATCTTTTGTCTCTTCGTAAATGGTGGAATGAGCAGATAACCAAACAGATTTCGAGTATGTCGGATGAGCCTTGGGCAAATTCCTTATTGCCTTGATAGGGCATAGTATTTGAGCTATGCCCTTATCGCTGGGATTTAGGTAGCAACCTTTGATACTATTGTTGAGAGTTCATTTGCGAATTGATGGTTTACGTCCCGGTGACCCGCCTCATCTTCTCGAACAACTAAAACAACGTCGCGAAGTGTTGCATCTGCGGACAGGTTCCAATAATCGATGGCGATTTGTGGGGCAGGGACGTTTTCATGATGCCCTGAGTCAATTTCCTCAAGGTAGCGTGTATAACTGATAACGGCTTCCTCTTCAAAATATCCAACGACGCGATGCGCAGTTTTTGGGGAAAAGAGATAGAGGAAAAAGAAACAGTTATAAAAAATTATTTGCACCATCATTATCAAAATTCGCTCGAAAACTGAGGGCTTGGCTATCTGGACAAAAGTCATCAGATGCATGCGTTCATTCTCAGCTTCATCCAAAAGCGTTTTGATCCAACCCTTATCATCCCGAATATGACGGATTGCTTTGAGATGTTGTAGTAACCCACCGACCATCCCAGGGACCGCAGCGACGGTCTCTAGCACCACGGCCCGATGGCCATATCTTTTATTGAAAAAAAGATCGGCGACAAGTCGGAGGAGCTTGACGAACGCATAAGCGAACTTGTCACCAAAATCTTTAGGAAGTATGTGACGATCCAAGTCATGTTGTGCATCAGAATTCATTTGAAATTCCTTTATAAGCGTTAAGCGACTTTCTCCTAAATATACTAACAAAAGGAACGCAAAAATCACTGAGGCAAATCGACACAGATTAGAATAGATCTAAATGGATGGAAAAGGTTCCTTATTTTCCCTCATAGACTGGTTTTCGTTTCTCCATAAAAGCCTTTGGTCCTTCTCGGGCATCTTGTGTTTTAAAAACCGGAGCGGAGTATTTGTTTTCAAGTTTAAGCGCTTCGGCTTCTTGAAGACCAAGGCATGCTTTGGCAGAAGCCCGGATAGCTTTCACTGCAATGGGACCGTTGGCTGCGATTTTAGTCGCGATTTCCATCGCCTTTTTTATAACTTCATCTTCAGGAACTACATAGTTAAGGAAGCCAAGCTCCAAAGCTTCTTCAGATGAAATGGTGTCACCGGTAAGCAGTAATTCCATAGCTTTGGCGTAGGGCATTTGCACAGGCAACCGAACAGTTGAGCCACCGCCAGGGAATATTGCCCATTTCACTTCCTGTACACCGAGTTTAACGCCGCTGGCTGCAACACGAATGTCAGTTCCTTGCACGATCTCCATGCCGCCAGCAATGGCATGCCCTTGAATGGCTGAAATAACGGGTTTTTCTGTGTCAAAATTACGGAGCAGCGCTTCATATGTAAGGCGTCCGTTCTCTGCGACTTGAATATCCCACTCATCTTTTGGTGTTTTGGCTCCGGATATAATGGGGATGAGTTCTCCAAGATCGGCACCTGAGCAAAAAACACTTCCTGTGCCGGTCAATACGGCCACCCGAACGTTGTCATCGTCTCGGACCTTTCGCCACGCTTCTGCTAACTGGACAACAAGCTCTGGGTTGAGTGCATTTCTAGCGGATGGCCGATTTAGGGTGATCAGGGCAATATTGTCTTTAACGATATAGTCTAATAAGGGCATGGTAGGAATGTCTCAGTTAGGAGTGAAAAGGTTGCGATCATTGTTGTGGGTAACTGTTCCTGTTGCACCAACAAAATCAGTTTCCATCATTCTTTTAAGCAGCTTTGTGTCTACAGGGGTATTGGCAATAAAACGCGGTGCATCTGGATCATCAAGCTCTCCCAGTCGACCAATCACAATACCAAGATTAGGCGCGCCATCTCTACCGCTTGCGACAGTATAGGTTTCGATGGTTCCTACGCCCTCCGGTTTGTTCGTAAATGGGGGAGCTTTTAAATTATCAATAGTCTTTTGATCGACCAACGGGTCCGTTCTCTGCCACGGTACCGGCCCATCTGTCGGGAAGGGTGAGGGAGATGTTGAGTAGATTCCTGCAGAATGTTCACTTAAATACCCACCATTTGCAGTTATCAGGCCAAATGTTCCTGGGTTTGATCGTAATTTTTCTGTCATAGTCACTATTGCATTTATCACGTAACTTCCGGCCCCCCCATGATAGGGAAGACCGCCAGTAACGGTTAAGGAGCGGGGATCATCTTTACGGATTCCCAGTTCATCACGGGCCATCTCCACTGCAACGGGAAAACAGGAATACAAATCAAAGTAATCCATGTCATCAACAGTTTTCCCAGCCATATTAAAAGCACGTTCCCCCAATCTACGGATTGCAGGAGAGGAATGATAATTAACACGGTTCGATACGTGCCATTTTTCATTTACATCACTACATCCATGTAAATAGATCCACCTATCTTTTGGGACACCCATTTCCTTTGCGTAACCGACAGAAGTTAGCAAGATGGCAGCCGATTGATTAACCTGATTCATGGCATTCATGTATTTTGTATATGGCCAGCCCACCATTCGGTTTTTATCGCTTACTGTGGCAATTTCTTCTGCTGATCTTTTGGTCGGAAACCATGCAAAAGGTTCCTTTTCAGCGACTTCAGAAAATTTTGAAAATAAAGCACCGATTTCTATTTGATGATCCGGAATTGAATTTCCGTACGACTTACGTAAAGCGTTCTCAAATAGGGGATAAACGTTGCGGGCGGGCCATATGCCATGTGCTTTTTCATGGTTTGTCGCCATAGGGTTTTCCCGCACAAGAGATCTTGGCTCCTCTTCGGCCAATTCATTCCAGTTAGGTTTTTGGCCTGCTTTGATAAAACGTCTGCCTGTGTCCATGGCCTCTGTGCCAGCAAATAAGGCAAATCGAATTTTCCTGTTGGCAATTTCTTCCGAATATCGGTTTATCAGATATTGCGGCATATTTCCGCCAATGGGAGTCTCGTAATGAAGAGAATTCAACGAGCCGATGCGTTTTGCCAAAGTTTCCGGTGGATTTTTCGTAAAAGGGTATAGGCTTTTCACAACAGCAATTACATCAAGCGTATTAAACAAGGATTTCTCAATTCCCGCATCTTCTGCAGCTAGATTTACAGCTTGTTCCATCAAATCCATTGGACTTGCTGCGATAGATAAATCAAGATCACGTTCTGTTTTTTGGCCAACACCGATAATAATAGGGATGTCATCTGGATTCATTACTAGACACCTTCGCTTAAAGTTTTAGCTGCAATTTCTTTAGCCCAACGGTAATCCACTTTGCCATTTTCCCCGCGCTTAACTTTTTTTGTAAAAATGAATTCTTTGGGTAGTTTGTAACGGGCAATATGTTTAGCTGCTTCTTCTTTTAAGTCTTGCGATTGATCTCGAGTTCCGTTTGAGGTTTGGACAACAGCAACAACCTCTTGACCCCATTTCTCGCTTGGGCGAGAGGTTACAACCACATCTGCGACATCAGGATGCCTCTTGATGGCTTGCTCTACTTCTTCTGCGAAAATTTTCTCGCCGCCCGATGTGATGGTCGCAGAATTTCTTCCTAAAAACTCCATGCTGCCATCGTTGTGTAATTTTACCCGATCTCCCGGTATCGTATAGCGCACCCCATTGATGGTCGGAAAAGTCTCCAAGGTTTTCTTTTCATCCCCAAGATATCCAAGGGGAATGGATTTTTTAACAGCAAACCAACCTTCTCCAGTATGACCGGGTTTTGCCAGGTCTGTTTTATTTTCATTCAAGACTGTTCCATTGGCGGAAGGCTCAAAAGATGTGGATGCATTTCCTAGTCCGGCATTGGAGACATTGTGTCCGTGAGCTCCAGTTTCACTGGACCCAAAGGCATCAATAATGCTGATGTTTGGGAGAAGCTTCATTAAATCATCTTTAACAGTGTTTGAGAAAACGGCGCCGCTACTTACAATTAATCGTAAGCGATCAAGATTATAGGATTTCTTCTGAAGTTCCGCTAAAATTGGGCGCGCAAAGGCATCACCGACTAGAGCTATGGTTTTAGTCTCCTCAACTTCTGCAGTTCGCAATAGCCCCGCAGGATCAAGATGTTCAACATTATCAAGCAAAACGACCGTATTCCCATTATGCCAGGCAACAAAAGAAACCAGTTGCCCCGTGCCATGCATGTAAGGTGGGGCCGCAAGGGAAGACGAGGGCTTCGAATGCGTTGCTCGTTCAACAAATTCATCAATATCAGTTTTAGGACTGCCATCTTCATTGCGTCCCCCTAACATGGAGGCTAGAAAATCACCTTGCCGCCAAAGTACGCCTTTTGGCATCCCTGTCGTGCCACCGGTATAAATCATATAAATATCATCAGCCGAGGGAGTGGTTGCGGGTTTTTCAGGAGAAGCGGAAGCTAGCGCCGCTTCATATTCCACCGCTTCGGGAAGCAAGGAGTGACCCGACCCATCTTCAACTTGAATTAAAAGTTTCAGCGTAGGGACATCTTTTAGAACTTTAGCAAGGGTCGGGGCAAAGGTCTGATGATAAATAATTGCCTTAACAGAGGCATCGTTTAGTAAATGAACAAGTTCCTCTTCCACATATCGGAAATTGACATTGACCGGAACAGCACGGGCTTTCAGTGTGGCCAGAATACTTTCAGGATATTCATTTCCGTTAAACATATACAGGGCAACATGATCTTGGCCCGACTGCCAATTCTCAATCTCACTGCGTTCTTTTTGAATTGTTATACCGTGCGATAGAAACAAATTTGCGAGACGGCTGGCCCGCTCGTTAAATTGAGCAAAAGTGAAACGACGGTTACGAAAGACAATTGCCTCTCTGTCAGGGATTGCTGCTGCAATCGCCTCATTTAAATCTGCAATATTAATGGACATGATAAGGCACTCAGCTTGAAAGTTTGAAGTCAGTCATTTCGGTTTCGTAAGTCATGGTCCAGTAATCAACCAGCCGCCAGGGGGAGACTGAGACGATGCGTCCTTCGCTGTTTTTGTACCAGTTATTCACCTTCGGATGAGACCAAACGAGACTATTATTTTCAGCGTCCACTTTTTCATTGTAAGTGTCGTGGATATCCTTCTTTACCTCAAACTCGCTGTGACCTTCTTCAATCATGCGCATAATACATTTGGTGATATAACGCGATTGGCATTCCACATGGAAAATGAGACTGCCTCCGTGGGCCAAATTTGTGTTGGGGCCATAGAACATGAAAAAATTTGGGAAATCTGGTGCTGTCATCCCTAAATAGGCACGGGCATCTTCGCCCCAGCTAGTACGCAGTTCTTTTCCTGCACGCCCTGTTATTCTCATCGGAGACAAAAGTTCGCCTGCTTCATACCCCGTCGCGTAAATGATGACGTCAACTTCATGAGTTCGGCCTTGATCATCTATCACTGCATTTTTTGTTATTTTTGAAATGCCCGCGGTTTCAAGAGACACGTTATCTTGCTGCAACATGCGGCACCAATGATTGTCAATTAACATACGCTTTGCAAAGGGAGGATAATTCGGTGTTACTTTCTTCAGAAGTTCCTTGTTGCCACCCAAAGCATCCGACAAGTTCTGTATGTAAATTTGTCGATGGCGGTCATTTTCAGCGTTAGCAGAACGATCCAGATGAGGCCATTTAGGGTCCATATGAATGGAATTCCAGATACCGTCTCCATAGCTCCAGAATAATTTGAAGCGATACCAGTTTTGATAAAAGGGCAAATGTTCCAGTAACCATTTTTTCCCGTCGCTTACTGTCTTGTGATAGTCGGGTAGAATGCGTATCCAATGGGGAGATCGTTGTAAAATGGTCAAATGATCTACTTGTTTGGCAATTTCCGGACAGAGTTGCATGGCAGACGCGCCAGTACCGATAACGGCGACACGTTTTCCTTTTAAATCCAAATCATGGCGCCACTGACCGGAATGGAAAGCATCTCCTTCAAAACTATCTTTCCCGGGAAAATTTGGAGTTTTAGGTCTGTTGAGCTGACCTACGGCACTCAGTACGAATTTTGGAGATAGAGTTTCGTCGCTCCCATCCTTGCTTTGGATCGTCAGATTCCAGCTTTTGGTTATTTCATCATAAGTCGATGTTTTTACCTGTTTGTTAAACTGAACATGCTCTAATATTCCGTATTTCGTCGCCACGTTTTTCAAATAAGAAAATAGTTCATCCCGTTTGGAATAGTAGGCCGACCAATCATTGTTTGGCTCGAATGAATAGGAATAGAAGTGATTGGGTGTATCGACACCGCAAGCTGGATAACTGTTCTCATACCAGGTGCCTCCAACATTGTCGTTCTTTTCGATAATTGTAAAAGGGATGCCTGCATGCTTTAAGTGAATTGCCGCACTAATTCCCGAAATTCCCGCGCCAATGATGACGACTTGATACTTATTAAGGTCAGCATTATTTGGCGTAGTACGCCATTTGATATGAGTGTCAATGGAGCTTACAAATCCCATATCCTCTAAAAACATAGGCACATATTCGGGCTGAACTTCCTCGTTCACAAAAATGGTAAGCATCTTCCTTAGTGTGGTTTTGTCGGGCAGGGGAGCTATTTGCCGAACGCCATCTCGTAAATCACGCAATACGTCATAGGCTTGGTTTTTGATTTGGGTTTGCCGTTCAGTGGACATCTTTGAGATGCCCTCTACACTGCGAGAGGGTAGCTGATCACCTGTTAAGAGGTTCATATCTCCTGTAATCTGGGTAAGCACCATGAGCAAGGTTGGTATGTTAGCGCCGTCGAGAGCAGATCTAAGCTCAGCGTCAGAGACATTCTCTAGTCCATTATTATTCATTGTTTTCTGACCTTAATCATTAGTGAAATTGTTGAGTCTTTCAGATGCAGCTGCAAAATCTTCCATAAATTCATAGACGACTGATTTTGTAGTTTGTGCGCTGTTCATCAGGCCAATGCCTTGACCAACCCAGTAAGTGGAGAGTTGTTTAGCCCCCTCATGTCCGCCATCTGCCAATTTGTGAACTTTCCGCAAAGCCCGTTCGGCAAGCCCAAATTGGTGGGGCATTGGCAGCGGTTCTGGCGCGCTACCTGCTTCCCACGCATCTGTCCACGCAGACCGAAGTTGTCGGGAATATTTCCCTGTCCGCGATTTGGAGCGGATAGTGTCTCGTGATGTCGCTGCTATGAGTTTGTCTTTGATTACAGGAGATGTCTCGGCTTCAGGTGTCGTTAGCCAAACAGAACCCGTCCAAGCGCCCGCGGCACCCATTGCCATACAGGCAGCCATTTGACGCCCCGTTACAATTCCGCCAGCAGCAAGGACCGGAATATCTGCAATTTTGGCAACTGCGTCTATAATCTCGGGTACGAGAACTAGCGTTGAGACGTCACCGCAATGGCCGCCCGCTTCGCCGCCCGCAGCAATGATGATATCGACACCTGCCTGTGCTTGTTTTATTGCATGTTCTTTTGCGCCAACAAGAGCGGCGACCGGAACACCTTCTCGTTTCCCGCGTTCAAGCATATACTGAGGTGGTACGCCTAAAGCATTGGCAATTAAGCCGATTGGATGTTTGAACGCGACGTCTAGCATGCGCTCTGCTGCATCACTTTGTATATTCTCAGCCAGTCGCGTTTTTCCCCGCAGTCTATCGATGGTAAACTCCGATGCATCGATATCGTGTTCTTCTAAAAGTTTGCGAACAAAGACGGCGTGAGTTTCAGGAATTGGATTTGGGATAGGTTTGTTTGATTTTGGTTTGGTTTTTCCAGCAAACTTAGCAGGAACAATCAAATCAACGCCGTAGGGTTTGCCTGCTACATGGTCATCAATCCATTTGAGCTCAGCGTCCAGCTCTTCTGGGGTCATGCCAGCAACCCCTAGGACACCCATGCCCCCAGCCTTTGACACCTCCGCGACAACGTCGCGGCAATGTGAAAAGGCAAAGAGTGGAAACTCGATTCCTAGTTTTTTGCAAAGTGGAAACATTATTTTTCTCTTTATTGATTTTTTGTTGAGTTCATTAAAAAGAAAAATTGCCATTCTTACAAATTGAAAATAGTCTCACTGTCATTCGGAAAATGAATGGGAGTACAATGTCGATAGACCTTAGAAAAATGCGCCAAATAGTCGAGGTCGCCCGTTCGGAAGGAATAACCCTTGCTGCACATAACTTATCTATCACCCAATCTGCACTAACACGCAGTGTCGCTGATGTGGAAGCTGAGCTCGGAATCCTGCTGTTTCAACGGTTGCCAAGAGGGGTTCGAGTAACAGACGCCGGACGCGATTTCATAAAAAGTGCCCGCCGTATTTTAGGTGATTTTGACGAGCTTGTGGGCAGTATCAAAGACTATCGAGATTTTAATACAGGAAAACTCAGAATTGGTTTTTCTCCCGGTGCTTTTCAGAAGTTTTTTTCTGAAATACTTGTTAAGTATGCACGGGATTATCCCAGAATTAGTGTTGAATTCTTCTCGGGTTCTGCGGAAAACCAAGCTCCGCAATTGTTAAGCGGAGAGTTGGACCTAGTCTTGGGGGCTGCGCGACAATTCAGCCGCTGGCCTGAGCTGGAAGTCTTAACCCTTCGTGATCTTCACTGTAAAATCTTGGGACGCAAAGACCATCCATTGTTGAACTGCTCAAATATTACCATTGACGAGTTGGTAAAATATCCGTGGATACAGGCTTCCTCAATCGAGCCAATAGACAGTGACCTTTTGCGAATTCTCAATAAACATGGTCACACACAAATAAAACCACATTATTTATGTGATGATTTTTCACTTGTTAAAGATATCATTCGAAACACGGATGCGGTGTCGCCTGTTTTTAACACCAATCCGGGATTTGATCATTTGAAAGATCAATTTATGTTACTGGATAATATCTTGGAGATGCCGACACACGCGCTTGCAGTGACCCACAGTCGGTCGCGGGCTCTTTCACCCTCTGCGAGTGAATTTATGCGTATGGTAAAAAATGGTCTACAAAAATAATAAAAAAGGGGATGAAAATGTCTAAAGAATTTGATGGGAAAGTTGTTTTGGTTACAGGTGGGGCATCTGGAATTGGTAAAGAAACAGCGCGTCAATTTTTGCAAGAAGGTGCAAAAGTTCTTATCACAGACTTGAATGTGGAGGCTGGAGAGGCGTTTTGTCGTGAAGTCCCGCAATCAGATAATGTTGCTTTTTTCCATCACGATGTTGCGACTGAAGAAGGGTGGCTGGAGGCCATGCAGTTTCTGCAAAAACGCTTCGGGATACTGGATATTCTAGTTAATAGTGCAGGTGTTGCTATCTCGACTCCTTTGGAAGAAATGAGTTTAAAAGAATGGCAAAAGCAAAATGGTGTTAATTTAGATGGTACTTTCCTTGGCGTGAAGAATGCGATTTTGGCAATGAAAGGTCGAGGTGGGGCCATCGTTAATATCGCATCAATAGCCGCTGATGTTGGGATCTTTGCGGCTCCCGGTTATTGCGCGAGTAAAGCAGGGGTTAAAAACTTCACTAAAGCGGCAGCTCTTTATTGTGCTCATTATGGTTACAATATTCGCGTTAATGCAATTATGCCCGGATATATTGAAACGCCAATGGTTGAGGCAGTGCTTAAAACACAGGGAGAGCCCGGATCATTCGGTGAAAAGTTGCGCAATTTGCATCCAATAGGCCATTTTGGACAGCCAGAAGATATTGCTGCCGGGATTTTGTTTGCCGCATCTGATAAAGCCAAATTTATGACAGGAACGTCTATTCCCATCGACGGCGGGTATTTGGCTCAATAACTGGGACTGGTCTCAATTTGATCCTAGATTAGTCAAGGTTTTCGTGAATGAATGATAAAAAAGCAATTTGGTATCTAGCGTGCGGAGAGACGATATTCTGGGCGGGAATATATTATATCTTTCCCGCTTTGATTGTGCGTTGGGAGGCTGATTTTGGCTGGTCAAAACCAGAACTTACAGCTGCATTGACAATGGCATTAGTGACGTCGGCTATTGTGTCCCCAGTGTCTGGGCGGCTTATTGATAAGGGATATGGTGCCTATCTTTTAACGGGGGGAGGTTTGATCGGTGGGCTTCTTGTCGCAAGTCTTTCCTTTATTACAACATTGCCAGTCTTTTATGGGGTTTGGATATGTCTCGGCGCCTGTATGGGCTTCTGCCTTTATGAACCCTGTTTTGCCCTTATAATCCGAAATAAAGGAATGCAAGCGAAGCCGGCCATCACTTTGGTAACTTTGGTCGCCGGGCTTGCTGGTACAATTTCCTTCCCTGCCTCTCATTTTATCGCAGATATTGCCGGTTGGCGAGAAGCTGCACTGATATTTGCCTTCGTCATTTGCTTTGTCGGTGTTCCACTTATCTGGTTTGGGGCAAGAGGTCTTGAGCGAAATAATGCGCATGTTGTTTTACAGAATGAAAATTTGGCCTCTAGTTCTGAAGGACGATATAGATTTTTAACAAAAGCGAAGTTTTGGCTGTTGGCATTCGGATTTATGCTTCTTTATATGAACCATAATTTGGTCATCAATCATTTCCTTTTATTGCTAAAAGAAAGGCAAATTGATGCTGGTACTGCCGTACTAGCCGCTACATTTATCGGCCCGATGCAAGTTCTGGGGCGTATGTCCATCATTTTGGCGGAACGATATGTTTCAAACATGATAATTACCGCTATTTGCTTTATTTTCGTTATTCTGGCAACGATCAGTCTTATGGGCGCTACGGCATATCCTATTCTTCTAGTCCCGTTTATTATCTTACAAGGCAGTGGTATCGGAATTATGAGTATTATGAAGCCAATGGTATCCCGTGATGTTTTAGGCGGAGAGAATTTTGGATTGAAATCGGGGGCGCAGGCCGTTCCCTATATGATTGGCTCTGCCTTTGCGGCACTCATTGGCTCTTTAATTTGGGGGGTAGGGGGGTATGATCTGGTTTTAAAAGCTCTTCTCCTCTCAACCTTCATAGGTTTAGGTTTTTTCATAACGGCGCTCAAATTCAAATAATAGTCAATGCGCAATTATGGAATAGTGAATTGCTTTAGTTGGGCGTGGAAAATAGGATGCATCGGCGCTATGCTCCCGACAAATTGTTGGTTCTAAAAGAAGTTTCGCAAAATGACACAAAGACAATCTAATCTTTTCACACCAGTGATGATCGCTGGTTGCATCATTCTAATGGCGGGTTTTTCTATCCGTGCCAGTTTCGGTGTCTTTCAAATTCCAATTGCTGAGGAATTTAACTGGCTGCGTTCTGAATTCTCTCTTGCCATTGCGGTTCAAAATCTTGCGTGGGGGGTAGGGCAGCCGCTCTTTGCTGCCTTTGCGGAAAAGTTTGGAGAGCGTCTTGCTGTCTTCTTAGGGGCATGTACATATGCACTTGGGCTTGTTTTAAGTAGTTATGCGGTGACACCAGAAGCGCATCAATTTTTGGAAATTCTCGTTGGGTTTGGCGTGGCTGGAACAGGATTTGGGGTGATACTAGCAGTTGTTGGGCGTGCGGCATCTGATAAAAACAGGTCCCTTACTTTAGGTATTGCAACGGCTGCTGGGTCGGTCGGACAGATTATTGGGCCACCTGTCGCTGACTATTTGTTAAACTCCATGAATTGGTCAACGGTGTTCCTTATTTTTGCAGCCTTTATTATGGCGGTCATGCTGATTTTGCCGTTCTTTAAAGCAAGTGTTCCATTTAGTGCTCCAACCTCTGTGCAAGAGCCTATGATGCAGGCTCTAAAAAAGGCTATGGTTGACCCAACATTTAGTCTGATTTTCCTTGGTTTCTTTTCATGCGGGTTTCAGCTTGGATTTATTACGGCGCATTTTCCAGCCTATGTGACGGAAATTTGTGCAGCCATTGCGCCAGATAGTATAATGAGAAGTCTTGGCATTAATTCCACATCCGCTTTGGGGGCGGCCTCCATCGCTATTATTGGTGCGGCCAATGTGTTTGGAACAATCGTTGCTGGAGCACTTGGAAATAAATACAAGAAAAAATACCTTCTGGTTTACATTTATATTGCGCGAACCCTGACTTCTGTCGCGTTTATTATGTTGCCCATGACACCAACAACAGTTGTTCTCTTTTCCATGATAATGGGATCGCTTTGGTTGGCTACGGTACCGCTAACCTCTGGCCTCGTTGCGCATATCTACGGCTTGAAATACATGGGAACGCTTTATGGGATCGTTTTCTTTTCACATCAGTTAGGCGCATTTTTAGGGGTTTGGCTCGGCGGTATGTTATACGATCAGTTTGGAACCTATGATACAGTTTGGTGGGTTGGTATTGGAGTTGGAGTTGTGTCAGCCATTATTCACCTACCTGTTAAGGAAAGCCCATTGGAGACACGACAGGCGGCTTGATGTGAAGAGCTGAAATATAGAACTTCTTTATGTGAAGTAGGGCGGTTTTTTTGAGTCAAAACTATATATCGAAGTAAAAGGGGGAACGTATGGAAGCGCGTTTAACAGGAAAAATAGCCTTAGTGACTGGGTCTACTAGTGGGATCGGCCTAGCTATGGCTAAGAATTTTGCCAAGCTCGGTGCGACAGTTGTCCTGAATGGCCTTGGTGACGATGCGAGCATTAATGCAGCGAAGGACGAGATTGCTTCAGTCTCATCAGCTCCAGTCCACTATAATGGCGCCAATATGCTTGAGCCAACTGCAATTGCGAAAATGGTCGCTGATATAGAAAACGAGTTTGGTGCCCTGGATATTTTGGTGAATAATGCAGGTATTCAGCATACAGCTCGCGTGGATTGCTTCCCGCCCGATAGTTGGGATAGAATTATCGCTATTAATTTATCCAGTGCGTTTCACACAATGTCTGCGGCACTACCTGGAATGCAAAGACGGGATTATGGCCGCATCATTAACATAGCGTCCGTCCATGGACTCGTGGCATCCGTTGAAAAATCAGCTTATGTAGCAGCAAAGCACGGTATTATTGGGCTGACCAAGGTAACGGCCTTGGAAAATGCAGCGCAAAATATAACTTGTAATGCAATCTGCCCCGGATGGGTTCGAACACCATTGGTCGAGGCACAAATAGACGCGCTTGCGGCTCAAGAAGGTCTTGAAAAAGAAGAGGCCGCTAAAAAGCTGCTATCTAGTAAAGAGCCTTCTTTGCGTTTCACGACACCCGAACAACTTAGTGATGGCGCTGCTTTTCTATGTAGTGAGGCCGGATCAAACATGACAGGCTCTTCTCTTGTCATGGATGGTGGTTGGAGTGCCCAATAAGAGCTAGCTTTTGGAATTTTGTTAAAAACATTACCGCCCCAGATAGATCATCTGAGGCGGTAATGAGATTTAATCCGATCACAGAAAACTGTTCTTTTTCCAATAAAGAAAAGAGCAAGTCTTCAATTCCGATTTATTATGTTTTTGATGCAATAACATCTATTTTTGAAGGAGGTTTTGACGCCTTTTTCGAGCAAGAAATGCTAAGCCGAGAAGTCCTGCGCCGTAAAGCGGTAGGGAAGCGGGAAGAGGCACTGCTGAAATGGTGCCTTCAACATTAAAGGTCATGGTATAACCAATCGCGCCGTTATAGGCTGCAAAAGTACCGTTTCCTATAAGAACATTATAAAAACCACCCCCTAGTGCCGTAAATGTGGGTGTGTAAGTTGAGGGAGTGCTCTGATAGTTATCCGAAGCCACAGCTATGTCAAAAATAGCAGGACCGCTGCCACTGTTATGTTCGAAAACCCATCTCGGTGCAGGAGCTGCAATCGCTAAGGGGTTGAACGGATCAAGGTTCGTACCAAAAATAATATTGGCGCCCGTTAATGTGTCCCCATCGGCGACATGAATGACAAAACCATCAGTACTGTCATTAGGAGTATATACGGAACCGGAAAATGTATTTGAATAGCCTGTTGGATCAGAAAGTAGGGTGAATACACCGACATCATCTAATCCGCCGATTGCATCATAATCGCCAGATGGTGCAGAGGATTCGTTGTAATTACCGGTATAGGCAACATCAACAAGCAGTGCTTGAGCCGGAGATGACAAGAACGCCACTGCCGACAAAGCTGCGGCAGCAGATAAGATTTTTTTAAACACAGGATTGTTCCCCTCAGAACAGAATTAACTATTTGGTTTTATTTTATTCTTTTGTGTTAATACTAAATTAATATATAAGTAAAGAGGAAATTGACGTAAATGCTAATTTAAGCTCGCGCTTATGAGCGTGCTAGTGGTAAGTTTTGCGTTTTGGGCGACGCCTTCTGGGCCCTGCATATGGGCGGTCACAATCGCCCCTTCTTTTAATAGGAGGATCTGCTGGGTGAGTAGTTCGGGGTTTTTTGCACCTGTTTTGATTACAAGCTTTCGAATGTAGTCTCCAAATAGATTTTTGTGTTCAGCGGAAATGTTATTAATAGGCTGCCCGCGTTCAGGATATTCACTTGTCGCTTTAATAAACATGCAGCTTCTAAATTCGGGATCGTGAAACCAATCATCAAGAATATCAAAAAAACCAAGTATTTGCGTGACTGGATCAGTGCCTTTTTCTTCAATTTTCCGAACGAGATCATTACGAAACAATTCATCTCGCAAGCGCAAGGATGCCAAGATTAATTCATCTTTTGTTCTGAAATATTTGTACATGGATGTTTTGGAAATGCCAGTTTCTTTAACCAGTTTGTCCATTCCGGTTGCCCGAAATCCATCTCTGTAAAAAATTTCTAATGCTTTATGGAGAATCTCTTCTCGTTTTGAAAAGCTCATTATTGTATTCCTGTGGTACCGATCAGTACATTTAAAATAAAGACTGATAAAAAAAATACAAGCAAAAAGTGGCAGAAACAAGGGAAATTGTTGTGACTTATATTCCTGTTGATAACGCTATGTTCAGTTTTTTGTTGACTAAAAGTACAGATCAGTACATTTAATATCTACAAACTTCACTAATGTTTAAATATTTTGTTTTAAACATTGAATTGTAGACTGTACTGTTCGGTACATTATAAACTGAGGAGTTAATCAATTGACCGAAAAACTTGTGCCCCCTTTCTCACGAGAAACTGCCCTTAAAAAAGTGCAGCTTGCTGAAGATAATTGGAATAGCTGTGATCCTGCTCGGGTCGCACTTGCATATTCAGTGGAGTCCGAATGGCGAAATAGAGATGTTTTCTTGAAAGGGCGAGAGGCTATTCGTGAATTTCTGAGTGATAAATGGAATAGGGAAAAGGAATACAGGTTGAAGAAAGAGCTTTGGGCTTTTACGGATAATCGAATTTCAGTGCGGTTTGAATATGAATGGCACAACGATGCAGGGCAATGGTTTCGTACCCACGGGAACGAACAGTGGGAATTTGACGATGACGGCTTGATGAGTCGCCGCGATGCAAGTCTTAACGATTACAAAATTGATGAAAATCAGCGCCGTATTGGTGTTTAGGAGATAGATATTATGACAAAAACGATAAAAATTCATGGCTTCCCTTTGTCTGGTCATTCTCACCGAGTTGAACTTTTCGCTAATCTGGCAGACCTTCCATATGAAATGTTATTGGTTGATTTGGCCGCTGGAGAGCAAAAGAAGGAGCCGTTCCTTAAGCTTAATCCCTTTGGTCAAGTGCCTGTGTTGGAAGACGGTGACTTCGTTCTTTCCGATTCCAACGCAATTTTGACTTATCTGGCACGGAGCTACGCCCCCACATGGTATCCCGAAGAGCCCCACTTTGCCGCAGAAATTCAGCGTTTCTTATCGATGGCTGCAGGCCCAGTGAACTATGGCTCAGCAGTTGCGCGGTTGATAAATGTATTTGGCGCAGGATTGGACAGACAGCGAGCTGCAGATGTTGCCGCTTGGGCGCATGAGCGCTTGGAGGCACATTTAAGTGGCCGGGATTGGCTTGTTGGCGATCAGCCAACGATTGCAGATGTAGCGCTTTACACATACACAGCCCATGCCCCTGAAGGTGGAGTAGATCTCACTCAATTTTTAAATATTCGTGCTTGGTTGGCGCGCATTGAAGCACTACCCGGCTTTAAGCCAATGCAGCAAACAAAGGTTGGTTTAGTCGCGTAAAGTATACATTTATTTGGGGGAGGGCGAACCTTCCCTATTATTAAAGGGCGGATCATGGTCGATGTAAAAGATGGTTGGGGAGCTACTGAGTCCCCATTTCATGCAGGCGAGAAATTGGTTCAGGAAATGGTCGGTGTCGCCGATGATATGGAACGTTTTGCACGTCGAGTTGTCCGCCCTACAATTCCAAGGCAGCATGCAGTTTTTTTTAACCAACTTCCAGTACTATACACCGGTTATGTAGATGGAAATGGATGGCCTTGGGCAACGGCAATTGCAGGTCAGCCAGGATTTATTGAAAGTCCCGATCCGTCTCATCTTGATGTGGGGATGTTTCCCGATCGATCTGATCCATTATACGCTGAAATCAAAGCTGGTAAAAAATTGGGCCTTTTGGGCTTAGAAATGCATACACGTCGACGCAACCGGTTAAATGTGACGGTAGGAGAGACATCAGCAGTTGGGTTTCAGTTGAATGTTGACCAATCTTTTGGAAATTGCCCTCAATATATTCAAACGCGTGCCTTGGATTTTACGCGAGAGCCAGAAAACGCCGCAAACAGAGGATCTCAAATAAAATTCAACCAGATAATGGATGATGCTAAAGAGCTCATCGAAGCTTCAGATACCTTTTTTGTGTCCAGTTTTATCGAAGGTGATGAAAAAGACAGGGTTGCGGGTGTCGATATGTCCCATCGGGGAGGCCGCCCGGGCTTTGTAAAGGTGGATGGAGATACTCTTACCATTCCTGATTATACAGGTAATTTTCATTTCAATACGATCGGGAATTTTGTTGTAAATCCGAAAGCTGGTCTTTTGTTTATGGATTTTGAAACAGGCGATATGCTTCAACTTACCGGCACAGTTGAGATGATCTGGGATGGCCCTGAGTTGGAGTTTTTCCAAGGGGCGGAACGCGCGTGGAATTTCAAGCTGGACCACGGGCATTGGTTGAAAGATGCCCTTCCTCTAAGGTGGAATTTCGGTGAAATGTCATTGAATTCATTGCTTACAGGAAGTTGGCCGGACGCTGAAGCCGCCAAATCTGCTGACAAGTTACGTCAGCAATGGAGAAATTATCAAGTTATTGATGTTGTTAATGAAAGTAGCGTCATCAAGTCATTTTATCTGCAGCCTGTTGATGGTAAGGGGGCACACCCCTTTAAAGCCGGACAATATTTGACGGTAAAGGCAAAAGTAGGGGCGGATAAGACTGAGCTGATCCGGACATATACGCTATCTTCTTCCCCTTTGGATAAGTCCTATCGGATTTCTGTAAAAATAGAGAGGGGCATGTCTTTATATTTGCATGAGCATTTGAAGGCGGGTGACATATTGGAGGCGCGTTGCCCTCAAGGAAATTTTGTCATTGATCCATCTGCATCGAACCCAGCTGTTTTGCTTGCCGGTGGCGTTGGAATAACACCTATGATTTCAATGTTACGCCATGTTGTTCAGGAGGGTTTCCGACATCGATCTCTACGAAATGTTACGCTTATCCATTCTGCGAAAGATAGCGGGCAACGAGCATTCTTTAAGGAAGCTGTGGAGCTTAGTAAAGATTCTGGAGGAGTTATTCGATATGCCTCCTTATTGAGTTCAGTCGGAAATAATGAGGTTCAAGGGGTGGATTTTCATGGTGCCGGTCGAATTGATAAGCAAATTTTGGAGCAAGTTTCCCCTGACGCTGACTGTGAATATTACCTTTGTGGACCTGCCAATTTTATGCAGTCTCTATATGATTTGCTAATCGATTTAGGAGTAAGAGATCAACAAATTTTTGCGGAAGGTTTTGGTCCAGCATCACTAAGTCGAGTTTTAGATGATGGTGCGAAAATAGCTTTACCTCCTATAGCAGACGATGCGCTAGTCGTTTTCTCTTCATCGAATACAGCATTAAATTGGAAAAAGAGGGACGGTTCCCTTCTTGATTTTGCTGAGAAACACGGGATTGAGCCGAGCTTTGGTTGTAGAAATGGTGCCTGTGGATCATGTTCCGTTGATGTCCTTAAGGGAAGTGTTACGTATCCATCTGTCCCATCTTTTGGAATAGATGATGGAAAAGCGTTACTGTGTTGTGCGCGTCCCGAAAAAGGATTGGAAGAAGTGGTTCTCGATATTTAATTTATTGACACGAGTAGCTGGTTTTGAAACAATCGTTCTAAAATGGGGAGCGATATGGTTAGACCTCTTGAGTTTGAAGAAGATACGGTTTTGTCATCAGCAATGCTTTGTTTCTGGAAACAGGGATATGCGGCGACGAGCATGCGTGATCTGGAACGCGTAACAAACTTAAGTACTGGCAGTATCTATAATAGTTTTGGCAGCAAAGATAAGCTGTTCGAAAGAGTCCTCGATTTTTATGTCACTAAAGTTATCGGTCGGCGTATTGGAAAATTCTTGGAAAGCGAAAACCCAAGAGAGGGTATTCTTGAATTCTTCGCGGATTCAATGAATAGTTCTGCCGATGTTCGGGAAATGGGTTGTCTGCTGGTCAATACGGCGATCGAGCTAAATAATCATACGCCTATCGTTCATGAGAAAAACCTGCAAGCACAGATTAAAGTTGAGAAAGCGCTGCAATTGGCAATTTCGAGAGCCATCGATGCCAATCAGATGAGTAGTCAAACTGATCCGATTAAGTTAGCGCGGAATTTACAAATGATCTTATCGGGCTTGCTTGTAAAGATCAGAGGAGACAAGGATACCTCCTGGCATCCACACACATTAGAGTTTGTCTCCAGTTTATTGGTATAAAATACTTTTAGATCGTTAAATATTAAATCGCTTTATTCTGTTTTAAAGCGATCGTTCAAAAATAGGGAAAATAACAATGAAGACGTTAAGAACACCAGATGAGCGGTTTGTAAATTTGGATGGATATGATTTCAGCCCAAACTATATTGAAGTGGATGATACGGAAGGTGGTACGCTGCGTATTCATTATGTGGACGCAGGGAATGCGGACGGACAAGTCGTTCTCTTAATGCATGGGGAGCCTTCCTGGAGTTACCTTTATCGTACAATGATTCCGGGACTTGTTAAAAACGGTTATCGTGTTATTGCCCCTGATCTGGTTGGCTTTGGTCGTTCCGATAAGCCTGCCGCGCGGGATGATTATACATATGCCCGACATGTGGCTTGGATGCTGGATGCCTTCGATCAATTGGATCTGCAGAATGTGACGTTGTTTTGTCAGGATTGGGGAGGGCTTATTGGTCTTAGACTTGTCGCTGCACGCCCCGATCGATTTGCCCGTGTTGTCGCGGCAAATACATTCTTACCAACGGGAGATCAAAAACCATCTGACGCCTTTTTTAATTGGCAGAAATTCTCCCAATCTGTTCCAGAATTCCCAGCAGGAGGGATCATTAAAGGGGCAACTGTTTCGGATTTATCCGCTGAGATTATTGCAGGTTACGATGCCCCTTATCCCGATGAAAGCTATAAAGAGGGCGCGCGACAATTCCCACTTTTGGTTCCCAGTTCGCCTGATAATCCGGAATCTCAAAAAAACCGAGATGCGTGGGAAATTCTCAAAACCTATCAGAAGCCTTTCCTGACTGCATTTAGTGATCAAGATCCGATTACGGCAGGGGGAGATAAAGTTCTTCAAAAGTTAATTCCGGGAACAAAAGGTCAAGCACATACAACTATTGAACAAGGCGGTCATTTTTTGCAAGAAGATCAAGGGCCTAAACTTGCGGAAGTAGTTAGCGAATTTATTGAGGCTAATCCAATAAAATAACAAGTTAATCCTCTAACCGCGTATATGGGAAGCATGTGTCGCCAACGCGGTTAGAGGGTCTTTAATATAAAGGAATAATCCATTGCTTACAGTTCACCATCTAAATAATTCTCGCTCGCAGCGTATCCTTTGGCTTCTTGAGGAGTTGGGTGTGACGTATAAAATTGAAAATTATCAACGCGATCTGGAAACTCGGCTGGCACCCCCTGAGCTGCAAAAAATTCATCCTCTCGGTAAATCTCCGGTAATTACTGACGGCAATGTCTTAATCCATGAATCCGGGGCTATTGTTGATTACATAATCCGCAAATACGGAAATGGAAAATTGGCACCCACCGAGGATAGTGGTGATTACGAGAAATATGTGGAATGGATGCATTATGCAGAAGGGTCTGCAATGTTGCCTATCCTTCTTCGCCTTTATACAAGTCGCCTTGGGGATGCAGCTGCTCCCTTAATGCCGCGCATTGATGGCGAAACTGCAAATCATTTCTCCTTCATGAATAAGGAAATGAAGGGAAGGGAATTTTTTGCAGGTGATGCGTTAAGTGGTGCTGATATCATGATGTCTTTTCCCCTTGAAGCTGTCAAAGCTGCTGGCGGACTCGCTCAGCTTCCAGAGTTAAGTGCTTTTGTTGATCGTATCCAAGCACGCCCAGCTTATCTTAAAGCACTCGAAAAGGGCGGGGAATACGCTTACGGTCCAAAAACTTCTTGATGATATATAGTCAGTACGGCTTGACAAAATTTGTACTGACTATAAATTCTAACGATGTTTAGATTAACGGATTGGTTGTTAAATGATTGATGTGATGGGCAAAAGCTCGGACCAAGTACCTGCGGAGTGGGTGAGTGCTACTTCCTACATCGATTATGACACTCCAGCAGTGCGGGCATTCCTATCACAGGTTTTGAAAAATAATGACACTTTACCTGATACTGAAAAAGCAATTTTCTTGTTCAATGCCGTACGTGATCAAATTCGGTACGATCCCTATCAAATCGGATTTGAGAAGGCAGAGTATAAAGCAAGTTATATAGCCGATCTCCCTGCAGCTTTTTGTGTTCCTAAAGCTATTCTTCTAACGGCTTGCCTTCGTGCCATTGGTATTCCGGCAGGCGTTGGTTTTGCTGACGTGAAGAACCATCTTAATTCACCGAAGCTTGCAGAGAAAATGGGGACAGATTTATTTGTCTATCACGGGTATGTAGCTCTTGAGTTGGAGGGGAGAGTTTATAAAGTAACTCCCACCTTTAATCAGGAACTTTGTGATCGATTTGGCGTTAAGGTTATTGAATTCGACGGTAAATCCGATGCCCTTTTTCATGAATTCGACGCAGATCAGAATAAGCATATGGAATATGTTAAAGATCGCGGTATTTTTCAGAATCCGCCCATGGTTCATATTTTAAATGACCTTGAGGTAATTTATCCAAAACTTAAAGCAATGAAAAATCAGACTGCAAAAATTGAGGAAGACCCTCAATTCGCAGCCTGAAAGTTTCTTATGCGGCTTTCGTACGTGTGATGTTCGCGAAATAATATACAATAAGGCCTGCTATTAGACCCCAAAAGGGGGCCCCAATAGTAAGCAGTGACATGCCTGATGCTGTTATGGCAAAGGTTATGAAGGCTGCTTCACGCTCTGGTTCTGAGTCCAGTGCGATTTTTAAACTGTTCCCAATAGTGCCCAGTAGGGCCAATCCGGCGATCGCCATTACCAACTCTATGGGAAACAGGGTAAAGAGGCTGGCAACAGTTGCACCGAAAAGGCCCATTAGTATGTAGAAGATGCCAGCCCAAATGGCGGCTTGATATCTTTTTGCTTTGTCAGGATCAACCATGTCTCCCATGCAAATAGCAGCAGTGATCGCGGCGAGGTTATATGCGAACCCGCCAAAGGGTGCAAAAATAATTCCTGTGAATCCAGTCCAGCCGATAAGGGGGGATGCGGGTGTTTCATATCCGTGAGCACGCAAGACGGCAACGCCGGGAATATTCTGAGATGCCATGGTGACAATAAATAGGGGTATGCCTACGCCAATTAGGGTTGTTAAATTAAAGGTGGGCATTGTTAAAACTGGAACTGTTAAAATGACATCCAGTTTCGTGGCGTCAACGAGCCCCAGATAACTTGCATATACAGCTCCAATGGCAAAAGTTATAGGGATCACATATCTAGGAAAGTATCGTTTTCCAAGAATATATGAGGTTAGCATCAAACCAACCATTATGAATTGGGTTTCGATCGCCAGAAATGTATTCAAGCCAAAGCGGAGCAAGACCCCAGCTAGCATGGCAGAGGCCAGCGATTGAGGCACATATTTCATGATTTTCTCGAACCATCCCGTTATTCCGCAAATCATGAGGAGGGTGGAGCAAAGGATAAAAGCACCAATAGCTTCTGACATGGGAATGCCGGGCAGGCTGGTTACAAGTAGGGCCGCGCCGGGGGTCGACCAAGCGATGACGATTGGTGTCCGGTATTGAAGGGATAAAGCAATACCGCTTATGCCCATTCCAATTCCCAGCGCCCAAAGCCAAGAGCTGATTTGCTCCGGGGTTGCTCCGCCCGCAGCTGCGGCCTGAAACACAATGGCTGCCGCACTGGTATATCCTACTAAAACAGAGACAAATCCGGTCGAGATAAAAACAGGAGAGAAAAATTTCAACATGAACAATCCAACGGGTTTATATTTTGTGCGTTATAACGTATATTTTGATAACCTATCAGGCGTGCGTTATAACGTACAGAGAATTTTTGTGTGATTATTGAAAGAAATTTTGGTGAAAATGAATAATCCTGCGGAACAAGTGTCCAAAAACCTGAAACAAATTAGACGTCGTCTTGCTTGGAGTTTAGATCGTGCGTCGAAAGAGACAGGTGTAAGCAAAGCAATGCTGGGTCAAATTGAGCGGGGGGAATCTAGCCCCACAATCTCGACGCTTTGGAAAATTGCAACAGGTTTTAGTGTCTCATTATCATCTTTAATGCAAAATATTCCTGAAAATGCGGACCCCTCTGTAACCCTACTTCGGGACGCAGATAAAATTCGGCAACCAATTGCAGAAGACGGGATGCTTATCGCGCCCCTTTTTCCCTTTGATCCAAGAGTTGCATTTGAATATTTTGAACTAACTTTTCCAACATCGTACGAAAGGCTGTCAGAGCCTCATAAAACGGGTGTTATCGAATATATCACCGTAACCGAAGGTCAAATGGAGATCTTGTCAGAGGGGGAATGGCATAAGCTTGAAAAAGGGCAGTCTATTCGATTTAATGCAGACCGCCCTCATGGATATCGAAACCATACAGGAGAGCGGTCCGTTATTTTGAGTGTTATTTACTATCCTTCTCGCGGGGATGTTTAAGGTTTCATGCGCTCAAATGCAGGCACGTCATCGTATAAATGATGATAGGGTTGTTTATCGATCGTGAAGATCGCCATTTCTGGTTTTTGATAATGTGATGAGTCATCTAACGTTCCCACTTTCAGGACAACAGCCCCTGCTCGGGATGGGGATTTGGTTAGAATATGTGTCCCACAGTTTTCGCAAAATTCACGAATTCTCGGATTTTCCAAATCGCTGCGAGAAAATGATTTCGGTTGACCGGCTGTGTATTTGAAGCCGGCCTCCGGCATAACCATAAATGCATTAGGGTGACCCCCAGAAATATACTGGCATTCTCGACAATGGCAGTTTCCCTTAACTATGGGATCCCCCTTTGCTTCGTATTTAAGCTGTCCACAATAACATCTGCCGGTAATGGTCATCTTGTTCCTCGCTGGAAGTTTTTTGAATTTGAACTGTCGAATTTACTGCAACAAACCTGTTTTAATGCCATCTAGAATAAACTGAATTGCCAAGGCGCCCAGAATGACGCCTAGAACCCGTGATAAAATTTGGGAAAAAGTTTGGCCCATGATTTTGGAAAGGGGGCCCGCTAGGAAAAATAGCAAGACGCATATAAGGAGCACTACGCCGAGTACAACAAGTATGGTTGATTGAAGAGCCCAATCAGATTTGTTCTCCCCCATGAGCAGCATAATGGAAGCAATCGCACCAGGGCCGGAAATTAGAGGGACTGACAGAGGGAATACTGAGATGTCTTCGTGAGGTTGATCGTCCTTCATTTGTTCTGCTTTGTTTTCTCGCCGCTGGGTACGTTTGTCAAAGACCATTTCCAAGGCCAGCAAAAACAGCATGATACCGCCAGCAATGCGGAAAGCCGGTATGCCGACCCCCAATAAAACCAGAAATTTATCCCCAAGCAAGGCAAAGAATAGTAATATCAGGCCACCAATGGCTGTTCCCTTTAAAGCCATTAAACGTTGATGGGATACACTGGTGTCTTTAGTCAGTGCAATGAATATGGGAACTAACCCAATAGGGTCGATTATCACAAACATCGTTACAAAGGCTGTGATAGCGACATCGATTACAACAGGGTCAAGCATGGAGGCCTATTCTCTATGGTGCCAAATAATTGCGCCATGGTAGCGAAAACAAGGACTTATTAGAAGATGTTTTTATTGTTGGATCGGAAATGAATTATAAAACATTAGCTCCGCTTTTAAGCGATATTCGTGGATGCCAAATTTGTGCAGATGCCTTGCCCCATGGCATTCGACCTGTCGTACAAGTGTCGACCCGCGCGAAAATTCTATTAGTAGGGCAGGCACCTGGTAGAAAAGTGCATGAGACAGGTATCCCCTTTAACGACCCAAGCGGTGACCGGCTTCGAGATTGGTTAGGGGTTGACCGAGATGCCTTCTACGACGCTGAGAAGTTCAATATTGTGCCCATGGGTTTTTGTTATCCGGGCACTGGAAAGTCCGGGGATTTACCTCCACGGAAGGAATGCGCGCTTGCTTGGCGGCACAAATTAATGGCTGAAATGAAAAATGTGGAATTGACCATCATTATCGGTCAATACGCAATGGCTTGGCATCTTGGTAGTGGCGGGCGGAAAACGGTGACGGAGACAGTGCAAAATTGGAAAGAATACTGGCCATCAAAAATAGTGCTTCCGCATCCAAGTCCTCGCAATAATATTTGGCTTAAGAAAAATGAATGGTTCGATGCGGAGATCTTGCCGCTCCTAAAAGCAAGGGTCCATCAGTTGTTGTAAAGCAAAGATCATTTTGTGCGTTAAGTCACATTGAATTTATAAATGAAATATATATGTTAATCGCTTAGACACACACAATGCTTACAAGCAAAAACAAAAAGATTGGTACCTTAATGTCCAACAATCTCGACAAACTATTCACTGAATTCAAATCAAAAAAATTAAACCTGCCAAACCGGATTGTCATGGCGCCAATGACTCGGTTCTTCTCTCCAGATGGTGTTCCCGGTCAAAATGTCGCTGATTATTACCGCCGTCGCGTAGAAGGCGGGACCAGCCTTATTATTACTGAAGGCACAACAGTTAATGATCCCGTTGCCACGCCTCATCCAAATGTTCCCCATTTTCATGGAGAGAAAGCACTAGCAGGCTGGAAAAATGTAGTGGATGCCGTGCATAAGGCCGGCGGTAAAATTATGCCGCAAATTTGGCATGTAGGAATGGCGCGTCGTGCGGATGAAGCGACACACAAGGATCTACCAAATGCCAGTCCTTCAGGCATTCTGCATAATGAGAAAAAAATTGCAGAACCTCTAACAACCGAAGAAGTAGAAAATCTGATCAAAGCCTATGCTGAATCTGCACGGGCTGCGAAAGAAATCGGCTTTGATGGCGTTGAAGTTCATGGTGCACATGGATACCTGATCGATCAGTTCTTCTGGGGTCAAATGAACAAGCGGGATGATGATTTCGGTGGAGATCAAGTTGACAGAGCCACTTTTGCTGCAAAAATTGTCGCCGCAATCCGTGAAGCTGTTGGTGAAGACTATCCTATCGTTTTCCGTTTTTCTCAGTGGAAACAGCAAGATTATGAAGCAAGGCTTGCGACAACTCCTGAGGAATTAGGTGCATTCCTTAAACCGCTGGCAGATGCTGGTGTTGACATTTTCCATTGCTCAACACGCCGCTATTGGGAACCAGAATTTGAAGGTAGCAGTCTTAATCTTGCAGGTTGGACGCAGAAACTAACAGGACTTCCCGCAATCACAGTGGGTAGTGTTGGCCTTAATAATGATATGATGTCTGCCTTTAAAGGGGAGAGCTCCGGTACGCGTTCTTTGGATGATCTTGGTGAACGTCTAGATGCCGATGAGTTCGAATTGGTTGCTGTAGGACGTGCCCTTATTCAGGATGCTAACTGGCCAAACAAGGTTCGTGAAGGTCGGATGGATGAGTTGGAAGATTACTCTCCTAAGTCACTGGCGGAACTTGTATAATCCAATATATGTTTTGCAAGGTGCCTGCTGGTTTTTCCAGCAGGCATTTTTTTTGTTTTCTCTAGAAGTCTAGTGAGCATCAAACCAGTCGGAGACTTCTTGCCAGAGCGGTGCGGCATTTGTCCGGAAAAAGCCAAAATGCCCAAGGGATTTCAAATCTCTTTCTTTTGCGTCTAAATGACGGCGCTCTACATTTGGATAGGCTCCCATCATCATATCAACTGATTTTTTAGATCCCCAATTATCGTCTTCAAAACTATAGGCGAGTACTGGAGAGGTGTGGGATGTGTAACGCTCCAGTGGTAATGTGTTATCTCCAAGCAGGTACTCTTTATGGCGGCACCAGCCAGCCCATTCTGTGGCAACCCCCTTGGGCATGTCAACAGCGCCAAACCAGCTCCAAGGCATGTAACCCACAAGGTTCGCGAGGAGAGGAAGAGTGAAATAGGAGTGAAAGAGGACAGCCAGTTTTTGATTGCCTCCTTGATAACGCCAATTTCCACTTTGAGCGGAAAACGTAATCATCCCGTCGATATTTTTTGCAGCATTCACCATACCGGCGACCTGGCCGCCGACACTGTGCCCGATTAAAAATAGTTTCTCCGGTGCGTATTCCGCCCGAACCCAGTTTAGGACGCCTTCCATATCCAGCAATGCCCAGTCTCTCATTTTTGCTTTGAAGCCTCGCAGGTTTTTTGGGCGCGAGTCGTTTATGCCGCGATAGTCATATGTAAGAACACTGTAACCAGCCGAGACCATGGCGAGGGCAAAATGTTGGTAAAATTGGCGGGGAACGGCAGTGGCGCTATTGATCACAATCAGGCGCGAGGGTTTCGTTTTACACGGATAATAAGTGCCAGTTAAGGGATATCCATCTTGTGCAGGAATGGATATATTCTTTTTCATGATTTGCTGGTTTGACATCACTGATTTCCGTTTACCTGGATTATTGTTTCTAAATGTAGTGTTACTTGATCCCTGATACTGATCAGATACTGAGTGTCATTGTGGGCTTTGGCCAATAATTGGCCGCCTTCAAAGGCTGCAATTGTATAAATAGACGCTTTTTGGGCGTCTTCACTCGACAGGCCGGTATCAGCAAGCTGAACGGTCAACATCTCTTCAAAAAGGGCAAAGGATTTAGAACAGGCTTTTTGAACAGTATCCGTCAATGTTGCTGTTTCTAATGCCGTTGTGGCTAAAGGGCACCCATTCTGAAAATCAGTCTTTTCAAGTTGTTCAATATAGTGATTAAAATAACGGGAGACCGCTTCAACGACGCACTCTGATTTTCTAACCAAGGCTTCCACGGTGAGAGCCATTTTTTCGCCAGTTTCCATGATAGTGACGCTGGCCAGCTCTTGCTTTCCACCGGGAAAATGATGATACAACGAGCCTTTCGGTACAGAGCTGATCTTGATAATTTCACTTAATCCCATAGCAGAATAGCCTTTACTGCGTAAAAGGCCTGCTGTTGCATCGATGAGATTTTGGCGTGTTTGGGCCGATTTGTTATATGTCATGATACCTCAAATTAAACCGATTGGTCAAAATATACCGATTGGTCTAAATTTGTCAAGAAAGTACTATTTTCATTTAACAATAATTGACGGGTCGTTATCTCTTTGGTATTTGTTATATTATAACATTACGTGATCGCTAGAGTAATTTCATATGATAAAAACGACTATCCTTACCGTGTGCCTGATGTTGGTTTCTCTTCAGTCTGTTTGGTCTGATGAGGGTGGACAGGTTGTTGTGAGTATTGCCCCAATTCACTCATTGGTGAAAGAGGTGATGGGTGAAAGTGGTGATCCTGTTTTGCTGCTGAGTGGTTATTCTTCGCCGCACTCATTTCAATTAAAGCCATCGCAGTTACGAAAAATGCAATCTGCACAGATTATTTTTTATGTCAGTAGAGGGTTCGAGACTTTTTTGAACCGTAGTTTCAATAGCCTGTCCCCCGATGTTATTAAATTCGGCTTGATGAGCCGATCATCTGTAAATGTTTTACCTTACAGAAAGGGAGGGGTGTGGGAAAATGAGGAGGAACACGGTCATCACCATGAACAGTCCGACGCACATGCAGAGCACATTTTTGAAGATGATCCACACATTTGGCTCGATCCGGATAATGCTATCATTATGGTTAGGCAGATTTCACTGGAACTTGGAAATGTATTTCCCAAGAACCAAAGCGTTTATAGGGAAAATGCGCAGTTATTGATTGATAGAATAACTGCGATGGATCAGAACAATGCGAAGAAACTGATAGAGGTTGCAGATATCCCCTTTGTTGTTTTTCACGATTCCTATCAGTATTTTGAAAAACATTATGGCTTGTCATCCGTGGGGTCACTCTTGTTAGAGCCAAATTCTTCTCCCTCAATTGCGCGGCTTCGGGAAATACGGGCAAAAATTAGAGATACAAATGCAAAATGTATTTTCCGTGAACCACAATTTGACGATAAACTTATTAGAACAGCTTCAGAAGGCACAAATATTAGATCAGGTTTGTTAGATCCGCTGGGTTCAGGCTTAGTTCAAGGGGCTGGATTATATATTAAAATGATGGAAAACCTGACCGATCAAATGATCAATTGCCTTAAATAGATCGGAACGATAATCTTTTTCAAATAAATAAAATAACAAGGGAAAACCGGATGAGCGATTTAGATAATGACAAAGTTCTTATTGAAAAATTCGGAGCCATTACCACAGTTATAATTAACAGGCCAGAACGCCGAAATGCTGTGGATGCGGAGACGGGAAAGTTGCTTCTAGCGGCTTTTGATGATTTTGAAAAAGACCCAACGCAATCTGTGGCGATTTTAAAAGGTACGGGTGATTATTTTTGTGCCGGTTTTGATTTGAAATCCTTGTCCTCACAAGCGCTTGATTATGATCCGGAGGCAGAAGGCCTTATGGGACCAACACGGCGCTTATTATCAAAGCCTGTAATTGCTGCCATTGAAGGGTATGCCGTCGCTGGCGGTTTGGAACTTGCCCTCTGGTGCGATCTTCGGGTTGTCTCTAAAGCTGCAAGTTTCGGCGTGTTTTGTCGTCGGTGGGGCGTTCCTTTGATCGATGGTGGGACAATTCGTCTTCCGCGCTTAATAGGACAAAGTCGTGCGTTGGATATGATCCTGACTGGTCGCGAAGTTGAAGCAGAGGAAGCGTTGTCCTTCGGCTTGGCAAACAGAATCGTTGCAGAAGGAGAGGCTTATAAGGCAGCATTTGTGCTTGCCGAGCAACTTTGTGAATTTCCTCAAATGTGCATGAAAGTGGACCGTATGACATCCTATCAGCAGTGGGGAATGGATATTAAGGACGCCTTGAAGCTTGAGGCGATTGAAGGGGAAAAACCCGTTTTAGCCGAAGCGAAGAATGGTGCGGCTCGCTTTTCCTCAGGCCTTGGTCGCGGTGGCGACTTTTCCAAAATTTAAAGGCCTGGTTTGACTGGAAAGAGGGACAATGCCCCTTTCCAATCAGTCAAATTACCTAAAGTGCTTTTTTATAAATATTAAAAGCATCCTGTTCAGTTACTTCGCGGGGATTGTTGACCAGAAGACGGGTTTGTTCCATCGCAGCTGATGCCAGACGAGGCAAATCTTCTTCCTTAATACCTACTTCACGCAGTGTTGTTTCTAATCCGAGCTCTACGTTTAACTCTGCGAGTTTATCAATGAATATCTGGCAGGTTTTCTGCGCCCCTTCGCTGCAATCAATTTCAGGGAAAACCAAGGGGGCTAGTTCGGCATATTCAGCCGTGCATATGGCGGCGTTAAAACGCATAACCTCTGGCAAAATCAGTGCATTCGATAATCCGTGTGGCACATGAAAAATACCGCCAATT
>Ga0209826_1000318_pt1 | contig 35213 bp, 34 predicted proteins | sample GOMGulsemesocosm_5_FD_184637 | JGI IMG/M metagenome (GOLD analysis project Ga0209826, IMG submission 184637) | Methane-oxidizing microbial communities from mesocosms in the Gulf of Mexico - GOM15C Gulf of Mexico (SPAdes) (version 2) | ecosystem: Environmental > Aquatic > Marine > Cold seeps...
TTTGAATTTATTCCATTATTGATTCATTTTAGTATAAAACAAAAAACATCTAACGAAAGATGGTTAAATTAACTTTAAAACGTATTACATCACCTGAAACTATCATTAATTCCTGACAACACTCTATTTCCAGGGCAAAGTGCATCTTGATTCAATTTGTTTAACGGGGTGCTGTTGGTATTATTAACTTCATGGAAGTCACTGGCTGTTGGCTCTAAATAAAATAAGCCAGTTAAAATTTTACCTTCCTGTTTATTTCGTTCAATATCCACAATAGCTTGGCTCGCATTGGTGTTGTCATATTCTGCATTTAGTTTTTTAATCCGCATAATTGAGCCATCATGCAAACAAATATCTTCACTCTCACCAGCACTGCTGCTACTTGTTATTTCTGTTTTTACGGGTACAAAATCAGCCACAGCCCCCGTAGTAATATGATCATGAACATAGTCATATGAACGGGTTGAACCAGCATGATTATTAAACGTTACGCAAGGGGAAATGATATCAATAAACGCAAAGCCTTTATGACTCATAGCCGCTTTTAATAACGGTACAAGTTGTTGCTTATCACCAGAAAAACTACGCGCAACAAAGCTAGCACCTAATTGCAGCGCCATTACACATAAGTCAATGTCGGTAAATAAACTTAAATCGCCAGCTTTATTTTTTACACCTTTATCCGCTGTTGCGGCAAGCTGCCCTTTAGTTAATCCATAAACACCATTATTGGCTACCATGTAAACCATATTCAATTGTCTACGCACCACGTGAGCAAACTGACCAAAACCAATAGAGGCGCTATCTCCATCACCCGACATAGCCAAATAAAGTAAGTCTTGATTCGCTAAATTAGCACCTGTAGCAACAGATGGCATTCTGCCATGTACCGAATTAAAGCCATGAGCTTTGTTAAGAAAATAGTTAGGCGCTTTTGATGAACAACCAATACCTGATATTTTAGCAACCCCATGAGGTTGTATAGACAACTCGTGACAAGCCTGTATCACTGCTGATGTTATCGCGTCGTGACCACAACCAGCACATAAAGTTGACAGTGCTCCTTCATAGTCTCGGTACGTTAAACCCAAGTCATTTACAGGAAGGCGTGGATGACGAAATTTAGATTTTATGAAGCTCATTTGTACATACCCCTTTTTTTGAGGGAACAACCATTAATAGAAATAAGCGCTTTGATCATGAGTCGCTCAAACGCTTTGAAATAAAGATTTTGAGACATAATAAGTAAGCTCCTTAGCCTGTTTTTTTATTTTCTTGGTTTGCTGTTAGCTGTGCTAATACTGCCTGCACAATGAAATGGCTTGTTACCGGTAAACCATCAAAATTTAAAATACTGGTAAGTTTGTTAGGATCAATTTGTAGCTCATTCACCAATAAACTTTTCATTTGAGCGTCTCTATTTTGTTCAATAACAAACACTTGCTTATTATTAACAGAGTGCTCTTCAATAAACTTTTCTATATTGGTATGAAATGGAAATGCTTTAATACGTAAACTATCAGCTACCAATCCTTGTTCTTTTAATTGCTCTATTGCTTCAACAATTGGATGGCTAGTTGTGCCAAAAAATATTAAACCTAATTGAGCCGTTTTCTTACCTTGCTTAATTTCTGGTTCAGGCAGGAAATTTATCGCATTAATAAATTTTTTCGTTAATCTCTCCATGTTATCAACATAGTCTGCTGACTTTTCGGTGTAACCCGCAAAATGATTTCGTGATGTACCTCGATTAAAGTAAGCGCCTTTATCTGGATGAGTTCCGGGTAAAGTTCGATAACAAATACCGTCATCATCTACATCTAAATAGCGACCAAAAACTTCAACCTCTTCAAGCTGCTTGGCAGATAGCACTTTACCTTTTTGGTAAGCGTTATCATCTTGCCAAAAAAACTCTTCTGTTAAATGGTCATTCATCCCCAAATCTAAGTCACTCATGATAATAACTGGGGTTTGTAATTGATCAGCTATATCAAATGCTTGTGCACTAAGCTCAAAACATTCGTTTGGACTATCGGGAAACAATAATACTTGCTTAGTATCACCATGAGATGCGTAAGCACACGCTAAAATATCTGATTGTTGTGTACGTGTAGGCATACCCGTGGATGGCCCTGAACGTTGTACATTCACCAATACAAAAGGAATTTCGGTAAAATAAGCTAATCCTAGAAACTCAGTCATCAATGAAATACCAGGCCCTGACGTTGCAGTAAAAGCTCGCGCACCATTCCAACCTGCACCTATTGCTACACCAATTGCCGCTAATTCATCTTCTACTTGCACTATGGCGTAATTCTTTTTGCCACTGGCAGGGTCAATGCGCAAACGATGACAATAACTGGCAAACTTTTCAATTACTGACGTTGATGGGGTAATAGGATACCAACCCGTTACCGTAGCGCCACCAAAAACGGCACCAAGCCCCGTAGCTGTATTGCCATCTACTAAAATACGATTATTTACTAAATCTCGACTTTCTACTTTAATAGCCAATGGGCATATAAAATGCTCCTTAGCATACTGGTAACCAAGCTCTAGCGCATATACATTAGGGGTTATTAATTTTTCTTTACCTTTGAACTGATCTCGAACCAACCCCTTTAGTAAATCAAAATCTATACTTAATAATGCAGCCAATGCACCGACATAAATAACATTTTTAAATAGCTGGCGCTGTCTTGGATCACTATATTCTTTTAAACAAATATTAGAAATTGGCATACCCAAATAATTAATATCCGCGCGAATTTGATTGTCTAATAACGCTCGGCTTGAGTCATAAAGTAAGTACCCACCTGTTATAACACTTTCAATATCGTCATTAATGCTTTGTGCATTCATAGCAACAACCATTTCTGACTTGCCACCACGCCTGCCTAAATAATTCTTTTCAGAAAGTCGAACTTCATACCAAGTAGGCATGCCTTGAATGTTTGAAGGAAAAATGTTTTTAGCACTAACCGGTATGCCCATTCTTAAAATAGCTTTAGCAAACATATTGTTAGCACTAGCGGAGCCAGTACCATTGGTATTAGCAAAACGAACAACAAATTCATTTACCATTGGGGCTTCTTGTGCTTTTTTTTTGCTATTTTCAATATTACTAGTCATACAAAATGTCCCTATTTGATCGTGGCGTTAATATTATTAAGCATGAGTTTTTTCATGTCCCAAGCCCCCGTTGGGCAGCGCTCAGCACATAAACCACAGTGTAAGCAAACATCTTCATCTTTCACCATAATATGACCAGTTTTTAGTGGGGCTGATACCAATAAGTTTTGTTCACTATTTAACTCTGACACTCTAAATTGCTTAACCATTTGACTATCATCACTTTTTTCTTCAACAAAGTTAATGCAGTCCATTGGGCAAACATCTTCACAAGCCGAACATTCAATGCAAGTGCTTTCAGTGAATACTGTATGAACGTCACAATTAAGGCATCGACTCGCTTCTTCTAAAGCAAGTTTTTCATCAAAGCCTAACTCCACTTCGGTGTTCAAGGTTTTAACCGCTTCCTCCCAAGATACATGAGGAACTAAATTGCGCTTTTGGTGATCAATACCACTTTGATAACTCCATTCATGAATACCCATTTTTTGGCTAACAAGATTAAAGCTAGTATCGGATCTATCTTCAATGGGATCTGCATTTTGACAGAAGAGGTCAATAGAAATAGCGGCTTGATGACCATTGGCTACCGCTGAGATAATATTTTTAGGGCCAAAGGCCGCATCACCACCAAAAAATACATTAGGTAAGCTAGATTGCAGCGATTTACTGTTTACTTTCGGGCTATTCCATTGATTGAACTTAATACCAATATCTCGTTCAATCCAATCAAAAGCAGTATCTTGCCCAACAGCAACCAAAACTTGATCGCATTCAACTAACAAGGTTTCACCTGTTGTTTGTAAACTGCGGTTCCCTCTTTTGTCATAAACAGATTCGACTTGTTCAAATAGCACAGCGACTAGCTTGTCATTTTCAATTTTATATTCCAAAGGATTGTAATTAGGCATGATGGTAATGCCCTCAGCTGCTGCATCTTCTTTTTCCCAAGGTGATGCTTTCATTGCCTCGAAGCTTGAACGCACTAACACGGTAACTTCTTCAGCGCCAAGTCGTTTTGCAGTGCGACAACAATCCATCGCGGTATTTCCACCTCCGAGTACAACAACTTTTTTTGGCGCTGAATTTTCATCATCGTAATTCAAATGTTCAAAAGACACTTTAGCTAGCCAATTAATACCCGTATCAATTTGAGGATGGGTTGATTTTGCATCAAGCTGATCATGACCTGTAATTTTCAACCATCGACCACTCGGTGCACCAGTACCAACAAATATGGCATCAAAGTGTGCTTGTAATAATTTATCTAGTGACGTAATTTCTTCACCAAAGTGGCATTCAAGTCCCATGTTGATAATGTAGTTAAGCTCTTCATCAAGCACGGTTTCAGGCAAGCGGAACGCGGGAATTTGGCTACGCATCATACCGCCAGCCTTTGCATCACGTTCAAACATAACCACATCATAACCCAAGGGTAATAAATCTCTGGCGACCGTCATGGATGCAGGGCCAGCACCAATAAGCGCGATACGTTTACCGTTTTTCTTACGAGGAATTTTGGGGAGAAATTCAGTGATGTCTTCTTTATTATCTGCCGCAACGCGTTTTAGTCGGCAAATTGCCACAGGAGTTTCTTCAACTCGACCGCGACGACAAGCTGGCTCACATGGTCGATCACATACTCTCCCTAAAATTCCAGGAAAAACATTAGATTCCCAATTAATAAGATAGGCATCGGTGTAACGTTTTTCGGCAATCAAGCGAATATATTCAGGAACTGGCGTATGAGCTGGACAAGCCTGCTGACAGTCAACTACTTTAAGAAAGTGTTGGTAATTACTAGTATCAGTTTTCTTCAAAGTTAACTCCTATCTAATAAAGTTTTCTAAAAAGTGCTTATGTGTTGATTATGTTTATTTTCTTTTCATCTAACCCGTTAACCTTGAATTTAAATTAATACCTTAGTACTAGCTGACTTCATTTCATTTCATTTTAGCAAAATAAATTTTAGCTTGTTCAGTAACTTTTGGCGCTAAAAGTACGGTTGAAATCATCGTTGGTATTGCCATTAACGCGTACATAATATCAATTAAATTAATAACTAACGATAAAGATGACACAGCACCAACAATAATTAAGCAAAGATAGAACCACACATAAGCTTGCTCAAATCGCTTACCTAATAGAAATTCTGCACATTTACTTCCGTAATACCAAAAAGTTAATACCGTACTTGTGCTAAGAAAGAACACCACTAAACTCAGTAAATAACCACCAACATTTGGAAAAGCTTGCTCAAATACTTGTGCTGTTAAGCTCACACCTGCTAACTGTAAGTCACCTATATCAGTCACCAAAATAGCCAAAGCGGTACAAGTACAGACTATTAAGGTATCAACTATTGGTCCTAATGTCGCCACTAATCCTTCACGAGTAGGCTCATTTGTTTTTGCCGCGCCATGTGCCATAGATTCGGTGCCAATACCTGCTTCATTAGAAAAAGCGCCTCTTTGCACACCAATGAGTACGACAGAGCCAATAAAACCACCAGCAACAGAGCTACCACTAAAAGCACCAACAAATATTGAAAAAAATGCATTTGGAATAGCAGACAGATTTTGCAATAAAACGCCAAGCGTTAATAAAAAGTAGCAAATAACCATCAAGGGAATTACTCGGCTCGTTATTTTAGCTAAACGCTCAAGCTTACCCATTACAATATAAGTAATTAAAAAACAGAGCGCTATGCCAGTAAGTAAATCAAAATTAAAATGGTCATTCACTGTAGCTAACCCATTTGGAATAGCAATAAAATCTCGCAACACTTGTACTAATTGATTGATTTGAAAAATAGGCAAAGCACCAAACATACCACCAAGACAAAATAGCCAAGCCAAAGGAAGCCACTTTTTACCTAGACCTTCGCGGATAACATACATAGGGCCACCTTGAATGCGACCACTACGATCTAAACCTCGATACTTTACAGCTAATGTAGCCGTATAAAACTTGGTTGCAATACCAACAAGTGCGGTGATCCACATCCAAAAAACAGCTCCTGCGCCACCAATAGTTATAGCGACAGCAACTCCGGCAATGTTTCCTAAGCCTAACGTTCCTGATAAAGCGACCATCAAGGCTTGAAAGTGAGTAAGATCACCTTGTGCTTTATCCTCTTTTGAAAACTTTCCTAATGTTATATCAACAGCATGTCTTAAATAAAGATAGGGTAAAAATCGACTATGAAAAACAAAGAACAACCCACCACCCACGAGTAAAATAACTAAAGGTAATCCCCACATAAAAGCGGCTATTTGTCCGAGAGTATTCGTTAATTCATTCATAAACTTATGTTTTTCTTATTTTATCGTTATAAAAGCAAGCTTTGCTCTATTTTATGATATTCATCGGTTGCATGAATCAATGAATTAGCCGTTAAATTAGGCACACCATACACTACTGTTTTAACACCATATTCAGCTTTAATATGACTTAAAAGCAAATCAAAGTCTCCATCTCCTGAAAGTAATACTATGGTGTCAATATTATCATCCGCTGCTGCTGCCATGATATCAATGGTGATGCCAACATCCCAATCACCTTTAGCTGAGCCATCACTGCGCTGAATAAAAGGTTTAAGTTTCACATTGAAACCTATATGTTTTAGTGCCTTTTGAAATTTATGCTGTTGATCATCACTGCGCTGAATTGCATAAGCATTTGCTAGAACAACATCACCTTGTGCAATTAATTCTTGCCATAACAAGCGATAGTTGAACTGGCGCTGATAAACATCTCTAGTGGTGTAATATATATTTTGCACATCAACAAAAACGGCTATTTTCTTCAAAATACTTCCTTTTCATATTTTAATCGTAAAAACATTGATTTATTCGTCATAATAAACATAGCACTTACATTAAAGCTTGTTACCACTAAAAGATAGCGTTAGAGTATTTACATAAAATATCACGTCAATATCACTTCGTAGTTTAAGGGTAAAATATGTCTTTCGATGGAAACTATCAAGTTACATCTAATTTTAGTGAGCTCACTCACGACTTTCTTTCTAGTCACCTCATCCCACCAACGCCAGTGAACTACTCAGTAATTTACCTTTATATAAGTAATGAGAACGACCTTTTAACTGCTGCTATAGATAAGAAGCTTAATCAAAATGGCTTAATCACAACCGACTTTATTGCTGACTTATTTAAGCGTTATGTTTCTTTTACTCAGCAAATTGAAAATACGGTTCTTGCTCCATTTACAGAAACATTAAACAAAACCTTAGAGCAAATCACTCAACAAGTAAGCAACGAAGCAAAAGCAACAAAAAAGTTACAAAAATTAAATCAAGCTTTAACCAATACAGAGCATCACAAATCACTTGAACATATTATTAGTTACCTGTTCAACACCATAAATAATACCAAAAGCCAGCATTTAGCCTTATCAAAAGAGCTATCAACGACTCAACAAGAGATTAACCAATTAAAAGATAAGCTTGCTTCTTCTAGGGAGGAAGCTTTAGTCGACTCATTAACAGGTTTATTAAATCGTCGTGGCTGTGATGATAAGTTGCAAGCCTTAAGTTTTGAAGAAACACACTCTTCACTCGCCATAGATATAGACCACTTCAAGAAGATCAATGATAACTTTGGTCACTTTGTGGGCGATAAAGTTATTCAACGCATTGCTAAAACCATCAAAAACCATATTAGTGAACATGATTTAGCGGTGCGTTTTGGTGGCGAAGAATTTCTGGTGGTAATGACAAACAAATCAATTCCTGAAGCAAAAAGAGTAGCTGAAAACATTCGCCTTTCTGTTTCTAAAATGAAATTAATTCAAAAAGAGACAAATACCCAACTACCACCTATTTCTGTCTCTATTGGTATTGCTCAAAGTGATAACACACCTGATTGGACAAGTTTATTCAAAGAAGCAGATAGCGCTCTTTATAAGGCAAAAAATTCTGGCAGAAATCGCTGTGTTTGTGCTTAAGATTCACTAGTCGATAGTTCACAGCGCAAAAGGGTAATTTTGCTGTAATAACACTTAAATGCTAAACTCTCCTCTTTAATTCCCCCACACGGTTAATATTAGCGATCATGATGTCTGTATTGCGTTCTTTTTTTTATTTTTTATTAAAACTTCCCTTACGTTTATTCGTTCATAGCAAAGTAGTATTAGATGCACAAACTCCTGTTGAAACATCGTCTCGACCACTTTTTTATGCTGTAAGCTATCAATCTGCTAGTGACTTATTAGCTTTACAAATGGCATGTAAGCAACAAGGATTACCCGATCCGCTTAGTAAGGTAAGTATTAACGACAAACTATTTGATCGCACGCTGTGTTTAGCAAAGCCAACCTCGGTACTAGGATTAAAGCGTGGTAAAACACAGGCATTACAACAAGGGTTAGAAATTTTAAACCAACACCATCATAATAAAGCGCTTGATGCTCAGCTTATTCCTGTCAATTTAGTTTGGGGACGTGTGCCCACCAAAGAAAAAAACAAAGCCAATATTTCTTCGTTGTTAGCAGAGCAAGCTGCTCCCACTTGGCTTAGAAAATTTTTCATCATACTCTTTTTAGGTCGTGATAATTTAATACGTTACAGCCAAGCTTTATCATTAAGACACATGTCAGACAATCACGGCAATGACAAAGTGACGGCTCATAAATTAATACGCGTAGCACGTTTTCACTTTCACCGTCAAAACATCGCAGCAAAAGGGCCGCGTCTAATTCATCGCCAACAAATGTTTACCGCTTTATTTGCTAACCCATCAGTAAAAAGAATTATCAAAGATGAAGCTAAAAGTAAAAAAGCAAGCTCAAGGTATGATGGAGGAAATTGCAGGTGATTACAGCGTTTCACTGGTGCGAATAGGTGAAAAACTTCTACGCTGGCTTTGGGGACGCTTATATAGCGATATAAAGGTTAATAATTCTCAAGTATTGCGAGAACTAGCGCAAGATGGGCACGAAATTATTTACGTACCTTGTCATAGAAGTCACATGGACTATTTACTATTGTCTTATGTGATTTTACAAGAAGGGTTAGTGATGCCACGAATTGCTGCAGGTATTAACTTAAATTTCTGGCCTGCTGGGCCTATATTCAGAAAAGGCGGAGCATTCTTTATTCGCAGAAGCTTTGCAGGTAATCGTTTATATTCAACTATTTTTCGTGAATATCTAGGTTTGTTATTTGAACGAGGCTATTCAGTAAAGTATTACACTGAAGGTGGTCGCAGCCGCACAGGTAGATTGTTAAACCCTAAAACGGGTATGTTAGCCATGACAATTCAAAGCTTATTACGAGGCATTGATCGACCACTAACACTAGTGCCTGTCTATTTAGGCTATGAACATGTTATGGAAGTTGGCACTTATCATAAAGAGCTCAGTGGCGGCGAAAAGAAAAACGAGTCTATTTTTGGTGTGCTTAAAGCGATAAAAAATCTTAGAAACTACGGTAATGGTTACGTTAACTTTGGTGAGCCAATTAACATTAACAATTACTTAAACAAGCAAGTACCTCATTGGAAAGAAGCCATTGATCATATTGATCCGCAAAAGCCTAATTGGTTAACACCTACCGTTAACGATATGGCCAATCAATTAATGACACGGATAAACCAATGTGCTGCACTAAATGGCGTCGCTTTAATTGCACTAATTTTACAAACAAGTAAAAATAAAGCGCTTGCTAAAAATGACTTAGAAAAACACTTAGATTTCTTCTTAAATATTCAGCGTCAAGCGCCATTTAGCGAACACATGACGATACCTGAAGAAAGTGGAGCCAAATTACTTGCGCATGTTATCTCTCTAAATAAAGTCACTGTATCAGAAGACAGTTTCGGCACTATTATTTCTCTTAGTGATTCTGCAAATTTAGAAATGCGCTATTATCGTAACAATATTTTGCATACCTACTCGTTAATTTCTTTAGTGTGCAAGTTATTAACTCACAATAGTAAAATTTCACACGAACAAATAACCGAACAAGCGACAAGCTTATTAACAACCTTAAAAGATGATTTGTTTTTATGGCAAACGCCTGAAAAAATAGCCTTACAAGTAGCGCAAGTTCTATCTGCTTTAGAAAGTGCTGATATAGCCAAACAAACTAAATCGTCTGATACTTCATTAATTAGCTGGTCATTAATTGAAGATACTCAATTACTTAACCATGCTCATTTAATGGCCGAGTGTATTGATGAAAGTTTACAAAGATTAGCTATAATTACGTCTTTGGCAACTCGATTAGCACCAATAACAAGGCGAGAACTAGAAGGAAAAGTTGTTGATATTGCCAAACGCTTGTCCGTATTAAACAATATAACAGCACCTGAGTTTATCGACAAAAAAGCACAGTCAACTCTAATCAACACACTACGAGAGCTTGGTTATATAACATTGAATGAAGAAGGTTTATTAACCATGAGCGATAGTATGCCTGCACTTAAATCCTCAGTAACTAGCTTAGTTTCTATTGAAGTTTTACAAAGTATTGCCAGATAAACACCTATTACGGTTAAATTAATAGAAGTAGGTTCTATTTTACAACAGCGAACCAACCCGCTTAGTATATTCAATAAGGCTATGTTGTACTTAACTGTTGTTGATATGATTTAACGTGTAGGAGCGGTTTCAGGAGAATGTGCGTCCTACACTCTCAAATAAGTCACTTCCATGTGACGTAACCGCAATCTTTAAAGAGATAGGAAATAAACTCCCTCCTACAGGGTTTTTGATCTTTCTCCTGAGTTAAATACATAGGCACGTTTTCTAATGGCTTGTTACAATAAGTAAAACGAGTCACCTTAAGTATTTTTATGAACCGATTAAGTGCCTTAATAGCTCTTTCAATTATTCTTTTATTTTCTTTTATTCAACAACAAGCACAATCTTCCAATAGTATTTTATTTATTATTAGTATTGTCATGGGCATCACACTCTATAAAGGCATGTTTGGCTTTTCTGGTGCTTATCGTCAGGCCATTGAAAAATCTGATATGCGTGGCATATTCGCTCAAATATTTATGCTAGCTATGGCAACATTACTTTTTGCCCCCATGTTGGCACTTGGCTATATTTATGATCATGAAGTCGTTGGTGCGGTTGCACCATTAAGTGTTGCTCTAGTGATAGGTGCATTTTTATTTGGCATCGGTATGCAACTTGGTGGCAGTTGTGCATCAGGTTCATTGTTTATTGGTGGTTCAGGAAATCGCCGAACAATGATTGTATTAATATTTTTTTGCTTCGGTGCTTTTATTGGTAGCTTGCATTTATCATCTTGGCAAACCTTACCGAGTATTGCACCAATCAGTTTAGCCGAAGAATATGGTTTTGAAGTTGCTTTACCATTACAGCTATCCATTTTAGCCATTTTATATGCGATATTTAGTTTTCTACACAAAGCACCCACAGATGAAAAACAAGGTAGAACACTATGGTGGCGTAATGGTTTTAATTTCCACCATTTTGTTTATGGTACATGGCCATTAATGCTTACCGCCTCTTTGTTGGCTTTATTGAATTGGTTAGTCTTACTTGTTGCTGGGCATCCTTGGTCAATCACTTGGGCATTTTCTTTGTGGGGAGCAAAAGCGGCAATGCTTTTTGGTTGGCTACCTAGCTCAAGTGACTTTTGGTCTAAGGAGTTTCAAATGGCAGCATTAGAAAGCCCTGTGCTACAAGATGAAACCTCACTGATGAACATTGGAATATTTTTAGGTGCGTTATTAGCCGCAAGTATTGTCAAACAATTTAAATTATCAGGCATTATTGATGTTAAAGGTATTAGCTCTGCCATTGTTGCTGGCTTATTAATGGGTTATGGTGCACGATTAGCATACGGCTGCAATATCGGTGCTTTTTTCAGTGGTATTGCCTCAACTAGCTTACATGGTTGGCTCTGGATTGCTTGTGCTATTCCGGGATTTGGGTTTGGCATACGTATCGCGCGTTACTTTAACCGCATCGTATAGAATATATTAAATAAAACAATAAAGGATGAAAAATGAATATTTCAAAAAAAATAACATTGGCATTATTAACTCTATTAACAGCAGTAAACCTGAATGCTAAGAATATTTCTCAAGATGAACTACAAACGTTAATGAAGAGTGAAAATAAGCCCTTATTAATCGATGTAAGAACCGAAGGTGAGTATGCTAGTGGTCATGTGCCTAACGCAATTAACATTCCTCATAAAGATCTTGAGCAGCGCCTTGCTGAATTATCGGGTGTTAAAAGTAGCCAAGTGGTTTTATATTGCCGCTCAGGTACTCGAGCGGGCATTGCCAAAAATATCTTAGCTAAAAATGGTTTTACAAAATTAGATCATTTAAGTGGTGATTATATTGCTTGGAATAAAAAAGGCTTACCTTTAGTAAAAACTGAAGCGAAAAAAGGAAAAAAAGTAAATAATCCTTGCGCGTTATAGACAATTTACTTAACGAGTTAGCTGCTCAATTGAGGCACTATAGTTTGCCATTTTTTCTGCTGTGCTTTGCCATGCTATCTATTGGCTTAGTATCAGCAAAAGCGTCAACAGAAAAACCACCTTTTGAGCAGCGATTAACAAAAAAAAACAATACTGATTTTCTAGCGCAGCATTGGCAACAACCTATCCAAGCTATTCTGCCTACAACAAACAATGAACAAATAAAAAACACTTTCACACCAAAAGCATGTGCCGCTTGCCACCCTGATAAATTTAGTGACTGGCAAAACTCACTACATGCTCAAGCGATGGGTGTTGGTGTTATGGTACAGCTTCAAATTATGTCTCCTCAAACGCTTAGCAAACATTATCTCAACAAAAAAGGTTGTATGCATTGTCATGCGCCAACAAAAAGTCAGCAACAATCGTTAATCAGTTCACTCAGCGATAGCGTAAAAAATGCATCTAAAAACAATCTTCATCAACAAGGTGTTATTTGTATTGCCTGTCACGTTAGAGACGAACATTGGTTCGGCCCTGACGCTTTGCCATTAAGTGAAAATAAAAATTCATTACCGAGTAGAAGCCCAGCAAACCATGATTCACAAAGTCATAGTGCTTTTCAAAGTTCACAGTTTTGTGCAAACTGCCATCAATTTGATCTTGATGAGCCCAGCTTAGCTGGTAAATTAATTCAAAATACTTACCAAGAGTGGCAAGCAAGCAATTTTGCTAAACAAGGAGTGAGTTGTCAAAATTGCCACATGCCAAATAAGCGGCATTTATTTAAAGGTATTCATGACAAAAACATGGTGTTATCAGGTTTAACAATTACCAGTGAACTTATGCAAAATGAAGATCAAATAAAAGCTCACTTAACGATAAAAAACACCCATATTGGTCATCACTTTCCAACATACGTTACGCCAAGGATTATTTTACGGGGCTACCAAATTGATTCTCATGGCAATGTGCTGGCAGAGAGTTTACTTGAATATGAAATAATGCGAGCTGTTTCACTGGATTTAACCGATGAATACTTTGACAGCCGTTTGGCTGCGGGGCAGAGCTACCATTTTGACTATCAACAACCTCGTTTAGCTAATGCCGAGCAATTAGCGTTTACTATTACAGTTGAGCCTGACTATTTTTATCAGCAATTTTTTACTGCGATATTGGCAGAAAGCACAACAGATTTACCTATAGATAAATCTATAAGTAAATCGTTACAATCAGCAAAAAATAAAACGATTAATTCAGCCTACCAATTATATTCAAGAAAATATCAACTGCTCAGGAAAAAACAACACTAATAACAATACCGCTACTTGCATTAATATAAAGGGAATAACACCTTTATATATAGTGGTGGTTTTTAATGATTTTGGCGCAACACCTTTTAAGTAAAAAAGACTAAAGCCAAATGGTGGTGTTAAAAATGAGGTTTGTAAATTCATCGAAATTAAAATAGCAAACCAAACTAAATTGATATCAAGTGCTATAGCAACAGGTAATAAGATAGGTACCACTAAAAAAGCAATTTCAATAAAGTCGATAAAAAAACCTAAGATCAAGATAGCAAGCATAGATAATGCGATAAATGTCCACTTATCACCGGGCAATTCCATGAAAAAATCTTCAATAATATATTCACTACCTGAATAACTAAACACCATAGAAAATGCCGTGGCACCAATTAAAACGGCAAACACCATTGAAGTTACTTTTACTGTTTCTTTTGATACCTCATGTATTTTTCCTACAGAAAAACTGCCATAAAATACAGATAAAATAACAGCACCTACGGCGCCAATCGCGGATGATTCTGTTGGCGTGGCAATACCTGAAAATATAGAGCCAAGTACCGCTAAAATAAGCACTAAAGGCGGCACAATATCTTTCAACGCCTGCACTATTAACTCGCGCTTACTTTCAGTCACTATAATGGGTGGACAAAATTCTGGTTTCAGCTGACCCAGCACTAAAATGTATAGTGTATAGGCAATAATCAACATCATACCTGGAATGACTGCTGCTCTAAAAAGATCGCCAACAGGCACGCCCATCACATCACCTAAAATAATCAAGATAATAGACGGAGGAATAATTTGTCCTAAAGTGCCTGAAGCGCAAATAACACCCGTTGCCGTAGGTTGATGGTAGTTGTTTTTCAACATGACGGGTAAAGAGATCACGCCCATAGCAACAACGCTAGCCCCAACAACACCTGTAGATGCAGCTAACAACGCGCCTACAATAATCGTAGAAATAGCTACACCACCGGGAATACCACCAAAAAGTTTAGCTGCCGACTCTAACAAACGTTCAGCTAAACCCGTTTTTTGCAGTACTATGCCCATGAATATAAACATAGGTACAGCCATTAAAATGGTGTTTTCCATAATACTCATAATGCGATAAGGCATAAACTCAAATAAATCAACACCTAATGTTAATACGCCAACAATGAGAGATATGCCCGCAAAGGTAAAAGCGACTGAATAACCTAAAAACAAACAAACTAAGGCAATGGCAAATAGCACTAATCCTGTCATTATTGCTCTCCTTCGGTAGCAGAAGAGGTCGTTAATAGCTGAATTTGACTCAGTACTACATGAATAAGAGCCAGCATCAAAAATACTGAAGAGATAGGAATAACTGAACGTACAATCCAACGATGAGGTAAACCACCGGGATCAGCACTGCCCTCACCCATGGTATAAGCTTCCATGGTGTAATCTATGCTGTAGTAACAAATTAGCACCGTTATCGGTAACGCAAAAACAAGCGCGCCAAAAATATTAATGAAAGCTTGTTTTCGTTTTGACATGGCATCGTAAAAGATATCAACTCGCACATGAGCATCTTCTTTTAAGGTGTAAGCAATACCAAACATAAACATGGCTGCAAATAAGTGCCATTCAAGCTCTTGCATACCAATACTTACATCGTTAAAAAAATAACGCATGATCACGTCATAAAATACATTAAGTATCATTAACGCCATTAGTAAGCTGCAAAAATTACCTAGGGCATCAATTATTTTGCCAATTACTTTCAAAGAAAAATTCATTATCGGGTCAATTCCAATTTTTAATCAGATATAAAAAAAGCAGATTCTCATACTTTAAATGACTATGCAGATGGCTCAGGAGTTCTTTGAAAACGTCATCTTCGAGGTCTTTTGTCGAAGATCCATTGTCTTTAAGCTTGGATTCCCGATAAAACACGTCGGGAATGACGGCTTCACACTTCGGGAAGACGGCTTCCTGTTTAGTCTACATAGGCACATACTTTAATGTATAAGAGCCTGCTTTTGCTAGATAAATAATGCGTTTAACTAGTATTATTTTTTATCACTGTTTTCCAAATAAGCCCGATCTGATAAGTTTGTCCACGCACGCACTTTTGCTTGGTAATCATTCAACGATTTCAGAATTTCTGCCGTCATAGGATCTTTAGCGGCAAACTCTTGCAATAACGAGGCATTAGTTGCTTTTATCGCATTCATTACGGGCTCAGGAAAAGAGCGCATTTTAACATTAGGATAATCTTGCGCTAAAGTTGCTAAGTTTTGACCGCTTTCATGATAAGACTGTATATACATGTCATAAGCTGCTGTTTTCATTGCTACAGTGAGAATTTTTTGTAAATCTTTGGGTAATTCATTGTAAGCTTTTTCGTTAATCATAAACTGTAATTCAGCGCCTGGCTCATGCCAGCCTGTATAATAAAAAGGCGCAATTTTATGAAAGCCCATACGTAAGTCTAATGAAGGGCCAACCCATTCTAGCGCGTCAATAGTATTACGTTCTAACGCTGTATAAAGTTCACCAGCAGGGATATTCGTTGGTTTTGCACCAAGCTTTGCTAATACTTCACCAGCAAACCCTGGTATACGCATTTTCAAACCTTTTAAATCTTCAACACTGTTGATTTCTTTTTTAAACCAACCGCCCATTTGATTGCCGGTATTGCCGCCCGGAAAAGATAAGATGCCATATTGGTCATAAGCCTTTTTCATCAGCTCCATACCACCGCCATAATAGAACCAAGCATATTGCTCAGGTGCCGTCATACCAAAAGGGACAGTAGTAAAGAATAATAAATTAAAGTTTTTACCTTTCCAGTAATAAGAGGCGGAGTGCCCCATTTGATAACGACCTGTTTTAACAAAATCAAAAACACCCAAAGGTGATTTGTGCTTATTAGAAGAGTCTACTCGAATAATGAGGCGACCGTCAGACATTTCTTTAACCATTTTGACCATGTTTTTTGTCGCATCACCAAAAACAGGAAAATTTGGCCCCCACGTTTCTGCTAATTTCCAACGATAAACTTTACCATCCGCTGCATTAGCCTGACCAGAAAGACCTAATGACACCATTAGTGCTAACGTTATTATTATTAATTTTTTCATTCCATTCCCTATATTAACAGTTGCTTTTACTCGCTTTATTTTGAGTGTTATTTATTATCACCTTAAGTAACACAAGTAAACTCGACTTTAGTCGCGAATCACAAATATTCAATTAATATACCGACAAACACGACCATTCCAACCCAATGATTATGTAAAAAGGCTTGAAAGCACTTATCTCGCTCTCTATTAATAATCAACATTTGTTGGTAAGCAAACAAACCCGCCGCAATCACCAAGCTTAATTGATAAGGCCAACCAAAGGCTAACATATCACCAATAGTAAACAACAAACCTAATACAAGCACCTGCATGAAACCGATAATTCGCTTATCGTGTTCACCAAATAAAATAGCGGTAGATTTTACTCCTATTTCTAGGTCATCATTTCTATCAACCATGGCGTACATTGTGTCGTAAGCGACAGTCCATAATAAATTTGCAAAAAACAATAACCAAGCAATAGTAGGAACTTCACCTTGCGCTTCTGAAAATGCCATGATCATTCCCCAACTAAAGGCGGCACCAAGAACCACTTGCGGTAGTTGAGTATAACGTTTCATAAACGGATATGATGCGGCTAATAATAGCGCAATAACAGACAAATAAATGGTCGGCCAACTTAACGTTAACACAAGCCCTAAAGCAATACCGATCAGAACGCCAAACAGATTAATAGCCTCACCTTTTGACATCAAACCCGAAACTAATGGTCTGTTTTTAGTACGCTCAACTTTACCATCAACTTTCATATCGGCAATATCATTAATCACGCAGCCAGCACTGCGCATAATAAAAACACCAAGGCTAAACACAATGAGCAAATGAAAATTAGGCCAACCATCACTAGCAACCCATAATGCCCAATAAGTTGGCCATAATAATAAATAAGTGCCTATGGGCTTGTCCATGCGAGTAATTAATTTAATCGCTAACCCTTTTTGCTTGATGGCCTTAAACATTAGTACACTCTGAGTCAGTTTTAGATTGATAAGCAAAAGCATTAGGTAAAAACACTTCAGCTACCATTAATGGTTTATTTTCTAATACAAAAATAGAGCGGCGCCCCCAAAGCTTACCTTGCGGTAAAGCGCCTTGTGGTAAAACAGATAGCTGTAATTGTTTAGCTAATTTTCCAACCGAACTATTTATATCAAACTCTGCTACTTCAATAGCCTGCCGCTCCAAAGAGGGATTATTAAAAATCACTTGCCCTAACGATTGCGACCCTAAATTTGCTAATGCTTGCTCTGCCCCAGTTAAACTAGACAAAGGTAATAGACTTCGGGCAAAAACTTGTGGTATGTCATCACAGAAAAGTAAAACTTCACGCACCAAAACTTGTTCACCTTTAGGGATAAGTGCAACAGCTTCATTCTCTTGGCAGCGTTCAATGCGCTGACCAAGTAACTCAACTCTAAATTGCTGGCAATGAGACTTTAAACGCGCAGTAAGTGAATTGGGGTCAAGCAACCAGCTCTGTAAATTTTCTGGTAAAGAACAACACTGGGCTTCACACCAAAGGCTTGGTATGGTAACAGGGAATAATGTTTGCAAATTCATAAACTAAAAGCCAAGAGAAAACCGTGGTAATAATAACATTGTTTTTATAGGAACTCATTTTAGCTCAAGATTAAATTAGAAAAAAATAAAATTATTGCAGCAAAAAACTCATTTCAGGTTTATGATAAGAGTCATCTTCTCTTACTTTTGTACTATCACTTTAATTCAAGAAGTAAACATTATGTTTAAAAACTTATTAATTTTATCTTGTTTGTTAATGCCACTAACCAGTAAAGCTTCTGATTATGCATATTTTGGCTTTGAACCCGACATTGTGACCAATTATGTTGCTGTGAAGAAAAAAATGGGCTACGTGCGTTTAACGGTTGAATTAATGGTTCCGAGTACCAACATAGAAATTGTTGAGCATCATTCACCACTTTTGCGAGATGCTATTATTGATATAATTGGAAAGCAGTCAGAAGAAAAAATAAAATCAATTAAAGGCCGCTCTGAAATTCAATTAAAATGTGAAGAAAAAGTAAAAGCGCTACTTACCAAAGAAACAGGTAAACCTCTCATTAAAAAGTTATTATTTACTCAATGGTTAGATAACTAGTCGCGTTTATGAGTTACAATATTTTCCTTTTAAAATAATAAAAATAAAGAGTTACGTTGTGAATATATCTCAAAATAAAACTCAAGTTAAGGGCTTTACCTTAATTGAGCTTGTCGTTGTTATTGTTATTCTCGGTATTTTGTCAGTTGTTGCCCTGCCTCGCTTTATTAATTTATCCGCTGATGCTAGAGTTTCAACACTTGTGCAAGTTAAGGCAAGCGTGAAAGGCGCAAATAGTTTGCTCTTTTTGAAATCACATATGCCAAGCTATTCCACTCAAGCTGTTTCCGGAAGACCTGATTTACTTGATATTGATATGGATCATGATGGTGACTTTGAAGTCTTTTCTAGCGAAAACATCGACGTAAGATTGAAATACCGCAATCTAGATAACACCGACATTATCAAGCGAATTGATATTTCAGATGAATTTTCTATTGAAGAAGAAGGGATTGACTTTACCTATATTGGTTATGATTTAAATGCTAATGGTGCAGTAAAAGACGATGCCTGCTACTTTAAATATACTCAAGCCCAAAGTTCATCCATTGCAGCCAATTATGAGATAGTTAGCTCCGGTTGCTAAAGAGGTTTAGTACTATTCACGCTATATACCGCCAATAAGCAACCCGAAATCAACCCCAATAAATGTGCGGTATTTGCCACGTTAACTGGCAATAAGTCAACAAAACCTAGCAGTAACCAAAACAATAGAAATCCGACAATCGGTTTAGATAAAGACAAGCCTTTTTCTGGCGCCAAATAACCATACCACCACACAAAACCAACCAAAGCATAAACCACACCTGATAGACCGCCAAAATTTGCTCCAGAAACAAAAAACTGCCCTAAGTTTGAAAAAATAGCTGAAATTAACAGTAAGTTGATAAGCATACTTTTGCCTAGCACTTTTTCAATACTACCACCTAGTTGCCACCACCACATCGTATTAAAAACAATATGCAACCAAGAAAAATGAAAAAAAGCAGGGCCAAGTAGACGCCAAGGCTCAGTTAAAAAAGCATCTACAGATAATCGAGGATAAAACTGTAATTTATGAAATATTGACTGTGCCCATCCTAAATTGCTCGCCAAAAACACCAACCAACAAAACGCAAATACAATTAAGGTAACTACACCTGCATGAGCAAGAAAGTTTTCTTTAAAATGGCTGAGTAATGTTAAATCGTTACTGCTCAAAGCAACTGTTTCACCATGTTGCCATGCAGCTTGCTGATATTTTTTATCGAACGGTTTTTTAATAAAGAGTTCAAATTCAAGTTTAGCTTGCGCTACTTTGTCTGGCTGACAATAAACGGTATAATTTTGTTTAGTATGATTTATTTCCCCATTTTTTTGTTCAGAGATCACTGTAGCTTCAATACCTAAGGTCAATAAATAATTGGCAAAAAGCAGTGCGATATTATGTTGTTCAAGCTGCACCAATGGCTGCAAACCTTCATGTTCAGACATTACTTCTTTCAACCTTTAACGGGAAACTTTATCTGGGTGCTGCAATTGCCACTGAGTGAAGCCGCCATCGAGAGAATACACTTGAGTAAAATCTTGGCTAACTAAAAACTGAGCGGCTTGTTGGCTAGAGTTTCCATGGTAGCAACAAACCACCACTGGAGCATCGGGATCAGCATCACGTAAAAAATCAGCCAGACTTTCATTGGTTAAATGAAGAGCATCAGTTATACGCCCATTACCAAAAGAGTTGGCATCTCGAATATCCACTACTACATGAATTTTATCATCAATAACTTGAGCCAACTCGGCTACTTGCATATGAATAAATGTTTGTTCATTAGACACTTTACTATCTGACATAATGGCTACTCCCAATTTAAAATAACTTTACCTGATTGTCCTGAACGCATGATATCAAACCCTTGCTGAAAATCATCAATATTATAATGATGAGTGATAATGGGCGATAGATCTAAACCAGATTGAATAAGACTCGCCATTTTATACCAGGTTTCAAACATTTCGCGACCATAAATACCCTTAATCGTTAAGCCCTTAAAAATAATCTGACTCCAATCAATGGCCATATCTTTACCCGGAATACCTAACATAGCGATTTTACCGCCATTATTCATATTATCTAACATGCTGGTAAACGCCATTGGCACGCCTGACATTTCTAGACCAACATCAAAACCTTCGGTCATTCCTAAGTCACTCATTACATCTGTTAAGCTTTCTTTAGAAACATTAATTGCGCGGGTTACACCCAATTTTTTCGCTAAATCTAAGCGATATTCGTTGATATCAGTAATGACAACATGGCGAGCACCCACATGTTTTGCCACTGCTGAGGCCATAATACCAATAGGGCCGGCACCTGTAATTAAAACATCTTCACCGACTAAATCGAACGATAATGCTGTATGTACGGCATTACCAAAAGGGTCGAATACAGCAGCTAAGTCATCAGAAATTTCATCTGGCAATTTAAATGCATTATAAGCAGGAATAACGAGATATTCGGCAAAAGCACCCGCACGATTAACACCAACACCAACCGTATTTCGGCATAAGTGTGTTCGACCACCACGACAGTTTCGGCAATGACCACAGGTAATATGCCCTTCACCAGAAACACGATCCCCTAAAGAAAAACCTTTAACTTCCTGACCAATCCCGACCACTTCACCAGCATATTCATGACCAACAACCATAGGCACAGGAATAGTATTTTGAGACCAATCATCCCAGTTATAAATATGAATATCAGTTCCACAAATAGCGGTTTTTTTAATTTTTATCAACAGTTCATTATGACCCATTTCTGGCTTATCGGTATCAGTTAACCAAATACCCGGCTCTGACTTTAATTTTGATAATGATTTCATTAAATAATGCCCATATCTATACCAATACGAGTAAAGGCTGAAATAGCTTGATCTAACTGATCTTTGGTATGGGCTGCTGAAATTTGTGTGCGAATTCGCGCTTGTCCTTTTGGCACTACAGGGAAAGAAAAGCCAATAACGTAAATACCTTCAGCTAAAAGTTTGTTAGCCATATCACTCGCAATCTTAGCATCGCCTAACATTACCGGCACTATCGCATGATCAGCGCCTGCACAAGTAAAACCAACGGCTTCCATATGCCAACGAAAATAAGCGGTATTATCTTTTAAGGTTTTACGTAATTCACCGCCTTCAGCTAATAACTTTAAAACCTCTAATGACGCGTTAACAATAGCGGGAGCAAGAGAGTTTGAGAATAAGTAAGGACGAGAACGTTGGCGTAACCATTCAATTACTTCTTTTTTAGCCGAAGTGTAACCACCAGAAGCACCTCCCATAGCCTTACCTAGCGTACCTGTAATAATATCAACTCGTCCCATTACATCACAATATTCATGGCTACCACGGCCGTATTCACCAACAAAACCAACGGCGTGAGAGTCATCAACCATCACCATGGCATTGTATTTATCAGCCAAATCACACACACCTTTCAAATTGGCAATTACGCCGTCCATTGAAAAAACACCATCAGTGGCAATTAACTTGAAACGTGCACCCGTAGCATCAGCCTCAATTAAACTTTGCTCAAGCTCCACCATATCATTATTAGCGTAACGGAAACGCTTCGCTTTACATAAACGCACACCATCAATAATTGAAGCATGATTTAAGGCATCACTGATAATGGCATCTTCAGGGCCTAATAAAGTTTCAAACAAACCCGCATTAGCATCGAAACAAGAAGAATATAAAATAGTATCCTCCATGCTTAAGAACTCACTAATTCCTTGCTCTAATTCTTTATGAATATCTTGTGTACCACAAATAAAACGCACAGATGCCATACCAAAACCATGTTCATCTAAGCCAGTTTTAGCCGCAGCAATCAACTCTGGGCGATTAGCTAAACCCAAGTAATTGTTGGCACAAAAATTAATAACTTGCTCACCCGTATTTACCGCTATTTTTGCTTGTTGTGCTGTGGTAATAACACGCTCAGCTTTATATAAGTCTTCAGCTTTAACTTGGGTAATTTGTTTTTGAATGTGGTTATAAAAATTTGCTGACTTATTGTTTGACATAACAGAGTCTCTACATTAAAAAGTTAATCAATAATAGAAATCATTGTACGCTTTTGCCTCAATGCGCACAGTTAGTTTTTCGAATACTATTTCGTAAAAACATGGCTTTATGTAAAATAATTCTTACTAATACTATATTTATACCCATATATGATTTTAATTCATTATCTAAGTCTGTTTTCAACCCAGAGAGCAATGTCATTTGCAAGGTTATTTTGACGAGAAATTAACTGGCTATTGTAACGAACACCTTTAAAAATTTGTATTTTAGACTGCTTTGATCCATTCCAAGTAAATAGTTCCTGTGCTGTGTCATAGCTATCTTGATGATGTGATGAAGTAATAAAATAACTTGGAATATCAACAAGGTTCTTATAGCGCTCTTTATCTCCGTAAGTCATTTTAGGTGAGATCATTACTACTGAGTTAAGCTGTATTTTTTCTGCTAAATTAATGGTGTAAGCGCCGCTACAACCACTTGCCACCACTACCACACCTTTGCTTTTATCTATTTTTTCAAATAAGAATTGATAGGTTGCCAATAAATCATCTGCCCAGTTAGCCATTATTAATGCCATCTCATTTTGATAACTAACAATGTCAGGAGATCTTTTTTTAGCTTCTTCTCGTGAGTATTCTGGAGAAAGACTATCACCATAACCTCGAAGATCGACCAACAAAGTGTGCAAATCCTGCTGAGCTAAACTTTTAGCCACGGTACGATAAGAGCGTCTATCCTTGTTACAATCATGTAAAACAATAACGCCACCTGAGCGTTTTCCGCCTTGATAATAGTCAGCAGAAAGTAAAAAATCATCATCTGCTCTAGCTTTTATATGCACTATTTTTGGCTCGCCTTTAATCACACCCTTAGAAGGGGTTATTTTTTCAGTAGCAAGAACGTTAGCAGAAAACAGCAAGGTAATTAGCGAAAGTATTAACAACCTAAAGAAAGTTTTTGATGGTTGTTGGCTTTGTATATTCATATTAATAGGTATTTAATCAAACTTAGGTATAATCTACCACAAACTCACTATAGAACACTCACTATAGAAAAATTTATGTTTGTGCTACTAATTTACCGAGTAATATTATTACTATTGCTACCAATGCTATTGTTGGCTTTGCTCTTTAGATCAATCAGTGACTCTAAGTATCGAACACGTTTAAGTGAACGCTTGGGATTTTTCCCTAATACTGCTTCTGCTCAAAAAGAGAGTAAAGGAGGTATTGTTGTTCATGCCGCAAGTGTTGGTGAAGTGATTGCGTTAGCTCCTTTTGTGGAGCAACTACTACTGCAATATCCTCACTTACCCATAACTGTCACCACTTTCACACCAACAGGCTCCGCGCAGGTTAAAAAACAATTTGGTAGCCGCGTACAGCACAGCTTTCTACCATTAGACATTTACCCCTGCACACAGTTATTTTTAGTCCGCTTACAGCCAAAGTTGATGATTTTTATGGAAACAGAGTTATGGCCTAACTTAATCAGCCAGTGTGTAAATAAAAAAATTAAACTATTACTGATTAATGGCCGATTATCTGCTAACTCTATGAAAAACTATCAGAAAATAAGCTCTCTGATTAAACCCACATTGAACCATTTTGATAAAATATTATGTCAAAGTCAGGATAACTTAACTAACTTTATTAAATTAGGCGCAAATACTTCCCGATGCCAAATGTCAGGCAACCTTAAATTTGATATTAGCGTTAACGCCAGCACAAATGAGAAACAAGCTAAACTTGCTGAGTTATTACCCAAGGACAGGACGCTTTGGCTAGTAGCGAGCACTCACCAAGGTGATGAAGAAATAATATTAGCCGCTTTCAAAGTCATCAAAAAATTATTTCCTCAGTTATTATTAATTATTGTACCAAGGCATCCAGAGCGTTTTAGTTCAGTTGCTAAACTATGCACTAACCAAGGTTATTCACTGGCTAAACGAAGTAATAACACAGTTGTTAGCACACAAAATATTTGGCTTCTTGATACTTTAGGCGAGTTAATGGCGGCTTATGCGTTAGCAGATATTGTGACAATGGGCGGAAGCTTTAGTCACATTGGCGGACATAATCCATTGGAGCCAGCCTTATTTAAAAAGCCGATAATTGTGGGAAGTGACATGAGTAATTTCACCGAAATACTAACGCAATTAAAGAAAAATCAAGGAATTGTTCAACTATTAGCGACAAGTGATAATACTGTTCAAGCACAACCATTAGCCCAAGCCGTGATTAACATATTAAATGATAACCAAGCGGCAAGCTTATTAGGCTCTCAAGCTCATCAAGTGGTGCTCAATAATCAAGGTGCAAGTGCTCGTACTTTAGCGCAAGTACAGGAATTATTACATGAGTAAAAACATACAATTAGAATGCGTCGAGCAAGGTAATGAATACTGTCTTTTTGATCGAAGTGAAATAACAAAATTCAGTCCTAACATGCTCTCTGCAAAATATTGGCAAGAGCAAAACGCTATTACTGGATCAGCTCAAGGGCGTGGCACAACTTGGTTTGTTCAATATAATGACAAAAACAGCGAGCAAGAAAAACACTGGGTACTTCGTCATTATTATCGTGGAGGTTTAATTGGCAAAATAATTAATGATAGTTACCTTTTCACTTCACAAATAAATACTCGAGCAGCTAAAGAATTTGCCTTATTAGCGCACATGCAAGATTTAGCACTACCTGCACCTAAACCTATTGCTTATAGGGTATCTAGACACAGCTTATTTTATCGAGCAGATTTACTCAGTAGCCGCATTGAAAATGCTCAAGATTTAGTTGCAATATTAGCCAAACAATTAATAACTGATGCATTATGGTTTGCTATTGGGGAAGTTATCAAAAGATTTCATGAGCAAGGAATTTATCATCATGACTTAAATGCGCACAACATATTAATTGATAACAATCATAAAATTTGGTTGATAGATTTCGATCAAGGAGAGCAGAGAACAATTCAAAAAAATTGGCAACAAAGCAATATGTTAAGGTTGCTGCGCTCATTTCGTAAAGAACAAAATAAATTAACCAACTTTAATTACTTAGAAAGTAATTGGAAAACTCTATTAGACGGCTATAATTCTGATTAAAATGATTATATCAACAGGCATGGGGTATCCAATTTTAATAATCATGCTTCTAGACAACTAAAGCATTGCTCTTACGCTTCTACCAATGCATTTTGATAACGTTGCTGATACATATTTTTTACTTTTATTAGCTCCGGCATAGCTGATTCAGTGGTAAAAGGGCGTAAAATAGCGAGTATTTTTAATACCCCTTGGTAAAGTACAGACTCGTTAATATCGGCAGTAACATTTTGAGTTTGATAAAAGCTCAACCAGAAGGTGTTAACAATTCTGAGAACACTAACTATATCCGACAATTCATCATCATTGAAATCAATTGCTTTATCGCTTCGTAACGATATAAGTAACTGGCTCACACGTTCAGCAATAGAGTGTTGTACTTCAACATACTTATCACGCAAACTTGGATCTTTATCCAATAATACGGGCAAATTACTATAAAAGAAGCGAAACTTCATCATCATTTGAAAAACCGCATCCATATATAAAATAAGAGCATCAAGTGGTTTAATGTCACTACTTACTTTTGGAATCGTATCAAGTAATAAATTACGTGCATACTCTTCATAAATTGACAAAATAATGTCTTCTTTATTTCGAAAGTGATAATACAAGTTACCAGGACTAATATTTAAATGGGCAGCAATATGGTTAGTTGTAACATTTCGTTCGCCTTGCTCATTAAATAATATAATGCTCGCCTGAATTATCTTATCTCGGGTTTTCATAGACGTTACTTCTTTTCCATAGCTAAAATTAATTACAATCCATTTTTCTATCATACTATCAAAAATCCCAACATAGATAGTCTTTTTTTGAGTAATTACTTTAACCGTTATACTGGCTACGCATATTATCTCAACATGCAGAATCCAACTGAAATTAGAACCACATTAAGGGCAGTATTGATAAAGGAAGTGAGGGGTTTGGTGAGTATACCCAAGCTACTTCAAGGTGCTTGTATCAAAACATCTGAACCTCGAATATTGAGATAACATAGGTATAAATATCGAATATCAGTACAATTTATGAGTTTTTTTGCAGTTGCCCTTGTCACAAACTCACATAAACCATTACAATAGTAATAATAACCCCTGACTATAACGCATGAATTTATGAGCATAAGAGCAATTTATCCTGGAACTTTCGATCCTGTCACTAATGGCCATACAGACTTAATTGCACGCGCAAGTATCTTGTTTGGCGAGGTTATTATAGGGGTTGCTTCTAGCCCAAGTAAAAAGCCACGTTTTTCACTTGAGCAAAGGGTTAATATGATCAAGCAAATCACCTCAGACTTAGATAATGTAGTTGTGGTTGGTTTTAGTGGTCTGCTTGTTGATTTTGCTAAACACCACCAAGCAAAAGTGCTTATTCGGGGTTTACGAGCAGTTTCAGATTTTGAATACGAATTTCAATTAGCCAACATGAACAGGCGTTTATCGCCAGATCTAGAGTCAGTATTTTTAACTCCTGCTGAAGGAAATTCCTTTATTTCTTCAACCTTAGTTAAAGAAGTTTCTTTGCATAATGGCGATGTTAGTCAGTTTGTAAATCCTATTGTAAAAAGAGCACTAGAAGAAAATAAAGATAAAAAGTAGTCTTATTGTTGGCAGTTAGGGCAGTACACTGAACTACGATTGGATTGTCTAATTTCTAACAAAGTTTCTTGGCAGGTTAAGCATTTTCCTCCAGCCCTACCATAAACAAATAATGATTGCGCAAAATATCCAGGCTTACCATCGACTTGAGTAAAATCTTTTAAGGTAGTGCCACCTTGTTCAATAGCAGCACTAAGTACCTTTTTGATAATATCAGTTAAGCGATTGTAGCGTTCTTTATTAATATCTCCTGCTTTTACTGTGGGTAAAATTCCTGCTAGAAACAGTGCTTCATTAGCATAAATATTACCGACACCAACAACAATATGATTGTTCATCAGAAAAGTTTTGATCGGCACTTTTCTACTTTTCGCTTTATTAAAGAGATAGTCATAACAAAAATCATCACTTAATGGCTCTGGCCCTAATTTACTTAAAAGCCCTTGAGCATCTTGATGTTTGTTCAACCAAAGCACGGCACCAAAGCGTCTAGGATCATTTAATCGTAAAACAGTGCCATTAATAAAAACCAACTCAAAGTGGTCATGCTTTGTCACCGGTGTATTTTTATCTATTACTCGAATAGTGCCTGACATACCTAGATGCATTAACAGCGTGCCACTTTCAAAACGTAGTAATAGATATTTTGCTCGTCTATCTACACTAATGACACTTTGGCCTACCAAATTTTGCACGTCAGTAGGTATAGGCCAGCGTAAATTCGCATTTCGCACAACAACCTTACTCACTTTATTACTAATTATGTGTGGGCTAATGCCTAAACGGCACACTTCTACTTCGGGTAATTCAGGCATAGTATTCTCAAATTGATATTATTCAATGACAGGAACAAGTTGCTGACTAAGTGCGCTAGGCAATGCTAGCCATAAGTTTTTCTGTTGATTTAAAATGAGTAATTGATCAGCTAGCGGATATAATATAAAGACGATAATGTCATTAACGCCTGCCATACTTATCTCAACTTCAATACCTTGCTGACCTTCAATAAAGATGTCATCAGCTTGCACTAAACCACTGCTTTGCTGCCATGCAAACATAACTTGCTCTATTTGCTGGTTAGTAAGCATCAGTATCACTCCTTGGCTTGTCATTTTCCAAGCTCGACCTTTACGTTCAAGCATAACTTGTTTGCTGTTAGGATACTTAACTAGCAGGGTTAATATAACACTGTGTTGAGGTAATAGTAGTTCATCATTGCTATCGCTATTTTTCGGAAATAAACGATCATTAGTGGCATTTATCAATAAAATAATAATCATTACTGAAAAAATAATGACATTGTTCCATGCTGTTTTAGAGAGTTTCATATCTTTACTTATTACATGTAAAAATTCTATAGATAATGACTAGGGCAATTACGGTTATTTTTTAATTGGTAAATGAGGTAAGTGAGGTAAGTGAGGTAAGTGGGCAATTTTCCAATACCCTTCAAGCATTTCAAGCATTTCACAAAAACCAGCGCCTACATCATCTTTCACAAAATATCCGGCTATTTGTTTACTATAAGCAGCTGTAATGTCTTCTTCCGCATGTGACGTTGTTAAGACAAACACCACACTTGCTTGTAAATTTTCATCTTTTCTTATTTCAGCTAAAAACTCTAAACCGTTCATTCTTGGCATTTGCAAATCTAATAGAATTATATAAGGTGATGTAATTCCTCCTGTTCTTAATAATCCTAGTGCTTCCAGCCCATCATGTGCCCTAACAATAGTATTGGCAATACGCTTTTTGCTAAAACTTCGCTTAATGCCTTGGGCATCTACATCATCATCTTCTACTAATAAAATTGTTAATTGCTCTTGCATCAATATATCCTCTATTAGGTTTATATAACCTTCATTTAATTTAACGGCTAACCCGCTATACTGCAAGGCAATTTTAATACCATTAATGTACCTCGGCCAGTAGATGGTGCAATTGAAAAAGTTCCCCCTTGGTGTTGAATCGTTCTTTTTACTAAAGCCAAGCCCATGCCGCTACCTTCTACTTTATCTCTTGACTGTAACGTTTGAAACATTTCCAGCGCTTTATCATGTAATTCAATAGGAATACCAGGGCCGTCATCTTGCACATGAATCAAATAATAATCTTGAAATTTATCTTTATATGCATCAGCGCTAGGTTCGTTGACTAAAGAAACGGTGATTTTAATGTTACCTATTTTTCTATCGTGATGCTTTATAGCATTAGAGATTAAATTACGCATAACAAGTTCAAAGGGTACTCGTTGCAAACACAGCTCTATATCAGGAGCTGTACAGGTAAATCCTTCAGTGTTACCGTGTAAGTCAAATAAATCAGCAACCTTCTTAGAGAAGTTAAACGTTTCAGCTGAATATTTTTCTTTTCCCGCCCGAGAATAGTCAAGTAGATCGTTCAACAACGCTATCATACGTTTACTACGGCTTTTCAGCAGAGCTAAATGTTCTTGAGATTCTTCCGGTAAAATATCCAAACAGTCTTCTTCCAACCAGCCCACTAATTGAGAAATACCATTTAATGGTGACTTTAAGTCATGTGAAGCAACATAAGCAAATTGGTTCAAATCAGCATTTGCCATTTCTAATTTTTCTACCTCTAAAGACAATTCTTTTTTAGCTAATAACAGTTTGGTACTATTTTCCTTATTCGCCGTGATATCGGTTCTAATTGATATGTAACTTTCTGGCTGACCTTTATTATTCATAAAAGGAACAACTGTAGTGTTTACCCAATAAAAATTGCCATTTTTTGCTTTATTGCAGATGTCATTTTGCCATGTGTTTCCTTGAGTAATGCATTTATACATATCGCTAAAAAAACTTTTATCATGAGACCCAGAATTGAGTATTCTGTGATTTTTTCCTATTAATTCATCTCTGCTATAACCGCTAATCTTTATGAATTTATCATTTACGTAAATAATTATTCCCTTGATATCGGTTATAGATACTATAGCGTGTTCATCTAACGCCCTTTGTTGTTGTACAAGTGCTTTATCTTGCGCTTTTTGCGACACTAACAAATTATGAAAGCTTCGCGCTAATACGCCACTTTCATCTTGTGCATCTACTGGTAAACCACTCACTGTACCCGTATCACTAAGTTGCATCATTTGGGTAGTAATGCGTTTTAAATTATTAGCTAGTCGCTTACTTAACAATAAAGCAATCGCTAACGCAACAAGCGTTAAACCTAAGCCTATTTGTAAACTACGACCTTGAATAGTATTTATTTCTGCACGTATAACGTGCTGATTCATTTCAATGAATAGGCGTATGACCTTACGCCCTCGCTCTGATGGTAGGTTAATAGTGCGATAATGGCCTTTAATACCTTCACCTTCAATAATCCCTGTATGATCCACACCTAATTGATATTGCAGTCGATTTTCATTAATGGCTTGCGTTAACTGAGGGAATTTTTGTTGTAACGACAGCTCTTCTTCCGTTGCAATAAAGCTATCCTCTTTTATAAGGTCAACTTTATATATAATTTGCCCCTGATCATCAGCAAAAAAAAGATTTTCGTCACTTAATGCTGCTAAATTTAAGCTATGCATATATGCAAAAAAGTCGACTTGTAGGTTTAGTACTCCAAACAAATTACCGCTAAACTTATCGTAAACAGGTAAATACAAGTGTAACAGGGAGCTAGAATGCTTATCTTTTCTGTTATTAAGTGAGTCATTGAAAAACAAAACTGTGCTTTGTTCTAGCTCTGATTCAGTGAAGAACAAGTTATTGTCATTTTGTTTGGAGTCAATATTTTTGCTTGCCCCTACCAGAGAAACTTTATCGGGATACTTTATCAATCTCACTTTTTGATAGTAAGGCTGTTTAGCTACTATCCCTGAGAATATGACATTCAAACCTGTCAACCATGTTTGAATGTCACTTGCATTGTGTTGCTGTGATGCGTCAATTATTTTTTGTATTGGTGGTGTTGTACTTAGGAATAGTAAGTCCCTTTTAGCTTCATGGTAAATTTCAGTTACAAGTGGAGCAATAAAATCACTTTGATTAGCTAACGATTTATATTGTTGCTCTTGAGTCATTTTGACCGTATCAACATAATATATGCTACTTATTGAAACACTTAAAACAATAGCCAAAATAAAAGTAAAGGAAGAAAAAATAAATACCTGTGAATACCTTGCTTTACCTATCTTAAGTAAACTTCCTTTGTTGGTAAGGGAGTTAAATAGCTTACTCTCTTTATTTACCTGTTGTCGTGTTACTTTACTCCTTCCCTGCTTGTTGTTTTTCAGTAATGACATCAGTATACCAAACACCAAAATTGAATAAGCAATAACCTTTAATATATGAGCAATATTAAAGTGATTATCAAACAACGCAATCGAACCAAAGCTCATGTGAAGTTGTGTCACCACTTCGGGAATTAAACTTAATAATAAAGCAAATTTTAATCTGGTCGACTTTCGTTGGTGCCAAAACCACACTAGCACCGCAGACAATACAAACAAAGCTAACGGAACGACATCATAGGGCCGGGTAATAAGTGCATTTTTAAAGGTTGTTTGTGGTACATAGTTACTTGTTGCCGCCCAAATAACGGTACTAATCGCCAATGATATAAATAGTATGCCAATAATAGATAAGATAATAATTGAGTGGTTATTGGTTCTTTCACTGTGCTGAGCAGCTGAATTAACACTTTTATCTGTTAACCATAAACTCAGTAGTACACCTAGTATCATAATGCTGGCGTTGAAAACACGCGAAAAAGCCCAGGTAAAAGGTATAAAATCACTATTAGGTACGTTAGCTGAAATTATTCTTGTTGCCGCTAATGTGTGAAAAGCATCGGTAAACCCAGCGCAAAGCAGCGCTAATCCGATAATAGGAATAGAAATATCTTTATATTGATAATAATGCACAAAGGCGGCCAAACCTCCAATAACAGCCAATATTACAGCACTCCACTCTAGTAAAGCGTGATGTAAGGCACCTTTTAGAGCATAAAACTGTTGATCCGCACTGATATCATTTTTTAATGCACTTTCAGCTGTAGGTAAAGGTATTGAAACAGAACTAAAATCAACGCCCAATAAATTAAAAAATAGCGGTAATAGGCTAATAAAAACAACTAACACGACCAGGTTTCGTTTGATATCGTTACTTAATATATACATAATTACTAATTTACAGTTGTTTTAACAAGTGCTCGTTAAATATTTCATTATTTATTTGATGTGCAGGTGCAGGTTTAGCTAAAAAATAGCCTTGCAAGCGTTGAATATTTAATGATTGGCAAAGTGATAAATGCGATTGATACTCTACCCCTTCAGCGACTATATTCAGGTCTAAATATTGCAGCATAATAACTAACGCATGAATAATTTTTTCATTTTTCGCCTCTATTTCATCCGAAGGCATTAATGATTTATCTATTTTTACGGTATTGATGGGAAAGTGATGCAAATGAGATAAAGACGAAAAGCCTGTACCAAAGTCATCAAGTGCTATTTTGCAGCCTAGTTTACTCAGGTTGTTTATTACTGCTTGTGTTTGACATGTATTATCTAATAAAGCTGTTTCTGTTAATTCAAATTCAATAGTATGTGGCTTAATATTGTATTTTTTAACGTTTTGATTAATACAAGGTAGCAGCGAGTTGTCTAGTAGCTGTACTGGCGATAGGTTTATTGCCATTGTTAAAGTTGGGTGTTCTATCTGCCAACTACTAAGTTGCTGACAAGCTTGTTGAATAACCCAGCAACCTATTTTTTTTATTAAACCGCTTTGCTCTGCAATAGGAATAAACACATCAGGGCTAATCAACCCATCATCACTATGCCACCGGAGCAAGGCTTCAAAACCAATAACGGTTAACATTTTACTGCTATATACCGGTTGATAGAACAGTTCAAATTGCTTTAACTCTAACGCTTTTTTCAAGTTATTTTCTATTTTATATCGTTGTAAAAACTGTAATTGCATTTCATCTTCAAAAAAAGCAATTTGATTTCGCCCTAATTTTTTTGCTTTATACATAGCTATATCAGCTTTTTTAAACAGATCATTAGCATCAGTTGCATTATCAGGGTAAATAGAAATACCGATGCTTGCTGCCATGTCAATATTTGTATTATTGATGCAAAAAGGGCTGGTAAGTACATTAAGGATTCTCAGCGCTACTTTTTCTGCCTCATCAATATGATTGATATGATTAAGAATAATAGCAAATTCATCGCCTCCTAATCGTGCAAAAACTTCATTTCCTCTTAAACAGGAATTTATGCGATAGACAACTTTTTGCAATAAAATGTCTCCCACATCATGGCCATGGGTATCATTAACACATTTAAAATGATCTAAATCGAATAACAACAATGCTGATTTTTGCTGCTGTCTTTCATTACTAACAATAGTCAATTTCAATGATTCATCGAAAAAATAACGATTGGCTAACTTAGTTAAGTTGTCTTGCTCTGCCATTTGCTTTACTTTTTCATAACTTTTTTTAAGTTCTTCTTCCATTTCAAACCGAGTTTGGGCAGTCAAAATAGCCCGCTGTAATCTAAAGCCTGTAATGTCAGATTTAATCATGAAATCATGTGCGCCCGCTTGTAAGCAGCTTAAGGCTAACTCTTCATCCTCAGAGGTACTCATCATGATTATAGCGCTATAATTTTTTACCTCCTTTTCTTGGATATCTTTTAACAGCTCTAAGCCGTTTTTTTTAGGCATATTTTGATCAAGCAACACCACGTCGAAACTTTTTTTTTCTAACAATAACAAAGCAGAATCAACATCTTCAATTTCTGTAACGGTATTATTAGAACCTGCACGTCTCATTATTCTTTTTATGTGCGTTCTATCTATTTGGTCATCATCAACAATAAGTATATCCATTACATTTAATCCTATTTAATTCATTCTCCAAAATTGTAGTCTTTTAGTATAGCTATGAATTCATAAAAAACACAAAATTTGCCCATAAAAAAACCCAGTCAAAACTGGGCTTTTTTATTAAAATACAATGAAATAAAAATTAATTACTTAATTTTAGCTTCTTTGTACATTACGTGTTTACGTGCTTTTGGATCAAATTTCTTGATTTCCATTTTTTCTGGCATAGTCTTTTTATTCTTATCAGTAGTATAAAAATGACCTGTACCTGCACTAGAAACTAAACGAATTTTATCGCGCATAATAATTCCTTACTTAAAAAGTGATTAAACTTTTTCGCCACGGGCACGGATATCAGTTAATACTGCATCAATACCTTTTTTATCGATAATACGCATTCCTTTCGGAGTTAAACGTAATTTAACGAAACGATTTTCACTCTCTACCCAAAAA
>Ga0209826_1000320_pt1 | contig 35043 bp, 31 predicted proteins | sample GOMGulsemesocosm_5_FD_184637 | JGI IMG/M metagenome (GOLD analysis project Ga0209826, IMG submission 184637) | Methane-oxidizing microbial communities from mesocosms in the Gulf of Mexico - GOM15C Gulf of Mexico (SPAdes) (version 2) | ecosystem: Environmental > Aquatic > Marine > Cold seeps...
ACCATCAGTAAGCGGAGACGACGTTGCCGCGGTTACTGTACCGTTCGCATCAAAGGCCGCTTTCAACCCAGATAAGGTCTCTACTGTTGTATCGGGACGGATGCAGCCATCTTGCTCAACACGGATATTGCCATCTACAATAGGGATAATCTCGTCATTGAATTTTCCAGCAGCACGTGCCGCAGCAGCACGGGCATGACTTTCAACAGCCATTTCTTCTTGCTCAACACGAGAAATATCATACTGCTTAGCAAGATTTTCAGCGGTAATGCCCATGGAAACATAAGCTTCGGGGTATTCTTTATAAAGGCGCGGATGTGGTGCGGGGTTAAACCCACCCATTGGAACCCGTGTCATGCTTTCGATACCACCGCAAATAAAGACTTCACCGGCTCCCATTTGAATAGCACCTGCAGCCATATGAATAGCTTGCATGGAAGATCCGCAGAAACGATTAACCGTTGTTGCAGCCGCTGATTTTGGAATACCGGCAAGAAAACTGATCATACGGGCAACATTCAACCCTTGCTCTGCTTCAGGGAATGCACTACCGATAATCACGTCTTCAATATCGTTTACATTCACGCCGGTTTTTTTGATTAAACCACTAACCACCTGCGCCGCCATCTCATCGGGGCGAATCTTGACCATTTCGCCTTTATTTGCCAATGTAAACGGTGACCGGGCGTACCCTGCAATGACCACGTTTTTCATGATCTAGTATTCCTTTCAGACTTTATGTCTTTCCCTGTAACAACAAGGTGAGTTAAAATAATTATGTCTTGGTTTTCCAAAACGAATGATTATAGCACTTATTATTCAATTATATTTTACGGAACCAGGCATAGACACCCCTAGGCTTATGCCAGCTTCATTTTTTGAGGCTTCATTTCATCCGGACCTTTATCAGCATATTCTTTTAGATCAGCAATACCTTCTTCAAGTTCAGAAATTGCCTCATTTATGTCTGTACGCTGCGCTCTTAACTTCTCAAGCTGATCTTCGCATTTCTGCAAAGTAAACTTTAACTGATCCATTGACCCTTTCGATGGATCATACAATTCAATCATTTTTTTCATGTCTTGCAGACTGAATCCCAAACGGCGTCCCCGTAAAATCAGCTTCAAGCGAGCACGATCGCTGCGCGAATAAACACGGGTCAACCCTTCACGCTCAGGAGAGACGAGTCCTTTATCCTCATAAAATCGAATTGTCCGAGAGGTAACACCAAACTCTTCTGCTAATGCTGTAATCGAATAACGCAGTTCATCCATGAAATTTTCCCAACTAGACCGTGTAAATTTGAAGGTGATTGTAATTGACGTTTACGTAAACGTCAATTTGCGTTTACGTAAACGTTAAAAAAAATCAAATTTATCGTCACATTTACGTGCATATGGTTTATTTATTTGCTAACATGGCGTGTCAAAAAATAAAATTAAGCATATAGGTGAACGGCTTAATGGCAGACAAGCTAGGCTTTTGCCTGAAATAATAGGCGTTCACTGATAAACGGTAAACAAGATTCAACTGTAATGAACTGCAATTTTAAAAAGCAATCATTACTAAACTATCTGACTTTACTGCCTGGAAAAGAAGATTATTGCATCTGATTTGTTGTCTACCTGTCGGAAGGTGTTCACAGCAATCAACTTACCGATTCAGTAAACTTCTTTCGGCAGTCACCCGCTTTATGTTTGATTTTAATCGACACATTGTACCTTGCTGACCGTATGAGGGCAGCACAAACTTTACCGGGGGGAGGCGCTATTTATGGGGGCCGAAACACAAAAAAAAGTAGACTATCTTGATCTTGCCGACTCGCTACCAAAAGCAAGTAAGATCCTTAAGTCACTAGGCAATCAACGTCGCCTGGAAATTCTCACATATTTGTCAGAAGAAGAACTTTCGGTTGGCGAATTGGAAAGAAAGATAAAAATTAGCCAATCCGCTCTTTCCCAGCACTTAGGTCGCCTAAGAAGAGATGATATCGTTACTACAAGGCGCGAAGCTCAAACGATATACTATTCTCTATATAACAATAGTATTCTTCGGCTCTTGGAATCTATACATATGACAACCGCTCAAATTTGAATTCTGAAGAAATTTGATGTTTTTTTTGAGAAAACATTACATTTTTTCTCATTTTATTGTATAGGCAGGACTATATTACTTAACGTTTCCCCTTAATCTAGGGTATGCACCATATTATGCCTGTCTATCTTCCTATAGCCGAGATCTCTGTAAATTTGTTTTTGATCTTAGGTATGGGTGGAGCTGTCGGCTTACTTTCAGGCATGTTTGGTGTTGGCGGCGGTTTTCTGATGACCCCCCTCCTCATTCTAACTGGAATTCCCCCTGCCGTTGCCGTGGCCACCGGGTCAAACCAGTTGGTGGCGGCCAGTGTATCTGGCGTCCTAGCCCATTGGAGACGGGGGAATGTCGACTTTAAGATGGGAACGGTCCTTCTTATTGGCGGCATCGGCGGCTCTTTTCTTGGCACTTGGATCTTCGCTGTCCTTAAGGCAGCAGGTCAGGTTGACTTGATGATCTCTCTTGCCTATGTGCTTTTTCTTGGCGTTATTGGTGGCTTGATGCTCATAGAAAGCTTAGGCGCCCTCCTTCGTAATCGTCGCGGCCCCGCAAAACGCAAAAAAATGCACCAGCATTACTGGATACACGGCCTGCCCTTTAAAATGCGTTTCCGAAAATCCAAACTCTACATCAGCGCACTCATGCCATTAGGATTGGGATTTCTGGTTGGTATCTTATCAGCTATTATGGGCGTTGGTGGCGGTTTCGTAATGGTCCCTGCCATGATTTATTTACTCGGAATGCCGACATCCGTTGTAGTCGGAACGTCCCTGTTTCAAATTATTTTCGTAACTGCCAATGTGACCTTACTGCACTCCATCACAACACAAACCGTTGATGTAATGCTCGCCCTTCTCCTGATGAGTAGCGCTGTGATTGGTGCACAATTTGGCACGCGCATCGGTGCGCGCCTGAAAGGCGAACAACTCCGCTCACTCTTGGCTTTGGTCGTCCTTATTGTTTGTGCGAAAATCGCGCTAGATCTCATCCTTACCCCCGATGATCTTTACTCGATCAGTTTGTTGGAAGGGAAAAATTAGCATGACACCTCGCCGCATACTGCCGTTTTTTTCTCTTTTGATCGGACTAACAATTGGTACAACAGCTAACTCAGCGTATGCAGCAGGTTCGCTCGTCACCGACATATCTTCTCACCTCATCTCAGTAACATCTGATTTTACGGGCGCAGACTTACTTCTATTTGGCGCAGTAAGAGACGATGAGACCTTCAAAACGGATGAACTAGGAGACATTATCGTCGTGGTGCGCGGCCCACAAAAAGACGTTATTGTTCGAAAAAAAGAAAGAGTTGCCGGCATTTGGGTAAATACGGAATCCGTAGAAATTCGAAAAGTGCCAGGTTTTTATGCCTCTGCAAGCAATCGACCAGTGAGCGAGATAACAACATCTGACACACTTGACCGTTTGCGCATTGGACCAAACAGGCTCGTCTTTCAAACTGACATCAGCAAAAGAGAAGCCGCTAATTTCAAAGACGCAATCATACGGCAGCAAGGAGAATCTGAACTCTACACCAGTGACACACCAACAGTTCACTTTCTTGGTCCTTCTTTGTTTCGGACGACCATTCATTTTCCAGCCAATGTTCCTGTTGGGAATTACACTGCTGAATTCTATCTCTTTCAAGACAAGGAACTTATCAGCGCACAATCCTCACCGCTTTTTATCAAGAAATTTGGCCTCGGCAGGCAAATTTTTGATTTTGCCCAGACCTACCCGACACTTCATGGCATTGCTGCCATAATTGTTGCGCTATTTGCGGGTTGGGTAGCATCCGCATTATTTCGAAAAGATTGAGGTTTTGCGTAACTGCCATGCGGTAATGTGCATATCCAAAGCTTTTGTATTCTGATATGGTTCTACTCAAATGGTCAGATTTTAAACAATAAGAAAATGCGCGGAACAATTCCGCGAAACCTTGACCGGAGTATAGCTTGTCACTCAAGGCCCCCTCAGAATTCACCCGACTTTCGATCGGCGTGCTCGCAATTTGTTTTGTTGTGGGTGTGGCGGGGCGAATGATTCCAGAGCATTTTCCTAATCTGGTAACCCCTCTGATTAAAGAATTCGAGTGGACACGAGGCACGGTTGCTTCCATTTTTTCAGTATGTGCGATTACATCTGGCCTAATGGGTCCCTTTGCAGGATACCTATTTGATAAACTCGGCCCCGCGAAATTATATGCACTTGGATTTTGCTTTGCCGGGGGTGGTTTGATCCTTGCCGGCTATGCCACTCAACTCTGGCAATTTTACCTTGGCCTTGGCCTTTTTGTCGGAATCTCGGCAGCTTGCTGTGGAAACGTACCTAATTCTGCTTTTACAAGTCGCTGGTTTCAGACGAAACTTCCAATTGCCCTTGCCATTATATTTTCAGCCCTTGGCGCGGGAAGTTTTATCGGACTGGCGCTGTCCCAGATACTAATCAATCGTTTTGGCTGGCGCGTTGCCGAAATCTCGATGGGCAGCGCAATTTTATGCCTTTTGCCAATACTTTTTATTCTACCTTGGAAAAAACTGTCTGAAGGCAGGCCCCACGCTCCCGCGCAAACAGCCGGAGAGGGAGCACACGCTTCTTTAGCTGATTGGACAATTTCAAAAGCAATTAAAACGTCCAGTTTTTGGGGGCTCTTTTTGGTTTTTTTTATAACGGCCAATGGCATGTATTCTATCGTCTTTCAAAGCGTAACCTACCTTATTGATAGTGGAATGTCGCCAGTAGAAGCATCTTTCAATATTGGCTTGACGGGAATCTTTATTCCAGTTGGCATGATTTCTTGTGGTTACTTCCTAACAAAATTCCATACATCATACGTTGCGCTTATTACCTTTGCGATGACAATTACGGCTGTCATTTTCATATGGCAATATCAGAGTGCAGGGCAATATTGGGCTATCATCGGCTTTATTATTTTCTTTGGTTTAACAATGGGCACACGCGCGCCCATCGTGGGGTCACTCTCTGCCAAGGTTTTCCGCAGCAGGAACTTTGGGCTCATTTATGGCTGCATTTCAAGTGGTGGCGGTATCGGGATGGCAAGTGGCACATTTCTGAGCGGTTGGATTTATGATATAACCGGCAGCTACGATGCTGTATTCACTTTTTCTCTGGCTTGTTTAGTGCTTGGTGCGACACCCTTCATTTTGATACCAAACATAAGAGAATTTGGGCGACAATTTTAGTTCTGAGAGCATAGATGATCATATCAGTAGAAGAACTTGTTAAAATGATTAACGATGGGGATAAGTTAGCCGTTCCAGCTGACTATTCAGGCATTGCGATGGAAGCGACCCGCGCACTAATCCGAAGAGGTGCAAAAGATTTGCATATCGTTGGCGTCCCCACGAGCGGTTTGCAATCAGAATTGTTAATTGGCGCAGGCTGCGTGTCCACATTTGAAAGTTCAGCCTTAACCCTTGGGGAATACAACCCTGCCCCGCGCTTTAGCCACGCCATAAAAGAAAAACAAATTCGGCTGATTGATGCGACATGCCCCGCTATTCATGCGGGACTACAAGCCTCTCAAAAAGGAATTCCTTTCATGCCATTGCGGGGAATTCTTGGAAGCGACATTTTGCGACATCATCCGCAATGGCAAGTTATAGATAACCCCTTTTCAGATGAAGAAGACCCCATTGTTGCCATCCCAGCAATCCAACCGGATGTCGCTCTTTTCCATGCCCCACTTGCAGACCGAGATGGAAATGTGTGGATTGGCCGCCGAAAAGAGTTGATGCATTTGGCACAGGCCTCGAAAACAACACTCATCACTGTCGAGAAGCTGGTGGAGAAAAACCTTCTAGAGGATGAGACCATGGCGGCAGGTGTTTTATCCAGTCTCTATGTGGGAGGCATTGCCCATTGCCCGAAGGGAAGTTGGCCCCTTGATTTTTGGCACGGCGACAAGGAAGACGGCAATCACTTGAGGTTATATAAGGAAAAAGCACGAACAGATGAAGGGTTCGATGAGTATCTTCAAGAGTTTGTGTTTGAGGGTGCGTCTTCATGACCAAAGCGACATTTAAATTGGAACTCATTTGCTTTATTGCAAATTTGTTAAAAGATTGTAATCACGTCGCCGTGGGAGCCTCCTCCCCCATTCCGGGGGCAGCGGCTCTGCTTGCAAAGGAAGCTTTTGGCTCGCCAAGGCATATCAACATTCTGGGGTCTGTAAAAAACAACTTTTTCACCAACGGCTCTCAAGAGCTTTTTGATTGTGCCGCGCAAGGGCGCATTGATGCCTTTTTTCTCGGCGGCGGACAAATTGACGGTCAAGCAAATATAAATTTAATGGGCCGTGGTGAATATCCAGATAATACCCCACGATGGCCTGGCACCTTCGGTTCCGCGTATTTATATTTTCTGATCCCAAAAGTGATTTTGTTCAGAGAAGAGCATTCAAAAAGAGTTTTGGTTGATCATGTAGATTTCATCAGTGCGCCAGGCGTGTCTGATGAAAACATATATAGAAAAGGGGGGCCTTACGGCCTTCTGACCAGCAAAGCATTTTTTAGGTTTCAAAAAGACAAAAAATGTTTTCGACTGGAAAGCATTCACGCGAGTAGCTCTCTTGAAGATATATTGGACAATACCGGTTTTGAATTCGAATACTCTCAAAATACACCAACAACTGCAGCACCTAACCCCCAGTTGCTAGAGTTACTGGAAACACAAGTTGTTGACAAGATAAAGGATGTCTATCCTCAATTTGCACAAGAGACTTTCGAGATAGACGCAGCGTAAAAACAAGAAAATTTAAGGAAGATACGAAACAATGTCAGTTAGTGGTGCCCTAAAGGGCTTGAAGGTCGTTGATTTGTCACGTGTGCTCGGCGGACCGTTCTGCACACAAATCCTCGCAGATCATGGCGCTGAAGTAATCAAAGTAGAACCACCGCAAGGGGACGAGACTCGGGGTTGGGGCCCCCCCTTCAATGATAGTGGTCTATCCGCTTATTTTTCTGGTGCAAACCGCAACAAACGATCAATTGCAATTGATATCAGAAGCGCCGCCGGTAAAGAGATTTTACTTAAGCTTTTAAGCGATGCGGATATTCTTGTCGAAAACTTCAAAACTGGCTCCCTTGAAAAATGGGGCTTGGGTTATGATGAGTTTCTGTCTAAAGAATTCCCGCGCCTCATTCATTGCCGCGTTACCGGCTTTGGCGCCGATGGCCCTTTTGGTGGCTTCCCCGGATATGACGCCGTCATTCAAGCTTGGGCCGGCCTTATCAGTGTCAATGGCTCCCCTGAATCTGGGCAAGTTCGTATGGGCATCCCCATTGTCGACCTTGGGACAGGCATGAACGCTGTTATTGGCATTTTAATGGCTGTCAATGAGCGGCATACCTCTGGAAAGGGACAATCTGTCGAAGCCTCCCTTTATGATACGGGGGTCCAACTTCAGCATCCCCATGCAGCAAATACCCTAATGAGCGGAAATGCCCCCCGCCTTACGGGTAATTCTCACCCGAACATTGCCCCGTATGACTTATATGAGACAGCAACAACGCCTGTATTCCTTGGTATTGGAAATAATGGGCAATTCAGAAAACTGTGTGCAAAACTGGGTATTCCAGACGCACCTAATGATCCTAAATTTATTGACAATGCAGCGCGTCTTGCGCACAGGAATGACTTAAACGCCTTATTGAACGATGCGCTTGCAGACAAGAATGGCGTGGAATTTGCGACAGAGCTTTTAGAGGCCGGAGTTCCAGCAGGCGCAGCAATGAGCGTGCCTGAAATGTTACAGCACCCCCACACCAAACACCGGGAAATGGTCGTGGAGATGGACGGATATTCTGGAACAGGTATCGCGGTAAAAATGAGCCGCACTCCAGGAAAAGTTCACAGCGTACCTCCAGGATTTGGTGCAAATGGTCGCGACATCTTAAAAGAGATCGGCTATGGTGAAGAAGAAATAAAAGATCTAACGACAAATGGAGTTGTCTGGGAAACACCCCAGACATAATCCTTAAAGAGCTAAAGAATACAAAACGGGCGCATCCCAACATTCTTCACTAAGATACTGCGACAAGCGGTACTAACAACAAATAATGGACGCAGGAAATGGTAAAATTTGGTGTGAACCAATCAGTAAGTCGCGTTGAAGATGTTCGTCTGATCACCGGCAGTGGTCAATATACAGACGATATCACGCTTCCCAACCAGTTGTTTGGATATATGCTTCGCTCCCCTATTGCCCACGCGAAAATCGTGTCGCTAGATGTGGAGGACGCAAAGCAATCGCCGGGCGTCATAGATATCATTACAGGAGCAGAGCTTGCGGCAGATAATGCCAACGAACTTCCTTGCATGATCCCCCTTAAGAATAGAGATGGAAGCAATCGTGCCGATCCCGGCCATCCTGTGCTCGCCATTGAAGAAGTACGGTATGTTGGTGATAATCTCGCATTTATCGTTGCTGAAAGCCTTGACCAAGCAAAAGACGCTGCGGAATTGGTCGAATTTGATTTTGACGAACTGAATGCTGTCGTCGATACGGCGACAGCCTCAAATGACGGGCAACCCCTTGTCCATTCTACGGCTCCCAACAATGTCGTTTTTGACTGGGAACAGGGATCAGAAACAAATGTGAATAGCATTTTTGATAAGGCAGATCATGTTACATCCGTTGACTTGATCAACAATCGGGTCGTTGTCAATTCTATGGAACCACGAGGCCTTATTGCCGATTGGGACGGCGGATCAGAGAAAATGACTGTCCATATGGGTACGCAAGGGGGCTGGGTTCTAAAAGGCCTACTTGCCAAATCTATCCTGCATATACCAGAAGACAATTTACGGGTTATCACCCCCGATGTGGGCGGTGCATTTGGGATGAAGCTGTTCTTTTACTCAGAATGTGCTGTAACAGTCTGGGCGTCTCGAAAATTGAAGCGACCGATCAAATGGATGGGAGAGCGTAGCGATGCGTTTTTATCTGACACCCAAGGCCGCGACCATGCAACAAAAGCAGAACTGGCGTTTGATAAAGACCACAAAATTTTGGGAATGCGGGTTCATACCTACGCTAATCTCGGAGCATATTTGTCAACGTTCGGCCCCATGATTCCAACTATGGCCGCCGTCAAGGTTCTACCGGGGGTCTATGACATCCCAGCCCTTCATTATCACTGCACAGGCGTGTTTACAAATACAGTCCCTGTGGATGCCTATCGCGGTGCTGGACGCCCAGAAGCGATTTATGTGATCGAGCGTTTAATGGATACAGCTGCCTTGGAGTTAGGTCTTGGGCCAGACGAAATTCGCCGGATAAACTTTATCAAGCCTTCAGCCATTCCCTATACAACGGCAACAGGCTGCGTATATGACAGTGGCGAATTTGAGCGGGTGATGGACAAAGCACTGGAAAATTCAAGCTGGAACGACTTTGCCGCTCGCAAGAGCGCCTCAGCGGCAACTGGTAAAATACGTGGTATCGGCATGTGTTTTTACATTGAAGCCACTGCGGGAAACCCAACAGAGACGGCAACCATTCGCTTCGAAGAAGATGGTATTGTCTCATTGGCCGTTGGCACACAATCATCAGGACAAGGCCATTCGACGGCCTACGCGCAAGTTCTGGCCGAGCGTATTGGTGTTCCTTTTGAAAACATTCGGATCATCCAGGGAGATACAGATAAGATCAAATCCGGTGGCGGAACGGGTGGTTCTCGATCCCTTACAACACAGGGTCCAGCTATTCATGCTGCCAGTGATGAGGTGATTACTAAGGGTCAGCAACTCGCAGGCCACTTTTTAGAAGCAGCCGTTGAGGATATTGAATTCTCAGCGGAGGAAGGCTCCTTCTCTATCGCCGGTACTGATCGGAAAATAGGAATTTTAGAGCTTGCACATCGGGCGCGTGGCCTGGGTCAATTACCCGACGGTCTTGAAGAAGGACTTGATAGTGAGGCAAGCTTTACTGTCGAGGCCTTCACTTATCCCAACGGGTGTCATATTGCCGAGGTGGAAGTTGATCCCGATACAGGAGCGACCGAGGTTGTTCGCTACATTATTGTCGATGATTTTGGTACTATCGTAAATCCCGCGTTAGTTCGCCATCAGGTCGTTGGTGGTGTTGGCCAAGGTATTGGTCAAGCACTTACTGAAAATACTGTGTATTCGGATGATGGACAATTATTGACCGGATCGTTCATGGATTACGGCATGCCACGGGCAGACGATGTTCCTCTTGACCTACTATACGAGACAGTAGAAGTTCCCTGCACAATGAACCCGATGGGCGTCAAAGGATGTGGTGAGGCCGGGTGTATCGCCGCCCCTCCTGCAATCATAAATGCAACTATTGATGCCCTTAAAGACAAAGGTATTAACCATATAGATATGCCAGCAACCCCATTGAAGGTTTGGGATTTACTACAGCAGGCCAGCTAACTATTTGTTCTGGCACTAATTTTACAAAATGCTCCGAAAATAATTTTTTTTCGGAGCATTTTTTTCTTTGTTTCTCACAACAATACCATATGGTTAACTATATAATGAATCACTAATTTATAAAAAATACCGCTCAGTACCATGTATCCAGAGATCAATGGGAGAGCTTTATGAAACACCAACAAAGAGAAGAACTAGTAGACAAAATTTTCAACAGCATTCTCGAAGGTTCTAATACCAATTTATTACCACTTATGAGTGACAATGTTGAAATCCATATATGCCTTGGAAATCAACTTTATTCCGACAGTTTTGCTGCGACTTATATGGGCTTAAGCGGCGCCTCAAATTTTCTAAACACGTGCAGACAATTTTTTGATTTTACCCAAATCGCGCCAAAAGATTTTCATCATGAAAATAACAAAATGATTGTGAGGGGAGATCTTAATTGCCAAATGGTACCTACAGGTACTTTATGGACTTCCAGCTGGATGCAAATTTGGACAATTGAGAAAGATAAGATCAACAAATTGAGAATGTTTGCAGATTATCACCATGCATCTGTCCATAAACATCTTCCAAAAAATCTGGATGCAAGCGCTTCCACTCGCCATTAGAATACTATTTCTGACGTTACCGTCTTAAGGTTGCATTGATCTGATTTAATTTTCTCCGTAAAAGGAAGAATGATTCCGTTCAATAACAATAGCGCAAGCTCGAACGCGAGGGCACCTCTCTATATGGTCCTCGCTATGCTGCTTGTTCCTCTCATGGATGGAACAGCAAAGCTCTTAATTTCTAACTACCCGCTTGTACAAGTCGTCTGGGGCCGATACTTCTTTCATCTTCTGACCCTGTTGCCGCTTTTTATTATTTTCAAGCAGAAGCCCTCCTTCTTCCCAAAGCGGATCGGACTGCACCTGACACGGGCCTTATTTTTGCTAGGGGATACAGCTTTATTCTTCGGTGCCCTCCTCTTTATTCCCCTTGCAAACGGGAAGGCGGTATTTTTTGTCGCTCCGCTTATTATGACGGCCTTAGCGCCGGTCATTTTAAAAGAAAAAGTGGGCCTGCATCGATGGGCCGCCGTGATCGTCGGATTTTCAGGAACCCTTTTTATCTTAAATCCCGAAGCCGAGGGCGAGAGCCTTGGCTATTTGATGGCATTTGGCGCCGCAAGTTTCTACGCTGTCTACCTCTTGCTTACCCGTAAACTTACTACAGCATCGTCGCCCTTAAACACCCTGCTATTCACAGCTATCGTCAGCACCATAGTCCTTTCCTGCCTGCTCCCCTTTGATTGGGTCATGCCCGACTTAAACGGCTGGCTCCTGATGCTCGCCACAGGCCTATTAGGAACACTAAGCCACTTCTTCATCATCAAAGCCTTTGAGGGTGGGGACGCGTCCCAGCTAGCCCCCTTCACCTACGCGGAGATAATCAGCGCCACCTTATTCGGTGTCATCGTTTTTGGAGACTTCCCCGGCATTAGCACTTGGGGAGGTATTTGTATTGTTGCCGCAAGTGGCCTTTATATTTTACGACGGGAACGGAAATTGAAGGTGGATTGATGGCGATTAAAGCTTAAAGCGGTTTCGAAGACCAAGGCCGATCAGAAAAATAAAGACAAATGAGAGACCGCCTTGAAAGAAAGTTAGAAAATCCACAATCGCGGGCACATGGTCCCCATAAAGTATGGAATAAACTGCCTTTTTGAACAAACATATTGTTGGAGAGGAATGGAAACTCCCCTTAACAATTAAGAACGGCTAGCGCACATCCTCTTCATATTCAGAGATTTGATTAACTGTTAATGCGTTCCAATGTTTAGGCAATTCTGGAAATGCAAAAGGTATTAATCCTATGACCAAGAAGATACCCGCTACGGCCATAACATACATGCCAAGAGAGTTCTTTTTTGCCGATTGTTTCTCACGTTCACTATTAATATTACGGTTAATGAGCATTTCTTGTTGACTGTGAATCAATTCTTGCAAATTAAGAAAAATACTTCCCATGCCTAATATTGCTAAAAAAAAACCGATTGAATACAAGGTAACACTCTGAAGAATCACATCATTCCATTCTGCATTTGACTTATTTGCAAATAAGCCACCTAGTAAAGTGACAAATGCTACGCCGTACCCTATCAAAATATACTTAGTAATCTGCTGCCCCATCTCGCGGCGCGTTTCATGATTAGTATTTTTGGTAATTTTTAAACCATCACTCCAGCGTTCAAATTGAGATTTTTTTTCTTCAATTACATCAATTTTGTGTATGAGCATCCGGGCTGCGTATTCAGCTTCTTGAACAATTCCTGTACTATATTTCTCAGGCTGCGTGTACTCGATAAAGTGAACCTCAAATTCTTGACGAAGGAAAACAATGCTTGAGTTCAGTAATTTTCCTTGATCTGCAAATTTAAATAACTGTTCAGTCATGTGCTCAACCCAGTCAGCAAGCTTTCCGGGTTCAGCTATTTTATTTATTTGGTTTTCTTTCATGGTTGAAATAATTACTTAAACACACTCTTTTTACAAGAAGTGAAAACCACGATTGAATACCTTCACATAAAAGCACTGATAATTTAACTCAGTATTTTCTTCTGAATTCCCGAGGATCGCTCGAATTGGATAGTGAGCTCTTAATTCTAATAACCAAATAACTTTGGACGATGGTGCTACCATTGCCAACAAACTGAAAACCAGAGTGCGATGAAACTTCGCTTGCTGCAACTAGTGCCAATTTAGAATAAATTGAGGAAAAATGGTGCACCGGGGAAGATTCGAACTCCCGACCCCTAGATTCGTAGTCTAGTGCTCTATCCAGCTGAGCTACCGGTGCATATTTCTGTTGATCAAGTTTATCAACGTGAGCAGTCAAATTTAACAGTTTTTGTTAGCATCTGCCTGCGGATCGGGAACCTAATGAAAAGAGTCGGACATTGCAAGGGGGTATTTCAAAATAAGTGTAAAAAAACAGAAAAAAAATCCAGTCTTGTAGCAGGGCACCAGATTGGGTAGTATTTGGCTCTGTTTTACTGTATTACAAAGACAGAATTTGATCGAGCGGAGAGTTTCCGAGCTCTTCCTAGGGGCTTCTGACCAAAAAGAATAGAGTAGTTCAAGATATGGTATTACGCATTACCCGACCTTTAGTGCTGAGTGTGGCTTTGTTTGCTGCTGGTTGTTCATTCGTTGATGAATCCCTTATGCCCGCCTTAACAGGCGATGGCGCATCGGATCAAGGACAACCTGTGGCGATAGCGCCTTCAGAGGCAGAGAAAAATCCAGACCCAACTTTAAGCGCTGCGGGCGCCCCTCCAGCAGGAGCTGTTGGTACACCGCTTGCTCTTGGGACAACAAACTTTGTGACCCCCGGCGTTACACTAGCGCCCAATACGGGCACATTTGTTGGTCAAAAAGTTTCCGTTCTTCGTAGCGAACTTGGCGCATTACAAGAACGCCTAAAGCTTCGCAACCAGCAATTGCAGCAAATTCGCACCACGACGATCGGCAATTCACAGACGTATCATGGTACTATCGCTGCGATTAACACGCGCCTGCAAGTTGGTACAACACCGGGTAACCCCGTTTTGATCAATCAATGGAATCAGGGTCAGCTTCAGCTTGAAAGAATCGGCGCTGATATCTCTTCAATGAACAGCTTGGCAAATGCCGTCGCAAGCGATTCAAGTATGTCTGCCTACCTTCTTGAATCAACCCGCGCCGCTTATGGCCTTTCCGGTGCCATCGAAGAAGATCACCGGCAATTGGCTATTTTGGAAGACGAAACGAATAGGACTGTTGTTCTAGTGGATCGCTTACTCAATGAGCTTTCAGAAGATATCAGCCGCCAGACAGCTTATGTTGGTAACGAACGCTCCAATCTGACAACTCTATCTCACTCCATCAAAAATGGTGAGTTGCTTGGCTCCAGCCTTGCAAACAGAGCATTCTTGTCTCCTGCACCTGTGGCCTCTTCGTCGCCAGTCATTGGATCACGCACTCAAAACTTTTCATCTGGAAGCAGACAACCTCTTGTCGTCATTCGTTTTGACCGCCCAGATGTACCATATGAACAGGCACTTTATACTGCGGTAAACCGGACTTTGCAGGGACGCCCACAATCTGTGTTTGATGTGGTGGCGATTTCCCCCATGCAGGGCGGTGCTGCGAGTGTCGCACTAAACCAGTCAAAGGCGACACGGAATGCACAGCGTGTATTACGGTCCCTAACAGACATGGGCCTACCCGCATCACGCATAAGCCTCTCAGCCTCCTCCAGCGGGCAAGCTGCGACAAGCGAAGTTCACATTTACGTTCGGTAAATTTAGTCGGCAAAGATTTTGAAAAAGCGATGAGCTCAACCTCATCGCTTTTTTTATGACCGTAATAGGTTCACCGAACAAAAACCTTCATGTCTTTGGCTAAGTCTCTTAAACAAATTGTGCTCTAGATCACTTCAAAAGCAGACAATTAATATTATTTAGAATAATTCTAATTTTTAACTTGCCCCCTTCGCCCTGCATGGCTATATCCTTGATCAACACAGTTAAACATCCTGGAGACGCTTATGTTGAAGAATATTGAAGGCCAACAAATCCCTAATTGCACATTCCCTGTACGGGATGGAGATGCATGGACGCAACTGACAACCGACGCCCTGTTCAAAGGCAAAAAGGTAGTTGTTTTTTCACTACCTGGTGCATTTACCCCAACATGTTCTTCCACTCACTTACCGCGTTATAATGAATTGGCCGGCACCTTCGCTGAAAATGGTGTAGACAGCATTCTTTGCGTATCCGTCAACGATACATTCGTCATGAACGAATGGAAAAAAGATCAAGATGCCGACAATGTCACCTTCATTCCTGATGGTGCTGGAAACTTCACTGACGGTATGGGTATGCTGGTCGACAAATCGGACATCGGATTTGGCAAACGCTCATGGCGCTATTCCATGCTGGTAAATGACGGCGTTGTTGAAAAAATGTTCATCGAGCCAGAAGTTGAAGGCGACCCCTTTGAAGTATCCGACGCTGATACGATGCTCGACCATATAAACCCAAAAGCCGCAAAGCCTGCTGCTATTACTATCTTCTCAAAACCAGGTTGCGGCCACTGCACTCGTGCTAAAGCGGCCCTCGTACAGGCTGATCTCAGCTTTGAAGAAATTGTTCTTGGAACCGATGCAACATTCCGCAGCCTATCCGCGGTTGCTGGATCTACAACAACGCCACAAGTCTTCATTGACGGCGTGAAAATCGGTGGCGCGGATGAGCTTGAAGCTTATCTCGCAAAGTAATTTACCTGACCACCTAGAGGTAATAAAAAAACCCGCCGGAGCAATCCGGCGGGTTTTCTTGTATTTTAGACTTGAGGACGATTAGTCATCCCAAGACATACGTGCTAAATCCAATGAGAAAAGATGTTGGTTTTTCCAAACACCGTTCAAACCTGCACGGATGACATTGACGTTAGCCAATTGGAACAAGTATCCGTTCACCGCATCTTCAGCCAAGATTTTCTGAGCTTCTTGCAGTTTAGCTGTGCGGGTTTTTGAATCAAGCGCAGTCTCTGCCTGATTAATAACCTTATTGAAGGCTGGGTTCTTATAATTGAAATAGTAACTGTCGCGGGCGTAAATATTGATATCCATAGGCTCAACATGACTTACGATAGACAGGTCATAATTTCTTTTCTTATACACTTCATCCAGCCATTTTGGCCAATCAACATTTTCGATTTTCACCTTGATGCCAACTTTTTCAAGTTGAGCCGCAACAATCTGTCCGCCTTTACGGGCATAATCATCAACAGGTGGCAATTTCAACGAAAGTTCTAAGCCTTCGGCATAACCCGCTTCTTTCAAAAGCGCTTTTGATTTTTCCAAATCGTAAGGATAAGTTCCTGTCAAATCCACATAGTCTGGGTGATGAGGCGCAAAATGAGATCCGATAGGCGTTCCATACCCAAACATAGCACCATCAATAATTTCCTGACGGTTAATCGCGTGGGCGATTGCTTGACGGACCTTAATGTTGGACAATACTTTACTAGCATTATTCGTGCTTAAAATTGTCTCACCATTTGTCGTACCAACAACAATTTTGAACTGATCGCCAAATTCATACTGACCCAAAGTTTCATTAGGAACCTGAGCAATATCTACATCGCCAGTAAGCAAGGTCGCCATGCGAGAAGCCGCGTCATTGATAAAGCGGAAGCTAGCTTTCTTGATTTTAAGATTAGCGACATCGCGATAAGTATCAGCCGCCGTCAATTTAACAGAATCGCCTTTGATCCAACGAACCATTTTGTACGGTCCAGTGCCCACAGGTTTAGTCACATTTGTTGCCGCTGAATCGGGATCCACGATAACGGCCGTAGACTCACCCAACTGCGCAAGAAAATCGCCCCGTGGTTCCTTTAATGTCAAAACCACAGTTTTCGCGTCTGGGGTATCTATGCTGGCGATATTTGTAAAACGCCCTTTGCGCTTATTCGTACTGCCTTCAGCAGCATTTTCTTCAAATGTGTATTTCACATCTGATGAATCAAACTCTGATCCATCATGGAATTTGGCCCCTTCAACAAGGTTAAAAGTATAAACCAATCCATCTGGGCTCACTGTCCAGCTTTTCGCAAGTAATGGCTGAACGGTTCCGTCAGCGGCGATGCGTGTAAGACCTTCATAAATATTATACAAAGTAATCCGTGAGATGGCAGCCGCGGCCCCTGTCCGTGGATCCAGCCCAGGAGGCTCCAAACGCATGGCATAATTTACGGTACTTTTGGCAGCTTGCACCGATAATGGTGCTAAAACAGCCGATACAACGGCCGCTGCGACAAACATTTTTTTCATATTAGTCTCCCTAGTTTTTATTCATCTTATAATATGATCGATAGCTCGGCACACCACCGAGACTATCCGCGTGGTATACAGCTCGTGCGACTGCCCGTGCGACGCAATCCGCCGCAATAGCCCCTATCCGTGCCAAAGCTAGTGGTTCTGGTTGATCCAGCTCTCTTCGTTCAGTTGACATTGCGAATATAGTATCCCCATCCATCGGTGTATGTACAGGACGGATCGCCCGCGCGTATCCATCATGGGCCATGATCGCAATACGTTGGGCCTGGGACTTTGTCAGCGCTACATTTGTCGCGATGACGCCAAGGGTCGTGTTCTCACAAAGGCGCCCACTGGTAATTGCGTCCAGAGAAATATTCTCTTGAAGATCCGGGGCACCTAAGCCGCCAAATTCGCCGTCTTGCTCCAGCGCCCACGCCCAGAAATTATGACTTTTTGGTACAACAACGCTTCCAACTGGATTAACGGCGATAATCGCCCCCACTTGAATACCGTCGTCAGACACAGCAGAACAACTGCCAAGCCCCCCCTTCAGGGTTCCTGCCATAGCGCCAAACCCAGCCCCGACATTCCCAAGGTCGAATTGATCGGATGCATTTTTAATTGCTTCTTTTCCAAGCGCTCGATAGGGCGGCATCTCCCCCCAGTCTTTGTTCCCACCATTAACCAGATCAAACAAAATAGCCGCAGGCACAATGGGAATATTCATACCCTTAATTTCAAACCCTCGCTTCATCGCAGCTAAGGCGCTGACAGCGCCGGATGCAGCATCTAATCCGAACGTAGATCCTCCGCTTAAAACCACAGCATCAATGCGCTCTACCAAACAATCAGGACGCAGTACCTCTGTCTCTCGGGTGCCGGGGCCGCCACCACGAACATCAACTCCAGCCACAGCCGCGCTGTCGGGCAAAATGGCTGTTACACCACTTATGCAGGCTTCATCATGGGCATTTCCGATTTTTATGCCATCGACATCCGTAATAAGATTCTTAGGGCCGGGTTTAATCATCATCAATAACTGTTTTATTATTTCACTTAATGGTTAGTATGAACTCTTACAGGGTTCCCTGAATTCATTTCAAAGTAAACTACAAAATGGTTTGAATTCAAACAAATTTCCTCCCAATACTAGAAGGAATGATAATGAAAAGTTCGTTTCACTTTTTCCAACGCACTCAAATACTCATAATGGCAGCGTTCATAATTGCCAGTTCTTCCTTTTATACTAAAGCGGAAGCTCCAGAGAACTATATGATTTCCGCAGCCAATCCTCTAGCGGCCAAAGCAGGCTATGACATTTTGGCTAGAGGGGGCAGTGCTGTCGATGCCGCCATCGCAACCCAGCTTGTTCTAACACTGGTTGAACCTCAATCATCAGGAATTGGTGGCGGCGCCTTCATGGTTCACTTCAACAGTCAGACAAAGAGTGTTGATACATTCGACGGACGCGAAATGGCGCCTGCAAATGTTAAAGAAGATCACTTCTTAAAAGCAGATGGAAATCCTAAAAAATTCTATGAAGCCGTCGTTGGTGGAGGTGCCGTCGGTGCGCCCGGAGCAGTCGCTATGCTGGAGCTCGCCCATAAAGAATATGGAAATCTCCCATGGGCAGATCTGTTCAATGCAGCTATTCAATTATCGGAAGACGGTTTTGCTATCTCTCCCCGTCTTCATTTTCTGCTTGCCCGAGACAAATACTTGAAGACCAAGTCTAAAGCAGCAACCTATTTTTACCAAAAAGACGGCACCGCCAAGCCAGCAGGGACAATCTTAAAAAACCCACTCCTTGCTCAATCATTAAAGACAATTGCCGCAGGGGGAGCAAAAGCCTTTTACACAGGCGGAATTGCACAAAAAATCATTACTGCGGTACAAAGTGATCCGTCAAACCCCGGCTTACTCACCCTGACGGATTTAAACAATTATAGAGCAAAAAAGCGGGATCCAGTATGCGCTTCCTACCGAACAGCTCAAATATGCGGTATGGGACCGCCCACGTCCGGCGGTGTTACAAGCATTCAAATTCTTAAATTGCTAGAAAACAAAAACCTCGCCACTCTAAAGCCCGGTAGCATTGAAGCCATTAACCTGATATCCGAAGCCAGCGCCCTTGCTTTCGCTGATCGCGGGAAATTTTTAGCCGATGCTGATTTTGTAGATGTTCCAGTCTCGGAGCTTTTAGACAGCGGGTATATCGCCAAACGATCCGCCTTAATAACTGCCGGATCATCTGCTATTCCCTATAAAGCGGGCGCGCCCTCACAACGCGCCGGACGACTTACACCTGACGATGCAATTGAGCTTCCCTCTACCAGTCATTTTTCCATAGTTGATGGGCAAGGGAATGCCATTTCGATGACAACTTCCGTCGAAAATGTTTTTGGCTCTCGCTTAATGGCAGGCGGTTTTATTCTCAACAATCAACTAACTGATTTCTCGTTCCGTCCATCTGGGGATGATGGCCCAGTAAATAATCGCATCCAACCGAAGAAACGTCCTCGCAGCTCAATGACACCAACTATCGTCCTTGATGAGGAAAACAATCTTCTTCTTGCTATAGGATCGCCCGGTGGTAGCCGTATTATCGGCTATGTCACAAAGACAATAATTGGTGTTCTGGACTGGAAGTTACCCATACAAGATGCCGTCGACTTCCCCCATTTTGTAAATCGCAATGGCACATTGGATTTGGAGGAAGGCACCCCGGTTGCCGCTTACAAAACAGACCTTGAGAAAATGGGTTATAAAGTTAAACTAAGAAACCTTAACAGCGGCCTTCATGGCATTATGGTAACACCAGATGGCTTACAAGGGGGCGCTGATCACCGACGAGAAGGTGTCGTATTAGGTCATTAAACACTATTGAATTTGACGGGGGAGCCGATTGACAGGTTAAAATACGTATCGGCTCTACCCTGATTAACGGCAATTTCAATCAAGCCATTGGCATTTTCATAAACAAGAGGCCCGCCTTTTTCCACGCTTGAAAATGTACCTGAAAGGGGAAATGCCTCTCCCCCGACGGTAACTGCATTGATTTCAGATCGAGCTTTAATTCCTGTTATTGCGTTACCGAAATGATCAATATAAATTATTTCAGAAATATCGACAGGCCAGTCGAATCTATTGAGGGTCTCCACCTTCAACTCCGCAATTGCGGAATCGACATCCCCAGACAGAATTTTGGCCGCGATAGGCGCGAAGAGATCTCGGCCATGAAAGCTCGATGAAAGTTTCGGCGGTGCCCAGATTATCTCCCATGCTTTTGCTCCGTCATCCGCTCTAAGTATATGTTCGAAAATTCCGTTATCCGGCCCCACAAACCATTGCCCACAACTTTGAACGACAACAGGTAAGCGCGCGCTTCCCACTCCAGGGTCCACAACACAAAGAAAAACGGTTCCTTTTGGAAAATCCACACTGTATGCCGAAATAAGGCGACTACTTGCCTTTACGGAAAAAGAGGGCGCATCAGAGAACAGATTAATCACATCACCTGAGAATCCATGACGTCGCAATGCCGCTGACATTTGCCCTATATACGGTCCATTTACACCAAAATCTGTAAACAGCGCGATCATAGGAAGCATTCGTTATTCGCCACTCACTTCAGCAACAATAAAAAGCCGCGAAAAAGGATAAAGGGTCGATCCATTTTTCTTTTGTGGATACGCCTCTACCAACAAATCGGCATATTCCTCTTCAAATGCCGCAACATCCGTCCCCTCGAGTGCACTAAGAAAGGGGCGTAAGGCCGTCCCTCTTGTCCATTCAAGGACAGCATTCTTTCCGTGAAGAACCTGGAAATAAGACGTCTCCCAAATATTCAATTTTGACACGAGCGGAGAGAGTAAATCATAATACCAATTTATATTATGAACAGGTGCCGGGCGTACTAAATGCGCAAGCTTATCCAGCCATTTTTCTGATTGCGCCAACATATATAAAGTTTGGTGAGAGGGAGCATTGAAATTATTGGGCATTTGAATTGCGAGGATCCCACCGGGTCGGAGTTCGCCTAATAATTTAGGAAAAATGCTCTCGTGATTATCCAACCAATGCAGGGCAGCATTGCTAAAGATTAGATTCCCTTTACTGGCAGGCGAAAAATCCTCTATCGCACCTTTTTTCCATTCCAGCGAAGGATGTTCAGCCCGCGCCTTATCTAGCATCGCATCTGACGCATCCAAGCCCGTAACAACGGCCTCCCCCCATCTCTTGGAAAGAAGCGCCGTCACATTTCCTGTACCGCAGCCCAAATCATATATGACAGACGGTGTCGCAAGTGGCACTTGCGACAATAAGTCCAAGGCAGGACGAAGACGGTGATCGGAGAAAAGGTGGTATTGTTCTGGATTCCAACTCATTTGGCACATTTCCCATTGGATAGAGACGCAAAACTCTCCCCACTATATGGTACTTGATTGGAAAAATATCTAAAAAAGAGAAATTTCAGTCCAAAGGAATGTTTAAAAAAACAGAATTATTTCAACTTGGTAGCTTCGGTAATACCATCTGCTTTTTCTTTTTTGGCGTCAACTGCAGCCCAGTTAAAGAAAGACCCTTCCTTCTTACGCTCCCCTAAATACTCCACTTCAGCACCAGCAGACCCCAAAACAGGGGAGGGCTGAACTCGAGGTGACTTATCTGTGTCATAGGGGTTCTCTTTGCGATAACAGTCCACACCCCCTAAGGATCTATAGCAATAAACTTCTTCTTGCTTAATCGTTCTATTTTTATCCCGGCAATAATTCTCGCCCAACATAATGTTAACGGTCGTACAGTCTTGATCTGTCATTTGAGAAATTTTCTCATCAATAACTGCAACCGCAGCAGTCGTACAGCCAGTCGCACCTATAAGTATTGACAACATAAATCCGACAATCAGAAATCGCACTGAACAATCCTTATCTACCAAAGCCTAGATTTTAATCTGTAGAAGTAGAGGCATTTTATAATCCAGTGGTTTCCAATTCGTTAATCCGGTAATCGAATTATAAAGGTTGTGCCAGTTTCATCGGTTTTTTCAACTTCGATGTCGCCCCCATGTGCAACAATCAGTTCCTTGGCGATGGATAGTCCTAATCCAGTTCCGCCACTTCGGACTGACCCAGTAAAGGGTTCAAACATGTGCTCCTGTGCTCGGACGGGAATTCCTGGACCATTATCACTGATTGTCAGAATACTCCTCTTCCCTTCTTTTTTAGCGGAAAGCAGGACAATACCGTCTGATTTCAAAGCCTCAACAGCATTCCGGCACACATTAAGTAAAACTCTGTAAAACTGCTCCCTATCTGCAAAAATAGTAAAATCGTCAGTCACCAAATTTTCGCAATTAATCTCTGCATCAGCAGGAAGCTCTATTGCCGTCCAGACTTCGTGCACCAAGGGAGCCAAAAGAAAAATCTCTCGTTCTGGTTCTCGCTCCCCCGCTTTGCCATATTTCAGTGTCTCTGTACACAAATCGATAGCCCGATTTATACTGGCAACTAGGCGCGGAACCACTTTTTGCACTCGCGGGTCATCAACTTGCGCCAAGCCATCGCTCACAATATGAGAGGTTGAGAGTATGTTTCGTAAATCATGACTAATTTTTGAAACCGCAATTCCGAGCGCAGCAAGATGTTCTTTCTGTTTCAACGCAAATCTAAGCCGCGTCTGCATAATCTCGAGCTCACGCTCGGCCATTCCTATTTCATCCTGGCGGCCCGAAGGCTTTATACCGACAGATATATCCTCCGGTGATTTTCTAAAGGCAATCATGCTTGCACTCAACCGGCCCATAGGCCGAACCAGAAGCCAATGAAGGGACAGGTATACGAGAAACGCGGCAAGAACTGAAATCGCTAAAGAAAGGAGGAATATATTCCACGAATATTCCAGCATAGCGGAAACAAGCGGGGCTTCATCAATAACCATTTCCAATGACGAATTAGGCGCATTCTCAATGGGAGACACAACTCGGATAATGCGCCCCTTCCCATTCAATAGGGACCCAAATGCGTCTTTGATAAGCTCAAACGCCCCTTGATCGGATAAATTGAAACTCTCGTCCACCTTGGCAGGCATGTCTTCGCTCAACATCAACATTGCGGAATTAGCACTTCGAAAAACAACTGATCTCGCTCCCACACGAAACAAGAGCTCTTCTTTCAATTCTTTCGACACCATATTGTCAGGAGAGGCTAGTAACGATAATGACGCCAAATGTGCAAAATCAGTTTTTTTGATTAAATAGTTCAACCGGAAGAAAGCAACAGAAGGCACAAATATCAACACTTCTGCGAGCATGACAAAGACAATTGTCAAGATCAGAAGCTGCGCTGATAAACTTCGAAAGATGCGCGAAATTCTTTGAATATATCCCATAACCTAGAAACTATAGAAAAACCGGGCCGGAACCAACATTTGAGTTGCCCAGCCTGTCTCTACTACTGCCTTTCCCTGCCTTGCTTCTTTGCAAGACTCAACCGAACAGTGAAAGGAATTTCACTACTTTTCTTGTTTTTGAGCTGAATAGTTTTGGCGTGTAATAGCTTCCCGCAGCCCGTTTATTGATCTCGCTTAAAGTTGGATAAGGCGAAATGTAACTAGCCATCGAACCAATTTTCAATCCTCCCGTTATGGCAAGCGCCCAAGGCTGAATAATCTCTCCGGCTTGAACACCGACAATAGCGGCCCCCAGAATTTTCCCTTTTTTATCAACAACAGCCTTTACCATACCTTCTGTCCGGCGTTCTGCACGAGCACGATCATTTTCTGCATAAGGAAAGGTCAAAATTTTGACGTCAGCACCGAGTTTTTCTCGCGCCTCTGCCTCGCTCATACCTACATTCGCAATTTCCGGATCGGTATAAGTGACCCAGGACACGCCCTCATAATTCACCTTTGCTGGCATCTTAAAGAGTGCATTTCGAATGACGATCCCGGCATGGTAACCCGCAACGTGGGTAAATTGATAACCGCCCGCCGCATCGCCAATTCCAAAAACCCGTTTATTGGTAGTACGCAGGCGTGCATCAACGACAAGTCCTGTCTTTGTCCGGGATATACCTGCAGTTTCCAGATTTAGTTTCTCCAGATTTGGTTTACGACCAGCAGCCACCAAAAGGTGAGATCCTGTTAGATTTTCAACAATCCCATCACTGTCCAGTTCAACCTGTACAGAGCCCCCCTCTTGCCGAGTTATTGACTTTATTTTCACACCTTCGCGGATATCAACACCCTCGCCCCGGATCGCGGCCAAAGCAATAGCAGTTAGTTCTGGGTCATCTTTTCCTAAGGCTTTAAAGGCCTCAAGCACAGTCACTTTGCAGCCAAGACGATTATGTCCCTGCGCCATTTCCATACCGATTGGGCCACCACCGATTATGATGAGATGTTCTGGCTTTTCCCGGTTTTCGAAAATCGTCTCGTTTGTATGATACCCACATTCCTCAAGCCCCGAAATTGGAGGTGCAACAGGAGACGAGCCTGTTGCAATGACAAATTTTCGTGCCTCAACCAAAATATCCCCAACTGCTATCTGGTTAGGCCCCGTGAAAGAACCGTACCCTTGCAAAACTTGTACGCCGAGACTTTCAAACCGCTCCACAGAATCATGGGGAGCAATTCCAGCAATCACTTCTGCCACGTGATCCATCACCCTGGCATAGTCAACAGCTGGGAACTCTCCCTTGATGCCAAACGCTTCCGAATCGGAAAGACAATGGGCTTTCTTTGCAGCAGCGATTAATGCTTTAGAAGGAACGCACCCATAATTGAGGCAATCTCCTCCCATTTTTCCGCCTTCGACAAGAACCGTACTTGCTCCCATCTGGCTAGCTCCAGCTGCAACGCTCAATCCTCCGGATCCAGCACCAATTACACATAAATCTACTTTGATTAACTTCGTCATGACTCGCCCTCAATATATTAATGCTATGCCTTGCGAAGGCGCTTTATCAGTATAGGAATTAAGGAAACCACGCCAAGGGCAACAAAAGACAATATGATCTCTTTTGTTACAAGAGACCCCACATCAAAAGTCATGCTACACCCAGTTTCACCACTTGCCTGACATTTAGAAAATTTGTCCTGCTGCTCCACTATAATACTGTCGAGCCCGGTCCCAAGGGAGGCGAATACCATTGTTCCCGGGATAATACCGAAGAACGTTCCGACAATGTAAGTCCGCATTGGAACACCTAAAAATGCGGGAGCGATATTAACCAGCCAAAAAGGAAAAGCCGGAACAAGACGCAGGAAGAGTAAATAGCTCATGGCGTTATCTTTAAAGCCATCCTCCAGGCGGGTTAGCCATGGTCCCGCCTTCTTATGTAGCACAGCCCCAAGTGAAGTCGCCGCGATCAAGAACAGAAGTGTCGCTCCAACGGTTGCCGCAAAGACAGTAACAATTCCCCCAGCGGCCCACCCGAAGAGGAAACCGCCAGAGACAGTAAGCAACAAGCCTCCGGGAACTGATGCCGCGACAAGAACAACATATAGAATAAAATATAGGCTCAATGCTGCGAGATAGTGGTTTTCCACGAAATAGAGAAGTCTATCCCGATTATCGCTCAACGCCTTGAAGGTCAGGTACTCATCAAGACCAAAGACAAAAAAGGATGTAAAAACTATCGCCAAGGCCAGGAGGGGGAGATACTTCTTGATCCCTGAACTCATTTTCTCCCCTGAAGGATCCTTCATCACATTCTCCATTTTCGATTCGCACGCAATTGACTACGCTTTATAATTTTATCTGAATCCCACAAACTTCTTAACATGAAGACGGCTTCTTTAAAGACCCTAGTTTCTAGTATATGGCAGTCACAAAAAATTACGCCCTGAATTAACTAAAAGCGTTCAAACACGCAATAAACACTATTTTTCAAGATGTTAAATGCAAACACATAGTTTTCACCTTCCTTGAACATAACCCGTTCTTTAATAATCGAAAGCGTTCCTCACTAGAATGTGAGAGAAGTTGAGAATGTACGCCCCCCTAATTGGCAGTGTTTTCTGTTTTTCGTAATCTCGTGCATTGACTTCACAGTTCGCACGCCTTATACAGCGGGGCTTAATTTTGTCACTGCGCGCTTTCGCGTAGATGATCGTCGGAGAAGTCACTTGAAACGTACATATCAACCAAGCAAACTCGTGCGCGCACGTCGTCACGGTTTCCGCGCCCGCAAAGCAACTGTTGGCGGTCGCCGCGTTCTTGCAAATCGTCGCTCTAAAGGCCGTAAAAGCCTTTCAGCGTAACCAATGCCTAAAGGCGTCGAACGACTTAAAAAACGCGCCGAATTTTTGCGCGTCGCAGCCGTTCGTCGCAAATGGGCGACCCCCGGAATGGTCCTGCAAGCTGCGCGTGATCCGTCACCTGCAGATGCGGGCCTTTTGCGCGTTGGCTTTACAGCAACAAAGAAAACCGGGAATGCGGTTGCACGAAACCGAATAAAACGACGTTTGCGAGCCTGTGCAGATGAAATTCTGCAAAGCCATGCTAAAGAAGGCTGGGATTACGTTTTAATCGGTAGAAAAAGCACACCGGATCGCGATTTTTTAGATCTCAAGAGGGATTTGATCAAGGCTTTGGGGAAAGTTGGTGCTTTAAAGGAAGAGGCTGACCATGCGTGATCTTGTCACTTTTATCCTTAAAGCCACGATAAAGGTTTACCAATACATCATATCCCCTTATCTTCCTGCGAATTGTCGGTATCATCCGACCTGTTCTGCATATGCGTTGGAAGCTTTAAGCACCCACGGCCCTATAAAGGGATCGTGGCTTACAATTATGCGTCTGGGAAGATGTAACCCATGGGGCGGGCACGGATATGATCCGGTTCCCGGCAAACACAAACACAGTCATCATTGCGGGACACACTCGTCCGACAGCGTTAGCATTGAGTAGAATTTAAGGCTTAGAAATGTCCGATCAAAAGAATGTGATCCTTGCAGTCGTCCTTAGTTTCCTGATTATTTTCGGGTTTCAGTATTTCGTAGATACTCCGAAAATTGAAGAGCAGAATGCTCAACAGGTGGCAGAACAATCTGGCTCGAACAGCACGGCTCCCAGCCCGAATGTTGGAACTGCATCGGCTCCTTCCGTTGGAGGAACTGTACAGCAGACTATTTCTCGAGAAGAAAGCCTGAAAGCTTCACCGCGCATTACAATCAACACGCCTTCCTTGCATGGATCCATTTCATTGAAAGGCGCACGGCTCGACGATCTTAGCCTTATAAATTATCGTGAAACAGTTGATCTAAATAGCCCGGAAATCAAACTCCTGTCACCAACAGGAAGCCCAAACCCCTATTATGCTGACTTTGGGTGGAGCGTTTCTTCCGACTCACAAGTAAAGCTCCCGAACAATGACACACTTTGGAAGACAAATACGAGTCAGCTGACACCAGACAGCCCGCTTATCATGACATGGGATAACGGTGAAGGCTTGGTCTTTACTCGTACTTATAGCCTAGATGAAAACTACTTGTTCACAATTGACCAGCAGGTTCGAAATACTGGCGCTTCGGATATTACTCTGTTCCCTTACGGCTTGATTTCCAGAACTGGCCTTCCAGAAACAACTGGTTTTTATATTCTTCATGAAGGACCCATTGGTGTCTTTAACGAGACCCTTGAAGAATTAGATTACGATGACCTTACCGAAGAAGGCAGTAAAACCGTAGATTCCACTGGTGGCTGGATTGGCATGACAGACAAGTTCTGGCTCGCCGCATTGCTTCCAGATCAATCAGTGAAATTCAAAGGTCGGTTTAATCATATTGCAAATGGTGATCGTTACCAGACGGATTACCTTAATCAAGATGGCGTCACTATTCCTGCTGGCGGATCCGGAACTGCAACAAACCGTCTTTATGCCGGTGCGAAGGAAGTTCACGTTCTTGACAAATATGAAGAAGAGTTTGGCATTGACCGACTGGAGCTTGCCATCGATTGGGGCTGGTTCTACTTCTTAACGAAACCAATCTATTTCGCCCTCGAGTTTCTTGCACAACAAATTGGTAATCTGGGCCTCGCAATCCTAGCCCTGACAGTTGTGATTAAACTTCTGCTCTTGCCTTTGGCCCATAAATCATATGTGTCGATGAGCAAAATGAAGAAGTTGCAGCCTGAAATGGTAAAACTTCGCGAAAAATTTGGTGAAGACAAACAAGAGCTCAACAAGGAAATGATGGCTCTTTACAAGCGTGAAAAAGCTAATCCTGCGGCAGGTTGCTTGCCTATCCTTTTGCAGGTTCCGATCTTCTTTGCCCTCTACAAAGTGTTGTTCGTAACGCTTCTAATGCGTCACCAACCTTTCTATGGTTGGATCACTGACTTGTCAGCACCAGATCCAACAACCGTTTTCAACCTCTTTGGGCTTATTCCTTGGACACCCCCTGAATTCTTGCTTATCGGTGTATTGCCGCTCCTTATGGGCGTCAGCATGTTCCTACAACAAAAATTCAACCCACAACCTGCCGATCCTGTCCAAGCGAAGATTTTCATGTTTATGCCAATCTTCTTTACATTCTTGCTCGCAAGTTTCCCAGCTGGCTTGGTAATTTATTGGACATGGAACAACTGCCTCAGCATCGCTCAACAGTGGTACATCATGCGGAAGATGGGCGTAAGCGTAAGCGGCCAATCAACGAAAGCATAAAGTTAAAATGACTGACCTTAACGATCAGGAAAAAGCACAAGCGGCCCGTATTGAAGCGGGCCGCTTGCTTTTTGCACAAGAATGCCAGTTTGTTGCCGGTGCGGCGACGCTGGATAGGCTCCCTGACTTACCTCTTAATGAAGTGGCCTTTGCCGGCCGTTCTAACGTTGGAAAATCAAGCCTGATAAATGCGCTTACTAATCGCAATACTCTAGCGCGTACATCTAATACGCCAGGGCGGACACAGCAGATTAATTTCTTTGAACTTGGCGGAAGATTTTCCCTTGTGGATTTACCCGGCCATGGATATGCGAAAGCGTCTAAGACGAAGATTTCTGCATGGACAGATCTTGTTAATACATATCTTAAAGGGCGGGCTAACCTTCGGCGCGTCTGTTTGTTAATTGACAGCCGCCATGGCCTGAAAGACGTTGATCGTGAGATCATGAGTATGCTGGACATGGCCGCAGTAAATTATCAAATCATTCTCACTAAAGTCGACAAATCCAACCAATCAGATTTAAAAGTCGTTATTGAGAAAATCGAAAAAGAACTTTCCAAACGGCCCGCTGCCCATCCTGAAGTATTTCTGACCAGTTCCATGAAGGGATTTGGTATTGAAGAACTAAGGGCTGAACTTGCAAGCATAGCTGAGCAATAATATTAGGAGCAGAAGCATGGGTGGCAATCGAATGACTGTTGAAGAGCAACTGAAAAAAGCGAAAATCCTTGCGGAAGCGCTACCTTACATGCACCAATTCTCGGGGCAGACCTTTGTCATTAAATATGGCGGACATGCGATGGGAGACGCGTCTCTTGCACGTGATTTTGCCAGCGACATTGCCCTCATGAAACAGGTGGGCATTAATCCCATTATTGTCCATGGCGGAGGCCCGCAAATTGGAAATATGCTTGAGCGCCTTAAAATCCAAAGCTCCTTTATCGATGGCTTACGTGTTACTGACCACGCAACCATTGAAATCGCGGAAATGGTCCTTTGTGGCCCGCTGAACAAGAATATTGTCTCGTCCATTAATGCTGCGGGTGGCTTAGCCATTGGTCTCTCAGGCAAAGACGGAAACTTGATTGAAGTCCAAAAATTAAACCGCACTAAACGGGACCCTGACAGCAATATCGAGCGAATATTGGATCTTGGCTTTGTAGGGGAACCAAGCCAAATTAATCCTGAAATTTTAGAGAGCTTCGAAGAAAACGATATCATCCCGGTAATTGCGCCCATTGGCATTGGACCAAATGGACAGACTTTCAACATTAACGCTGATACTGCTGCCGGTCATATTGCGGCTGCACTTGGAGCAACAAAACTTACAATGCTGACAGATGTCGAGGGAGTCCTGGACAAAGACAAGAAATTGATTAACCGGCTTACTCCGTCTGATGTGAAACGGTTACGGGAAGATGGCACTATTCAGGGTGGCATGATCCCCAAACTAGAAACTTGCCTACACGCGCTAGAGAATGGCGTGGATGCTGCTCATATTCTGGATGGTCGAATTCCTCATGTCTTGCTTTTAGAAACGTTTACAGAGCATGGCATCGGTACGATGATCCATCATGGTGATGAATAAGGCTTGGATAGACATAGCTTTAGACGGATTTTGGAAATAGGATTTGAAAATATTGAAAGCATTAATCTTCATAAAAGGATAATTGCCAGTTCATATCTTTTTCTTCAAACGGATATTCGACACCATCCCGCGCATTAATAAGATTCTTGTGTGACACATGAGCTATATCAGCCTGTATTTTGATGGCCAACCGCATTGATAGTTTTGCCTTCCAGCATAAAGCTGTAACTACTTTGCCATTTCTTGAATTTATAATTGCCTTTACAGCGGCCACATTAAAACCAGTCATCAAAGCGAGGCTGTTATGAATAAAGCTAAGGTCTTTTTCAGCGACCGCTTCGCTCAATTTTTCTTCGTTTAATTTCCCACTTGCCCATAATCTCTCTACTCGAACCAGGCTTTTGTCTTCTTGGGGTTCGGAAAAATCTTCGGCATCGTCAATTCTGCTTTTCACAGATTTTTTCAGCTCTTTTTCAATTTCAGGAGAAAGATCATTTTTCCGCACTAGTTTTTCGACGAGAGAAGCACCAACAAAGCCCGCAATGCGCCGCATTGCACGGATAGACAGATCAACCCGCATAACGACTGGTTCGTGGAGTGGTACGGCACTTTCCGCCTGATTAATAATCTGATCCAATGTCTCTTCGCGTATCTGCGCGGATGAATTCGCCAAAAGGGCTGCAACAGCAGGAATTTCGAGAGAGGCCGCCACAGCATCGGTCACATCTTCACCGATATTGTCACGTCTGGCGATTGCAGGCAGAGCCCCTTTTGCAACACCACTTGCAATAATTTCCAACAAATCCGCTTCGGAGAGAAGAGGAGAATATTCAAGTACAGGGCTTGCTACAATTTCTTCGAGGTCTTTTGCCAAAGCCAAAATAACGTGCTTGGGAGCTTCAAGTGTATCTTTTAGGGATTCAGATAAGATTGCTCGAATAGACGGCAACTGATCCGACGCCAAAACCTCAAGGATTGTGATGGTTTGCTCTCGGATTGTTTTTGCTTCATCCCCGGACAAACTTGGAAGTAGTCTACAAATTTTCCGTGCAAGCTCGGACCGAACTTCATCATCTTTATCTGTCGCAAGCTGGTTGTTTGCCTGAACTGGCGTATTTTCATTTTTAGCAACATTTCGGCGAACTTCAGGAACACTGTCATCCATCAGATAATATAAAACTTCCGGACGAACAGAAGGGTTTGAGGCTAAATCCGTTCTAACGTTCACGTCGTCACTACGGGCAAGCAACTTACTTTCGTCATAATCAATTTCGGCCGGTTTACGGCGTTTTTTGAACAAACTTAAAAGTCTCATATTGTCTTTGCCTTATCTGTTGTTGGGCCCGCGACAGAAAAAGTCCCTTTGCCCTTGGACTTCACTTCATACATAGCAGCATCGGCGCGGGCCAATAGCTCTTCCAACTTTTCATGGAGAGAACCGTCAACTAATCCAATACCGATGGAAAGGCCTAATGCAGGCGCTCCGATTTCGAGTTGCTCTGACAACTCGCAGCATTTTTTTTGTAACTCTATCGCTTTAGCAACAGCCTTCTCTTCTGTGACATCTTGCAACCAAATGGCAAATTCGTCTCCACCAAGCCGCGAGACAAAATCGCCGGTTCGCACATTTTTGATGAGCATCGTGCTAATGCCTTTAAGAACGGCATCGCCTTTTTCATGGCCAAATCGGTCATTCACCGGCTTAAAATTATCCAGGTCAATGTAAAGCAGAGCATTTTCAGTTCCAACTCGGCTAATTTGTGCCAACCGTTTTTTGACATTCTCATGAAATGCTCTTCTATTCCAAAGACTTGTCAATTCGTCAGTATGGGATAGGAGTTCCAATTTTTCACGCGCTTTCACCTGAATTAAAGCAACGCCCAAATGATCACTAAGGAGGCGGAGTAATCGTTGTTCGCTCTCATCGACTTCAGAGGCCCCATCCCGCCTAACCAGTGCGATAACCCCTTCAATCTGCTCAGCTGAGAAAATGGGAGACACAATTATCTGCCAAGGCCCTTCTGACAAACAGGTTAGAGAATAGTCTTTGGAAGGGTTTTCGAGCTGGTCTTCGAACCATTTAAACAGGCGCGCTTCAATCGCATCATCAATGCGGCTCTTGAACCCTACCTCCAAAATATTGGTACTATTCCTGCGCCCCAACCAGATTCGTGTACTGTTCAGCGCTTCACATGCCCCGTTTGCTGCAATTTTAAAAAGCCGGTCTGGATTTATCTCAAGGCGAATAGCATCGACAATGGCCTCAAACATTTTTTCTTGTGCAGAATGTTTTTCGAGGCGTTCCCGTTGCCGAACTTCATCTGTAATATCGTGCCCAGCGCCGCGACACCCAATGCGATTTCCCTGTTCATCAAAAACTGGAATAGAGGAGACACGCATGCAAAATAGTTTTCCAGACTTTCCCTGCAACCAGACGATCTGCTCATGAATTGGAGTTTCCGTTTCAAAAGGGCTCGGAGCCACTCGCTCGTCGCCCTCGGCTTCTGCTTCCAGCTCACTGTTTTCTTCATTTTCTAATTGAACAATAAGCTTACTTGCTTTGCGACCATCCAGCTCAGCAACTGTAAACCCAATTGCACCTCGAGGAGAAACAAATTGGAACAGCCCAGCGCTGTCGGTTTCCCAAACGAACTCCGCGCTACAGGTGACAAGATCCTTAAACATCTGACGGGACGACACAAGGGCTGAGGTAAGATTACGTTGTAAGGTGGTGCTTTTACCCGTAACGAGGACAGCTTTCTCTGGTATCAGTAGAGGGACTAACGTTAAATCGACGACTTCCATCACATCCCCCTCCCCATAAGTGAAAGTCTGATGCGAGGGCGTGTTCGTACCCAGTGCCGTCACGATAGCCTGTCCCAGCGCACTTTTTTCAATCTCTTGAATTGAAAATAGCAAGGCTTCTGAATGGGCATTTTTATATATAATTTTTGCATTGGCATCGGCTAGAAATGCTGGACTCGGGAAATTATCCAATAGCTCTCTATATTGATCTGAAATCGCTTTCTCAATAGAGACAGCACCAGTTTCAACTGATCGTTTTCCAGATGTGATGTAGCGCCGTAGATCCATATTCGAGCAGAAGCCTTAAACTAGTTAAGTATTATTCTACTACAGACTAAAAAAAACTACTTAACAGCCCCTTAAGCCACAACAAATTGAGCCTAATTTAATTAAACAAAATCAAAAAATTCAGACCTGCGAGAAGAAGAGATATGTAACTCCTCTTCATTTTCTTTTCTTCTACACGTTCAGCCTTAATTGGAGGCCAGCTCATTCAATGAATCCATGGCCACCGCCCAACCATTTTTCCGAGCCTCTTCTGTCAAAATAGCGAGTATTGCTGTTTGCTCTTTCTCTGGATTTGTATGTTGCATGATTTTTTATGGCCTCAGCACAGAAGAGACCTGTAGATTGAGCGGCAAGACCCCGCCCCTTTTAAAATAACATGCACTAAACTATCAATATCCTGATTTACAAGAAACCAACTAGATACGCTAATTTATTACGGGAAGAGAAATCGGCGAACGCAGTATATTATTACTTGTTCTACCTCGCTATTAAGCGCAAAATCAGAATATGAAAAATGAAAATATCTGGTCCCAATTTGCGGACATCAATGTGTGGATTTTTGATCTGGACAACACACTCTACCCTGCTCACTGCAACTTATTTGCCCAAATTGACAAAAAAATGGGTGAATTTGTCTCTGATTTTTTACAAATTGAGCACGCAGAAGCAAAAGCTATTCAGAAAAAATATTTTCATGAATATGGAACGACCTTAAACGGTCTCATGTCCCGTCATGATTTGAAACCAGATGATTTTCTGCATTTTGTCCATGATATAGACGTTAGTAACTTAGAGCGGGCAGATAAGTTAAGCGCAGCGTTGGACCAGCTTGAAGGCCGTAAAATTATCTTCACAAACGGATCCGAAGCTCACGCGAATAACGTTTCTCGTAAGTTGGGAATCGACCATCATTTCGACGATATTTTTGATATTAAGAAAAGTAATTTTGTACCTAAACCAGAAGTGGCTGTATACGAACAACTGATAAAAGAACTGGGCATAAATCCAAACAAATCCGTTTTATTTGAAGATATGGCAAAGAACCTGAAACCCGCCCATGATCTGGGAATGACAACAGTTTGGATACCAAATGACGAACATTGGTCTCACGAAACTTCTGACGGTGATCATATTCACCATATAGCGGAAGATCTTTCCGAATGGCTACATGCGCTTTTGGAAAATCGCAGCACCTTATAATTTCATGAAATATGATGGATTTGTTGACTTAAAACCCGAGCGAGGTATGTTTCCTCAATCAAAATTTACTTAAGTTAAGGAAGCATAATGAGTTTAGCCGATTTGCAGCCGGTTGT
>Ga0209826_1000321_pt1 | contig 35032 bp, 26 predicted proteins | sample GOMGulsemesocosm_5_FD_184637 | JGI IMG/M metagenome (GOLD analysis project Ga0209826, IMG submission 184637) | Methane-oxidizing microbial communities from mesocosms in the Gulf of Mexico - GOM15C Gulf of Mexico (SPAdes) (version 2) | ecosystem: Environmental > Aquatic > Marine > Cold seeps...
TCTTACAAACATAAAAACTTTCTAGAACTGCAACAGGTTTATCTAGATCGTAATGAATTCTATTAGCCTCACTATTTTCATTTACCGCGACCATAGTTCCTGGATAACCACCTAAAACACCAGCAACCCGTTTATTTAACAACAATTTAATATTAGTAATGTCATCTTTTTGAAAGATGAGGTTCAAGTGTGGGTCAGATTTTATTTTCTTTCCGTAAGAAAATCCCTGAACAGCACCTAAGAGTTTGCTATCAAAATCTGAGAGTTCGGCCAAACCCGAGTCTTTTAGTGTGAACAATATTATGCGTTTATAAAAAATCGGCTTTGAAACTACATATTGATCCTTTTTTCCAGGCAGATTTTCCCATAATTCGGGAAAATAACCGTCTAACTTCCCATTTTTGATACCTCTTCTAGCTCTATTTAACGATGAGATGGACAATTCTACATTTTTATTCATTTCCATGAATATTGCATTGTTCAATTTATTAAATATACCTGTTTCATCTTCTTTGATTAAGCCAGGCGTCAAATAACTACCTATATTTATAGGATCTTTAATATCGTCAACAGATGCCAAAGCTATTGGTATAAAGGTTAATTGCCAACTAGTTATAACAAAGTAACTTAAAGTTAACTTCATCACATTGATTAAATATCTGGTCAAGTTTATATGTTCCACAGTATTAATAAGCAACTCAATAATTTCTTGTTGTCGTTCATGATTTAGCACTTTTTCATATAACAAAGCTAGCAGTGCATGTAAATTACCGCAACTTAAATAGAAATTTACACTAATAAAGCTAGGCCGTTTGTAGTGGCAACTTAAGCTGAGCAACTATGTCATTGCAATTCTATTAATGATCGTTTTGCTGGTTAGTAATGTAAAACATTCTTCTCAACAATGTTTTATCTATAATTAACAATAACATATCAAAAACAAATAGATTGTGAACAAAAGTTAATCTTGGGTTCACCTTCGCTTTATTGTCTGTTCGATACACTAATACCAATTGAAATGAACACCTGTTAATAATCGGAGAGACAAAAATGAAAACATTTAAATCAAATAAAATGAGAAGAACAAACCTAATACGAATCGCACTACTTTTAGCCTCAGCATCAAGTATTGGTGTTGCCCATGGTACAGATAACAAGGCAAAAAGCACTATAGAAAACATAGCGTCATCAGTTACTTCGCAGATTCCTTCAGTAACGCCTTCAATAGAAACCCGTTCACATTACAAAGATGCGCAAGGCAACTTCACCGATGTTGATGACCCAGCTATCTGGGTTAGTCCAACAGACAAAAGCAAAAGCTTAGTGGTTACCACATTGAAAAAAGGCGGTATTGATGTCTATAATTTGCAAGGAGAACTTCTACAGTTTATTGCCCCTGCACCCGCTCCTGCTTGTGAAAATTCGAAAGCAAAATGTGAGAATAAAGCTGGTCGATTTAACAATGCCGACATTATTTATAATTTCGACTTCAACGGTAATAAAGTTGACTTAGTCGTCGTTTCAGACCGCGGACTCGATAAAATGGCCATTTATACCATTAATGAAAATTTAACACAGGTATTGCAAAATGTTACCGCCAAAACTGCTCCACTTATTTTTACTGAAAATCAAAAAGAAATAAATGAAAGTAATACCGCTTATGGATTAGCAACAGCAAAAACCGATAAAGCAATGGCATTTGTTAGTCAAAACAGTGAAACGCGTGTCGCTCAACTAGAAATATTTGATAATGGTAACGGCACTATCAGTTACAAAAATATTGCTAATTTAGATTTCCCTGAAAAATTTACCTTGCCTGACAATAGTTCATGGACACCCTGTTCTGATGATGATGGAGAACATCCGCATTTTGAGGGAATGGTGGCCGACGTAGAGAATAATGCCCTTTTCCTCGCTCAAGAAGATGTAGGTATTTGGAAAGTAAAACTAAGTGAGCCAAATAACGATAAGCATTGGCAATTACTCGCTAAAGTAAAAGATTATGGCATCCCTTATACACGTACTTGGGACGACGCTGAGCAAGAGTATGCTTGTCAGTTAAATCATAAAGAAGACAAAGGTTTCGGCAATGAAAATCTTATCGCAGATGCTGAAGGATTAACACTGTATGACGGCGGTAACGGCAAAGGTTATTTATTAGCATCAAGCCAAGGTAATAACACCATTGCATTATTTAATCGCGCTGCACCACACCAATACATTAATTCATTTAGCGTAGCTGATGGCGACATTGATGCCGTAAATGAAACGGATGGCATGATGGTTGTTAACGCTAATTTAGGTAAAGGATTTAGCCAAGGCGTATTAGTCATGCAAGATGGTGATAATCAACCGCCAACGCAATCAGCTTCTCATTCAGGTGAGCAAAGAGAAAGTACCAATTTTAAATATGTTTCATGGCAAGAGGTTGCTAAAGCATTAAATTTACCGGTAAATACTCACTTTAATCGTCACTAGTATCTTCAGGCAACATTCAAATTATCAACACCGCCAATACTTTGTTTTAGCGGTGTTTTATTTGTATCTAGCGCCATTAAATATCCAGCGATGTGATTGACGGTTATTTCATCTTGATTTATTTGTTCTAAACACATATCATAATAGAACAAACATTCCATCGATGATATGAAGTCAAATAAGCATTGCAGACCCCTCGATGAAAATAGTCACAATTATCAACTTTAAATCTAAGGATTTGTATGAATTTGCTAGGAAATTTTATTAATGGTGAACAACTGGCCAGTGAAAGTAAGCGTAACGGTGCCGTCTATAATCCTGCAACGGGAGAGCATATTTTAAATGTATCTCTATCAACTGCAGCTGAAACCAAAGCCGCAATTAGTGTTGCTCAAACAGCATTTGAGTCTTGGAGTAAAGTAACACCACTCAACCGCGCTCGGGTGATGTTTAATTTCAAAGCACTGGTTGAAACTCACATTGATGAACTAGCAGAAATGATCACCTTAGAACACGGCAAAGTGCTTTCAGATGCTAAGGGCGAGCTTACTCGCGGTATTGAAGTAGTAGAATTTGCTTGTGGAATACCTCACTTACTTAAAGGCGAGCACTCCCTTAATGTTGGCAGAGGTGTTGATAGCTTTTCGCTTATGCAACCTTTAGGCGTGTGTGCAGGGATTTCTCCCTTTAACTTTCCGGTAATGGTACCCATGTGGATGTTTCCTATTGCAATTGCTTCTGGTAATTCTTTCATTATGAAACCTTCAGAGAAAGATCCCAGCGTAATCATGCGTATTGCCCAATTATTGAAAGAAGCTGGTTTACCTGATGGCGTATTCAATATTGTTAATGGTGATAAAGAGTCTGTTGATGTTTTACTTGAAGACAAACGAATTCAAGCAGTAAGTTTTGTTGGCTCCACTCCGATAGCTGAATACATTTACAGCACAGGCAGTAAATACGGAAAACGTGTACAAGCACTCGGCGGAGCAAAAAATCACATGCTGGTAATGCCTGATGCAAAAGTGGAACAAGTTACCTCCGCTTTAATGGGAGCTGCCTATGGTTCTGCCGGTGAACGTTGCATGGCCATATCAGTAGCGGTATGTGTTGGCGATGAAACAGCCGATAACTTGATTAACAACATAAAAAGTGAAGTAGAAAAAATGCGTGTAGGGCCAGGCAGCGGCTTGGCAGAAGAAGCACACATGGGGCCTTTAATCAGTAAAGTTCATGCAGAAAAAGTGCGCGGTTATATTGATTGTGGTGTAGAAGAAGGTGCTGATTTACTTATAGACGGACGTGAATTTTCGGTTAAAGATCACGAAAATGGCTATTTTGTTGGACCAACATTGTTTGACAATGTTAAGCCGGGCATGCGTATTTATAATGAAGAAATATTCGGTCCTGTTTTGTCTGTCGTTCGAGTGAAAAGCTACCAAGAAGCAATTGACTTAATTAATAGTCATGAGTTTGGCAATGGTACTTCTATTTTTACTCAAGACGGTGATAGCGCCAGACAATTCTGCGAACAAATTCAGGTCGGTATGGTTGGTGTTAATATTCCAATTCCAGTGCCAATGGCATTTCATAGCTTTGGCGGCTGGAAACGCTCTGTATTTGGTCCTTTAAATGTTCATGGCAATGACGGCGTTCGTTTTTACACCAAAATGAAAACTGTCACGGCAAGGTGGCCTAAAGGCGATCAAACCACATCAAACGCATTTTCTATGCCGACAATGAAATAAATTTACTTTATCTATTCCCTCACCATACTTACTTCAATGGCGTGGGAATAGTTAATTTTGATTCACTCACAGATCACAATACAAGGCTTATGAACAGAACTCTTTTGACAAAAACTCACACTGTTTTAGCTGGATTTTTCTTCACTACAACTTTACTTCTAATCATTACCGGGGGTTTAATGAATGTTGGCGTTGAAGGAAGTTATGACAAAACGTCTTATGTAATAGAAGTTAAGCAACCTTTACCAACAGAAATTAGTATAGTAAAAAATGTTGTCATAAACGAACTAAACAAGCGAAGAATTCCTCTTCCAAAAGGAAAGATTGATTTAGAAATAGATGGAAGTGTTTTAGTTTTTGAGTGGGAAGGAGCACGTTATAACGCAATACTTGAAAATGATACTTCAACTCAGCAAACAAAGTTAATACTCGAACAAGCAAGCACTTTTAGCTACCTAGAAAACTTACATAAATCAGAAGGAGGCCCTGCATTTAAAATTTTAGCCATTTTTTGTTCTTTAGGCCTAATTGTATTACTCGTGACCGGTATATTAATGGCATGGCAGGCACCGAAATATAGAATTTTAACGATAAAATCGATACTTCTTGGCGCTGCTTTCTTCTTGCTTACTATTTTTTTAAGTTGATTTGGTTATAATCATTGCGTCATTCTCAATAAAAGAATAAAAACAATGAAAAAAACAATCGGTTTAACCTTACTTGTTTCAGCTTTATTAGTTAGCTGCGGCACTAATAACGTTATCAAAAGCAATACAGCAGCAGACGTTACTGCTAGCTACAACAGCATTAATGAAGTACAGCTTATCGAGCATATTAAAGTACTTTCATCAGATGAGTTTGAAGGTCGCGCACCATCAAGCAAAGGTGAGGAACTTACCCTTGCCTACTTAACTAAGCAATTAACTGCCATTGGCTTTAAACCTGGCAACGGTGATAGCTTCTTACAGGCAGTACCAATGGTATCAATTGAAGCATCGCCCGATATGACACTCTCAATTGGTGGTAAAGACTATCAGTACGGACACGACATGGTGATGGGCTCTAGCCGCATCAGTGACTTTGAGCAACTTAAAGATTCTGAGTTGGTTTTTGTTGGCTATGGAGTTAACGCACCAGAGTACAACTGGAATGATTACAAAGATTTAGATGTTAAAGGTAAAACAGTGGTTATCTTGGTTAATGATCCCGGTTTTGCGACTCAAAACCCTGCACTGTTTAATGGTAATGCAATGACCTATTACGGTCGTTGGACATACAAATATGAAGAAGCAAGTCGTCAGGGCGCTGAAGGTGCAATTATTATTCATGAAACCGCGCCTGCATCATACAATTGGTCGGTAGTTGAACACTCATGGACTGGTCCTCAGTTTGGATTTGTACGTGATGACTTAAATAAAGGTCGTGTTGCCGTTGAAGGCTGGGTAAATAGCGACGTTGCAAAAGAGTTATTTGCGAGCGCCGGCTTAAACTTCGAGCAAGCCAAGATTCAGGCAGCCAAGGGTAGTTATCATGTCGACATGGGCGATTTGACCGCGTCAATTACCGTAAAAAATACAGTAAAAGAGTCTGTTTCTTATAACTTTATCGCTACCTTACCTGGTAGCACTAAGCCAGATGAACACATTCTTTACACCGCGCACTGGGATCACTTGGGCAAAGACACAAGCCTGACAGGTGACCAAGTTTATAATGGCGCAGTAGACAATGCGTCGGGTACAGGCGCACTTATCGAAGTAGCACAAGCGTTTGCTGAACTACCCGTAGCACCGAATCGTTCAATTACTATTATGGCGGTAACAGCTGAAGAGCAAGGATTGTTAGGCTCAAAGTTTTATGCGGCTAATCCAATTATTCCTGCGGCTAAAACGGTAGCCAATATTAATATGGATGCATTGGGTGTTGATGGTCGAAGTAGCGATGTTTCTGTATACGGATTAGGTCAGTCGGAGCTAGACAATTACCTTACAGCTGCAGTGAAGAAACAAGGTCGTGTAATTGCAGGTGATCCTCGCCCCGCCGCAGGTATCTACTATCGTTCTGATCATTTCGCTTTTGCTAACATTGGTATCCCAGCGCTATACGCAAAAACGGGAAAAACACCCGTTGATGAAGCAACTAAAGCATTGCGCGTTGAGCTAAAAGAAAGTTTAGCTCAGTGTTATCACAACCTGTGTGATGAATATAACGAAGCTTGGGACATGTCTGGTGCAGTACAAGACATGCAAGCCTTCTTTGAGATTGGTTATGAATTATCCAAAGAAGATGTTTGGCCACAATGGAGCAAAACTTCAGAGTTTAAACGCTAAGACCTGAAACCTGATTAAGTGAGCAATAAGTTAGTGGCAAATAATAACTTATTGCTTGTATAAGAAAATCCCTTCCTTTCTCACAGAAACAGTCGCCAACCAAGTATAAAACAAACGTTGGCGTTTCTATCCTGCTATGCCCTGACCTTAGAATAAAACTATTCATTTCTTCAATTATGAATAATTACTCTTCTTCCTATTTACATGGGCTTGGGTATAAAATGATGAGTATCGAATAATTAATGTAATTTAATCATTAAGTGATAGACGAAATGACAACCACCAAAGAACATATACGCCTTCCTGGTCGCCCCAAACAGACAACTCAAGTAAGAGATGCGCTTATTGACCACGCTCGTATTTTATTCATTTCTCATCCTTATGAAAAAGTATCCACACGTAGAGTAGCCGATTGTGCTGGGGTAAATATGGGTATGATCCGCTATTATTTTAATAATAAAGCTGGGCTTTTTGAAACAATGTTACGTGAAACACTTAGCCCTGCGCACCAAGTAATGGAAGAAACGAGTACAGACACACAAAGTGATTTTTTCATTGCCTTTATGAGTAATTTTTATCAAGTAATGGCTAAACATGAAAATTTCCCACGATTTATTAGTAGAACGATGCAATTATCACCAGACGCACTTCAGCGTAAAATAACTGAAAAAGTAATGATGGAGCATCTACCTATAATGCAAGCTAAGCTTAAAAATGCGCTAAGTGAAGCGGGTGTCATGAAGGAAGGTGTTAATGCTAATTTCACTTATTTTACTATGCTTAATTTAATGATTTTTCCATTTGTAGCACCACCAGAAATACTTAAATTGCATAACATTGTGATTGATGAAGACTTTCTTGCAGGCTTGCTAATACACAATACAAAACTAGTTACACAAGGGATAATTAACTAAGATGAACGCTCAAAAAACACCCTCATTACATGTGAAAGATTTTTTTAAAAAGTACCCTAAATTATCTTTTTTTCCAATTTTATTCATTGGCATACTGGTTCTAATTCTCAGCATTGCACTAAAACCTGAATTATCGGTCACCTCGGGAAATGGCTCTGTTCGAATAGTTGATATAATGGCACTTAATTTAGTAGCAGTTTCACCACAAGCAACTGGCTTTGGTCAAATTAAACCCAAACACCAATGGAGTGCAATAGCTGAAGTTACCGGAGAAATAATTTACCAATCACCGCTACTTTCCAAAGGTAATTTTATTAGTGAAGGTACACAATTACTTCGTATCGACCCACTGAAATATGAACTAGCATTGGCTCAAGCACAAGCCGATTTAAAAAGCCGCCAATTGCAACTGGCCAAGCTAGAACAAGAACAAATAAACCTAGCAAAAAATTTAGAAATTGAAAAAAGCCGTTTACTCTTAACAAAACAAGAAAATGAACGCCTATCTAAGTTATATAAACAGGGGCTCTATTCTCTATCTAATCTTGATGAGCAGCGCCTGAAATTATTGACATCGGAAAAAACCGTTCAAGAAATTGGTCAACAACTTTCACTATTTGAAAACGAAAAATCAGTAGCAGTCGCCCAAATCAACTTATCTAAAGCCAGTGTTGCAGAAGCTAAACGCTCTTTAGAAAAAACTATAATTTCAGCACCTCGCAACATAAAGCTCGCACAGGTAAACGTAGAACCAAACCAAGTCATTAGTATTAATCAAACGATGATAGTTGGCCATGCTTTAGAAGTGATGGAAGTTGAAGCGCAAGTTTCCATTAATGATATGCACATGCTTATGTCAAGTTTGAAAAACTGTGTCGATTGCACAGCAGTTCTGCCTGAATTACTTAGAAAAATAGGTGCATCGATCAGTTTAAATAGCGGGAGCATGACTAAAACTTGGACCGCAAAAGTTACTCGTATAAGTGAAACTATTGACCCGAACCAAGCCACTGTAGGTGTTATTCTAGAGGTAGAACAAGACTTAGAGCACCTTAAAGACAATAAGCCTCCTCTATTAAATGGTATGTTTATTAAAGCAACCTTATTAGGCCAACAAACACCTCATTACGCCGTTCCAGAGAAAGCCATTCATACCAACCGTATTTATATAATGGATGAAAACGATAAGTTAAAAATTGTACCTGTTACCGTTCTATATCGTACAAAATTGCATACTGTTATAAGTGGAGATATATCAAAGGGAGAAAGGTTGGTGCTAAATGACCTTTTGCCCGCAGTTGAAGGCATGAGCCTTGCTGATAAAACCGATATGGCACTAACCGGCGAAGGTGCAGGTAAATGATAGCTTTTTTCACACGACACCCTACGGCCGCAAACCTCATTATGATCTCGTTGATTATGCTTGGGTTGATATCACTACCTGATATTAAAAGAGAAACATTCCCTGAATTCACTCCAATGTATGTTGTTGCAACAATAGTTTACCCTGGCGCATCACCCGAAGAAATTGAAGAAAGCCTTTGTTTACGCATGGAAGATGCAGTAGACGAACTTTCTAATATTATTGAAAAACGCTGTGAAGCCTTAGAAGGATTCGCCAAGTTAACACTTAAGCTTGATGAACAAACAGATATCGGGCGGATGACCTTTGATATACAAACGCAAATTAATGCTATTAATGATTTTCCTGATGAAATCGAAAAGCCTATTGTTGAAGAGCTAAACCGAAACGATCCTGTTGTAGATATTGCCATTAGTGCCTCATTGCCTTTACCTGAATTAAAAGCTTATGGGGAATCTTTAAAGCGGAAATTACAATTAGATTATGGTGTTGATTTGGTTGAAGTTAGTGGGTTTTCAGACCATGAATTTCGCATTGAACTTAACCTACAAGCCGTAAAACAGATGGGGCTGAGTGTAAGCGATATAGCAGTGCAAGTGAGTAAGCAGAATATTAAACTTCCAAGCGGGAATATTGAAACACCAGAGAAGGAATTTTTAATTCGGTTTGAAGGGCGCAGTACCAGCGTAGAAACATTAGCAAATTTAGTTGTAGGTGCTAGTGCAAATGGTGCAACGATTAGACTTGCAGACGTAGCACAAATAACCGACAGATTTTCTCTTGATGAAAAAAAGACGCTTTTTGACGGGAAAACTTCGGCAATAATTAAAATTAGCAAAAATAAGCAAGAAGATGCCTTAAGAGTAAAAGAGAAAATTCAACAATTTGTAGATGATGAACGAAAAATTGCCCCTAACGGAGTAACTATTTCATTAACGAATGATATGTCGTCAGTGTTGATGGACCGCTTAACAATGATGCTAAAGAATGGTTGGCAAGGTATTGTTTTAGTGTTTTTAACATTGTGGCTATTCTTTAATATTCGTTATTCATTTTGGGTATCCGCAGGTTTACCTGTAGCTTTTTTGGGCGGATTATTTTTAATGGCGCAATTGGGGCTATCAATTAACTTAATGTCCCTTGTTGGTTTATTAATGGCAATTGGCATTATGATGGATGACGCCATTGTTATTGCAGAATCTATCGCTTCTCATATCGATAGAGGGCAAGGCATAGACCAAGCAGTAATCAATGGTGTAAACAAAGTATTGCCTGGTGTTATATCGTCATTTTTAACAACTGTTTGCGTTTTTGGTGGCTTGTTATTTCTCAGTGGAGAAATGGGAGCCGTTCTAAAAGCCGTGCCTCAAGTATTGTTATTAGTGCTAAGCATCAGTTTAATTGAAGCCTTTTTAATTTTGCCTAATCACCTAAACCACGCGTTACACGCAGAAGCAGAAAAAAACAAAAAGCAAAACAATGAACCTCATCCTTTTAAACAGAGGTTTATAGAGAAATTTGAAAGTTTTCGTAATAACAGCCTACCAAACGCCGTTAGATTTTGTGTGCACTATCGTTATGCGTTTATGGGTGCACTCGTTGCCCTAATGTTAGTTTCGGTGTCACTTATATCATCGTCTATGGTGCGCTTTATCCCTTTTCCTGAGTTAGACGGTGACATTGCAGAGGCGCGTATTATCTTAGCGCCTGGAGCAACGCTTAAGCAAACTGAAAAGGCGATGAATACCCTTGTTGCTGCGGCTAAAACGGTAGGCGCTAATTTTACCCAAGAGTACGAAAATGGTACTCCCTTAATACAACATATAACCCATCAGTACGGTAGTAACGCAGACGCTAACGAGTCAGGCCCACACCTTGGAACTGTTCGCATAGATTTGCTCGGCGCTGAAGAAAGAGACTCACTTATTGGCGAGTTCATTTCTGCTTGGAAAAGTGAAGTTGGCATATTGTCAGATCCCATTTCGTTAGTATTTAAAGAACCAACCCTTGGTCCTGGTGGCCGTGATGTAGAGTTAAGAGTTAAACACCCCAATCTTGCATCACTTAAAGGTGCCTCGGTGAGTATTCAACAATACCTTAACAAATTTGATGGTGTGTCTGGCGTAATGGATGACATGCGCATGGGCAAAGAAGAAATTTTGGTGTCGGTAAGCCCTGGCGCTGAAAGCTATGGCATTAATGGGCAACTTATAGCAAATCAATTACGCGCAGCATTTTTTGGACAAAGAGCTGACCAAATTCAAGTTGGCGTTGAAAACATTAATATAGAAGTAAGGCTTAACAAAAAACAAGCCGGAGATCTAAGTCAGCTTGCCAACTTTCCGATAATTACTGCTGATGGTAGCCAAATTCCATTAGCAAGCTTGGCAAACTTCGAGTTTACTCGTAGTTATGTGCGAATAAATAGAATTGATGGAATGCGCAGTTTAAGCATTTACGGAGATACACAAAGCAGTAAAATATCTTCCTTTGAAATTATCAATGACTTTAAAGCCAACTTAATGCCTGAACTTCTTAAAAAGTATCCTGATTTAAGATTCGATTTTGAAGGCCAAGCAAAAGATGCCGCTCAAACGGGTAAATCAATGGCACAAGCTTTATTCGTTGGTCTCTTTGCCGTGTTTGTTATTCTAAGTTTTCAATTTAAAAGTTACTTAGAGCCCATAATGGTTATGCTTGCTATTCCATTGGCATTCATCGGTGTAATTTGGGGACACTTTTTGTTGGGGCATTCGTTAAGTATGCCAAGCATGATGGGGTTTGTTTCGTTAGCTGGTATTGTAGTGAACGATTCTATTTTGTTAGTGCAGTACATACGTCACCATATAGACGAGGGCGATGAAATACATCAAGCGGTTGTACAGGCAAGTCGAGAACGCTTTCGAGCAGTATTCATTACATCATTAACTACCGCTGCTGGTTTGCTCCCCTTATTATTAGAAACGAGCTTACAAGCACAAATTATTCAACCTTTGGTTATTTCAATTGTATTTGGTATTTTTGCATCAACTGGATTGGTGTTATTTATGATCCCATGTGCCTATGTAATATTGTCAGATTTAGGGCTAACAAGACCACACAGCAATGAACTCCCTGTGACTATGCATATTGATTGAGTCTCAATCAGTAATATTTAGGATTACTTTGTGCGCTAAACGGAATAAGCAGAATTAGATATTAAACGTCTTAGCTCTTGAAATAGCAGACATAATCTTTAGCTAAACTCAATCTAAGCATTAGACATCCTACCAGTTGACAAGCCAGATGAATGCGCTTACGATTATTTTTGTTTTTGCTCTTAGTTTTGAAAGAGTTGTTACATAATCCATATAGAATGGGGGGTTGAATTTGTATCATTCAAAAACACAACAAGGCTTTACGTTGATTGAGTTGGTAATAGTTATTGTTATTTTGGGTGTTTTAGCCGTTACAGCGGCACCAAAGTTTATTAATTTAAGCAGCGACGCTAATATAGCAGTATTGAAATCTATGGGTGGTACAATCAAAGCCTCTGGGCAGTTGGTGTATTCGAAGTCAACAATACAAGGTATCAATAACTCTGCTCTAGGGGATGTTGATTTGGACGGTGATGGCACCCCAGACATTGAAACGAGATATGGATACCCAAGTGGCTCACGTCACAATGGTATTTCAAAAGCCATGAGCAATTCCTTTGCAGTTGAATGGATATGGTCAACAAATTATGCAGAGAGTGTGTTTTATCTCACGATGGCGTCCTTTACTTGGACATCAGGAGCATACGTTAATCAAGTACCTATAGTCGCGACAAATTGTTATTTGATTTATAACAGGGCTGCTAGCGTCGGTGCCTCCCCCACTATTGAATATATAACATCAGGTTGCTAGCACAACACTGTTAGCTTCCAATTCGCTTATAAGCAAAGACACTCACGCAGTGAATTAGGAAAAATGATGAGAGGTTACCTCCAAGTACTTTGTTGATCATGCAGATTTCAGCAAAATCGAATGTAAACTTTTGTAAAGTTTCATGCCGCGAATTTTACATAACATGCCTATTAAAACGTTAAATGAGGTTTTATATTAGCCCAAGTTAATACTATCCAGCTGAAAAGTGCTATCTATCTTAAGCCTCTTTGTTCTCCTGCATTTCTCCACAACACCTACCACTTTTCATTTGGAACGGATTAACGGCAACTACCAAAATAACAATAGGGGTAACTATGAAAAAAATTTCCAAGGCAGTCGTAATTTCAACTTTGCTAGCATCATTTGCAAGTTTATCTACAGAAATCACATTAACGAGTCAAGACAACTTCAATTTAAAGGCCGATTATTTCAAAGGCCAAGAAAAGGGAACACGTGCGGTATTAATGTTACATCAGTGTAACTTTAACCGCAGCATGTATGACAATATGGGCGAGCAATTAGCTAAGAAAGGTATTCATGCGTTAAGCCTTGACTTTAGAGGGTATGGTGAAAGTATAAATGAGGAATATAATGACAAGGAAATCCAAGCTTTGCCACAACAAGAGCGCAGAGAAAAGTGGCGTGCGATGGCCGTACACTGGCCAAGTGATGTAAAAATAGCTTATGACTATTTAAAGGGGAAGCTTTCTAAAGGGGGAACCATTGGCGTCATTGGCGCTAGTTGCGGTGGCCATCAGGCAATTACGTTGGCCGAAAATGAAGCTGTTACTGCCATTGGCTTTTTCTCTTCTGCACAATGGGATGAAAATATAGCTCGTTATAAAACGTCATTGGCAACAAAACCAACGCTTATTATTGCCGCGGAAGAAGATGACAAAACATTTACTAGTGCACAAGCGTTATTTGTCGCGGCTCAACACCCACAAAGTAAAATGATCTCCTTTAAAGGCAAAGACCATGGCTATCCTTTATTTGAGCTAGATAAAAACTTAAATGAGACCATGGTAGATTGGTTTGCTAACCAGTTAGCCAAATAACTGATACTATCTTACTTCACTAACTTAACATGAATAATTATCAAATCGAGGCTCTAGAAGTAATAACCTACATTAATATTTATTCGATGACTCCAACTTTTGTCATCAATCAATCCAATACCTGGGCCATTAACAAAAGCTGAATTTACCCCTGAAATTAATTCAACATAAGTAGTAATGGCATCAGTTTTAAGAGTACAACCGAGTAAATTTTGAAGTGTTGTATTGCCTATCCCTGGAGAGCTACGTTTAGGTTTGATCACACCAAAATTGTTGTAACAGCTCATTTTGTCTATCGCGTTAATAGATGTTTCAATATCCCTAGATACATTAAACAAGTAAAAATCAGCCTTTGAAGCCACATAAAAAGTATTATCAAAGGCCCCAATAAGAACTTTATTAGTATCTTGTCCTTGCTGGTTTTTAGGCTTATATTGATAACTTCCAAGTTCAAACTGTACATGCCAATTGTCGTATGAACTAGTTAAATGTGCCGCATACGCGCTATGCTTTCCTGTCTCAGATGTTTGTTCGTTAAACAAGTTCCCATGCTGCAATGAAAAACCTAAGCTGGTGTTTGAATAGTTCTTTTGTACCCTTACATTGAATTGATTAACTTCGTGGTTAAATTCATTTTTTTCTACTTCAGTAACGACATCAAATGAATATCTTGCATGATTAGCACTACTTAATTCAGAATTTTTATAAAATCCTAGATCTATATCCCATTGTTCATCAGCATAGGAGTATTTTAGACCAAGGTCGTTATCGTCTTCCAAGCCAAGGTGATACAGAATACTTTCCCAATAACCAAAAGACGAATAAGGTAAAACCCCAAATGGTACTTTATTTAGCCCTAATTGAATTTCGCTTTTATCGGTTAAGTCGAATGACATATAGGCATATTCAGGCATTGAAAATTCACTATACCAGCGGTATTGGGCAAAAAGTTTAAATTGACCTACTTCACTTGTTACATTTAGTCTAAACAATTCAAACTCTAAACTTCCTAACGTTGACTCACTTTGTTTATCATATTCCTTATAGGAATAATTGACCCGAACAGCTCCGCCAATATTAAGATTCGTTTTTAAAGAATCTTCAACGGTTAAATTACCACTTACTGGTTTTTCTAATCCAGCAAGCTGAGTAGTAGCAATTGAATCAACTGTAATTAAGCTCATGATTACTACTAGGAATAATGGAAAAATATTTTTCATCAGGTACATCTCTTTTTAATATACTACTTACAGGCATTGGAAACCGTTAATTTGTGAACGCAATAATACAAGCAACTTAGTTAGTTATTAAAACGAGTAATAGTTTGTGATAGCATGAGTTATTCTCATCATAAAACATCTATAACATGAACCAATCTCTTCCTGCTTTAAACGCGGTACGTATATTTGAGGCCGCTGCTCGACTGCAAAATTTCACCAAAGCAGCAAATGAAATTCATATCACTCAAGGTGCTGTAAGTAAGCAAATAAAACTTTTGGAGCAGCAACTTGGCTGCCAACTATTTATTAGAGCGGGGCCTGTGCTAAAACTCAGTGATGAAGGGAAAGAATTTCAGGCTGTCGCTGAAGAATCATTATCAATTATTCGTAGGGGCACAGCCAAAATAAAGAATCGCTCAGCAAATAACTCTTTAACCATTAGTTTATTGCCAAGTTTTGCTCATAACTGGTTCTTGCCTAACTTGGCATCATTTGAAAAAACACATCCCGAGATTTCCTTGCGGTTGGCACCTTCATATCATGCTATTGATTTGAATGTAGTTTCTGATATTGATCTTGCAATACGCTTAGGGCGTGGTGATTGGCCTAATTTGCATAGTCTACAAGTGACCGAGGATGAGCTTATTCCAGTATGTTCGCCAAATATTGCCAATGGATTAAACGATCTACGCGATATAAAAAAGCAGCGGTTAATTGTTGATTCGTCCCCCTACGATGAATGGCACCGATGGAAAGCTATGGCTGGTTTAAACTATATCCCGAAAGATAATTTATATTTAGATGATGTTAATTTACAGTTATCTGCAGCAGTTGAAGGAAAAGGGGTATGTTTAATAAGAAAAAGCTTTGTTGCTAACTACTTAGCGTCAGGAAGCTTAGTTCAGCCTTTCGAACTCAGCATTTATTCCAATTTTAACTTCTATTTAGTTTGCCCAGAAAACCGTTTAAAAGAAATAAAAATAGACGCTTTTTATCAATGGATTAAAAATATTCGTTATAAATGAAACGAATTTCAACAATATAATTGTTTATCGCTTTTTTGATGATTAGGTTGAAGAGCTTGGTGTGAATAAACATGTAACAATAAAATAAACAAGGTCTTAAACAATTGACTATTATATAGCGTTTTGTAAGTACTGTCTTACTATGAGACAAAACCATCCTAGAATAATGAGCACTAGAAACTTTACCCTCACCTAAAAGATGTGGCTGTATATCCTCGGTTTTTCACATTAAATATCTTTTATTCCCACCTATTTTCGAAATAAATTCACCCTACTGACATCTTTTGTCAGTAGGGATATTCAATAATAGTCAGGTACAAACAAAAAGTTGTGCAAAGAACAACAAAATTATTTATTCAAAAATTGCCAATAATGCAATTTATCCACATTAGGAATTTAGTTATGCAAGTATTAGAATTGGTCAGCTTTAAAACAAAACCCGGTATTACCCAGGAACAAGTTATTGAACTTAATAAAGAAGTAATGACAACCGTAGAAAAATTTGATGGTTTTTTGTATCGTTCTTTAGCTTATCAAGAGCAAAACCAAACTTGGTTAGATGTCGTTTATTGGCAAGATGCAGCATCAGCAAAAGCCGCGCAAGAAAAATTTATGCAATCCAAATCATGTCAGCAGTTAATGGCAGTAGTCGATATAGAGTCGACACATATGCAGCACGCTGATATCCTTTTATCATCATGCACTGAAAGTGAAACCTGTGGCTAAAGCCGATAGATTATTAAAAATAATTACTTTACTCAAAGGTCGACGTACGGTAATTACCGCGCGTCAGCTGGCAGAAGTATTAGAAACCTCGGAGCGCACCATTTACCGAGACATTCAAATTCTGCTCGACACCGGTTTCCCTGTTGAAGGAGAAGCCGGCGTAGGCTATCGCTTAAAACCCGGCTTTGACATTCCGCCCATTATGTTTACCAGCGAGCAATTGCTCGCAGTGCAACTTGGCCTAAAAATGGTAAAGGGTTGGAGTGATAAAGATCTGGCCGTAGCGGCCGAGCAAGCTAGGTTAAAAATTGAAGCGGTTATACCCGAACGTTTAAAACAAAATCAAAGCGCTGATAGTTTGTTAGTTTATGATTATTACCTTAATTCACCCGCGGCTAGTTATTCGGTAGAAATACGACAAGCCATTAAAAGTAAAACTCAAATAACACTCGATTACCAAAGAGCCGATGGTGAGCACTCTCAGCGTTTAGTTACGCCATTAGGTTTGGTGTACTGGGGTCAAAAATGGACCATGATCGCTTGGTGTTTATTACGACAAGACTACCGTGAATTTCGCCTTGACCGCATACAAAAATTATCAAACTCGACAGAAGTAAATACAACAGCTAAAGCATGTAACTTAAAAGACATTAGTTTAGATAAGTACCTAGAAATAATACAACAGCGCTACGCTGATTCAGTGTAAAATAAGATAACATTATGCGTAGTCACAGATCTGCCCATTAGGTAAGGCATATTCGTTATCATAATGATTGTTATTGATAAATAGAAATGAAATCTAATCGTCCCTACTCCCATCAATACGACAATAGGTTTCATGCCCACAATGACAATCTTGTTCTAAAATATCATTCTCTGTGTTGAGTAACAGCAATAAATTTAAGAAATATTTACATAATTATTTAGATTTTTTAACATCTAATGATGGAAGGCTGATCTAAGTTAACTTTCTTTGATCTACGTTGCCTTTTATCCTAGTTTTTATACAAAACTTGTGACAGTTAATAGTATTATGCTGCCAGTAAATAAGAGGTTGACCACAGATAGGTTCATCAAAATAATAAAATTCTCTTCTATACGCCCCAATAGCCGTATCTAAATTGATGCCAATAATTACAAGAAGAAGTTAACTAACAAAACGCACCAACTTTAATTACCCGTTAAGGCTTAGACAGTGTTAGATTTATTTTATAAGAGCAATATCAGTGCAAAGCTAAATGCATTTTTAGTTTTACCTATTATCACTTTACTTTTTTTCTCCAGTATAGCCATATTTGATAAGTATCAAAAACTCGACCAAACTCAAGACGTTTTACAGTTTTCACAAGTTGTTCAAAATATTTCTGTTGTGATATACAACCTTCAAAAAGAAAGAGGTCTTAGTGCTGGATCTCTTTCAGCAAAAGATGACAGTTACCAGTTTCAATTGACTAGGCAGCGCAAGATGACAATGAATGCATATTCAAGAGTTTCTCAAGTATTTACGGTTCCTCCACTTTATCTTCCCCCAAAAACAATAGTAAATTTTAAACAAATTGCTCAAAAATTTAAGCACTTAACACTTATTCGATCAGAAATTGATAACCTTATTGACAACAACTTCTTTGATTTCTACAGCATATTAATTTCTGACTTACTTCAAGAGGTTAACGTTCTGCATGCTATGGCGACAAATCAAGAAACAAATTACATGGTTTCATCCCTCATTTATGCTTTAGGACTTGAAGAATATGCGGCGATAGAGCGCGGATTATTACACGGCGCTCTTAATGTTCAACTAAACAGCAAAGAACAAACTGTTAACCTCATCCCTATGGGAGTTTTCAATCATGTCGCAAGACAACAAGCAGAATTGAGTCGCTATTATAATGTTGCTTCCCCCAAGCACTCTGCTCTGATGCTTGAAGCCATGAACGATAAAAAAACACAAGAATTTCATCAGTATCGGGAGTCAACCGTCAATGTTATTGAACAACGCTATATTTTCAATGCTATTGTTTCAGTATTTGGTTTTGGCGGTTTAATTCATGACTATAAGAATTATGTCATCCATGGAGATAAAATTTATGTCACTCGAATGCAGAAAAATTTCTCTTTTTTACGTCATCAAATAGATCATTTTAAAAAGCAATACCCACTGAGTCTTGAAGGGCAGAAGTATCTACTCGATTTGCTAGACGTCATTCATCAATATGAGTCCAACATTGATATAGTGACTCGATTAAAGCAACAAAACATTCCGGTAGAAATTATCGATGAAAAAGTAAAAGTAGACAATAGTCCCGCATTAAAAGCCATTTCAAAATTAAGACATACAACGGATTTAATGGATCCTGACTTGTGGTGGCAACTGGCAACACAACGCCTTAGCTTATTACATACCGTTAGCTCAACAATAACTCACGATATTATAAGCTTAGAGAAAAAAGAAAATAAACGGCTAAAAACACCACTCGTTTTTTATACAATTTTTGTCTTGGCAGTATTAGCCATTGCAAGTTTTCTAAGCCAAATGCTTAAAGGACGATTAGTTGAACAAATAAAGCATATCGCCTACTTCATGAGAAAATCTCGTATCAGTAATCAAAACAAACAACTACTTGAAATATCAGGACAAGATGAAATTGCGGAGATGGCGAATGAATTTAATCAATTAATGATTGAACGCTCGACCAATGAAGAGCAATTAAAATTAGCTGCACAGGTTTTTGTTGAAGCCCATGATGGCATTTTTATCACAGAAACCGATGGCACTATCATTGATGTAAACCCTGCTTTTTGTAAAATTACCGGCTATGAGCGCAAAGAGGTATTGGGCAAGAACCCAAGCATCTTGAATTCTCAAAAGCAAAGCAAGGAGTTTTATTCAGATATGTGGCAGTGTCTGATTGAACATGGCTACTGGAAAGGAGAAGTATGGAACCGCAAGAAAAATGGCGAACTCTATGCTGAACTATTAACCATTTCTTCATTACAGGATAATAATGGAAAAACATTACACTATATGGGCCTATTTGCTGATATTACTCAAATAAAAAATCAACATCGTACACTTGAGCAAATGGCCCATTATGACCCTCTGACATCACTGCCAAATAGAAGTCTATTTCTTGATAGATTCAATCAAGCTATTGCTCATGCTGACCGAACAAAGAGTTCAGTCGCTGTTTGTTTTATCGATCTGGATAATTTCAAGCCTATTAATGATAATTTCGGGCATGACATTGGTGATAAAATTTTAGTTGAGGTTGCTGAACGGATCAAGTATGCCCTCAGAAATAAAGACACTGTATCTAGACAAGGCGGAGATGAATTTGCTTTATTACTAAGTGATGTTTATAACTTTTCTGATTGCGAAGATATTCTTAAACGCATACACAGTTCTCTGGCGAAACCTTTCATGTTGAACGGCAACTGTCATAAAATTACAGCCTCTACAGGAGTAACATTATATCCGCACGATCAGGGCGATTTGGATACCTTAATCCGTCATGCAGACCAAGCAATGTATCAGGTAAAACTGTCAGGGCGACATGGTTACCGTTTATTTAATAAAGAAAAAGATCAGCAAATCATTAAAAAACAGCATAAGCTAAATAAAATTACTAACGCCATTAAACATGATGAATTCACGCTCTATTACCAACCCAAAGTGAATATGAAAACAGGTGAAGTGTATGGCGTGGAAGCGTTAATAAGATGGTTATCACCAACAGACGGCTTGATTCCTCCAATGGCGTTCTTACCTATATTAGAAGGTACCAATGTAGATATCCAAATTGGTCAATGGGTGATTGATAAGGCGATTGAACAACTCGCTCAGTGGCAGCGAAAAGGTTTGATGATTGAAGTCAGTATTAATATTTCTTCTTATCACCTACAGTCCACTACTTTTATTGATGATTTAAAAGATATATTAAGTAAATATAGTGATTTAGATACCGCTTATATTCAACTTGAGGTTTTAGAGAGCAGCGTACTGGGTGATCTTAATGCGATCAGTAATACACTCAATATTTGCCGTGACGAGCTTGGACTTCAAATAGCTTTAGATGACTTTGGCACGGGATATTCATCGCTAACACACATTAAATCACTACCTGCTAATATTATAAAAATTGACCAATCATTTGTAATTGATATGCTTGATGATGCAAATAATTACAGCATCATTAGTGGTGTACTTGGTTTAGCAAATTCTTTTTCCAGGGATGTTATTGCCGAGGGCGTAGAGTCAACGGCACACGGGTTAATGTTATTAATGATGGGGTGCGAAAAGGCACAAGGATATGGTATCGCACGTCCTATGCCAGCTAACGATTTCGATAATTGGCTGACATTATACCAACCCAATAAAGATTGGCTGGCTTGGGCAAACGAAAGCCATGATCAAAAAGAAAAGAAACTCAAAGTTTTTGATATCGCATTGCAACACGAATTTACCGCATTATCAAAGCGCATTTCCTCTCTCTCAATTGAAGAAAAAGAACAGAGTAAGCAAGAGCAGAATACGGTATGTAGCGGATGGCTTAACAGAAAGAAACAGAGCACACTGTTTTGCAAAACCTGGTTAGCTGAACTAGAAAAAGCCTATCAATTGATGTATCACAGCGCCGAGGGCCTTTATCAGCAGCAGCTAAACAGCGAAGCAGATAATGCAGTTTCGAACCTAGATACAATTAAAAGCTCATTTGATGATGTCATTATGGTGATGGCTAGAGTGCCCTAAGCGTTTAACATATACCCATTAGTTTTATTCATTAGTTGATGTACATTTAGAGCAATAGCAACAAAAAATTTCAAAAACAGACCTCAATTTAGTGCTTTATTTTTCCTTAACCGCTCTGCCATTAAATCAATAAAAGCTCGTACTTTGGTTGACGCTAACCGCCCCTCTCGATGAACAATGTGAACTGGTCGAGGCGCAGGCTCATAATTTTCTAGCACGATTTTCAACTCGCCAGACTCAAGGTAATCAGCCACCTGATAGGACAATAAGCGCGTTATGCCAAATCCCTGCACACAAGCTTTGATGGCCGCATCATTGGTAGTGACATTTAACCGAGGTTTAATTCTAATAGAACTAACACCAGATTGGGTTCCCTCAGGACACTCAAAACGCCATTCATTTGATGTGCTAACAGCATTTGAAGCAATTATTGTGTGGTTAGTAATATCTTGAGGGGTTTGTGGTATGCCAAATTTTTTCAAATAAGATGGCGCAGCAGCCATTATTAATCTGACCTGACCAACACGCAATGCTCGCATACTTGAATCTGGTAGCTCACCTATTCTGATACCAACATCTAGCCCTTCTTCAATTAAATTAACGACTCGGTCTAGAAAAATGGCATCGACTTCTGTCTTTGGATATCGCTCTAAATAATCAACTACACCAGGCATAACAAACATTTGACCAAATAACACTGGTGCGGTGATTGCTAAGTGTCCTTGTGGTTTAGCATTAATGCCTGCGGCAGCTTCATCTGCCGCTTGCACTAGAGCGAATATTCTTTTCGAATCTTCTAAATACCGTAACCCTGCCTCAGTGGCTCTAACATGCCGAGTAGTCCTGTTTAGAAGCTTCACCCCAAGGCTATCTTCCAAAGAAACAATAGCTCTGGTCACTGCTGGCGGAGACATTTTTAATTTTCGAGCGGCAGAAGAGAAGCCTTCTTCCTCAGCAACGGCAACAAATACTTTCATTAGATGTAGCTGATCCATAACAATACCTCTATCACGTGATTATTTATATCGATGACCCATTCAGCCATTATTCCACAAAATGGAATAATCTTTTAACTATTTTGAGTATTCTTTATTTAAATGAAATTTGTCAAAATTACCTCACTCGCAGCCAATAAGAAAACAACCACCGGTTGTCTGTGCTACGACTTTTTTTATAAACTAATGAGGAATTAACCATGAGCAGAATTAATTTAGTCACTAACGATAATGCCAACGCAGAACAAAAAGAACTGTATGCTGCAATCACTTCACAATTAGGCATGGTACCAAATTTTTTAAAAATATTTGCTAACTCACCTGTCGCGCTAAAAGCATTTTTAGGTTTACATAGTATAGCTAACGAAGGTAGTTTAGATGGATTAACAAAAGAGCGCATTGCACTGGCTTTAGCTGAAAAGAATGCTTGTCAGTATTGCGTATCCGCACATACCGCCATCGGTAAAAAAGCAGGTTTGTCTAGCGCTGAAATTGAAGCTAACCGTGCTGGTACCAGTCAAGATGCTAAAGCAGCGGCAGCAGTTAAACTGGCTAAGGCTTTAGCTGAGCATAATGGAGAAGTTACCACCGCAGAATTACTTGAAGCCCGTAATGCTGGATATAGTGAATCTGATATTGTTGAAATAATCACTCATGTTGGTATGAACATCATGACTAATATTTTAGGTAAGGCAAGCCGTGTAGAAATTGATTTTCCAAAAGTTGAATTGCAAAAAGCATCTTAGCCAGCTAAATAGTTAAGTAGTAAAGTAAAAACATAACCCCTCCTCTATAAATGGAAGGGAGGGGTTAACGCACACTGTGAATCAATGGAGTCTAAAGCTATGGGACACAAATATATTGAACTGGCATTTACCGAACAGGTTAAAAATGTTCAGAATGAACAAAATAGTCGAGATGGTTATGCCCGTATGGAGCAAGGCGAAGATTTTAATTTTCTTTTAAGCCCGCGCGAAGCGGACTTCATTGCGCAGCGTGATAGTTTTTATATGGCCAGTGTCAGTGAGACAGACTGGCCATATGTGCAGCACCGTGGCGGACCAAAAGGATTTTTGAAAGTGCTTGATGAAAAAACGTTAGGCTTTGCTGACTTTAGCGGAAATCGTCAATATATCAGTACCGGAAATTTTCGTAAAAATGATCGCGTTTCGATTATATTAATGGACTACCCTAATCGAGCACGCATGAAAATTCTAGGCCGCATTAGTGTGATCGAAGAAGACGATTGGGATACACTTGCAAAATTAGAAGACCCACACTATCGCGCCAATATAGAACGTGGATTTCTAATTCATGTTGAAGGTTTTGACTGGAACTGTCCGCAACACATCACCCCTCGCTTTACTGAAGAGCATATTCATAGCTTGTTAGATCCACTTATAGAGGAAGTTGAGCAATTAAAATCCGAACTTCAAAACAAGCAAGTGCAAGGCGCCGTTAGCTCGAATATAACTGCGATTTCAAAACAGCCTATTTTAGGTGAAGGCGAGCTTGATTTAACGATCACTGGTATTCGTCAATTAACGCCAAGCGTTCGCGCATTCGAATTACGCGCAAGTAATGGTTCTAAATTACCAGTAGTAAAAGCTGGTGCGCATATTCAACTTCCAGTAATGCTCGCGACGGGAGAAATGATTAAACGCCATTATTCAATTTGTTCGAATCCCGCTCGAAGGGATATTTATGAGGTAGCGATCTTAAGAGAAGACGAAGGGCTTGGCGGTTCTAAAACCATTCATGAGCAATATCAATTAGGCCAATCTCTTCGATGTGAAATGCCGTCTAATTTCTTTGAGTTAGATAAATCAAATGCACCTGCAATATTAATTGCTGGCGGCATAGGCATTACGCCAATTAAAGCCATGGCACAAAGCTTAAAAGCGAGCGGTAGGGAAACAACTATTCACTATGCTGGCCGTAACCGTCAGGAAATGGCCTTTCGAGATCGACTCGAAAGAGAGTTTCAACAAAATTTATTTATCTACAGCTCAGCGGAAAATCAACGATTAGATTTAAGTTCTATTTTCGCAGATGCCAACGAAAGTGCAGTTTTTTATATTTGCGGCCCAAGCAGGTTAATTGATGCAGTGATTTTAGAGGCAGAAACACAAAACATATCGCCAGAAAGAATTCGATATGAACGTTTTGTCCCTTCAGCTAATAAAACAGCAAGACCGATTTTGGTTAAACTGAAGCGCTCTAATAAAGAAATTGAAGTGGCGGCTGATAAAACAGTTTTAGATGCGCTAATAGAATCAAACGTTAATATTCCGTTTAGCTGTAAAACGGGAGTGTGTCGCTCCTGTGCTGTAAAAGTGCTTGACGGAGATCCTGAACATCATGATTCGGCGCTATCAGAAAATGATAAATCACAAGAAAAGTTATTTTGTCCATGTGTATCAAGAGCCACTACAAAACATTTAACTTTAGATTTATAAGAGCGCTAATACCAATTCGTATAGTATAATAAACAAGCAATGTATCAGGTGGAAATATGGGGGAGTCATAAAAAATTAGCCCCCCTTATTCCTGCTTACGTTGACTACTTTATCGGCCGGCTCTGTTTGGTATCTGAGAAACATATCCGCTATAGATTCACAATTGCTGCTAATATTTTTCTCGGCTAAAAAATGTTGATTGTAAAGTTTTGCTTGGGAGCGTTCAGCCAAATCACAATAAAAGGTGACAATGGTTTTCCCTGCCCCCATTTTGGCTGCGGCATAGAGAGAACCGGCAACATTAAGAGCGGTACTGCTTCCTAAAAATATACCATCATACTGACTAACGTGTCTGGCAATAGCCACTAAGTCTTGATCGGGTAAAGTGATAGCTTTATCTATTTTTGCCTGACGAAAATTTTCAACACTACGCATTATTCCTATACCTTCAGTAAAAGAACTACCATTGGCCTGATAGTGGCCAGATTTTAAATAGGCATAAATGCCCGAACCATAGGGATCGATCAACCAGGTTGTTAAATTGGGGTTTTGCTCAGATAAATAGACAGAGTTACCTGCTATGGTGCCGCCAGTACCCACCACGGAAACGAGTGCATCAATATGACCTTGTGTTTGCTGCCAAATTTCGGGCCCGGTATAAGAATAATGTGCTTTTGTGTTGCTGGTATTTTCAAATTGGTCAGCCCACCAATAATCATCATTTTTTTCACCAAGGCGTTTGGCTGTGTGGTAAAAGTGATTCGGGTCAGCAAAAGGGCAAGCTTCCACTAACATCAATTGGGCATCATAAAGACTAATCATTTGTTCTTTTTCTTTGGCTTGGCCTTTAGGCATAACCACTAACATTTTATAACCATGAGCTTTTGCAACTAAAGCTAAACCTATGCCTGTATTACCCGCAGTACCTTCAACTATAGTCATTCCTGGTGTTAGTTTTCCACTTGATATGGCATCTTTTACTAGCTGCAATGCCGCTCTATCTTTAATAGAGCCTCCAGGGTTTTGCTGTTCACATTTAAGTAATATTTCACAACCTGTGAGCTCACTAAGGCTGTTAATTCGTAATAAGTCGGTATTGCCGATCAATTCAGTGACATTTCCGGTAATACCTTTTCTAGAAGATTGAACTGAAATACTCATAAGATTTATAATACCAAGGGTTAATTATTAGTCGTTATTGGTATAAGCCTAGGTGGAAAGCTGTTTAAGTCAAATGACTATTTTGTTTTGTTAAGTTTAGTTTTGCATTAGTTTATCGTTGTAGCATCTTCATTACAGGTTTGGCATCGCAGAGATGGCTGTCATTTAAAACTCCTGTCACCAATAAAACCAATCTCAAATATTGTGCATCGTCTTTCTTTTTGATAAAAATAGTTATTTCCTTTTTGAAATATCCTTTGATAATTTTTTTGTTGGAGGTAACCTTTGCTAACCATTGATATATAAAACGCCATTAGCTAGTGAGATATTATCTGTTGAATGCCGACATAAAAATTGATTTTATTAACCATATTGACAAAATAAGTGCTAGTCATTGGCAAAATTTAAATAACTCTCCTTGCCCTTTTCTTCGTTATGATTTTTTTAATGCACTTGAAAAAAGCAGCTCAGTGAGTTTTAAACAAGGTTGGCAAGCGCATCATTTAGTAGCTAGATCTAACAATGAAATCACGGCTGTCATGCCAATGTATTTAAAAAGTCATTCTTGGGGCGAGTATGTTTTTGATTGGGGTTGGGCTGATGCTTTTAAACGTTATGACATAAATTATTACCCTAAATTAGTTGCCACCATTCCTTTTACACCGGTTAGTAGTGATAAATTACTCTCTTCACAATTGCAAGTGAATGAGTTATTTGAGACGTTAATTGAACATTGTCAGCAAGAAAACATTAATAGCTGGCATATTTTGTATTGCAACGAATTAAACATTGCTCTTCCTGAAGATGTTTATCAACGTAATACCGTGCAATTTCATTGGTTTAATCGTGATTATAAAACATTCGATGATTTTCTGAGTACATTCACTTCGCGTAAAAGAAAAAACACTCGCAAAGAAAGAATATCGATAGTTCAACAAAATATTAAAATTCGTCAGTTGAAAAATAAAGAAATTACACAACAAGACCTCGAGTTTTTTTATTTAACTTATCAACTGACCTATTTAAAGCGAGGTCATCAACCTCACTTAAGTTATGATTTTTTTAAGCAAATATTATCTAACATGACAAATAATATTTTATTGATCATTGCCAGTAATGAGCAAGAAGATATTGCTTGTGCTCTATTTTTTTACGATGACTCTCAATTATATGGGCGGTATTGGGGCTGTACTAAACAAGTTAATAATTTACATTTTGAACTCTGTTATTATCAAGGTATCGAATTTTGCATTCAAAACAAGCTAAAAACCTTCAACCCTGGAACCCAAGGTGAACACAAAATTCAAAGAGGCTTCGAGCCTGTATTAACCCACTCTTATCACTGGATCAAACATCCGGCTTTTAAAGTGGCTATTAAAAACTTTTGCCTACAAGAGCAAAAGCATATGCTAATGTATCAACAACAATGTCGGCAGATATTACCTTTCAAAGCATTACCTTCCAACAAAGTAGATTAATTAAATTAAGTAACTATGATGAATAAACCTTTTTCCCAAGCATGTGAAAATAACAAACGACCGATTTTAAATATTTTGACGAAAGTATTCTCAAACACTAAACATGTTTTAGAAATAGGCTCAGGAACGGGACAACATGCCGTTTTCTTCGGTCAAAACCTACCTCACTTAACTTGGCAAACTAGTGATTTATCGATTAATCATCAAGGTATTAACTCGTGGCTAGATGAAGCAGTTTTGGCTAATGTGCAAAGACCGATAGTTGCTGATTTGAATAAAACTTGGCCGGTGCCTAAAGATAACCTACGAGTAGATGGATTATATACCGCCAATACATTGCATATAATAAGCTGGCCATTAGTAGTCAAATTTTTTGAAAGTATCGCGCAAAATTTAACGCCTCAAGCGAGTGTTTGTATATACGGCCCTTTCAATTATCAAGGAAAATTCACCAGCGAAAGTAACGCTAATTTTGATCTATGGCTTAAAGAAAGAGACATAAATAGCGGTATTCGTGATATAGAAGCGATTTTATTATTGGCAAATACAGCCGGTCTTAATTTAATTGACGATCATATGATGCCGGCTAATAATCGCTTATTGGTTTTTTCTAAAACATAAAAAATCACGTCATTTGTTATTACAAAGGTCAGGTATTACCTCAATCCAAAAGCAGTAACCTGTAATCAAACGGTTACTGCTTTTTTTAGTTAAGCCTTATTAAAGTCGCGTTGGTGGGTAATACGATAGAGTATTGGTAATACCAATAAAGTGAGCAGAGTAGAAGATATAATCCCACCAATAACAACAGTCGCTAACGGACGTTGTACTTCAGCACCTGTACCAATATTGAGTGCCATAGGAACAAAACCAAGCCCAGCCACTAACGCAGTCATCAATACAGGTCTTAACCTGATCATTGCGCCATCAATAACTCCAGAAATAAGTTCGCCTCGCTCATTACATAAATCACGAATAAAGGCGAACATGACTAAACCATTGAGTACGGCTACACCCGAAAGCGCAATAAAACCAACCCCTGCGGAAATAGATAATGGCATACCACGAAGCCACAAAGCGATAACACCGCCAGTCAGCGCCAGCGGGATAGCGGAGAAGATTATCAAAGCATCTTTTAGGTTGCCAAAAGCCATGACTAACAATCCTAATATCAGTGCTAAGGTCAAGGGTACAACGAGGATTAGGCGCTTACTCGCTGATTCTAGCTGCTCAAATGCGCCGCCATATTCAAGCCAATACCCAGCAGGAATATCGACATTGCTTTGAATTTTTTCCTTGGCATTTTTGACAAAAGAACCTAAATCAGTGCCACGAACATTGACGGTTACCACGATACGACGCTTACCATTCTCACGACTGATTTGATTGGGTGCTGGTGCTAAGTTAAGTACCGCTACTTCAGACAGCGGGACATATTGACCATTAGGCAAAGAAATTGGTAGCTCACTTAATCGATTAACATTTTGTCTAACATGTTCTGGTAACCTTACCACTATATTAAAACGGCGGTCTCCTTCATAAATCACTCCAGCATTTTCACCACCAATCGCAGTAGCCAATGCATCTTGTAATTGTGAAACATTAAGGCCATAACGTGCTAATTCAATCCGTTTTGGTAATATCGACAACATGGGTAAGCCTGTGACTTGTTCAACTTGGATATCGCGAGCCCCCTCAATTTTTTCTATCACTTCTCTAATTGCATTAGCGGAGTTAAGTAGTTGGTCTAGATCATCGCCAATGACTTTAATGCCTAAATCGGCCCTAACACCAGAAATCAGCTCATTGAAGCGCATTTCAATCGGTTGTGTTAGCTCAAAATTGTTACCGGGTTGACCTGATACAGACTCAACAATTTGCGCAGCTAATTCTCCATGACTCAATGCTGGATCTGGCCATTGGTCACGTGGGTTAAGCATCACATAGGTATCGGCAATATTGGGTGGCATGGGATCATTAGCAACCTCAGGTGTACCAATTCTAGAGAAAACATTTTTAACCTGAGGAAATTGCTGTATTTTTAACTCCAATGCCTTTTGCATTTCAACCGACTGACTAAGACTTGTGCCTGGAATACGAATCGCCTGTAACAATAAGTCTTCCTCATTAAGTTGCGGGATAAACTCAGAACCAAGGGTGGTTGCTAACCAGATAGAAAAAGCGACTAAAGCAGCACAAGCAGTTAAAATTATCCAACGTAATTTCATCGCACCAATTAGTAACGGTTTGTATACTGATTTAGCGGCACTGATCACTGGGCTTTCTTTTTCACTGATTTTACCATTCATGAACAAGGCAACGGCAGCAGGAACTAAAGTCAATGACAATACAAGTGCAGAAATTAATGCCATCACCACAGTCGCCGCCATTGGATGGAACATTTTTCCTTCAACGCCAGTTAAACTAAATAACGGAATATAAACGATGGTAATGATTAAAACACCAAACAGGCTGGGTCTAATGACTTCATTCGTTGCCGAATAAACAACTTTCAAACGTTCTTTTCTCGAAAGAATACCGCCATTGAACTTTTGTGCATCACTTAAACGCCTAATTGAGTTTTCAACGATAATGACAGCGCCATCAACAATCAAACCAAAATCGAGTGCACCCAGACTCATTAAATTGGCGGAAACACCCGCTTTCACCATCCCAGTGATGGTTGCTAACATGGCTAGCGGAATAACTGCCGCGGTGATTAATGCTGCACGAATATTTCCGAGCAATAAAAACAATACCGCAATAACTAAAAGCGCACCTTCTACTAGGTTCTTTTGTACTGTGTACATGGCTTTATCGACAAGGGTTGTACGGTCATACACAGACTCAACAATAACCCCATCAGGCAAGGACAGCTTTATTTGCTCAAGTTTTTTAGCCACATTTAAGGCAACTACACGAGAGTTTTCGCCAACCAGCATCATGGCACTGCCTAACACGGTTTCTTTGCCATCACGTGTAGCAGCACCTGTACGTAATGATTTACCGATTGCCACTTGGGCAATATCAGCTATCTTTATTGGGGTATCGTTAATGACTTTAACAATCACTTGCTCTATGTCGCTTATGATAGCGAGTTGACCAAGCGAACGTACTGTCAGTTGTTGACCATTTTGTTCAATGTAACCTGCACCACGGTTGTTGTTGTTATTGCTTAAGGCAACCTTTATATCATCAAATGAGAGTGCAAAATTAAGCATTTTTCTCGGCAGGGGCGTTATATGGTATTGCTTGTCATAACCACCTATGGTGTTGATTTCAGTTACGCCAGGCACTAGTGCTAATTGGGGTTTAATAATCCAATCTTGAATTTCCCGCAAGGCTGTGGCATCAAAAGGTAAGCCGTCAGTCTTTAGTGCATCAGGTAAGGCTTCAACGCTATACATAAATATTTCACCAAGCCCTGTGGTAATAGGCCCCATTTCAGGGGATAAGCCAGCAGGAATTTTATTCTTAATTGTGCTTAACCTTGCATTAATAAGATTACGGGCAAAATATAAATCTGTACCTTCATTAAATACAACGGTGACTTGTGATAAACCATAACGCGAAATAGAACGTGTGTAAGACAGGTTAGGAATACCGGTAATCGCCGTTTCAATCGGGAAAGTAATGCGCTGCTCAGATTCGAGTGGCGAGTATCCAGGCGCACGGGTGTTAATTTGCACTTGCACATTAGTAATGTCAGGTACGGCGTCAATGGGCAGCTTTTGATAGCTCCAATAACCTAGACCAATGAGTGCTAATATCATGGTCATCATCAGCCAGCGCCGCGCTATAGAAAAACGCAATATTGATTCGATCATAGTTACTCTCCTTAGTGGGCGTGCGATGCGCCAGCTTTACCTAGATCTGCTTTTAGTAGATAACTATTGATAAGCGCATATTTATCGCCAGCTGCTAGCCCTGAGATCACTTGACTAAATCGACCGTCAGTTTGACCAATTTGTAGTTCACGTGTTTCATAACCCCCTTTGTTTGTAACGAAAATAACGTTTTTACCTTCAATTTCTTGAAAGGCACGGTTATCGACAACTAAGTCAACGTCAACTTGGTTAGTCACTACCTTGCCCGTTAGCATTTGTCCCGGTGCCCATAACCCATTGCTATTATCTAGGAGTACTCTTGCTGTCATAAACGGCTGATTTTTATTGGCCATCAAATGCATGATGTTTGATTGTGTGTTAGCGAATGTAGATGAAATAATGACTTGCTGATCTTTTTCAATGGCTTGTCGTTGACTTGGAAATATCTTGTATTCAACCCACAGTCGGTCATGGTTTTCTAGTGTTACTAGCGGTTGATGATTAGCCAATTCACCAGGGTTAGCGTGTCGTTGTGTTACCACGCCTGAAATTGGTGCAGTAATGTTATAACGCTTTAAGCTATCGCTTGATTCAACTTGTGCAATATTTTCACCGGAATTAACAAAGTCACCAACATTAACGGTTAATTTAGTGATCAAGCCCGGAAAACGAGCACTCACTTGACTGATAGCCTTAGGGTTGATGACGGATCGTCCATAGACTGTTACCATTTTTTTTATTTGACCAGCACTCGCCGTAGCGTTGATTATCCCTGCTTTTTGCGCGTCTGTGACTGAGATTTCAATGTGTCCCTCGGCTTCGTTATGATCATCCTCTGAGCTATGTTCATCGTTATGACCATGCACTTTCTCTTCGGTATGCTTGTCAGTATGACCTTCACCATGTTGATCTGTTTTATTCTGTTCTTTGCCAGCGAGTGCATTATTACTAGCCACTGCACTGCCTAGAATAGTCACCATTAATATAAATGAAGTGGTATATTTAATTGTCATTGTAAACTCCCTTAAAATTCGTTATTTATTGGTGGCGTAAAGTTGTATTGAGAGGCAGGTAGAGGCTCGGCGATTAGTTGTTCTATTTCCGTACCATATCGCAAAGCAGCCGCGGCAGATTCAATCATGGCGCGACGCGCAAAGAGTAACTCTTGTCTAGCAGTCAAATAATCTAAATAACTATAACGTCCTCGTTGGTAGGCGATTTGGGTTTCGTCTAAGGCTTCTGTTAGGACGGGGATAATACTGTTTTTCAAGCTTTGAGCTGTAAGAATTGCTTGTTTCCTATTGGCATATGCACGATATAACTGGTTATGTAAAGCCAACATAGTAACGTCTCTTTTGACGATAACTTCATCACGTGCTGCTTGCGCTGAAATAACCGCACCAATATTTCGCTTCGAGGAAAATAACGGCATACTAAAACCAGCAGTAAGCGCGGTATCATTAACTTCTTGGATTTGTCTAATACCAACAGACCATTTTATATCCGCACTGGACTCAGTACGAGCTAAACGAAGTTGGGCACCTCTTAAACGCTCCTCTGCGGCATAAATTAATATCTCAGGATTTTGTTCCACCTTGGAAAACAGCTTTTTAAATTCAATGTCTGCCGAAAACTGATATAAATTACCATCAACTTGAGTAAATGATGGCGTTGTTTCTTTCCACATCATGGCTAATGCGACTTTTGCGTAGTCAAACTGTTGCTCTTCAGATGTGACAACTAACCTTGCGTTACCTACTCCGGCAAGTGCACGCTTAACTTCTGCCCCTGGTGCAACGCCGGCTTTTGAGCGCTTTTCAACTTCTGCTAACGTGTCTTCAGCCAGTATTGTTGCCTCTTTAGCTAACGACAATCGCTCCTGTGCTGCAAGAATATCTATATATCGGCGAGTCACTTCACTCAGTAAGTTTAACGCTTCAATTTTGCGCAGTGCCGCAAGTTGCGAACTGCGACTTTTAGCGACACCAACACGGGCTGCTCTTTTACCGCCCATTTCAAGGATAGAAGAAAGCGAGAGGGTGTATTCGGTACTATTAAGTACACCGATATCGCCCGTGCCAGCAAAATTCTCCATTTCAAAAGCGATTTCAAAGGCAGGACTTAAGTGCTGACTTTGCAACTTACCTTCAAGAACACCTTGGCGAAACTTGAAAACTTTAAGGGCGGGATTATCCTTAAGTGTTCTTTTAATTGCAGAAGATAATGTTAAGGTCTTTTCCCCTGTAGTCGGCTTGTTAAGGCTCTGACTTAAAGACAAAGGGCTATATGACCACAAGCTGAGCATTAATAAATTTATAACAGCTATCCGTTTTATTGATAGTTGCAACAATGTTGCACCTTTTAAAGGCACAGAAAAATTGTAAAACATTTATGTTTTATCCTACGTTTTAAATAAGTAATTGCTGATTTTCAATGCCAGCAAAGAAACAATGAGAGCTAAACCTTTAGGTCTTTTGGCGGACGTAATAAAGAATAATAAGGAGAGTCGATTTGTCTTGGTTCGATACTATCGAATAAGAGTGCAGCCGCTTTTATATCTTCGCTTACTGACACAAGGGTAAACATAGTATTTGAACAACATGGACAGCATTTTTTATGACAATCAGTACATTCATCCTGAGTACTATTTTGTACTGAAGCCGCTGCATTTGCAGAATCATTCTCGTCACTCACAATGTTGAACAAAAGAAATTGCTCGGTAGAATATTCATTCTTTTGAGCCGAAACGTAATTATCTGCCACAGCAAAAGCAGATGACAAAAACATCAAAATAATCATTACGTAGCAGCCCACATTGAAATGACACCATATATTATGCCGTTGAAAAATATTAGCTAATTGCCACATAAAACTTAGCTTTTACCTTTTAGTTCATTTTCTTTCATTGAGATACTTGCTTCGCTAATAATAGCTATACTCGAGTGAATGACGATGGCTGCAATGACACTAACATTCTTTGCTTTTGCAGCACAACAACTTGGCATAATGAACTCATTTTTTCTTGAGTAAGGGGATTAATTGGGTCATCATAAACCTTACTGTTGGAGTAAGGTCAAGCGTTATGAAAATAAATCAACTTTCTAAATTAACAAATGTGCTTAGTAAAACCATTAGATACTATGAAGACATTGGTTTAATCCCTAAAGCATCTCGACATAGCAATGGTTATAGAGAATACAGTTTAGTTGATGTTGATAGTTTAATTTTTATCCGCCGATGTCGAGAGTTACAAATACCTATCGAGCAAATAAAGATTTTGATACAAGTACAAACGGATAAAACGTCATCTTGCAGAGAAGTAGACCTGCTTATCGAGCAACAATTAGAAAAAGTACGTGAGACGATAAATGAATTATCCTTGTTGGAAAAAACGCTGCATACATTAGTAAAATCTTGCTCAAATGATATTGTTGGTGAATGTGAAATATTGAAAAATTTAAAGCAAGAAACCCACTAACAGTTACTCATAAAAATCTAAGGTGTTAAGTGCCGTGCGACGTGAAGTCGTATGTAACGCTGTTCACCGCGATAAGAGTGAACCATTTGTATCACCAGATGACCCTAAGACTCTGA
>Ga0209826_1000323_pt1 | contig 34892 bp, 35 predicted proteins | sample GOMGulsemesocosm_5_FD_184637 | JGI IMG/M metagenome (GOLD analysis project Ga0209826, IMG submission 184637) | Methane-oxidizing microbial communities from mesocosms in the Gulf of Mexico - GOM15C Gulf of Mexico (SPAdes) (version 2) | ecosystem: Environmental > Aquatic > Marine > Cold seeps...
GATGAACGGTGCGACTTGTTTATCTATCTTAACGGATAAAGATTTTTTCCAAGGCTCAGAAGCTTATCTACAAATGGCCAGAGAAAAATGTCCTCTGCCAATTTTAAGAAAAGACTTTATGATCGATCCTTATCAAATCCACGAATCACGTGCATTAGGTGCTGATTGTATTTTACTGATTGTTGCCGCACTTGAAGATAAGCAAATGCATGAGCTTGCAGATACTGCAACAGAATTAGGTATGGATGTTTTAGTTGAAACACATAATGCAGATGAATTAACTCGCGCTTTAACTTTGGATACAAAATTAATTGGTGTTAATAACCGTAATTTAAGAACTTTTGAAACATCTTTACAAACAACGCTAGATTTACAACAGTCCGTGCCAGAAGATCGTTTAATTATTACAGAAAGTGGCATACATACTCAAGAAGATATAAAACTAATGCTGGATAATGAAATTTATACTTTTTTAGTCGGTGAAGCTTTTATGAGAGCTGATTACCCTGGTCAAAAAATGCGAGAACTTTTTTCGATGTAACTCAAAAAGGCTCTTTTATTCCCAATATTATAAAGAGCCTTTTTCTTTATCCCGTTATTGAGTGATAAAGAAAAAAATCAAAATTAAGCTATCCTTATATTCTCCCTATAAGATAATTTGATTCCCTGTGAAATTTGTAGACTTTGCTCACCTTCCTATATATACACTTGATAAAAGCTATAATTTTTATTTGGTTTTTTTGTCTATTGTCATCGCAATTATCTCGGCATATACGGCTTTCGGTACAGCAGAACGAATCAAGGCAAGTACAAACAATCATGAGCGATTACTTTGGATTATGTTTGGTGCTAGTTCAATGGGTATCGGTATTTGGTCGATGCATTTTATAGGGTCATTAGCATTACAATTACCAATACCTATTTCATATAACCTAACAATGACTATAATTTCAGTCATCCCTTCAATTTTAGCTAGTAGTGTTGTGTTATGGCTAATGAGTCAACTTGTCAGTGACTTTAAAAGATTGTTGTTGTGTGGTTTTTTATTGGGAGCAGGTATTGGTGCTATGCATTATACAGGCATGGCCGCGATGGAAATTAATGCGAGTATGCTCTACTCTAAATCAATTTTTATTCTATCCCTTTTTGTTGCTGTGATATTAGCCACTGTAGCACTAAAAATTCAATATGAAGCAATACAGAATACCAAGTATCATTTTGTTAATAAAAAGCAAATTCTTAGTGCATTACTTATGGGTTTTGCTGTTTCAGGTATGCATTATACGGCGATGTATGCTGTCATTTTTATTCCTGCAAAAAATATAGCTCAATTAGATACGGGCGTTGATGCAACAGTGATGGCAAGTGTTATTGGCATTGTTGTATTTTTACTGTTATTGCTCGCATTATTAGTTCCGCATATGCTTCGAGTTAAACAAATGATTCGAAAATTACAACAAAATGAAGCTGATTTGAAAATTGCAGCTATTGCGTTTCAAACTCACGAAGGAATATTAGTGACTGATGCGAATCAAAAAATCATTCGTGTCAATCAGGCTTTAACTCGTATTACTGGTTATACAGAAACGGATATTTTGGGGCAATCACCAAAAATATTTAATTCGGGAAAACAAGATTCATATTTTTATAAAAAATTTTGGGACAATATAAATAACAAGGGCACATGGAGTGGTGAAATATGGAATAAACATAAAAATGGAGATATTTTTCCTGAATGGCAAACAGTTTCTGCGGTTAAAGATGAGCAAGGAAATGTGACTCATTACATTTCATTTTTTTCCGATATTACGGAGTTTAAATTAGCTGAGCAAGAAATTGAAAAATTAGCCTTTTTTGATTCCTTAACAGAACTACCAAACAGACGTTTATTGCAAGATCGTTTAGAGCATGAATTAAGAATTGCAGCACGTTACAATCGGGCGGGTATCTTATTTTTTCTTGATCTGGATCGTTTTAAACATATTAATGATTCTTTAGGGCACTCTGTTGGTGATCTGTTGCTTATTGAAACAGCGCAAAGATTACAATCTTTATTGAGAAATACTGATACGGCCGTACGATTAGGCGGAGATGAGTTTATTATTTTAGTGAGTGCGCAAGATGGTGTTCATACTGATTTATTAGAGCAATCCAATGTAATTGCAGAAAAAATAATAAATGAAATTAATCGGCCCTTTTTAATTAATGAACATGAAATATTTATTTCTACCAGTATCGGGGTTACTTTATATTCAGGTATCGATGAAACCGTTGAGTCTTTATTGAAAAGAGCTGATACAGCAATGTATCAAGCAAAGGAGGCAGGGCGAAATACTATTCGTTTTTATCAACAAAGTATGCAGGATGTCGCGGACTCAAGACTACAGATAGAGAAGAACCTTCGTACTGCGATATTGAATAATGAATTTTATATTCAATATCAGCCACAATTATCTGAAAGTAATGAGCTTGTAGGGGCGGAGGCCTTAATTCGTTGGCAAAATAGTGAATTAGGTTTTGTTTCTCCTATTGACTTTATTCCAATAGCGGAAGAAACAGGATTAATTATTTCAATAGGACAATGGGTTGTTGAGGAGGTTTGCCGCCAGATTAAAGAATGGGAAGAAAAAAATCTATATATTCCACATATTGCGATTAACATTAGCGCAAAGCAATTTCATCAAGCTGATTTTGTTTCTATACTCATTCTTATGCTTGAGCATCAAAATGTAGAGCCAAAGAAAATAACATTAGAAATAACAGAAGGTGTTTTTTTAGGGAACCTTGAAGAAGCAATAGATAAAATGAATGTGTTAAAACAAAATGGCTTCAGCTTTTCTATTGATGATTTTGGTACGGGGTACTCTTCACTCACCTATTTAAAAAGGCTTCCCTTTGATCAGCTAAAAATTGATCAGTCATTTGTGCGTGGCTTAGTTGATAATAAAACAGATGCAGCCATTGTAAAGGCTATTGTGGTGATGGCAAAAAGCATGGGGTTAAATCTAATTGCAGAAGGGGTTGAAACAGAACAGCATTTAGCGTGTTTGTCAGGTTTAGGATGTCATTATTACCAAGGATATTTTTTTAGTAAGCCGTTAAAAGCTGAAAATATGACGGAATATATACAAGCTAAAGCAAAACGTATTGATTAATTATTGTAATAAGCTTTCAAGCCCCGACTCTAAAGCCATAATATCCCCCATTTTTTCTTTGAAGAATGTTTCAGGAAACCCAAGTAATTCGATCATTTCAGTAGGAATCAGAGCGACTGTTTGCTCTTCAGTTTTTTCAGTTGCCTTACAGTTGCTAATAAGTCTTGCAATAAAAACACAACAGGCAATTTTTGATATGGGGTTGCCGAGTAATGGTTCACCACATTGCCCAACAGGCGTAATTAAATCTTCAGAAAACTTCCAGAAACGACATAATTCAGCACTGACATCTTGGCTGCAAAAACCTAAAATTGTTTTTTCGACAAAAGGCCTGAAATACTCTTCTTCTTTAATTAAGCGTTCAATTTCTATCGCTTTATTAGTCTCTCCCAAATGAATTAAAATTGTACCCAAGCCACTTAACAACCCTGTCGTAAATGCTGTATCAGCATCACAACCGCTTGCATTTGATAGCCATCTTGCATAAGTTGCCGTGGAAAAACTATCTAACCAAAATCGCGTAATATCAAAATTATCAATTTTGGGGACTGAACTGACAATACCAGAAGCAATAACAAGTATTTTTAATTTCCCCATACCCAATAAAATAACAGCTTCTTCAATTGAAGTGATTTTTTTAGGCAGACCAAAGCTAGCAGAGTTAACGAGCCGTAGTACCTTTGCAGAAATAATTTGCTCTTTTTCAACATTCCTGGCAATTTCTTTTAAATCAATATCAGAGTTATTTAGTTGATTAATAAGTATTCGTATAACTTCAGGAATTTGAGGCACATTTTGAACCTGAGAAAACAAAGCTTCAATTTTGTTAGACATCTCTTCACCATAAATCTTTATTTATAATTATTTTAGCTGCTTTTTATGATTGTATTGTTTTTAAAGGAAATTAAATTGTATTCAGTTAATAAGAAAAGCACCATTATTGATCTTTTTTATTACAATTTTGGTGCGTTTGATTAATTGCTTGAAATTATGACTAAAATGAGGCTAGGTTTTTGTTTGCATGCTAAAATCACTGTTTTTTTAAATCATCAATCAAGAGAGCAAAATGAAAGCAAATATTGGATTAATCGGTCTTGCTGTAATGGGGCAAAATCTGGTCCTTAATATGAATGACAATGGCTATAAAGTAGCTGTTTTTAATCGTACCACCAGTAAAGTTGATGATTTTCTGGACGGGCCGGCTAAAGGCACTGATGTTGTTGGTACTCACTCTCTTGAAGAATTAGTTGATAGCCTAGAAGCTCCTCGTAAAATCATGTTAATGGTTAAAGCGGGAGACGTAGTCGATCTTTGGATTGAAAAATTAATTCCTTTATTGTCTAAAGGCGATATTATCATTGATGGTGGTAATTCACTTTATACAGATTCAAATCGTCGCACAGACTATTTGACAGAAAAAGGCTTATTATTTATTGGTACTGGTGTTTCAGGTGGTGAAGAAGGAGCAAGACATGGGCCTTCAATTATGCCCGGTGGAAATAAAGACGCATGGGAAGCTGTAAAACCAATTTTTCAAGCAATCAGTGCTAAAGTTGATGGTGCGCCTTGTTGTGAATGGGTAGGTGATAACGGCGGTGGCCACTATGTCAAAATGGTGCATAACGGTATCGAATATGGCGATATGCAGTTAATTTGTGAAGCATATCAACTACTACGTGAAGGTTTAGGCTTATCTGTTGATGAAATTCAAGCTATTTTTGCTAAATGGAATACGGGTGTTTTAGATTCTTACCTAGTAGAAATCACAACTAATATCCTGGCTTATAAAGACGAAAATGGTGAGCCATTAGTTGACTCTATTTTAGATACTGCTGGTCAAAAAGGCACGGGTAAATGGACAGGGATTAATGCTCTGGATATGGGGATTCCTCTTACATTAATTGCTGAATCAGTTTTTGCGCGTTGTTTATCTGCTCAAAAAGATCAACGTGTTAAAGCCGCTGTAGCATTACCTAAAAACCCAGCACCGTTTACGGGTGATAAAGAAGAAATGATCCAAGCGATTCATGATGCTTTGTATGCCTCTAAAATTATTTCTTATGCGCAAGGCTTTCAACTAATGCGTGAAGCGGCTAAAGAATATGATTGGACACTTAACTATGGTGATATCGCACTAATGTGGCGAGGCGGTTGTATTATTCGTAGCCAATTTCTAAGTGATATTAAACTGGCTTATGAAGCAGATCCTAAGTTAGATAACTTATTATTAGCTGACTTCTTTTCAGATGCGATGACTAAAGCCGATGCAGGCTGGCGTAAAGCGGTTATCTTAGGGATTCAGTTAAATGTGCCAACACCAACATTCTCATCAGCATTAGCTTATTTTGATGGCTACCGTACAGCAAGATTGCCTGCAAACTTATTGCAAGCGCAACGTGATTACTTTGGTGCACATACTTATGAGCGTACAGATAAGCCACGTGGTGAATTTTTCCATACAGACTGGACTGGACACGGTGGCAACATTTCATCGTCTACTTACAACGTATAAGGTCGTTTAATGAAAGCTGAAGCTTGTACTTATATTATTTACGGCGCGACAGGGAATTTGTCACGTATTAAATTAATGCCTGCTTTGTACCATCTAGATGTTGAAAACTTGTTACCGGAAGGCACTAAAATAGTGGCAATGGGTCGACGAGATTGGGATCAACAAAAATGGCAAGCCGAAGTCCGTGACATGATTGAGGCTAAAGCACGTGACGGAGTAGATGAAGCAATTTTTAAGCGTTTTTGTGAACGCATGTATTATCATAAAGGTGATATTAAAAAAGAAGAATGCTATGACACTTTAGTAGCAAAAATAAATGATGACAGTTTTCCACAAAACAAAGCCATTTATTTGTCAGTGAGCCCTTCTGATTTTGGTAGTATTGTTGAATTATTAAGCAATGTTGGCTTATTAGAGGAAGACGCTGGCTGGAGCCGAGTTGTTATTGAAAAGCCTTTTGGTTATGACTTACAAAGTGCTCAATCATTGCAACGACGTATTGGTAAATATCTAAGAGAAGACCAAATCTATCGAATTGATCATTACTTGGGTAAAGGGACTGTGCAAAACTTATTAGTTTACCGTTTTGCAAATACCATGCTGGAACCCCTTTGGAATCGTAATTATATTGACCATATCCAAATCACTCATTCAGAGGAGTTTGGCATTGGTACTAGGGCTCAATATTACGATACATCGGGTGCAACCCGGGATATGTTACAAAGTCATTTACTACAATTAATGACGTTGGTAACGATGGAACCGCCTGCATCAATGGAAGCTGAGTCCTTGCGGGATGAGAAAGTTAAAGTTCTAAAATCGGTTCGTCCAATTCCTAAAGAGGCGGTTAACGCACATGCATTTCGTGCTCAATATTCCAGTGGTAACCTGAATGGCGAAAAAGTAAAGGGCTACTTACAGGAAGATAATGTACCCGCAAATAGTGTGACTGAAACGTACGCGGCGTTAAAATTGTATATCGATAACTGGCGCTGGAAAGATGTACCCATTTATTTACGTACAGGTAAGCGGATGGCAAAAAGTCAGTCGACTATTTCTATCTGTTTTAAACGGCCACCGTTACAGTTTTTCCGTGATACCCAAGTTAAATGTGATGAGCCAAACTGGTTATTAATGGGCATTCAACCCGATGAATGTATTCGTATGGAAATGACGGTTAAAGAGCCTGGTTTAGAAATGAATACGCGCTTGACTAGTTTAGATGCCAGTTATCGTAAAGATGATGAGCAACATACCGATGCCTATGAAGATTTATTGCTTGATGTGATTGAAGGTGATCGTTCTTTATTTCTACGTGCAGATGAAGTGGAATGTGCCTGGAAAATTGTAGACCCTATTTTACAAAAATGGTCAGAAGAGCGTGATTACATTTCAACATACCCTGCAGGATCATGGGGCCCAGAGGGCAGTCGACGTTTATTTGATAAAGAAAAACAATATTGGCGTCATACATTAACGCCAAAGGATCAGTCAGAATGCAAGTAATTAATCAATGGCATCAGTTTGATACCGCAGCAGAAGTTGCAGATGAAGTCCGAGTGCAAATATTAAATAGTGCTGAAAAGGCAATTGCTGAACGAGGAAATTTTAAACTTGTTTTAGCTGGCGGTAGTACACCCGAAAAAATCTATCAACAATTGGTCGGAGCTAAAACAGACTGGTCAAAATGGATGATTTATTACGGTGATGAACGTTGCTTGCCTGCTGACGATAAAGATAGAAATAGCATCATGGCTAGCAATGCTTTGTTGTCTAAAGTCGCTATTCCTGCCGTTAATATTTTTACAATGCCAACTGAATTCGGCGCAAAAGAAGCGGCAGTAAAATATCGTGAAGCGATTGCCGATGTAGACCAGTTCGACATGGTTCTATTAGGTATGGGTGAAGACGGGCATACAGCAAGTTTATTTCCTGGTCATAAAAATACCAGTGAAGAAACCGTGCATGAAGTTTATAACTCACCAAAACCTCCCTCAGATAGAATATCTTTAAGTGCAAAAACTTTAGCTAATACGCGACAATGTTTTTTTATTGTTACAGGCGCATCTAAAGTCGATCCAGTTAAACAATGGAAGCAAGGGGCAGATTTGCCTGTTGCAACTATTGAACCTGCTGCAGGTGTGGATATTTATATCGACAGCGCAGCAATTTCTTAAGATTCATTTAAAGGTTCAGAGTATTCTTTCTAACCTCTGTTGTAGGGCGGACTTCAGTCCGCTAGAAACAAACACATGTTTATATTGAGTGCGGACTGAAGTCCGCCCTACAACATTCATTTCATACTCCCCTACTTTAAGCTACAATTAAAAAATACATTCTAATCACGTTTTATCTTTAGGAACCTGAAATGATAGATGGTTTAAATATCAATATAGAATACTGGCACTGGATTATCTTCGGTTTACTTTTATCGGTCAGCGAAATTTTTGTACTTAGTTTTGTCCTGCTATGGTTCGGTTTAAGTGCCATTTTTGTGGGTATTTTATTGGCAGTCGTGGACTTTTCTTTGACTCTACAGGTTCTGCTTTGGATAATATTATCCGTCTTTAATATATTTGCCTGGTTTAAATGGATATCTCCTCGTTTAAAAAATAAAACTTTATCAGGTATGTCGCGTGAAAAAATGCTGGGTCAAGTTGGTACGGTGATTGAATTTAACCCAATACATGAAGGCAGAGGTAAATTGCGTTTTCCAGCACCAGTTTTAGGTGCAGATGAATGGCAGTTTATTTGTGAGGATGAGCTAGAGGTTGGTACTCGCGTAACGGTAAAAGAGTTCTCAGGTAATGCGTTAATTGTTTCAAGATTAAAGTAATCTAATTTTAATATAAGGGGCTAGAGATGGAAGGTTTATCTATTGTTGTAATTTTGATGATTGTATTAATTGTCACGGTATTTAAAGGTGTTAGAATTGTTCCTCAAGGCTATAAACATATCGTACAAAGGCTAGGGAAATATCACTGCACATTAACACCAGGTTTAAATTACATCATCCCGTATGTAGATTCTGTTGCCGACAGATTAACCACTAAAGATATTGTGCTGGATATTGCCAGCCAAGAAGTTATCACGCGTGATAATGCTGTAATCGTTGCTAATGCAATTGCTTATATTAATATTATTTCACCAGAAAAAGCGGTTTATGGTGTCGAAGATTTTGTAATGGCGATTGAGAAATTAATCCAAACCTCCCTTAGATCTATTATTGGTGAAATGTCCTTAGATGAAGTACTTTCTTCAAGGGAACATATTAAGACTAAATTAAAAGATAGTATTTCTGATGATATTGCTGATTGGGGAATTACCTTAAAAACAGTAGAAATTCAGGATATTAATCCATCAACAACGATGCAAGCCTCAATGGAAGAACAAAGTGCTGCCGAGAGAGAAAGACGAGCAGCAGTAACAAGAGCAGAAGGTATGAAACAAGCCGCTGTATTAGAGGCTGATGGCCGCTTAGAAGCGTCTCGCAGAGATGCCGAAGCAAAAGTACTACTTGCTGAAGCTAATAGTAAAGCGATTGAAAGTATTTCATCCGCTATAAAAGACAAAGAGTTGCCTGCGACATTTTTATTGGGTGAAAAATATATTGAAGCAATGAAAGAACTTGCTGAATCAGATAATTCTAAAACAGTGGTGCTTCCAGCTGATTTGTTACAAGCTGTAAAAGGTTTAATTGCTAAAAACTAAATGTGAATCAGCATACTGTTAGGCGTACCTATTTCTAGGACGATATTAACAAAATATCTGAAAAATGAGATACGAAGATATATATAATTTATCCCGAAAATATTCACCTCCTAAAGTTGATCTTAGGTGCGCAAAAATTTTGGACGATTATGGTAATGATACCTATGCAAAACTGATAGTTAACCATAATAGCCCTGATGAAGTTAAACGGGAAGAATTCGATTATTATGGTTGGGTTTATCCATTTATGGAACCAAAAGATCTTCTTTTTTACCTATATGCAATAGTTATTGAATACGAAAATGATAGAGAATTAGATAGCATAGATTCCTTTATGTATTCCATGGACAGAGAAATAGATAATCTCAAAAAAATACTAACAGATAATGAAAAACAAACTCTTATAGAGGCGTTTAAGTTGATATGGGAAATAGGCCGAGATGATTGGACTGATTGGTATCAATGTAAAAACCTACAAAAATTAATTAGTATTTCAGTCAAATAGTGCGGTTTATATTCTGAGTGCAAGGCTTTCTCAGTGGAATAAACTCTCGAAGCAATCCCTGATTAAGTTGGTTGTAATTTAGAGTAGAAAAAACTGTTGCTCCTACGCATTCTTAATTCCTTTATGAGAAAACTTTCTTTTGTTGCAATAAGTCATTTAACTATCAATAATACACACCTTGTTAAATGTTTGAAGTGAAGGAAAAGGTTTTATGTCTCAGATGATGGTGTGGTCAATTAACTTATTTGTTTTATCAATAGGTATTCTTATTGCAGGGATGATTAAGCCTAAATGGATCTTTTTTTGGGTAAATAATCCAACTCGTCTACAAATTCAATTATTAGTCGCTGCATTATTTATGGGGGGTGCCTATCTGTATGGAGAAGCAGGTCTTGAAAAACAGCAAAGACAAGAAGTAGCAAAAGCAGAATTAAAAAAAGTTATTAAAGAAACACCGACTATTGCACCAGAAGTTAAGAAATAATAGCAGGAATTATTTTATCCATAACTGCAGTAAAGGTATTGAATTTTATCAGGTTATAATACCCCATCTCTTTTCTGAATATAATAGCGGCAGGCATCTACACAATTCATTTTATTTGAGTATGGGCCACAAATTTTATCGACCGTAAAAAACCACCATTCACCTTGTTGATTAACATAGTATCTATCTTGAGGCTTGAATAATGGATGGTGTGGTTTTTTTAGTCTTCTTTTCATCTGTACATTTTAGCTTAGGAATGGAAAATAAATAACTTATACATTCTAGCTTGTCTTTTTGTCCTTTATAGCTTGTATAGCAATAGTTACGTAGCCCTGCTATGCGCCCATTGCTATACAAGCTATACCAAACAAAAATCCTGCGTCATAATGTACAACTTATTTATTTTTCATTCCTTATCCTTCAATGCTGAATTTTAAAAATATATCATTGCGCCGTGGCGCGCGCGTTCTATTTAGTGACACTTCTTTTACTATTCACAAAGGTCAAAAGGCTGGATTAACTGGGGCAAACGGGGTGGGGAAATCCAGTCTATTTGCTATGTTATTAGATCAATTACATGTTGATGACGGTGATTTTACTATGCCGCCAGGGCTGGAGATTGCCCATGTCGCACAGGAAACTCCCGCCGTGGATTATTCGGCTATTGATTATGTGATTGATGGGGATCAAGAATTACGTCAATTACAGAAGCAATTAGAATTAGCTGAACAGCAAGATGATGGCCTTAAACTAGCTGAACTGCATAGTACTTTAGATCATATTGGTGGATATACTGCCAACGCCCGAGCTTCTCGATTAATGAATGGCTTAGGTTTTTCTTCAGGACAAGAACAAGACCCTGTAAAGTCGTTTTCAGGTGGTTGGCGAATGCGCCTAAACTTGGCTCAAGCTTTAATGTGCCGATCAGATGTTTTATTGCTTGATGAACCTACAAACCATTTAGACTTAGATGCGGTTATCTGGTTGCAAGAGTGGTTATGTAAGTATCCTGGTACTTTATTGCTAATCTCACATGATAGAGATTTCTTAGATTCTATTACCGATCATATTATTCACATTGAGCAAAACAAAGCAGAGATTTATACAGGTAACTATTCTGCTTTTGAAAAAATGAGGGCAGAAAAGTTAGCGTTGCAACAATCTGCTTTTATCAAGCAACAACGTGAAATTGAGCATATTCAAAGCTTTATTACACGATTTAAAGCGCAGGCGACCAAGGCTAGACAGGCGCAAAGTCGAGTTAAAGCCCTGGAAAGAATGGAAGTCATTTCTCAAGCCCATGTGGACTCGCCCTTTAATTTTAGTTTTCCTCCCCCTAAAAAAATGCCTAATCCGTTACTTCAGCTTGAAAAAGCAGATATAGGTTACGGTGATAAAACAATCATAAATAAGGCAAGTTTATCCATCACACCTGGCGATAGAATTGGTCTACTTGGGCCTAATGGTGCAGGTAAATCGACTTTAATTAAAGTTTTAGCCGCTGATATGAAACCATTAAATGGAAAAATACAAACAGCTGAAGCATTAAATATAGGTTATTTTGCACAACATCAATTAGAGCAATTAAGACTGGATGAAAGCCCATTATGGCATTTACAACAATTAGATAAACAGGCAACTGAAAAAGATTTACGCAACTTTTTAGGCGGCTTTGATTTTAGAGGCGATAAAGTTACCGAAATTGTTAAGCCTTTTTCAGGGGGTGAAAAAGCCCGACTTGTATTGGCTTTGTTAGTCTACCAAAACCCTAATTTATTACTGTTAGATGAGCCAACCAACCATTTAGATCTAGAAATGCGTCATGCCTTGAGTATGGCTCTACAAGAATATACTGGAGCTATTGTTGTTGTTTCGCATGATCGACATTTATTGCGATCAGTTACAGATCAGCTTATTTTAGTGTCTGATGGACAAGCAAAACCTTTTGATGGTGATTTAGATGATTATCGTCAATGGATGACTGAACAAAAAAGAGCAGTAGCTGAGCAATCAACAGAAACAAGTGTAAGTGACTCGGGTGTTTCTCGTAAAGAACAGCGTAAAAATGAGGCTGAAAGCCGTAAAAGGTTAAAACCCTTACTGAATAAATTAAAAAAATCAGAACAGGCAGTAGAAAAATATCATGCTGAACAGAAAGAGCTAGAGCAACAATTAGCAGAGCCTGATATTTATAGTGATACTCAAAAAGAGACTTTAAAGACTTTACTTGCCAAAAAAATTGAAGTGGATAAAGCATTAGAAGTTGCCGAAACAGAATGGATGGAGCTTGAGGAGCTATTGGAGCAAGAGCGTACTAGTTAGGTATGATTATCCATAAAAATAACACAAAGTAGATAAATAAAAGACGGATAATTTGAATGATTCCAAAGCCAGGTGATTCATATAAAGCCAAACTAATTGGTCCTATTATTTTAAAAAATAGAGGAATGAAGGGAAATTCCGAATGGATCATAACATGTACTGAAGGAGATAAAATAAGCCTTAGTCTATACAAACATAACCTTGGTGGTTGGTTTGAAATAACAATTGCAAAGGTTGCATTTGGAGAGAATTTTGAGAGGCTTCCTTCAAACATGATGGGGAAAAACTACATTTCAAATAAACACTTCCATCCTGAAGTAAACGAAAGAACCTTAGTTTTTAAACCACTATAAACTTAAATGTAGTTGTACAAACTCAGTTAGACATATTTTAGGATCGATAGTATTAAAGTCGTATATCACTTTAATAATTGGTTTCAGCCAAAAGCGGGCATTCAAAGAATTTGTGAAAATTTTGATTTTGATCTGTAATTGAGCTACTGTTCGAAGTTTAATGCATGTTTGATTATTATCATATTCTAATTAATAGTGTTTACTTAATTACCATAACCTGAGGAGCTTATGTCTTATTCTTTAATGATTAGTTGTTTATTGTTTTTTATGAGTTTATCTGCTTGTAGCCTGCAAACTCAAACAGCTAATCCAGAAAATAAATTTCATAACAATGAAAAAAGTTACATAACCCCTGGAATTAGTCATGGACTTATTCAATCGCCTATTAATATTTTATCGAATGAAAAGCATAAAACTAAAAAACATCAGATTACTTTACATTTTCAGGATGAAATAAAAGCAGTAGAAAACCTTGGGCACACTGTACAACTAGACTTTAGCAAGGGCAGCAGTATTAATAGTGATGGTATGAGCTATGAATTTAAACAGATGCATTTTCATACACCTTCGGAGCATTTGATTGACGGTATGACTTTTCCAATGGAGATGCATATTGTTAATTACGCCCCTCCTGTTGCTGAAAATGATACTCCTCATTATCTAGTTATTGCAGTGTTATTTAAAATGGGTAATGAGAATAAATTTATCAGTGAATTTTTAAATTTAATTCCAAAAGAATTGAATGGTACGTTAAAACTTGAAAAGGGTAGAGTGAAACTACATGACCTGTTTAATGATGATTTGAGTAATGAGTTGAAGAACTACTATCATTACCGTGGATCATTAACAACTCCTCCATATACTGAAACAGTTAATTGGTTTGTCTTAAAGCATATTATTGAAGCATCGCCAGAACAAATCCGTACAATAAATGATCTAGAAGGTGATAATGCTAGACATATTCAAACTATTTATGGACGACAGATTGATTGATATTATTTGCTATTTAGGTTTTTTACAGTATATCTTATGCTTTACAACACTATCACAATAAAATTAAAGATGAGTTTTTCAGGGGGAGAATCATGAGGTAAGCTGAAAGCATAGTATTCCTGCCAACCTCAACCAATAAAGACGGGTGAAATAGATGTTTTCTCCTTCAATGAAAATTTTGACTGACTGTTGTGGCTCGATAGCTGCCTTTCAGCGTAAGGTTTTACTAGGCTGGTTCTTATAAACCTATTCCAATTTAAATATTTATAAATTTTTTTAATCAAAAATGAGTTGTAATCATGATGTTTAAACAAAAAACAGTAAATAACAGCTAGTAACTAAAATGCCAATACTGATTAACCCAACTTGATACCAAAAAGATTGTTCTCCCCAAACATAAAGAAGACTTGATTTTTTGCGAGAAAAAAAACGGCAGAAACTAGAATATAAGTTTTTAATTATCGATATGGTTCCTCGAATAACCGGGTATGAAAGAACAAGTGCCAGAGCAATTTGGATGTAAAAAACGATAATTTGAGTTTCTTGCATCCCCGTATGAAAAGTATGCTCTATTAAGAGGTCTAGACTATATTCTATGAACTCATAGCTCAAATGAGCCATTTCAATTAATTCATCAAATAGAAAAGAGCAAAAACCTATAAAGTACTCAAGTGCTAGATCTGGCATGATCAAGATACTGACAATAAGTATAGCGAGTAAGCTATTTACAATAAATTTTCGGGTTCTTTTTTTATTGATATGTTGATCTAGTAATTCTTTATCTTCAGTTTTTATATTAACAAATTCAGCCCCTATCAAATAGGGATATTGATTCTTCTCAAAAGGGTTACTGGGTTTTGAATAGACGACTTTACAACAGCTTGTAATAACTGTCATGCTAGATAACAGCAGTACTCTTATGATCAAATAATCATAAGCTTTTAACTTTTCTTTACAAGTAAAAGAAATGCCGCTGGAGCTTATGTTTACATTTAAGGCGTCATTGTCCTCAGTTTTCGATTTTGGAAATTTTGGATCAATGTGCTGCTCAGTTGTGGCTGGACTGTGGCTTTCGATAACAGCTTGGGCAATAACACTATTTATATCAATGGTTGCTTGGTCTTCTTGATTAAGATCTATTGGGTGATAAAAAAGATCAACAGGTTCAATGATACGAAAAGCACGTCTACGATTTAAATTTTTATTATTTGTCTTGTCGATATCCATTGCGTATCCTAGTTTTCAGTGATCTTCACCTAAAAAAACATCATGGCTATTAAGCCACAAGTTTATAAAAAATCAGTAAATAATCAAGTTATTCTTATTGGAAAGAGCCTTAACTATAAAGGTAAGCATTTGTAACCTTGATGAAACAAAGTGGAATCAAGGTTTAGTTGAGATTTTCCTTGATTTCGTTTCACAATATCAAGGCTACATTTTTTATTCTCTTTAACTTGTAGTAAAGCCAAAATGCAGTGTATAAAGTTAATATAGTTAGGAAGTTCTTTTGTTACAAATTTAAAATGATTTGATAGAGGCTTAATTTGAATGTATCTGAAGCTTTAGAGCAACGAAAATCAGTTCGTGCATTTTTAGATAAAAGTGTTGAGCAAGATAAAATCAATGCTATTCTCAATGCTGCAAAACATGCACCTTCAGGGGTTAATACTCAACCTTGGCAAGTGGCAGTGGTTACTGGCGAGAGAAAACAAAAACTACAAGATAAAATTGAAAGAGCCTTTCGTAGTGGCGATAAAGGCCAAGCTGATTACAGTTATTACCCAAACAAATGGATAGAACCTTATAAATCACGTCGAAAAGAATGTGGTTTATTAATGTATTCAACATTGAAAATTGAACGTAATGATAAACAAGCTCAACTTGATCAATGGGCTGCAAATTATCGAGGGTTTGATGCACCTGTTATGTTACTGTTTTTTTTAGATGCAGGCATGGAAGCTGGGTCATATATGGATTATGGCATGTTTTTACAATCAATTATGCTCGCGGCTGTTGATCATGGTTTATCAACCTGTCCGCAGGCTTCTCTTGCTGATTACTCCAATATTATTAAAGCTGAATTAAACTACCCTAAAGACAGTATTTTACTCTGTGGTATGGCACTCGGCTATGAAGATAAAGATGCTTTAGTAAACAGTTATCGTACTTCTAGAGAAAATATAGATTCATTTACACGATACTTTTCATAAATTAGTTTTCATGGCTATATAAACCACAGGTTAAAGAATCATATACCAGCTGCTTTTTAGTGATGTTCTTAAAAAATTGTTAATTAATGTAGGAGGGGCCTATTGGCCGCGACTGCTCTTGATCTTGTTTCGGTCACGGCCAATAGGCCCCTCCTACCGATAAGAATAATTTTGATTTTTTATAAATCTGCGGGTTGTTTAGAGGCATGTTAGTTTTTATTCGCTAATAGCCAGAGAATTCGTTATTGTTTAACAACAAAGAGGAAATAATATGTCTGACCATGTATACAAAAAAATAGAACTTACTGGCTCTTCTAGTATAGGTATACAAGAGGCTATTGAAAATGCAGTTTCTCAAGCATCAAAAACAACCCATAATATGCGCTGGTTTGAAGTTATTGAAACACGTGGACATATTGGTGATGGAAAAGTTGAGCACTGGCAGGTGACAATTAAAGTCGGATATACACTTGAATAATGAAGAGTAATATTGAATTTTTGATCTAAATTTGGAGAGTCAAATGAATCAATTGACCAAAAAAATATGTACGGCTTGTAGAGTTGGCGCTCCACTAGCAACAGAGGAAGAAATTAATGAATTTATGCCGCAATTACCGCATTGGGAAATTATTGAAGAAAAGGGGGTAAAACAGTTAAAGCGAGTCATTATTTTTAACGATTTTGTAGATGCTATGGCATTTTCACAAAAAGTTGCGATTCTGGCTGAAGATGAAAACCATCATCCCGCTATTTTGACAGAATGGGGCAAAGTCACGGTTTTTTGGTGGACACACAAAATAAAAGGCTTACATATTAATGATTTTATTATGGCGGCTAAAACTGATGAATTATTAGCTTAAATATGACGTTGAGTATGTCCTTTTTTTGTTAAAAGGATATTCTGACAGAAGTGACAACACATCTTAGGAACATTTAAAAATAATGTTGAGGGAAGGCGTCTGGAGCAAAAAGAGGTAATGGGTTAAATCTGTGTTTTTGCATGAATATTCCTGCCAAATTCCACCTTATTTATTAAGAGACCAATCACAATATCATGCATTTTTTCCAACTTAGAAAAGCAGATTGTTCGACGAGTTAATCGCTTTATCCATGTTCTAAAATTCAAATTTTTACGTTTGATTTTTTTGGTGTTTTTCTTCCCTATTTTATGTTGTTTAGCATCAAGATGACGTTCATAAGCACCCCTGTCATCAGTGTAATAACGACGGATATTTAAAGGCGTAAGTAATACTTTTAATTCTTTGAAAACAGTGTCCTTACGCTTGCCACAAACATAAGAAAGTACCGTGTTGGTGTTATGTCAACAGCATGCCATAGCCAGCGTTGGTTGCTTTTATTTCCTACAAAAGACCACTGCTCATCTACTTCTGTTTCTTCACAGTAGATCTGTTCTAGCCTGACTTCCAATGGTTTTCCCTGATTAAAGGTCTGAAAAATAGGGTTCACTTGAACAAGGCTATTTTCTTTATTTTTTAAAGTGCGAGTGACCGCATTTTTATTGATTTTAAGAACCCGTGCAGTGTCTCGAGTGCCGCTACTATTAATAGCCATTTCGACAACTTGTTCTTTGATTCCAAATTCACATACTTTATAACAATATTCCAACATGAAGGTGTTTGTTGAACAATCTGTGGTCTGGCAACGATAATGAAGGTATAAAGATAGTACTTGGAGTATACGCATAAAATGAGTAAGGACTGGCTCTCTATCCCAGCGCCACCGCCTTACGTGAGACTCTACACAGGGCTGTTCATTAGCCATTTGGAAGTGGCTTGGTTCACTGGTCTTTAAAAGGCACCAAGCGACCATGAGTTTTTAGTCACTCGTTATTTATACCGAATTGAACAGCGTTGGCTTGTGTGTCAGTGGTCTAAACGTTAGAGTTTTTTAAGAAAAGAGAGAGCCTAAAAAGAGATGGGTTAAGCTCACATCTAAAAGAAAAGTAAATATTAAAAGTTTAGCTAGTCGAAGATAATCTAATCTGTTTGAGAGAGCTCTTGTATAATGATTCCTTAATATTGACTCAATGAAAGAATATGAAAAAAATAACTGTGGCGGCAATTTTATCAAGTACCTTACTTTTTAGTGGAAACCTATATGCTGAAAGTACCTTACTAACTAATCAAAATATTCAAGGTTCGTGGGCTTTGGAATATACTAAACAATCTGAAAAATCAGAAGAAATCATAAAACGAGAAGATACGTGGGTATTTGATAACGACACTGTTACTATTAAACATATTCCACGCGAAGGTAGTTATTATGACCAAACGCCAGTAAAGTATGATATTGAAGATGGTAAATTAAAAGTTTCTATTTTAGGAAGATCAGGAAAATTTGATAACTTCTCTGTGCTTAACAAAGAAGAAAAAGTTATGACTTTGAAAGCTAGGTTTGGCGATATTTATCAATTTATAAAAAAATAACTTTCTAAGCTATGTAGAAAAAATGAGGTGGAGAGAATAAATTTTAGCCCCTCCATCCCCTTTAATTTAAAAATAAAAATTGACCAGTCATGTCTGATGGTTTACAGCAAATAAAAAAATGTAATTACCTTCTTTTTGAGATAACAGAAGTTTCTAAAGAAGTTGGCTTACCCAGTATATTTTCTTCATGTGATTCTAACCATAATGGATGTTTAAGCATAGCCTTGGAAAATAACTGGCTTTGTAAATGTTGTTGCAACCAATTTTGCAAATGAGTATAAGGACTCTGACGATAGTGTTGTCGATTGACTCGAGAGTACTGCCGTAGAAAAGGTAATAATGCAAAATCAAGCAAGCTGGGGGTAGATCCCATTAAAAATGAGTGTTGTGACAAGCGCTGTTCTAATGCCTGTATAAAAGGTTCACATTGTAAGCGGCATTCTTCTTCATTATCTTCACGAAAACGTTTGGCACGTTTGTAGCGTTCTAAATTAGGCTTAAATTGTTGGTCATTTTCATTAATAATTGCCAACATTTCAGGCAATGCTTTTGTATCTTCTGTATAAAGCAAATTGTCAGGATCACTAAGATTGAGAGCCCATAACATAATATCTAAGCTTTCATCAATAACCTGAGTGTTAGGCTCAGTGCCTAAGACTAAAATAGGTACGGTACCTTTTGGGGAAAGCGCTAATAGTTCAGCAGGTTTGTTTTTCATCACAATAGCGCGAATTAATACGGTTTGTTTAGACATTAAAATGGCTAGTCTAGCGCGCATTGCATAGGGACAGTTTTGCAGGGAGTACAGTATGGGGTATGTCATAAAGAGTGTGCTATTTGTCTACAATCTATGGGTTATTTACAGTCCTTTCTGATATTGGTTGCTAGTTGATAGTGCTACCATTTGCTGAAGGTTTTGCTGTGCATTCTCATCGCCGTTCAGGCTATTTTCAAATTGAGTCATTAATTGTGCTTTGTCTGGTTCTGCTTTAGATCCAGAACCAATGTCAGTGAGATCAATAAAAAATTCATCAAATAAATCACTAAGATCATTCACTATGTCTACATTTAAAAATTGCTCATCATTATAGATGCTGGGGTAGCCCCCTTTTTGTTTATCAACAGCATAAGAAACGCCCTTAACATTAGTGATAGTGGTTGATTTTTCGCACTTAAGCATACAGCCATCTTCAATACTAGGTTTATTACAACCAACGGTACGCTGGAAGAAGCATTGCCTGCTGGTCATCAGTAAAATAGGGTGGTAAATGCTGTATATCAATTTGAAGTTATCAGGTCGTGCGATTTTTTTGATTTGCACGCGGTTAATTTCGTTTGAAATAAAAGCGCCAGCACAATTTAATTCTTCTTGCAGGGTTAATAAGGCATATGAATTTGTGGTGTTTAAAAAGGGACCTGCAATCCACTCAATGCCCATTTCAAAAGCCTTATATGCAATGCCCGTGTTATTGCTGACAATACGCTTAGGACGAACCTGTTCTAAAATTCGTACCGATTCATCATAATCTTTGCCAATTAAAACCGCTGGAAACCAGGGAATTAAACGTGGATTATTCAATAAAATATCAATGTGTATATTACAGCCTTTTTTTAAGCTTTCAGGTAATTTGAAATACACATCTGCCTGGGTTAAATCACATAAATACAGATCTTTTACGTCGGCTATTAAAATTGACAGGCTGGGCTTGTCGAAACGTTTTTTGTGCTTAACTAATTCGGGAATAGTGACGTGAGGCATTATTTTGTCAGAATCAGTGAGCAACAAAGTTGCTTGGTTTTTCAGCGTGCTTATTTCCTTAAACGGAAGGATCAAATTTTCATCTAGGCCCGTGCAATTAAAATCGTTAATGTCAAAATGATTGAAAGCAAAGTTTTTGAAACTTCTTTCTAAAACAGAAAGGTTAAGAGGCAATTGCTGGGCAGCGCTTAACGTGGATTCTGTTTCCAAAATATGCGTTTTATCGTTATCACCTATGATGATGGTTAACGTTAATGGCTGGTTCAGTTTGCCCGTAAAAGACAAAGAAATCGTTTGTTTGGCCGTGCTAATGTCTTTGATTTTTTCAGCAAGTTCGTCACCCAAAATATTTTTTTGCTGATAATGATTTTTTTTAACTTGCTTGATATCTTCCACTAAAACAACCTGACTTTCTTTTACAGCATGTTTGAGGCTGTAATCACGCGGGCTGTCGATAAACATATCCTTGGTGAGATCACCCTGTAAAAAAGAGTTGGTAAAGCTACGGTTAAAAACACGATGTAAGTTAGCATCATCATTTTGTAATTGTCCCGACTGTTCAAAGGTGTCGATCTGTTTGCGCCATGTGTCAGTCACGGTATAAACATAGTGTGCATTTTTAATGCGGCCTTCAACTTTTAGAGAGTCAACCCCTGCATCAACGAGTGCGGGAAGATCAAAATAGGCAGAATTATCTTTTAGGTTAAGCGGGTAGATATTGCCCGTTTCTGTGATTTCATATTCATCGCGGCAGGCTTGGCTGCAACTGCCACGGTTACCCGAGTTACCCACGCTCACTGAGCTAGAATAGCACTGACCAGAAAAAGCAACGCACAAGGCGCCGTGTACAAAAACTTCAGTTAACATGCCATGTTGATGGGCAACTGAAGTTAATGATTTTATTTCACTGATATTAAGTTCTCGAGACAAGTTAAGTCGTGATGCGCCTATTTTTGCAAGAAACTTTATTTGCCCTTCATTATGTGTCGTTAATTGTGTTGATGCGTGAATATCTAAGGTAGGGAAGTGTTTTTTAACTAGATTAAAAACACCCAAATCTTGCACGATAATGCCATCGATTTTGGTGTTAACGAGTTTGTTTAGAACCTTAATTAACCCCGCAATTTCTTGTTCTAAAATAACCACGTTTAGGGTTAAAAATACTTTGCAATCATACTGGTGCGCTAGGCGTAAAATTCCAGGTAAATCGTCAAAAGACAAATTAGAGGCTCTGTTGCGAGCATTGAAATTAACTAAACCACAATACACAGCATCAGCACCCGCAATAACAGCTGCTTTAATGGCTTCAACATCGCCACCGGGCGCTAATAATTCAATTTTTTTATTCATTTTGTGGTTTAGTAATTCTAGAAAGTGACTAAGGAGCCTGTTTAATGCGGATTTATAATGGGAACTATACTATGAATTAAAATTAGATATTATTTTCCTTTATTACTTACGAATAAAAAGGGAAAACAAGAAAAAAGGGTCTGATACTGCCTTAAAAATCAACCTTTAATTTTCTGTTTGATGAGCGCTATGTTAACTACTTTTAACAAGGTATCTTTTAAAACAATATAAGGCATTAAATTAGCTGTTGAAAGCGAGCTAATTTCTTGAACAATCGTTTGATATTGCTGTAAGGCTTTTTTTATCTCATTATCAGAGAAAAAATCAGCAACTGTGATTTCCATTGTAGCTATTGTTTTAACCATATTTCCAATGATTTTCTTTAACTCATTCTGTAGATCTATAGATACTTTCTTTTCCCAATAATCATCTGATTGTATACTTTTTAAATGATCGTAGACGGGCTCTAAGTTTAAAAATATATTGCATTCATTATAAGTTTGAAAAATAGCCAAGAAATCTTTGTTTGCCTCTTTCGTCAAACTAACTAAATAGGGGAAATCTTCAATACTTTTAATAAAACATAGATTTTCAGCTAATTCTTGTGGGAAACCAGCTTGTTGATAATATTCAGATTGTTGTTTGTAATGACTTAGAAGTATTAACTTTTGTTGAAAAAATAGTTTATATTCCAATAAATAGGACTGGTAACATTCTATTGTTTTTTCTATAGGTTCTTGTATTTTTTCATTGAACATTGACCATCGACAAAAAATAAATAAGGTATTTTCAATCGCCAGTAATGCTGCATATTGGTGTTCAGGGTTAACTTTATTATCTTGGTCATAAATGACCTGCCTTAGATTATCTGCTTCAATGACTCGGTCAAAGGTCAGATAATTTAGACTCTTTTCAAGTATATTATTTGGATTTTCAGAACTTAATTGTAAAAAAAGGCTCCCTGCTTGATTAATGATTTTATTACTGATACAGGTCGCTTTAATTTCTCGTGCTAGTGGGTGTGAGTTCACTTCTCTGATATAAGTTTGACTCAGTAACGCTGGGAAATAATTAAGTAAAAAGAATTGAAAATAATCCTGCTCAAGAAAATCAGTTTGTTCCAATAGTTTTTGAGTCAGTTGCATTTTACTCGCCGCTATTAATACGGCTAATTCAGGACGCGTTAGCCGTTGTGGTTGGCGAGAAAGTATCTCTTTCTCCGGCATAAAAGATTCTACTTTTCTGTCCAAATAACTTGAAGACTCTAGCTGGTCAGCTAATTGTAAATAAGACTCTAATTGAGTTGTGCAACGCATTTGTTCCAGAGAAAGGCAGAGTGATTGTTGGTAATTATTTTGCAGTACAGAAGCGCTAACTTTATTGGTTAAACTTTTAAATAAAGCGGAGTCTTTTTCATTTTTAGGGAGGTCTGTCAATAAGATCTTTAAATTGACTTCATGGTCTGATATGTCTACACCAGCAGAATTATCAATAGCATCGGTATTAATTCGACCGCTGGCTAGGCCAAATTCTATGCGGGCTTTTTGGGTAAAGGCGAGGTTGGCACCCTCTCCAACCACAGCTGCATTAAGCTCAGACGCATCTATTCGTACAGAATCATTAGCTCTATCGCCCGCCTCGGCATCTGTCTCGGTACTGGCTTTAACGTAAGTCCCTATTCCGCCTAACCACAATAATTCAATTTGGGCTTTTAATAGATATCTAATTAAAGTTTCACCATCAATGGTCTGATAACGGATACCCAACCATTTTTTCATGGCGGGTGAAACAGAAATAGCTTTGGAATCACGTTTAAAAACACCGCCTCCGTCAGATATAAGTTTAGGGTTATAATCCTTCCAGCTGGAATGCGGTAAATTAAATAAACGTTGCCGCTCTAGTAATGATGCATGCAGATCTATAGGGGCAGGGTCAATAAAAATATGCTCGCCACTAACAGCGGCTAATAGTTGAATGACTGGCGATAACAACATGCCATTGCCAAAGACATCACCATCCATACTGCCAATACCTACTACGGTAAAAGGTTGTTGTTGTATGTCTTTGCCTAATTCACGGAAATGTCTTTTAACGCTTTCCCAAGCGCCTCTAGCGGTAATTCCCAGTTCTTTATGGTTATAGCCTTCTGAGCCACCACTGGCAAATGCATCTGACAACCAATAGTTATAATTTTTTGCAACAGAGTTAGCTAAGTCAGAAAATTGTGCAGTCCCTTTATCTGCCGCAACAACGAGGTAAGGGTCATGATAGTCATAACTAACAATACCTGGGAGTAGTACGACTTTGTTGTCAATATAGTTATCTGTTAAATCTAGCAGTCCTTGGATAAAAGTGATGTAGGCTTTTTTACCTGCTTCTCTAAAACAGCTTGCTATACAATCCTTTTTAACGATAAAACCACCTTTGGCTCCTTTGGGAATGATCAATACATTTTTACTCATCTGAGTTTGCATCAACCCCAGAATTTCAGTACGAAAATCATCAATACGATCAGACCAACGAATGCCACCTCTGGAAACTTTTCCACCCCTTAAGTGAATACCCTCCATATCAACGGCATGCACATAAATTTCATTTTCTGGTCTTGGGTTAGGCATATCAATGATACCTAAGCTATTTATTTTAAAAGCAATAAAGTAGTTTTCTAAATCTCGTCTGACATAGAAGTTACAGCGTACAGTGGCATCAATAAGGTTAAATAGAGTACGTAATATTCGATCATGGTTAATATCAACAACCTGTTCTATAGCTTCTAGCAATTGTATTCGCAAAGGAAACAGGGCTTGTTCTTCTCTTTGTAAATTGTCTTGCCATTTTTTGTCAGGTTTAAAACGCGCATCAAAATATTTAAATAAGTTGAGTGCAACTTCAGAGTTACTAATGAGAGTATTATCAAAACTATTTCTGGTTGTGTTATCCGCTAATTGTAAATAATAATTTCGGTATGCTCTTAGAACATCAATTTCTTGCCATAAAAGCCCCGTTAAAATAAGTAGGCGATTGAGAGGGTCATTTTCAACCTTTTCATCTAATAGAGCGGCTATCATATTTAGTAATGGCTTTCTCAAAACTTGAAAAGAAGCGTATTGAGAGTCAGCTACCGTGATACTAAAACTTTTGATGAATACCTTGTTTCCGTCCACTTCTAAGGGGAATTGGACTTGGTCTATAACGCGTAAATTCAAATTGCCAATAATCGGAAAATATTCATCAAGAAAGCGGTGCTCTAAACTATAAAAATGCAGTCTGTAATGGTCCTTTTTAGTGCAAGGACTTAATAATTCGACTTGAGACTTTTTGGTTTTTAAGGTGGTTTCGATGCTGATAATATCGATAATGGCATATCGGGGAGGCATTAAACTTTGATAATCGGCTGTAAAAACAGTTTGGTATTTTAACCATAAGGTTTTGCTTTGCTGCTGATCAAACAGACGCCTTATCATCTTGTGAAAGGCTTTTATCCACTGTGTATCAGCTTTACATTCACCAGAGATAATCTTCATAAAACCGCCTTTAAATCAATAGTTTCCTGATTTCAAGAATATTACAATCACCACTGTTTGTATAAGTCACTGAATCCATCAGTGTCTTAATAAAAAACAAACCCATACCATTTTCTTTGAGTTGATCAAAATCAGGGTTAGGTATGGTCTCAAGGTCAAACCCTTGGCCGTGGTCATAGACTTTAATAATTAATTCTTGCTCCTGAATATCAATATTTATCCTGACAGTATCTTTAGGGTCTTCTGAGTTAGCGTGTTTTATTGCATTCGTGGTGGCTTCTGTTAATACCAAGTTTAAATGATACGCCAATGCATCTCTATCGCCTGAAAAGTCCTCAAGATCCTTACCTATATGTTCACCAATACTACCAATCAGATGAAGGTATTTTGTCTGAGTCGGAATCACTACATCAACTTGAAAATTTGCCGTAGAATTCATTTTTCCTCCTAGCAATCAATTTCAAAAAAGTCCTGCAAATCCGTTTGTATTTCAAACACCCTGTTTAACCGAGTCAGCTCAAACATTGATAACACTTGGGGTTGTAGATTAGATAAGGAAAGCCTTCCTGATTTGGCTTCCGCATGTTTAAACCCTGATAATAAAGCGCCTAAGCCAGAGCTATCAACAAATCTAACCTGCTCCAATTGAACGATAATATTAACCTTGCTTTGTTCAATCATATGCAGGATATAATCTTTTAATTCTGCAGAGTTATGGGCATCAATACGTTCTTCCTTAACAAAAAGGACACTAAAACCGTTTGTTTTTTCTTCAGTCACAATCATTTATATTTTGTCCTGTCGTTAGGATTGAAGGGAGTGATAAGCAAGTACGACTTTAAACAAACCAAGCAATAACTTTATCAATTAATCGACCTAATTTAACACGATGTCGGGCAAACAAGGTATAGCCCCAATCCGAGATAGGTTCAAATAATGGCCATTTACTCGGTGCCATCATCCAGCCTAAACCCACGGAGTTATAAGATTGTCTAAACACTTCAACACCAGAAATAAGCTCTCCTTCCTCAGTAACGCCATGTATTCTATCTAACAACTCTTGTTTTGATTTGCCATAGCTTCGTTGGTCATCACTATTGTCTGTTTTTGAAATATCTTCAAACTCCAAATAGCCGTCTTTATTACACTTAGTTAACCAGCTAACTTCAGCTCGACATATTGGACAATCTCCGTCATATAACATTTTAAAATGATGTTTAGTTTTCATTTTCTTACCCTCTTTTAAATAGGCGTTGCCAAATGCATGGTCAAAAAAACTCTTAATATAAGTTGTAGAGCCCTCATATAGAGATGAAACTATGGCATATTCGGTTGCCGTAAGAACTAAAGACCAATCAGATAATTTATCAGGCACGGGCCCCTCACAACCCGGGAAAATTCCAAATGGCGTTCCAGCCCATTGCAGTGCTTGCAGATTGAGTTCATCCGTTGAAATCTCGTAATCTATTTTCTGTAACTGATCAAAACTAGGGACGAGCCCTTTATTATTTATCACATCTGTCAATATATGCTTTGCAATTTTATTGGAAGCCTTTTTAATCTGCTGATCAGAAATATTTTTTTTACCCTCAGTTTCTATTTTCTTGGCAATAATGGTATATGTTTTTATAAATGAAGAGGCATAACCTTCATTCCTATTAACACCCACCGCAGCAACAAACCATTTTTTTCCATCAAATTGATCCAAATCTGTATTATTAATAATCACATCATAAGCATCAGCATACTTTCTCTGATCATAAAGACATTTAATATTGTCAACAATTTCAGGACTAAGCCATACAATCTGTTTCATAATGATTAAATAAATAAAAAAAATTGAATTTATCTCCTACTTATTTAGTCAACTTTTATATAGAAAGTTCATTTAACGATTAAATCTTTTGCAAGAGGTGTGAAATGAAAATTTTAATTACGGGTGGAACCGGTTTTATCGGTAAAAAACTTTGTCATTTTTTACTTGGAAAAGACCATCAATTAACCGTTTTAAGTCGCAAGCCCGAAAAAGTATCTACTCTTTGTGGCGAGTCGGTTGAGTCCATTAAAAATCTAGATCAATTAACAGCATCAGATACATTTGATGCTATTATAAATCTTGCTGGGGAGGGTATTGCTGATGCTCGCTGGACTGATATAAGAAAGCAACAATTACTCGATAGTCGAATTAATATAACTAAACAGCTAATTAGCTATATAAAAAAAGCAACTAACAAACCTAGGGTCTTAATCAGTGGTTCCGCGATTGGCTACTACGGCGATAAAGGTTCTACAATACTTACTGAGGAATCCCTTCCGCATGAAGAGTTTTCACATCATCTATGTGCTTTATGGGAAGCAACAGCATTTGAAGCCGAGACCCTAGGGGTTAGAACTTGTGTCATCAGAACAGCTCTAGTGATTGGTGATGATGGAGGCTTTCTTAAACGTATGCTACTCCCCTTTAAATTGGGTTTAGGAGGGCCAATGGGTGATGGTAAGCAATGGATGTCTTGGATACATCGCACTGATTTAATAGCGATTATTGACACTTTACTTGAATCTCCTACCTTAGAAGGCATTTTTAATGCTTCATCGCCAGGATCAGTAACAAACAGGGAATTTAGTAAAACATTAGGCGAAGTATTAAATAGACCAGCAATTATACCTGTCCCTGCATTTGTTTTAAAAATACTGCTGGGTGAAATGTCTATGTTGCTTTTGGGCGGACAACGGGTTATCCCTGATAGACTAGAAAAAGCGGGATTTGAATTTAAGTTTAAAGCATTAAGCCATGCTTTAAGTAATGTAACTTAGCCTACAAAAATAAAAATGGAGAGAAATATTATGGATTTATCAATTATGCAAACAGCAGTTGAGCAAAGTGCAAGTGCTGTTGTAATAACTGATGCTAAAGGTGCTATAGAATATGTTAACCCTAAATTCATTGAACTTTCAGGGTATTCTGCTGAAGAACTTATCGGTCATAACCCCAAAATACTGCAATCAACAAACACAACAGGGGAGCAATATAAAAATATGTGGAAGAGTTTGCTTGAAACAGGTGAATGGCAAGGCGAACTCAAGAATAAAAAGAAAAATGGTGAAATTTATTGGGCGCATGAGTGTATTAGTGTCGTTAAAGATAAAGCAGGAGAAATCACAAACTTTTTAGCGGTTGAAGAAGATATTACTCAACGCAGAGAAGTGGAAAACGCGTTAATAGAAAGTGAACAGCGTTTCCGTCAAATGGCTGACATGACGGGGGAATGGTTATGGGAACAAGATGAAAATGGTTTTTATATTTACAGTAGTGCCGCTGTCAATGTCATTCTTGGTATGAGCCCTGAAACACTGATCGGTAAACATTATAGTGAATTACTCACCTCGGAAGATAAATCAGATCTGAAGACAAATGCGACTCAACATAAACCTTTCTATGCTTTATGTAATCATTACCGCCATATAAATGGTCAACGTGTTATTACAGAGTCAACAGGGTTACCCATCATTAACGCTGAAGGAAAATTGGTGAAATGGCGTGGGGTAGATCGAGATATTACTGCACAAAAACATTATCAGGATGCCTTAATAGATAGTGAAAAGCGGACACGGTTAATTATTGAAAGTGCTCTCAATGCCATTGTGATTATGGATGCCCATGGCATTATTATCGACTGGAATCATCATGCAGAAAAAATGTTTGGTTGGTCAAAACAAGACGCTATTGGGCAGCGTCTTGAAATGCTTATTATTCCACCGCGTTTTCGGAAATTACATAATCAGGGGTTAGATCATTATCTGCGTAGTGGAGAAGGTCCTATCCTTAAAAAATTATTAGAACAGACAGCTGTTCGAAGAGATGGATCTGAATTCCCTGTAGAGCTTAGTGTCTCTCCCTTAAAACTTGGGAACAGTTTTATATTTAGTGGTTTTATTCATGATATAACAGCCCGAAAACAAACAGAAAAACAAATTCGCCAGGCTGAAATTAATCTAGCTTATACACAAAGTGAAATGAATATAGCTCGGCGAATACAGTCCTCTTTATTTCCCTCTAAAGCCATCAAAACTGCCGATTTTGAGATTCAGGGATTTTGTTTACCTGCCGATCAAGTGGGTGGAGATTATTTTGATTATTTTTTTAGAGATGAAAAAAACCTCGATATAGTGATGGCCGATGTTTCTGGCCATTCCATTGGCCCCGCATTATTTATGGTAGAGACGCGGAGTGCTATTCGTAGCCAAGCCAATTGGCCTGGCAGCCCATCTAAAACCTTAACTATTTTAAATGACTTTCTCTATCAGGATTTAGATACCGCAGACTACTTTATTACTTTATTTTATTTACAATACAATATTGATAAAAAACAATTATCTTTTTCTAATGCTGGGCACCCGCCACCTTTATTGCTTAAGCAGGAAGAATTGCAATGTACAGGATTAGATGCTGAAGGTTTGATTTTAGGTGTACGCAAAAACATTTCTTTTGAAGAAAAATCACTTGTGATGGAATCAGGCGATTTAATTATGCTATATACGGATGGTTTAACAGAAGCTGAAAATCCAACAGGTGAGTTTTTTGGTATTGCGCCGGTTTGCCAGATACTCCATAAGCACGCAAATCATTCGCCACAAGTCATTATTGAAATAATCATCTATGAATTGAAACAATTTTGTCAAAGTGAATCATTTAAAGATGATGTTACGTTAATGATTTTTAAACGAACTTAGTCGGTTAAATTTTTTAAGGCATTAGTTGGTAATCTACTTTTTATGTCTGTTAATGCTGAAGCTAGTTGTTTGGGGATGTTGCAGTTGAAAGGCATATTCAAAGTCAGGGTGGCCATAGGGTCATTGTATTTTAAGTTTCTTAGGAAACTATTTATATTTACTTAGAGGTGTATTATGACTAGTAATGAAATTAATAATGATGAGGTCATTAAAGTACTTAAAAAATCAAGCTGGCCGACCCCTTGATCTGTTATAACGAGCTGATTATGTAATTGTGGAAAATTAGAGGGAATAAATCAATGGTTTTTGAATTTTTTTTTCGAGGAGGAATTAATCTAGTAATTTTAGGGTTGTTTTTTGGGGGGGTAATGGCTGTAATTTCTAGTTTTTATGCAAGTGAACCACATAAAATAAAAAACATTATCACTGATACTTTTGCAGTTATTTTTTGTATGGCTTTGTTTTGTGGGTTTATTTTTCTTATCATATCACCTGCTTTACCGCCCAAACAAACAAAAAATATCCAGGGAACCGCACTACATTTATCAGCTTATCAAACCGAATTAGGAAGTTCCTTATTTATGATTGTTGAATTAAATAATGGAAAAAAATTAAAGCATATATGACAAGAAAGTTTCCATTTAAGAAAGGGGATAAAGTTAATATATTTATGAAAACTCCTTACATTGGAAAGATAGTATATTATGTCAAATCGTAACTACCCACGCCCTTATAGAGATTCCCCAGCCAACGCCATTTGAACGCGTCAAAGGGTCGGGGCTTGCATTTTTCACGCTAAGCAAAGAACAAAAAGAGTCGAGGAAATAAAGCCTGATATTTGCCTAGTTTTATAACTTGGCAATCAACTTGCTTTTATTCTTCAAATGCGTAGCTCATCTTGCTGAAATCAGGTCAGCGTTTTGCATAGTTCTGACGCTGAACACAGTAAGTTATTTAATTGTTATTTTCTATTTTTGAGAGCAATTAAGTGAAAAAACCTATTGTTGAAAGAGTTGAAATTGATCGCTGTGAAGCTAGTTTTATTGGAATAATAAGTAAGCTGGGCAGGGTAAACATAAGTTGGAGAAAAGAAAAAACTGACGTGGAAATATAGGATGTCAATTTTTCAAAGCCTGTCGTAAAAATAGGGAAAAAGCCAAAGAGCGACAAGAACTAGAGCTGAGTTTTGATGTTTGTAAGTTGAGTGCGGAAAAAGAAAGCCATGATTACCTTCGGCACTATTGTGAATAAAAATATTTCTTTATTAAATATTCAAAACCCATTATTTTGTGGTGCATTTGTGCTATATTCTGTTTGTAAGTAATCTAATGGGTACAAAATTATGACTACACCAAATTCAGCTACTGTTAGGTGTCGGATTGCTCCAGAAGTCAAAGGACAAGCTGAAGAGATACTAGCTTCAATTGGCATGTCAACATCAGATGCAATGCGTTTATTTTTAAAGCAGGTTGTTATTCGAGGGGAATTTCCGATTGAATTAAAAGTTCCTAACCAGAAAACGATTAATGCTTTTAAAGAAAAAAACCTTGAGTCTGTAGATCTTCAGGAACTTCGAGATATGTGATGTGAGAGAAATTTTAATCACAAATCGCTTTAAGAAAGACCTCAAAAAAGCAAAAAATAACCCAAGACAAGATACGGATAAATTATTATCTACTATCGAAACATTGGCGACTCACGGAGTTTTATCAGAAGATTATCTTCCCCACTGTTTATCAGGAAACTGGAAGCCAAAATGGGAATGCCTCATCCAACCAAATTTCTTATTAATTTATGAAGTAACTGAAGATATGTTGCGCCTTGAAAGGTGTGGTAGCCATTCTGAGTTATTTGAGTAGATATTGGTTAAAAACTGAGAGTAGTTAAAAGAATAAAAGCTGGGGGTTGATTCCTATAAATTCTGATACAGAAAAAGATTTAACTAACTTCTACTCTATTGGAAAATTAAAATAGTGAGTATTCTTGATGGAAGCATGAGTATCAAGCCAAAAAAGGAAAAGGTAGATGTTAGATAAAAAGTTAGGCATAATGTTAAAAATTAAAAAAACGACAGAGAGACTTGGTTGAACTGCTATTTATGGGGTTTTCTACAGCCTCGTTATACGAACAAACAAATAAGGAGGAAATATGAACTGTCCAGCGTGCAATAATTTATTATCACAAACTGAAGTAAACGGTATAGAAGTAGATGTCTGCAAAAATGGTTGTGGTGGTATTTGGTTTGATAAATTCGAATTCAAAAAATTTGATGAACCTCATGAAGAAGCAGGTGTTGAACTACTGGATATACCTATTGATAAAAATATTAGTGTCAACCACGATGAGGAGAGAAAATGCCCAAAATGCAAAAACGTTCCACTTATCAGACATTTTTTTAGCGTAAAAAAAGAGGTTGAAATTGATACCTGCTATACATGTGCAGGAGTTTGGTTAGATTCAGGTGAGCTAAATAATGTACGGAAAAAGTTCTCATCCGAGGAAGAAAAACGAGAAGCTACATCTGCTGTGTTTGATGAGATGTTTGGGCCACATTTAGAGCAATTAAAAAAAGAGCGCGAGAAAAACTCCGCTAATGCTAAAAGAATTGCAAACATGGTTAAGTACATATTGCCGTCATACTACATCTCTGGCAAACAAGACTGGGGTTCATTCTAGCAATCGTAATATCAATATCAAGGGGGCTCGAATTGATAGCATAGGAATAACATGCAGATTGGATGAAGATAAGAGTCGATAGTCAGAAAGGCAAACAAATCTACAGCCACAGAATGTCTGTAGTCGAGCCCGTGTTTGACAATATCACCAGTAATAAAGGATTGAAACGGTTTAGCCTGCGAGGCAAAACTAAAGTCAATGCACAATGGAAATTGTTCTGCCTGATCCAGAATATAGAGAAACTGGCTAATTATGGGAAGGTAGCCGCATAAAGGAAGAATTATAGGGGCTAAAGAGCCACAGAAAACAGAATAAAGTAGTCTACAGGCTAGATGTATCAAGCCAAAAAAGGAAAAGGTAGATGTTAGATGAAAAGTTGGGGATAATGTTGAAAATTAAAAAAAACGACAGAGACTTGATTGAACTGCTATTTATGGTTTTTTTTACAGCCTCGTTATGAGGCGCTTTACAATTAACTTCGTTAAACGCACTGATCTGGCATAAATCGTTTGCTAGCTATCTATTCGATTTGAATTTCCTGGCACGGCATCTTAATAAGATGTCTTCTATACTTAGCATATGAGTCCCTACCAAGGGAATCTACTCTCGCTAACTTAATCCTCATAAAATTGATTAATGAAATCCTCTTTCAAATATTCCGGGACCGTAATGATTGTGCTTGCCTCGATAGGTTTGACGTTCTTCGCAACGATTACCGATCCAGGTGTAGACCTAGAATGTGCAATCGAAAAGTTTAAAAATTATGCCAACCAGGAAACCCATTCCTGGACTTGCTTGCATTTCGCTGCGGCTAGAGGCAACACAGCTAGATTGAATAAGATACTGGAAAAGGACGCAGACGTGGAGGCCAAAAGTATCGAAGGCAAGACGCCAATTTATGAGGCTGCAAAGCGAGGCAAGACGGCAGCGGTTGATTTGTTGTGGAACAGCGGCGCGGACATAAACGCTAGAAGCAATCACCCTGGCTTTACCCCCTTGCATGTTGCCGCTGAGTATAATCACCACGGAACAGTTGGCTATTTGCTAAACCAAGGCGTAGATATTGAGATAGAAAACGAATGGCAACAGACACCGCTATCACAGGCTTCCTGGCGCTTCGCCGATACAGACATGATCGCCCTGTTAGTCGAACATGGTGCAAATATCAATACCCAGGACAACTTTGGTTTTTCTCCCCTACACAGGGCCGCCGGTAAACAGTGGCTGGAAATAATGAGCTTCCTGATTTCAAAAAATGCGGATATTAATATCAAGACCGACAAAGGAACGACACCGCTAATGTTTGCGGCGCGAAAAGGCAATATCAAATCTGTTGAGTTATTGCTGGAGTCCGGTGCCCACATAGAAAAACAATCAGGCCGCAAATCTGCCCTGAGATTGGCGAAAAAGGAAGGGCATGAGCAAATAGTCAGGTTACTCAGAAAATTTGGCGCAGTTGACACTACTTTGTTATCAGAAAAACTGAAACCAGGATTTGAGCACTATGAAAGAGGTGAGTTTACCGAATCGCTTGCCGAACTAAACAAATCACTTGAAGAAGATCGAGAGAATGCACAATCTCTTTATTACCGAGGTCGGACCTATCAGAAAATGAACAAACTGGGGTTTGCACTCGAAGACTTGTTAGCCTCTGTCGAGCTTGACCCAAATAACGTAGCAGCACTCGAAGTCATTGGCTGGATATATCTAAAGAGAAAGGATTATAGGGAAAGCATTCGATATTATTCGCAGGTTATCGAACAGGATCCGAATAATGCGAAGGCCTATCATAATCGTGCCGGGCTCTATGCACACTTGGGTGGCACCAAAAAAGTGGGAGTAGATGTCAGTACTGCCTGCGAGAAAGGATATGCAGATGCTTGCAAAATGAAGAATAAATTGGGAATTTGATTCATGTATTATCATCAGCAAGTGATGACAAATCCAATTTTAGGCAACGGATGTTAACAACAATGCAAAAATGAGCCACATCACCAGTTGAAATCTGAGCCAGTTGACTAGTAAGAGATCAAGGGGTGTGCGGCCGAGCAAGGTCGATAATTCCAGCGGGTGAAAGTCCCGCTCTGGCAAGGTAGGTCAACCACCAGATAGTAAACATCGGGCAGGCGGAGGTAACTCCAAATGTTAAGCACGATGGGC
>Ga0209826_1000325_pt1 | contig 34877 bp, 31 predicted proteins | sample GOMGulsemesocosm_5_FD_184637 | JGI IMG/M metagenome (GOLD analysis project Ga0209826, IMG submission 184637) | Methane-oxidizing microbial communities from mesocosms in the Gulf of Mexico - GOM15C Gulf of Mexico (SPAdes) (version 2) | ecosystem: Environmental > Aquatic > Marine > Cold seeps...
TGATTTGCGCGCCGCCTTTGCCTTTGAGACGGCTCCAGGAACCAATGTCGGTGGGTCGTTAGAACAAACAGGCGATAAACTAAATGGCCGCCTCGGTGGGGTGTTTGACTGCGCCGGTGCCAACCATCTAGTGATTCAACGTTCCGATGGTAGTGCCGCAGTCGTGGAGTTACACAGGGCGGGCGTCGAGGTCGATGAATACTTGAGCTTGGACCGTGGTCGCCCATTAGCGAATATTGTTTTAGATAACGCGGCATTCTTGTCGCTGAATTCCGGTCAATCTGGTGCGGCATCAGAGATATTGCAAATTGGCCGCTTGATGGTGGCCGCCGATACCATGGGCGCCATGCAGTATATGTTTGACGCCGCAATTACTTATGCTCAAGAACGTACTCAGTTTGGTCGGGTGATAGGCAGTTTTCAGGCATTAAAACATGTGTGCGCGGAAATGGCGGCGATGTTGGAGCCTTGCCGTGCAATGATCTGGTATGGTGGACATGCTTTTGATGAACAACCAGAAGCCGCGCCGGTGCTGGCCCATCATGCCAAGGCGCATTTATCCGAAGTAGGGCGTGAGGTGTCTCGCTTAGCAACGGAAACCCACGGCGGCATGGGTTTTACGGATCTATTAGGTCTTCATATCTGGTTTAAACGTATTGCGCAAAATCGCCAATTGCTTGGCACACCTGAGCATTGCCGCCGGGATGCCGCTCGATTGCAAGGTTGGATAGCCGCCTGATAATTTATGGCTTGTTAATCAAGGAGATTACATTGAGTGATTTAATCAGTGCTGAAGCGAAAACATGGATCGGACGCGCCGCGCCGCCGCAACGTGTTGAAATCAACCGCAGTGACATCATCAAATATTCCGTCGCCACGCAACAGCGGGCGCACGAACATCTTACCGGAAATATTGCTCCACCGATGTTTCTATTTGCTGCGATGCGGCCGATAGTTCCGATTGATCAACTCGGCCCAGACGGTATCGCGCGAGACTCGTTCTTACCGGATTTGCCGCTGAAGCGGGTGATGGCGGGCGGCACTAAGATGCAATTTCACCGTGCCGTGATGCCGAATGATGTTTTGATTGCTATCCGCACCTTAAGTGGTATTTCGGAAAAGCAGGGATCAAGTGGTCCGTTGATATTCCTCACATACGAGCTAAAGATCAAAACTGAGGGCGGTGAACTGGTGATGGAAGAAGAACAGACAAGGATACTGCGATGAGTGCGAGATTGAAAAACCTTACGGCGGGCGAATCTTTGCCAGAACGTCAGCACACGCCAACCAATGTTTCTCTGTTTCTCTATAACGCTGCGATATGGAACCCACACCGAATACATTTTGACGTAAATTACTCGATCAATGTGGAACATCATCCCGGTGTTGTAATTGATGGCCCGTTGCAAGGTGATTGGTTAGTTCAGCTAATAACTGACTGGCTGGCAGGCGACGGCGATTTGATTGCATTCGAATATTCCAATCGCCGCGCATCGTATCTTGGTGAAACCTTGACCGCAGCGGGCATGATAACGGCGATTGACTTTGAAGCGGGTACGGTTGATCTCGATATATTCATTCGCAACGAAGAATCAGAAATTGTTACTCCGGGAAGCGCCACCGTGCGGTTCAGCCAATAACTGCTTCCAAGAAGGCGCGTAATTAGGAATTTCTCAAATGCTCGGTGAGTGACGAGCATGTGTAACAGAGCTCGATGGCGGATGGTAGGAAAGAATTGGTAAACACAAACGTTCTTTGAGGCGTTGTCAGAGGGAAATGAGTAAGCGCTGAAAAACGATAAACCGAGTTTTTCAGGCGACTAGTTGACGCCATTCAGCTAACACAGTTGCGCGATTGATTTTAAACTGCTGCCGAGCAATAAGGTGACGCTCTAGGTTGAAATGGTTGTGGACTGACGAGTGGATTGAGACAAATTTTTGTAATAATTTAGCGTTTCTGAATTTGATCATCGCTCGTTCTCGACTCCGGAAAGGTTGATGTGAATTCTCGGCCCGATTATTGAGCCAGCGCCCGGTTTCTTGACGACCGCCTTCATCACAGCTTTGTAAGAACGCAGTTTATCCGTCACTATCATCTTTGGATTGCCGTACTGCTTCAATGATTTTCTTCAGAAACTTCAGTAGCCCTTCGATCCCGCTTCTTGGTCACAAATGCTTCGAGAGCATCTATTTCGTGATCAACGGCGCGCCATAGATAATGTAATTCACCGTTGATCCGGACGAAAACTTCATCCAGGGACCATTTCCATTGAGGTGAACTACGCATGGATGCAGATCTTTTCTTCTTAATTTCTGCTGTAAACGGTGGTCCGAACTGGTTCCACCATGTGGGCACAGTCTCATCTCAAACATCTATACCTCGCTCATGGAGAACGTCTTCAACTTGTCGCAATAATAGAGGAAAGCGGACATACATCATTATGGCCAGACGAATGATTTGAGGTGAAGTCTTGAAATAGCGGAAAGGGTTTTTCATTTGGCGACAGCAAAACCAGCTGCGCTACAGCTCACGCAATTTTCCTCTGACAATACCTCCTAGCGGCCTTGCCATCGTGGTGTGCGTTTTTCTGCAAATGCTTTTGGTCCTTCAATAGCGTCCTGGCTAGAGTAAACTGCTTCATGAAGCTGTAGACTTTTTTTGAAACCTTCGCTGTTTCCTAAATCCATAGTGGCGCGGACGCTTTGTTTTGCAGCTCGGACAGAAAGCGGTGCGCCAGTGGCAATCTTTCGGGCCAATTCCGTCGCTCGTTTTCGTACCGCATCAGGGGTGTCTTCCAGATAATTGGTAAAGCCGTATTGATGCAGCAGTTCTATGGGAAACAAGTCTCCAGTTAGAACAATTTCCATCAGTAATCCTTGTGGGATCATCCACAATGCGGGGGCTGCCCACGGTGATCCACGACCCATTTTTACCTCGGTAATTCCCACCTTGGTGCCTTTAAGGCCAACTCGAAGATCACTGTTCAACGCTAGCATCATACCACCGGCCATCAGCGACCCAGTCATTGCCGAAATAACTGGTTTGGTAACAGCCTTCATTTTCTCATGAAAGGGATCATCCATTTTACTGAGAATATCGACACCTTCATTTTGTTTGATTGAAGCTGCTTCTTTTAAATCCAACCCGGCTGAAAAAACGCCGCAATCGGTGGAGGTAAGTATAGTAACTCTGATATTGTCGTCATTTTCGATCTGCTCCCAGGCTTTGCTCAAACCATTAGCCGCCACCACCGAAAGGGCGTTTTTTCGGTGTGGGCGATCAATCACAATTGTTGCGATTTTATCTTGAATGGTAAGTTTAACGGGTGTTTTTTCGGTCATCGATCTATATTTTCAAAATTGCTGTAAATCAAAGCCAGCGTTTGCGGTGTTTAAAGGATTTCAATCGTTTTGCGATGTTTTGGATTCATTATTGCCGGGTTCAAAATAATCTGGTCGACCGGTTGGCCATGGATCGCCCCACATCTGTTGACCGCCGTCAACAGTCAGAACTTCACCTGTAATGAATTTCCCCGATGGCGCTGCAAGATAAACAACTGCTTCGGCAACATCCCATTCATCGCCTGAGTGCAACATAGGATTTGCTTCCGCATACGTTGATAAGCCTTCAATTGGGTATTGTTTATAGCCGGTGGTTTCACAGCATCCCGGCGCTACGCAATTGACACGTAAACCATGTGGAGCCCATTCGACAGCAACTGATTTTGACAGATAAATCACCCCAGCGCGCGCTGCACATGTATGGGCGATGCCAGGCATGCCTCGCCAGATATCTGCAACGATATTTACGATTACGCCTTGTTTAGACAGCTTAATCCACTGGCGTGCAGCGGTCTGCATCATCCACCAAGTGCCATTAAGATTTGAATCGATAACAGCATTCCACCCATTGCGGGAGTAATCTATTGCAGCTTGCGGAAACTGTCCCCCGGCATTATTGACAAGAACGTCAAACCCGCCAAATTCATTTTTTACTGCGTCAAAGAATTCTTCGACTTTATCGGGATCTCGAATACTGATGGGCATAGCAAAAACACGACTGCCAAATTCCCGAAAGAATTTAGCAGCGGCCTCCAGTTTTTCGGGGTTTCGACCACATATGGCAAGATTAGCACCTAGGCGAGCAAAAATCGTAGCGATTGCTTTGCCCAAACCGCTGCCAGCACCGCTGACAACAACTGTCACACCTTCAAAAAGTTGGGAATCATAAATTGTTTTCTGACTACGTAAGCGTTCATCAGTAAAGCCAAAAGACTTCTCGGTACTGTTTTCTTCCAAATTCACCTCCCTGATAGCCGCGTGAGATTTACTATCAATAAAAAAATTCTAACATACGTTAGAAAATTTGCAAGTAGTGAATCTTATCATTCAGATTGCAGACATTGCACGCGCCCTGCAGCGGGAAATCAATAATATTGCATCAATTTTTTGCCGATTAATTTATGGAATATCATTTTTGTAAATTTCCTGCACTGTGAGATGTGTTACGCTACTGACCTCAACCGAGCTTTCTCTAACACCCGCTGTAATCATTCAGTGCGGTAGTCAGCGCTTGCTGCTTTACCTGTTATTTAGACTCTATCGTGATACCATCAAGCAAAAGGATTGCGCATCGTTCAGCCAGCATGTCGACAGAGAATTTTTCAGCGTCAAACCATTCGACCGTCCAGTTTAAGGCACCGAGAATAAACTGGCGTAACGGCCCGATGTCTACATCCTGCCGCAATATTCCAGCGGTTTTTGCTTCGCGCAATAGATCATCCCAAAGCATTGAATAAGAATGGCGTAACGGCTGATGACGTTTGCGTAGATCTTGTGGCAATTGGCCAAAGATACGAAGATTTGCTGAACTGAACTCGCTACAAACCAATAACTGATTGAGATGTTCTTGAACTGCCGCAGTAAACTTAGATCTGTAGTCACTATTAATTTTATGCACTTTGATAATTTTCTCAACATTATCATGAATATCGCGTAGGCCCCGGTCCAGAACGGCGTCTAAAATCTCATATTTAGTGTCAAAATGATAATAAATACTACCTGCCTGCATCTGTGCAGCGGTAGCTATATCTCTCAAAGTTGTTGATGCATATCCTTGTTTTTGAAACAGACTTGCAGCTGTTTTAAGAATTTTCTGCCGAGTCCGACCAGATTTTTTTTGACTGGAATTAACTTCAATCTTCACAGGCCTAGAAAGGACAGATGTTGTTGGCTCACCCGCCTGTGATCCAACCAAAAATCCATCGAGAATGATTTTTGCAATGCGATCAGCCAAAACACTGACCGAGTAATTATTGCTGTCAAACCACTCAACTGTCCAATTTAGGGCTCCAAGAACGAATTGACGCAAAGGCTTGATTTTAACGTCGGCTCGCAGTGTCCCGGCCTTTTGTGCCTTTTCAAACAAATCATCCCAGAACTTAGCATAGGCACTGCGCAAAGGCTGATGACGGCTGCGGATTTCTTTTGAGAGTTGGCCATAATTTCTGATATTGGCTGAAGTGAATTCGCTGTGCAAAAGCAACGATGAAAGATGCGCTTGAACTGCAACTGTTATTCTTGTCCGGTAATCTGTTTCTTCGCCAAGATCCTCTAAGGCCTTTTGAACGTTGTCGTGAATATCTCTTAGGCCACAATCAAGAACCTCATCGAGAATTTCAATTTTTGATCCAAAATGGTAATAAATGCTACCAGCCTTCATTTTAGCAGCAGCAGCAATATCACGAAGTGTGGTGGCGACATATCCACGGTCCCGAAACAGGATGGCTGCTGACAACAATATCGTTTCACGGGTTCGTACTGATTTTTTTGCCCCAGTCGCAATAGTAGGTTCTTTGTTTTTTTCGATCATCATTCATTTCTACCTGCTCAGATTTTCATTGCCAACAGATATTTTCTAACATATGTTAGAAAAATTATTCCTTATATGTTTCCATACATGAAATGGAAACATATTTGGTGATTTGCCCGGGCTGGCGTATTAGCGAAGGAGAAAATTATGAAGGGTTTAAAAGGAAAGCGCGTTATTGTAACTGGCGGTGGCAGTGGCATTGGGCGGGCGCTTTGTCAAAGGTTTGGTGAGGAAGGTTCTGAGGTAGCCGTATTTGATATAAATATTGAGGGTGCACAGGAAACCGCTGATACAATTAACGGAGCGGGAGGCAAGGCTGAAGCATTTAAAGTCGATATCACCAGCAGAGGTGAGGTTGTTGATGCGGTCAATAAAGTTGAAGCTGCCGGACCGATTGATGTGCTGGTCAACAATGCCGGTTGGGACCAGATTGTTCCTTTCCTTCATTCTGAAGAAGATTTGTGGAAAAAAGTCATTGATATAAACTTGTATGGCCCGATTTATCTGCACCATGCGGTTTTGCCGGGAATGACTGCTAATGGTTCGGGCCGGGTGATCAATATCGCCTCAGACGCTGGCCGTGTTGGTTCATCGGGTGAAGCTGTTTATTCTGCCTGTAAGGGCGGCATTATCGCTTTTACCAAAACTATGGCCCGTGAAGTGGCCCGCAAGGGTGTTCAACTCAATGCGGTTTGTCCAGGCCCAACCGACACACCGTTGTTTGCCTCTGTTGCGGAGGGCGAGGCTGGTGAAAAAATTGCCGAAGGCCTAAAGCGTGCTATCCCTATGAAACGTCTTGCAATTCCGGCAGATTACCCCGGTGTTGTTTGTTTTCTTGCAAGTGACGACGCCGGATTTATAACCGGTCAGACAATATCGGTCTCAGGCGGCTTGACGATGCACGGGTAAAGGGGCACGGGTAACCACATGTTCAATTGCAGTTCCGAAATTCGTAAAACCAGCAATCTGGCAAAGTTTCTCAAGGCTGTGGATATGCCGGACTATGAGACTCTTTTGCAACGCTCGAATGATGACCCTGAATGGTTCTGGCAAACACTGCTGGACTATTCAGGTGTTGTTTTTGATGTGCCCTGTACGCAGTTCAGAAATGCACAAAAAGGGCCACAACATATAGACTGGTGTGTCGGTGCTAAAGCCAATCTGACGCGAACTTGTCTTGATCGCCAGATCGAGGCCGGGCTTGGTGATGCGGAGGCAATCGCCTGGAGCAACGAGAACGGAGATAAGAGTTCTTGGAGCTATACTCAATTGTTGGAGGAAAGCTGCCGCGTTGCCAATGCGTTGGCTGCTCGAGGTGTGGGGCCGGGCGACGCTGTTGGTATATTTATGCCAATGATTCCCGAAGTCTCCGCGGCGTTTATGGGCGCGGCGCGATTGGGTGCTATAATTATTCCATTGTTTTCAGGGTTTGCGGCACCGGCTATTGTCGCTAGATTGGTTGATGCAGGCGCAAAAGCTGTTCTTACGGTTGATGCCACTGTGCGTGCCGGCCAAACTATACCAATGGAGCCGGTTTTGATAGAAGCACTCGCTAGTGTGCCTAGTGTTGAAACGGTCATTAGTTTGCGCCGATTTGGTGGTGCTGCGGTAAGTGCAAAGCGCGATCTGGATTGGGTTGAAGCTGTTGGAAACGCCTCATCCCAATTTACCGCCTATCCAGCAGATGCTGAAGATGTTTTGATGATCGTTTATACATCAGGGACTACCGGCAAACCAAAAGGCGTGGTACAGACACATCTTGGAATTTTGGCTAAAGTCGCAGCAGATTTTATTCTTTGCCTCGATTTGAGGCCGGGTGATCGACATCTTTGGATGACTGACATGGGCTGGGTAATGGGTCCGCTGACATTGATTTCTGCTCCGCTGGCTGGCGCTACATTAGTACTCGCAGAAGGTGCACCTTCAACAACTTCTGAGCCGTTTCGAATTTTGCAACTGGTTGAAGAGCACAAGGTTACAAACCTTGGAATCGCGCCGACGTTGGTGCGGCAGCTGATGACAAAAGACTGCTCCAAACTTACTCAATTTGACCTTTCCACTTTGCGTATAATACCGTCAACCGGTGAAGCTTGGAGCCAAGAAGCGTGGATGTGGCATTTTGAAAAAATTGGGAAGCGGCGTGCTGTTCCACTTAATTTTGCAGGTGGTACCGAAATGGTGGGGGGCATTCTTATCTCAACAGTTTTGCATGAAATTAAACCGTGTGGATTTACAACCCAATGTCTTGGTGTAGGCGCCAAGGTATTTGCATCTAACGCAAGTGAGGCCAGTCCCGGAGAAGTTGGAGAGCTGGTTGTTACCAACCCGCCAATGGGGTTGACTCGCGGATTGTGGCAGGAAGAAAAACGCTACATTGAAACTTATTGGTCGACTTTTCCAGGCGTGTGGCTTCATGGCGATTGGGCCCGCAAGGATACCGAAGGAACTTGGTATATTCTTGGTCGATCTGATGATACAATTAATGTCGCGGGAAAAAGAGTAGGGCCTCCGGAAATTGAAACTGCGGTTATGCAGAGCGGTGAAATTATCGACGCTGCAGCTATTGCTGCACCTGACGACCTTAAGGGTGTTGCCGTGATTTGTTTTTGTGTGCCAGCAATGGGTGTAGAGGCTGACAGCGAACTTGGCAAACGCTTGGGGCAAAAAGTTGCAGAGCAGGTTGGTAAACCATTTAAACCTCGCGAATTTTTCTATGTTTCAGAACTACCAAAAACTCGGAGTATGAAAACCATGCGCCGAGTGGTTTCGGCAGCTTATAATGGTACTGATCCCGGTGATCTGTCGTCGATGCAGAACCCACAGGCAATGGATGCACTTAAAGTAGCATTGGAGGTTGTAATGTGATTTTGGTGATTGGTAGGTCCTATTCTATAGGGGAGCCGCCGCCAAAAAGTACGAATTGCGGCATTCTACGCCTGATCCAACACTTTATAACTCTTCTAGAGGTTCTATCAATCCCCAGCGACAGGCAATGTCGTTCAAGTCGTCCAGAACCGCGCGTAATTCCATTCCTCGATCTGTCAATCCATAAGTGACTTGTGGCGGAATGGTTGGCTTGTAGTCACGAAAAATTACGCCAGTATTTGTCAGCATTTGCAGTCGCAGAGTAAGAATTCGTGAGGATATTCCCGGAATTTGATGTTTTAGTTCACCAAATCGCGTTGGACCCTGTTGGCTTAACACCCACAGAATATAGGTTGTCCAAGGACCCATAAGAAGACGCAATAGGCCATCCATCGGACAAGTGCTTTTATGGGAATGTTTCATGTTCAAATCTCACAAATTAATATTCTAGTTACTTTAAGGTACCTACTTTACTTTTATGCAATAGTTATTCAAATTTACTATAAAAAAATACCTGAATTAAAATCTTTGGAGTTTGAATATTGACCAAAATGCCTACATTTTTCCTCCCGCATGGTGGCGGCCCATGTTTTTTCATGGATTGGAACCCGCCTGACACGTGGAACAAAGAGCGCGACTTTCTAGCAGCCCTTTCGGCAACATTGCCAGAAAAACCAAAAGCTTTATTAGTAATCTCTGGTCATTGGGAAGAACAACATTTTACAGTTCAGAAAAACTCCAATCCGCCGTTACTTTTTGATTATGGCGGATTTCCAGCCCATACGTATGAATTGCAATGGCCCGCACCGGGAGACCCTACACTTTCTGACAGGGTGAAGTTATTGCTTGAGCAGGCTGGTTTTCCGACCAAAATTGACACGAAAAGAGGTTATGATCATGGCGTATTCATTCCGTTAAAGGTTGCTTTTCCTGATGCGGACATACCCTGTGTACAGCTTAGTCTCCGAAGTGATTTTGATCCGCAGGCTCATTTGGCGATGGGGCGGGCATTGGCTCCATTGCGTGACGAGGGCGTATTGATCATCGGCTCGGGCAACTCTTATCATAATATGCATAAGATAATGCAGGCGATGAACGGCGGCGGTGTCGGCACCCTGAACGGGTTGGAATTTGACCGTTGGCTCACCGACGCGATAACCCGTACCGATCCGGAACAACGTAGCCAACTACTGGCTAACTGGGTTGTAGCTCCCGGAGCACGAGATGCGAATCCGCGCGAAGAGCATTTGATCCCATTGCATGTGGTCGCCGGCGCAGCTGAATCCGATCAAGGTCGCAAAATACTTGAAGACCATATTTTAGGGGCTATCGAAAGCGCGTTCGCATTTGGATAAACCTGTAATCACGTTTGATTAGCATATCAAAGGAAAAAACAATGCCCAGCATCCAATAAAGTCCCTTTACTGTTACAGGTACTTCGGGACAGTTAACTACCGGGGCCGTACCGGTTATGCCATCCCCAAAATTAAAGGAATAAAGATGAAACTCTATAATGCCAATTTTTCGCCTAACACACTGCGCGTTCGTGCTGTTGCTAATGAATTGGGCATTGATCTCGAAATTATTGATATTGATGTCATGGGCGGAGAAAATAAAAAAGATGATTTTATTGCTCTGAATCCCAATGCCAAAATTCCGGTTTTGGAAGACGGAGATTTCGTCATTTGGGAATCTCGGGCCATCAATAACTATCTTGCCAGTAAAAATCCCGGACATGGTTTGTATCCTGATGATCCAAAGGAGCGTGCCATGGTTGACCAGTGGTCTTATTGGCAGGCAATCCATCTTGGCCCGGCAATGCAGAAAGTCGCATTCGAACGCTTTATTAAAAGCAAGTTTGGCATGGGGAAACCGGATGAAGAGGTGATTGCATCACAGTTGAAAGATGTACGTCAGTTTCTGGATGTTTTGGAGATAAATATGCTGGATAAGGAATGGGTGACTGGGAAATTGAGCGTGGCTGATTTTGCACTTGCCAGCACCTTCATGTTCCGCAAACAAGCTAATATATCGCTTGCCACAACGCCCAACGTTCAAAAATGGATTGAGCGCGTTGAATCCAAAAATTCGTGGCAGTCAGCCGTCCAACCACTTTTGACGATGATGGGAAGTTGATGTTGTTTTAGGGAGTCGTCAATTAAAAACCTGGACAAGAAGGGGCGAAAGCTTGTCGTTTGAATTACAACCGCGTTGTGTCCATCGGCCGCAAACAACGGATTGTGCGCCACATGAACAAAAAAACCAAAATCCGACTTTGGAAATCTACCAGCGCTTTAAAAGCTCTGCATTCGATTTTCCGTTTATCGAACGTCGTCCTAGAATTATCGCGGTCCCGGGGGGCGAAGCATTATGGTTGCCTCATAATCATGCATCGTGGATGCAAGGAAGCTTTCATGATCGGGAAAGAGTTCGCCCAGGTTCACCCCTCTTATGATGGCAGTATGCATTTGATGTTGCCGTGCAACTGTGTTGATAAATTGATACGCAAGGGTTACGGAGAACTACACACAATGGCTTTAAAGAGTATGATTCCTGATACTGCGGTTATGGTTTTTGCTCCGAGGAATGATGAAGAAATCGAGACTGCCTTGAAAATTCTGTTACGTCATTTGAATTTGCATCGGGGAAACTAACGAATCCGACCAAGGTTTTGATATAGCGCAACGTACAGACCAATCAGCCTTAACTTGATTCATTTAAAAAGTCTGCGCAAGGCGGACACCCTCGTTAATAGCCCGCATGGCGTCAAGTTCGGAGGCTTCTTTTGCACCTCCAATAAGTGTTGTTTCAATGCCGTGTTTATTCAGCTGCTCATTTAAATCCAACACCGGTTTCTGGCCTGCACAGAGTACAATTGTATCCGCAGCAATAATTTTAGGATGCCCATCCAAGGTTATGTGTAATCCATCATCATCAATGAATTCATAAGTTACTCCGACAATATTCTCAACACCATATTTTTTCAGGATACTACGGTGTATCCAGCCAGTCGAAACGCCCAGGCTAATTCCGGGTTTTGATGGTTTTCTCTGAAGCATTGCAATCTTGCGTTTGGTTTTCAGCTGACTAAGCGAATTGCCTGTTAGACCGCCTTCAACTTTCGAAACCGGGTCTACGGACCATGTTTCGAAAAATGTTGACCGCGTGGTTTTTGTTTCGACATCATTGGCGAGAAATTCGGCAACATCAAATCCAATGCCGCCAGATCCGATAATTACAACGGTTTGGCCGGCAATCCGTTTTCCCGATAAAATATCAGCATATGTTACCACCTTTGGGTGATCATAACCTTTAAGTTTTGGTATGAATGGCATGACACCGGTGGCGATGATCACATGATCAAAGTTGTTCGAAACGTCTTTTACTGTTGCTCTGGTTTCCAATTTCAACTCTACGCCATATTTATTCAGCTGACTACGATAGTATCGTAAGGTTTCGTTAAACTCATCTTTACCCGGTACTACACTGGCCAGATTTAGTTGACCGCCAAGCTTGTTACTGGATTCAAAAAGAGTGACGCAATGGCCCAGACGGGCTGCTTCCGCTGCACAGGCCAGACCTGCCGCCCCCCCCCCAATAATCGCTAAGTTCTTCGGCTTTTTTTCGAGTTCGTCGGAAAACTCAGTTTCACGCCCAGCACGTGGATTAACCAGACAGGAGGCCGTCCGATTAGAAAAAATGAAGTCAAGGCAGGCCTGATTACAGGCGATACAGGTATTTATCTGGTCAACCTTTCCTTGGCTAATTTTTTGAACAAAAAATGGATCGGCTAACATTGGGCGCGCCATCGAAACCATGTCCGCATCGCCATTTTCCAGAATTTCTTCGGCTATGTCAGGCGTGTTTATCCGGTTCGAGGCGACAACAGGAATCGAAACTGCTTGTTTGATTTGACGTGACGCTTGACGCCATACTCCACGTGGAACTGCTTGACCAATGGTCGGGACGCGCGCCTCATGCCAGCCAATTCCTGTGTTGAGAATATTTGCCCCGGCGGCCTGTATCGACCTGGCAAGCTGAATGATCTCATTACCCGTAGCCCCACCTTCTACCAGATCAATAGAGGAAATTCGGTATATAATGATGAAATCGGGACCACATGTCTTGCGGACTTGTTGAACAATTTCGATGGGAAACCTGTGCCGGTTTTTAGTGTTGCCCCCCCATTCATCTTGTCGGTTATTACAGCGGCGTGTGGTGAATTCATTAATCAGGTAACCTTCTGACCCCATTATTTCCACTCCGTCAAATCCAGCAAGCTGTGCATTATGGCTGGCCGTAACAAAGTCTTTGATGGTTTGTTTGACCCCATGACTTGTCAAAGCGGTGGGCTTGAAACGGTTGATCGGCGACTGAATGTCTGAGGGGCCTACGCAGTCTTCTTGTTTGGCATATCGACCCGCATGCAATATCTGGGCACAAATTAATCCACCTTCGTCATGGACTGCTTTGGGAATAATTTTTAGTTCGTCAATCGCAGCGGGCTCATCTAGCCTAGGACCGTTTGGCTCAATTAGTCCAACTTTGTTAGGTGAATATCCACCTGTGATGATTAGACCGACTTCACCGCGCGCGCGTTCAGCGTAAAATGCTGCAAGTTTTTCAATTCCGTTTTGTTCTGTTTCAAGTCGGGTGTGCATCGACCCCATAATGACCCGGTTGCGTAGCGTTCGTGATGCTATTTTCAACGGCGCCAACAATTTCGGGAAATTTCCTACGGTGTCATGGTCTTGTTTCATTGCTAATGCCTTTAACAAAATTCATGTTGACCGATTTTCTAACATTCGTTAGATTTCTAGTCAAGATGTTTGCAAAAAGATCCAAGGGAGGTCCAAATAATGTCCATAAGTCTGACGGATGAACAGCGTGCTTTTCAAGAAACGGCAGAACGGTTTTCCCGTGAAAAACTAGCCTCTGGCTATTTAAAGCGTGCTGGTGAGCATACTCTTGATAGAGGGCTTATGCTGGAAATGGGAGCTCTTGGACTTATTGGCGTTGATCTTCCTGAAAAATTTGGCGGAATGGGCGAAAGTTCATTAGTCGCAGGGTTGGTGACAGAGCAGGTTGCCTATGCAGATTTTAATCTTAGTTACATTCAATTGTTGGCTTCACTAATGGGGTCGATGGTGGCTGAGCATTGTTCTTCTGACATAGCAAGAGAATGGATTCCGGCGGTCATTGCTGGTGAAAAAACAATAGGTCTCGGACTAACGGAACCACGCGGTGGGTCCGATGCTGCGGGGCTGCAGCTGCGTGCAGAAAAATCAGGCAAAGGTTGGATTTTGAACGGTGAAAAAACCTCAATGAGTTTGGCGGCGCAAGCCGATGCAGCCGTTGTTTTTGCCCGCACTGGCGGTGAAGGAAAAAGCGCCCGCGGCGTGAGTGCCTTTTTTGTCGATCTGACTGAGAAGGGTATTTCCCGCACCCATTTTGATGATATTGGTACCAAACCGGTTGGGCGCGGTTCGGTTTTCTTTGACGATGTATTTGTACCAGCTGAATGTCTAATGGCAGAGCAAGATCGAGCGTTCGGGACAATTATGGCGGGTTTTGACTACTCACGTGCCTTGATCGGCCTCGAATGTATTGGGCCTGCCCAAGCATCAGTTGATGAGGCCTGGGCTTACGTTCAGGAGCGCGAAGCTTTTGAAACGCCACTTGTTCAGTTTCAGGGAGTAAGCTTTCCATTGGCTGAAGCCGAAACTCAACTGACTATGATGCGCCAGTTATGTTACGCGACATTGGGAATGCGTGATGCAGGGATATCGCATACGGCGGAGGCCGCTATGTGTAAATGGTATGTTCCAAAAACTACCTGTGAAATTCTCCATCAATGCCTGTTGTTGCACGGTCATTATGGCTACACCACCGACCTCCCACACCACCAGCGCTATAATGATGTACTTGGATTGCAGATTGGCGATGGAACGGCACAGATTCAAAAGCTGGTTATTGCGCGTGAAAAAGCTGGTCGTGTTGTTTTGCAGTATGATCAAAAAAGGAAGAAGCGATGAACACATCTGTTATCTGCTCAATTGAGGGCAAGGTCGGTATTATTGAGCTGGCGCGACCAGAAAAATTCAATTGCCTTTCGCTGGAAGTTATCGCCGCCATTGATGATGGGCGGGAAAAGTTTGAAGCCAATGGCGATGTTCGTGCTATTCTTATACGGGGTCAGGGAAAATATTTTTGTACCGGTGCTGATCTGGATGCGGTAAAAAAAATAATTAGGGATCCACTCAAACTTGATGACTTCATTGGGTTCGGCCAGGCCGTATTGATGCGGCTAGAAACCAGTCCGCTTCCGGTCGTTGTTGCAGTTCAGGGCCTCTGTCTAGCCGGAGGTATTGAATTGATGCTTTCCGCCGATATCTGCTTTGCGGCTGAAAGCGTACAGATCGGAGATCAACATTCACAATTTGGCTTGATCCCTGGTTGGGGTGGCAGTCAAAGACTTACTCGATTGCTTGGATTGCGTCGCGCTCTTGATTTGTTTTATTCGGCTCGCTGGATGAAATCGAAAGAAGCACAGGCTGTTGGTTTGGTGAATTATGTGGTCGATGATGACAAATTGCATGATGAAGCGATGGAATACTGCAAAATTCTGACCACCCGCAGCCGGATAGGTTTGGCAGAAATGAAACGCCTCGGACGTGAAGGGTTGGAGTTGTCTCTGGCCGCGTCCATGCGACTTGAGCGTGATTCTGCAGTGCGCCACCTCCAGGGGGCGGATGTTGCTGAGGGCCTGGCCGCTTTTGAAGAGAAACGGGAACCTGTTTTCAAACAATAACTGTTTCAGGTAACATGAAGGGTTAATTCCATGAACTTTGAACTCAATGACGAGCAACGCCAGATTTATGAATACGGTGGACAACTGGCAAAAAAGTTCACCCATGAGCAATGGCTTGAACATGCTAGGCGTCACGAATTTCCAAAAGAACTGTTTGATCAGATAGCCGAAGACGGATTTTTGGGCTTAATGGTGCCCGAGGAATACGGCGGAGCAAGTCTTGGAATGACTGAAATGATGTTGTTCATGGAGGGATTGTCAAGTCACGGTATTCCTCTGTTAATGATGATTGTTGGTCCCTGTATGTCGTTGGCCCATTTGGCTAACCATGGAACCGAGTTTCATAAAAAGGAACTGTTGCCGGCAGCATGCCGCGGTGAAATTCAGTTTTGCTTTGCCATTACAGAACCGGGTGCCGGTTCCAACGCCATGAAAATTACAACCATTGCCAAGAAAATGGGCGACAGGTTTTCGCTTTCCGGTGAGAAAACATTCATTACCGGTGCCGATGTATCAGATTATTGTCTGGTGGTTGCCCGAACAACGGCATTGGAAGATGTTGAGCACAAGACAGATGGTTTTACTTTGTTTGCAGTTAATCTGAAAGCCAAAGGTGTCGACATGCAACGGGTTAAAATTGCGATGCCTTTGCCGGAGCAACAATTCACCCTGTTTTTTGATGAAGTTGATTTAGGGCCCGAAGATGTTGTTGGCGAAATTGGAAAAGGCTTTTCCATTTTGTTCGACTCTCTAAATCCTGAACGAATTATGGTTGGCGCGCTATGTACTGGATTAGGACGGTTCGCTTTGTCCAAGGCTGTTGACTATGCCAACGAACGCAGTGTTTTCGATCAACCAATTGGTGCTCATCAGGGTGTTCAACACCCTCTTGCACGCGCACATGTCAGTGTTGAAACTGCCAGCTTGATGGCCCGGCGCGCAGCTTGGGAGTATGATAATGGTCTACCGGCCGCAGCTTCTTCAAATATGGCTAAACATGCTGCTTCTGAAGCTGGCATCGAAGCGGTAGAAGCAGCGTTACAAGCCCATGGCGGATCTGGTTTTACCGAAGATGTCGGTCTTTACGAGCTTTATGCAATGGCGCGCTTGTTACGTACAGCGCCGGTAAACCGCGAGCTTTGTCTCAGCTTTATTGGCAATAAAATTATGGGCCTTCCGCGGTCTTACTAAAAGGATAATGCAATGGAATTCGGGATGCAGTTTCGCCGTACTGATGCGCTAGGAAAAATCGGGAAAAATTGCTGGCACGAAGTTGAATGCGCATCAGCGGAAAATGTAAGGGGAGTGCAGGAAAAAAAGCTCGTTGAGCAGATGATCTGGTTAAAAAAGCGGTCAACATTCTATCAGAAGAAATTTGCCGATGCCGACGTGTCATTCGATGAAATTAAAACCATTACTGATCTGCAAAAAATACCCTACACCGTCAAAACGGAATTACGTGACAGCTTGGTAGCACAGCGTCCGTTTGGACAACATCTTGCCTCTGATCTGGCAGATGTGATTCAGATGCAGGCCTCCTCCGGTACCACAGGAAGCCCGGCCTATATTGCGCTGACTGAGTCAGATGCCGAACAATGGCATGAAATGTCGGCACGATGTTTTTTCGCCAGCGGTATTAATCCGGGCGATCTCGTCTTGCATGCATTCTCGCTTGCCAAGGGGTTTGTCGGCGGTATCCCTGTTGTGCAGGCTTTACAATACATGGGAGCGATTGATATTCCTATTGGCGCTGACGGAGGAGCAGATCGTTTGTTGCGCGTGGCGGCTGATTTGCGGCCGCGTTGTATTGTCGGGGCCCCAAATTTTATCCTTCATTTGGCTGAACGAGCACCTGAACTGATTGGCATGGAAGCAAAGGAGCTGGGCGTTAAGCGGGTGATCGTTGGCGGAGAACCTGGGGGTGGTATCCGCGCCATACGGGAGCGAATTGAAGAATTATGGGGCGCCAAGTGTTGTGAAATTTTGGGTGGAACTGATTTTGGTGTGACTTATTGGGCCGAATGCGATGATCAATCTGGTATGCATATGGTCAGCCCTGACAATATTATCGTTGAACTACTTGATACTGAAACCGACAAAATCATTCCGTTCAAAAACGGTGTACGCGGTGAGCTAATTTACACAGCTCTTGGTCGTCAGGCCAGCCCACTAGTCAGGTTTCGCTCGGGCGATCATGTTGATGTGTTAGGAACTGAATGTTCCTGCGGGCGCACGGGTCCAAAAATTCGTTGTGTCGGACGCACTGATGATATGCTGATTGTCCGTGGGGCAAATGTTTTTCCGTCTGCCATTCAAAGCATTATTGCCGATATGGCACCACGTACCAATGCTGTTATGCGTGTTTTTGCTGACTTTTCAGGCCATACGACGCAAGGCGCACTGAAAATATTTGTTGAGCGCGGTCCGCTGTTATCAACGCGTGATGACCACACTTTAAAAAATGAAATCGAAACTAAGTTGCGTAATTCACTGGTGTTCAAGGCTGATGTTGAAATTGTTGACAGTGGCAGCTTTGAAAAACCCGGTGTGAAAAAAGTTTCCCTAACTCTGCGATCTGCATCGGAGCTGCCATGGCGATAATACCATCGACAATAAACACTTCTTCGGAAGAATTTGTCGCTAATCAAAAAGCCTATCGCGAAAAAGTTGAACAACTGCATAGTTTGAGACGTGAACAACGTGTTGGCGGGCCAGAAAAGGCCCGTAAACGCCATCTCGACAAGGGTAAAATATTGCCGCGGGATCGTGTGGAAACGTTGATCGACCCGGGTTCGCCGTTTCTAGAGTTTGGCGAATTTGCCGGACTTGGACAATATGAAGGGGTCCCGGCTGGGGGCAGTATCATAACTGGTATCGGTCTGGTCAATGGCCGCCACTGCATGATCATTGCCAATGATGCGACGGTTAAAGGCGGCACCTATTTCGGCATGACTTGTAAAAAACACGTCCGCGCCCAACTTATTGCCTGGCAAAACCGCTTGCCCTGTATCACGTTGGTTGAATCGGGCGGAGCGTTTTTGCCGGAACAAAAAAACATTTTTCCAGATGATGGCCAGTTTGGTTCAATTTTTTATAATCAGGTCGCCATGTCAGGTGATAATATTCCGCAAATTGCAGTAATACTGGGCGCATGTACAGCCGGTGGGGCTTATATTCCAGCTCTATGCGATGAAGTGGTTATCGTCCGTGGTCAGGGTTTTATGTATCTTGGTGGTCCTGAACTTACATTTGCTGCAACGGGTGAAAAGGTTGATGCAGAAACGCTCGGCGGGGCAAAAATGCATTCTACGATTTCTGGTGTTACCGACCATATGGCAGAAGATGATGCGCATGCACTTGCCATTACGCGCGATATTGTTTCTCATTTGGGCGAGTTACCGCAACCGCGTAAAACTCCTTCACAGCCAAGATCACCAGCATATCCTATTGAGGAAATTTATGGCATTGTCAGCCGCAACAACAAAGTGCCAACAGATAATCAGCAAGTGGTGGCTCGGCTTGTCGATGACAGTGAATTTCATGAGTTTAAGCCTTTGTTCGGCGATACTTTAATGACAGGTTGGGGGAGAATTCATGGACACGAGGTAGGCATTATTGCCAATAACGGGGTCTTGTTTGTTGAATCAGCGCTTAAAGCAACGCACTTTATTAATTTGTGCGTACAGCGAGACATTCCATTGATTTTTCTGGTTGATGTAACCGGTTTTATGGTTGGCCGCGAAGCCGAGCAAATGGGTATTGCCAAATCCGGCGCTAAAATGATTACTGCCATGTCCTCGGCCCAGGTGCCAAAATTTACCATTATCACCGGCGGAGCCTATGGTGCAGGATATCTGGCCATGCTGGGCCGCCCGTTTAAACCTGATGCCATGTATATGTGGCCAACCGGACGTTCCGCCATTATGGGGCCGGATCAGGCTGCCAGCGTCCTTGCGCAGGTTCGCACGCAAATCAATACCCGAGAGGGTAAAAGCTGGACAGAGCAAGAAGAAGAGGATTTTAAAGCCCCGGTTCGTAGGGAATATGAGGTATTCCAGGAATCTTATAATTTTGCATCAAATTTGTGGGTCGATGGCGTTATCGAGCCATGTGAAACCAGAGAGGTTCTTGCATTACATCTCGACATTGCATCCCGCAAAGCAAAAGTAGATACACATTTTGGTGTATTTCGTTTTTAGGGTTAGATCACCATGACAAAACAAAAACGAATAAACAAATTGTTGATTGCCAACCGAGGCGAAATCGCTTGTAGGATTGCGCGGGCCGCACATGAACTGAATATTGAACCGGTCGCTGTGCACTCTTCCGGTGATGCTAATGCGCTTCATGTGCGTGAGATCGGCCATTCATTTCTTGTCGGCGAAGCACCGGCATCTGAAAGTTATTTGTGCATAGATGCGGTGGTCAATGCTGCCATAAATGCCGGTGCTGATGCGGTCCATCCTGGATACGGATTTTTGGCCGAAAATGCTGGATTTGCTCAGGCAGTTGAAGATGCAGGAATGATTTTTGTTGGTCCGACACCACAAGCACTGGAAATATTTGGCGACAAGGTATCGGCAAAACAGGCCGCTGTTGCAGCCGGTGTGCCGGTTATTTCTGGCTCTAAATTAGCCTATTCAGATGTTACGGCAATCGCTGACAAAGTGCGTGAAATGGGCTTTCCGGTCTTATTGAAGGCAGTTGGCGGCGGTGGTGGCCGTGGGCAGCGCCTGGTTGAAAATGAACAATCTCTTGTTCAGGATGTCGAAGCAGCCTTGCGTGAAGCTAAAAGTGCTTTTGGCTCTGACGGTCTTTTACTTGAACGGATGATCTGCGATGCCCGTCATATCGAAATACAGATAGCCGGTGATGGCACAGGTGATGTAGTACATCTGTATGAGCGCGATTGTTCTTTGCAGCGCCGCCACCAAAAGGTTATTGAGGAGGCACCGGCTTTCGGTTTGTCTCGTGACTTGCTGAATAGAATTGCGACTGATGCAGTCAGACTTGGAAAAAATCTCAACTATCGCGGCCTTGGAACCGTGGAGTTTCTTGTATCTGGCGAAGAGTATTTTTTTCTGGAGGTCAATCCGCGTATTCAAGTTGAACATCCTGTAACAGAAGCCATCACGGGCGTTGATCTGGTTAAACTGCAATTAGCAATTGCCGCGGGTGAGGGATTGGGCCTTGATCAGCAAGACATCACGCTAAATGGTCATGCCTTTGAAGCCCGGATTTATGCCGAGACCCCGGCGAGTAATTTTGCCCCTTCAACCGGTTTGATCACGGCAATATCACTGCCCAGTTCAATCCGCGTGGATAGTGGCGTCGAGATTGGTGATGTTGTTAGCCCGTTTTATGACCCTATGATTGCCAAACTGATTGTCCATCGCCAAACTCGTGAAGAAGCCTTGATGGCGCTTGGAAACGCCATTAGTCAGTCAGACATTACTGGGGTCAATACAAATTTGAATTTCCTGAGCTGTTTGGCCGAACATGATAGCGTTAAGGCGATGCGGCATCGCACTCGCTGGATTGACCAGCATATTGATGAGTTGATTGTTGGTGTTGAAATGACAAATTTTGCTATTATTACCTCAGTCGCTGCAGCTATTCATTTAATGAAAAACAGACAAGTATATGAAACCCATTCTTGGGTACGGCGAGACCTGTTTACTGGTTGGAGGCTGGGACTTGGTGATTCAGCTTTGATTGCCGGATCAGCGCAGCTGGTCACCTGTGACGGTAAAATTAGTGAAGTGCGAATTTCTCCCTCCGATAGCTACGGTAAATTTACCGCAATTGTCGACGGATACACGCCCATGTCTTTGCAGTTAAAAGAGCTCGACGATAACCGCTGGCAACTTGATCATGACGAGCAAATATTGATAATTACGGCGCAAAGCAGTTCCACCGGAATCGAAATCAATATGCTTGGCATAACTTCAATCATCGAGATTGCGCCATTGTTGTCGAAATCATTAGCAAGCATTGCTCTGGATGGCACACTGGAGAGTCCGCTCACTGGTTTGATAGTCAAGGTTATGGTCAGTGAAGGTGACGTCATTCCGGCAGGTGAAACCATTGCCATTCTAGAATCAATGAAAATGGAAATCCCGATAAAATCGGCTACGTCTGGTACTGTTGAAAACTTCATAGTGAGTGAAGGTGACATGGTCGACAGAGGACAGATCATTGCTGAAATAACAACCGATCAGGAGTGTTGAACAAATGTCAAATTTTCCAAAATTTGTTGAAATTCGAGAAGAAGGCCCGCGTGAGGGCTTTCAGATAGAAACGAAAATTTATCCGATTGAACAACGGGCCGAGCTTATCAATTTGCTCAGCGAAACTGGCCTGAAGCGCATTCAGGTCGGGTCATTTGTCAGCCCAAAATATGTACCGCAAATGGCCGATACTGCAGAATTGTTTAACCTTATCAAGCGCAAGCCAGGAATAAACTATACCGGGCTATGGCTGAACAAGAGAGGGTTTTTGCAGGCGTTGGAGGCTAATAATGTCGATATGGATCCGCGTTTGTTATTTTACACCTCGGACGAATTTTCGAAAAAGAACAACAACTGCACTGCCCGCGAAATGCGTGAAGCCCAAAAAGATTGGATCAAGCTATACAAAGCTAATGGTTATGAAGCAGAATCTGCATATGTGATGACGGCATTTGGTTGTAATTTTGAAGGAAAAATTTTACCTGAGAGGGTTTTGGAAGAATTTCAATGGATTGTTGATACTTGCAAGGAAACGAATTCTCCTTTGCCCAATCTGATAATTGCCGACACTATGGGCTGGGGAAATCCCGAAACCGTTAAAGCGATGATCAGCGCTGTACAAAAAATCGCCCCGCAAGGGCGCATTGGCATGCACCTTCATGACACGCGTGGAACTGGCATTGCCAACGTATATGCCGCCATGTCGATGGGTGTTGATTTGTTTGAAACTTCAATTGCAGGTTTAGGTGGTTGTCCTTTTGCCGGGCACGGGCATACGCGCGCTGCCGGTAATGTCACGACAGAAGATGTAGTTTATTTATGCCAGGAGCTTGGTATTGAGACTGGTATCGATCTTGACAAGCTAATTGTTGCAGCCCTCAAGGTAGAAGAAATCATTGGCTCTCCGTTGATGGGACGCGTGATGCATTCAGGCGGTCTTGAGAAATACCGAGTTTAAAACAGGAAAATGCATGCAAATCCAGGCGGCCAGCATGATCGAGTATGAACTTTAATTGGGGAGCGTTGAATGGAAAACGTTACAGAACCGGAAAATCAAAAAACTGAAGTGGATTTCAACTCTGCTGCGGTTATTGAAAATCCCTTTCCCTTCCTGGCTACAATACGGCAAAGCGAACCTGTCCATTGGAACAACAGCATAAAAGGGTGGTGTATCACCGCTTATGAAGATGTTTGTAACAGTTCAACGGACCGGCGGTTTTCAGCCCAGCGCATACAACCTTTTCTTGATAATCAGTCGGCTGCAAGTGATGCAGAATTACGTGAATTAAGCGCCGTCTATCTACTATGGTTGCCCTTTTTGGATCCACCCACTCATACACGATTGCGAAAACTGCTTCTTGCAGGTTTTACGCGCCGATCCATCGCTCACATGGAGCCTAAAATTGTTGCCATCGTTAAACAGCTTATTGGTAAAATTGATGATCAAGACAGTATGGATATGATTGAGGCATTTGCTGCTCCGCTGCCTAGCATGGTTATAGCCGATATTTTAGGTGTACCCGTCGAACATGTTCCTTTGCTCAAAAAGTGGTCTGATGATATTTCAGCCTTTGTACTGGGCTCACGGTTAATGGAAAACAAATACACCATTGCCGCCAAAGCGACGGCGCAAATGAAAGACTATTTCTCAGAGCTGATCGAAGCTCGCCGCAGTCAACCCGGTGATGCCATACTTGATGATTTAATAGCATCCCACGATGGTGAAGATCACCTGACAATCGAAGAACTTTTATCATCATGCATATTGTTACTTTTTGCAGGCCACGAAACGACGTCACAATTATTTGGTAATGGCGCGCTTGCATTGTTGCAGCACACGCAGCAGTTAGAAGACCTTCACGCCAACATTGACGATAAAAAAATTGTTGCGAATGCGATTGAAGAAATTCTACGCTGGAATGGTCCGACGTTAGCCACAGTCAGGGTAATGTCTGAAGCGGTTGAACTTCATAATACCACATTGGAGGCGGGTAACCGGGTACATCTGTTTAACGCCGCGGCAAACCGAGACCCTCGAGTGTTTATAAACCCCGATAAGTTTGATATTCGTCGTAAAAATGCCAATAAGCAGATAAATTTCGGGTATGGCATTCATTTGTGTCTGGGGGCACAATTGGCGCGGATGGAGGCTAATATCGCGTTCCCGATGTTGATCGAGGCTTTGAAAGGGTGGGAACTGGCGGATGGCAGGCTGGAATGGCTGGACACCCTAATTAACAGAGGACTAAAAGCCCTTCCCCTGCGCCGCCGCTAGTGCTTCCTCACGAAACAATTAGTTGTTCTATTTCGGCTATCTTTTTTAGTTTCAGCACAATCGTCCTATCTTCACAGTGCGCATACAGCTCCCCGTCGTGTCCGCAGCACGGTGCTGCGGACACGAAGAATGCCCAGATAGCCTTTTCAAACACCAGACCAGCCAGAACAAAGCGCTGAGAATAGACGTTCAAAGCTTGATCTAAAGGACTTGTCCTGGCGGGCCGAAAGAGAAAATTCAAGCTATACCCGTCATTGTGTACGCGCAATGATAGTTCAAAATTCGACCTGTTTGATTTAGATTGGACAATCTTTTCTGAATTCCGGCGCGCGTTTTTCTTTGTGTGAAGCTAACCCTTCTTTTACATCTTCACCCATGAAACCCAGCATTTCGAGCGCTGTCGAAGCGTCAAAAATAGGGCCGGCCGAGCGCAACCAGTTGTTAAGCGAATACTTGGTCCAGCGGATTGCACTTTGTGACCCTTGTGACAGCTCAGTTGCAATTTCAAGTGCGGTTTCCTGAAGCGCCTCATCCTCTACGCACATTGAAACAAGCCCAATGCGTTCTGCTTCTTCACCGCTTACCGGTTTACATGTCAACAAATAGTATTTGGCTTTTGCCATGCCGCACAATAAAGGCCATATAATTGCAGCCACATCACCGGCTGCAACACCAAGTCGCGGGTGACCATCAACCAGCTTGGCTCGTTTGCCACAAATTGATATGTCGGCAAGTATACCAACAACAAGACCGGCACCGGCTGCAGGCCCGTTAATGGCTGAGATGATAGGTTTGTTGCAATTGATGATATTGTAAACCAGATCTTTTGCTTCCTTCCATGTTTTCATTATCTCATGCTGGTTGCCAACCATGGATTCAATAAAATCAAAATCACCTCCCGATGAAAATGCTTTTCCGGTACCGGTTACTATTACCGCGTTAATGTCCGGATCACGATCAATATCGCGCCAGATGTCAGTCATGTGGGTATGCATTTCAGCAGTAACAGAATTGTAGGTTTCCGGGTTATCGAAGGTGATTCGTAAAACCCGTTCGGCGGGATAGTCAAATTTCAAAGTGCTATACGCTGCATAACGGTCGGTCATAGAAAGTTCTCCTTGTTAGGTTTATTGAATTGGCTCCACGGTTTAGTCGGGAAGGCCAGGTACTGTTTTTGGGCTGATATTGTGTTGAGTTTCGTATCAATTCCCAATAAATATTTCCGGATACTCGATATACAGCAAGGGCTGAAATCCTGAGGCGATCAGGCCGCCGTGAATTCTCTTTGAATATTCTTCATCCACAATAAAATAGTCAGAACCACTTTTCACTTCGCGGAAATATTTGTTTTGTTTCACGGGGCAAACCCCATCTCAGACCCGGATTTTAGTGCGTGGGCCTTTTCTTGTTTGAGAAGTTCATTATAGCGTGGATAGTTTTTGCGAAACCCTTCCAATATTGTGAGAACGGGCGCATCATGAAAAATACCATGGTCATGGATATATTCCATATGACGGCGCTTGCGAACATCAAACTCGTGGAACAAGGCGTCTGATTGTCCGTCAAAAACCAAAGGTTTAACATCAAATTTATGGCAAAGATCCATGTTAAAAGCCGGTGTAACCTTGTACGATTTATCGTCCAGCCACAGCTCTACATAACCGTGGTAAATAAACAGGTCAGTCTGCATTAACTCGGCCAGCTTTGGGGTGATGAGATGATTTTTTACATCTGCAAACCCCACTGCTGCCGGTATTCCTGTAGCCCGCAGACAAGCAGTCAACAATATTGCTTTGGGTACGCACCACGCAGATACTTCGCCTACAACATGACTGGCTTTATAGGTTTCCGGTTCTTCCTTAAAATTAAAAGGGTCATAACGATGACCATCGCGCACCTGCTCAAATAGACAAATGGCTCGTGCCTTGTCTGACTTGTCTTTCAGGCCCAGAAGTGCCTTTTCGGTATAGGAGCGAACTTGTGGTGAATCGCTGTTAATATAAACAGTTGGTTGCAAATATCGTTGAACGTTTTTTTCAGCAATGTCGTTCATTAAAGTGCGAGCTCCAGTAGTGAGTTTATTTTCTAACAATTGTTAGAATGTTGGAAAAATAGCGATTTGTCAATTCTTAAACTGCTACACGAAAGTTCATTCCAGTTTGAATTCACTGTTATATTCAGTATGTTTTGGTGCAGATAAATGTGCCACATTTGGCAATGATTAATCGATTTTCGCTTTTGCCATACAAAGCTGTGACTTGATGGTTGAAAACGCTGCGACCGGCAAAATGTGTAATCAGTTATTGCCTTATTGGTAAGTGCAGATACTGAGAAACGCAAAAGAGACTGAGCATATTGTTAGAGCTTGCCATTGTTTTAGGATCGTCAAACGTAATTACACAACAAATATGTCATGCCTATCATTACAGTCGTTCGAATATACAAATAATATATAAGATAGAATTCACACTAAATGAGGTGTATGGACAAAGTTGATATGATAGGAGCACACGTTTGTAGTAGGCTACTAAATTCTAGACCAAACTTACTGTTCGAGAGACCAAAAAAGGGGTGACCATGATCACAACAAGTGGGCATGAATGATCTTCCACCGCGTGCACCGCGCTCGGTGCTGCGGCTGCTGAAGCTCCTGGAGCTGTTGGCGCACAGCCAAGAAGGCTTGACGCTTGCTGCGATCAGCGTCGCGCTGGATTCTCCGAAAAGTAGCCTTCTTGCTCTTCTTAGGCCAATGGTGACTGAAGATTACTTGGTGCATCGTAATGGTCGCTATATGTCGGGTGCTAAAACATTTCGATTGGCTGCGGCCATTTTTGAGGGTCATCAATTCCCACGGGCGGCCCGTCAGTATCTTGTTGAGTTGGCAGAAAGTACTGATGAGTCAGTATTTCTAGCGGCAATCGACAGGGAGGCAGAGACAGCCACCTACGTAGATATCGTCGAAGGACGCCAAGCCGTCCGTTATACTGTCCCCGCAGGAACGGTCCGACCACTATACTCCTCAGCAGCAGGACTATGTCTGCTGGCATTTCAAAAAATGGAATGGCGAGAAGCCTATTGTCAGAATGTCGACATTCAACCTTTGACTGAATATACGGTCCAGAGCCAAGCGGCCCTGAGGGTCAGGTGCAATTCAATCCGCGAAAAAGGTGTGGCGGTAAGCGTTCGGGAATCTGTGAGTGACGCCGCGGGTATCGCGGCCCCGGTCTTTGCATCTGATGGTCGAGTTGATTATGCGGTATTGGTTGGTCAGCCAGCTGAACGCTTTAGAAAGAATGATGCCAAAATGGAGCAGTTGGTCAAGACTGCAGCGAACAAAATTTCGTTCTGCTTTGGTGGACATGGCTTCGACGGTACTGTGATAAACAAGCCACCAGAAACAGTGGTTGTTTGATCCGTGACGTAACTAACATAGTCAATTATCTGGAATATTATGACATCCGGCAAAAACGAGTGCCATGGCCTTGCCTATCTTGTATCAGTAGGAGATCGGATCCATGAAAGTGCGGAACCGAGAGAAGTCAGTTGGTCTTGTGTAAACAATGCTTAAATTGATCCCACGGCGCATATGCTCGCGCATCAGTGTCTTATCGAATACTACTTACCCGCTTAATTCTACTTGCGACGCCCGTAAAAACCACAGTCGTTTCAGATAATCCTCGGATATTTTTCTGCTATTGCTGACGACGGGATATTGACATATTTTGTTATACGTTCACAATGTCGAACGACGTTCGCTTATATGAACGAACATTATATCTGTTGAGAAAAGGGAAGCTATACATGTCCACATACGCACTCAACGAAGATCAGAGGCAAATTCAAGATGTAGTTCGTCGCGTTGCGCGCGAAAAAGTGGCTCCGCGTGCTGCCGAAATTGATCGCAGTGCAGAATATCCACAAGATATGTTTGACCTCTTAAAGGAACTTGGTTTGTTCACCCTGCCATTTCCAGAAATCTATGGCGGCAGAAACAGTATGCTTTCAGGCTGTGTCGCCATTGAGGAACTAGGCCGCGTTTGTTATAACACCGCCTATCTTTTATTAGTTCAATGGGTGCCGCTCGGCACAATTTTGGTTGGAGGCAGCGAGTTTCAAAAGGAGAAATATCTACCAGGTCTTTCCAATGGTGAATTGCGCGGGGCCTTCTCCCTTACCGAACCGCAAAGCGGTTCCGATGTGGCCCGCATCCGTACGCGCGCTAAACGCTGCGAAGGAGGTTACCGTCTGACTGGTGGAAAAATCTGGTGTACTAATGCAGGCCAAGCAGATTTCGTTATTGTCGCCGCTAAAGTTGGTAATGAGGACGAAGTTGGTGCCATCAATTTCTTTATTGTCGAGCGCGACACACCTGGTTTCACCGTCGGTAGGAAGGAAGATAAAATGGGTGCGCGTGGTATTCCGTCCCATGCACTCTTTTTTGAAGATGCATTCGTCCCAACGGAAAGCTGTCTGGGCGAAGAGGGCAAGGGCTTCAAAATTGTCATGGAGGCCCTGAATACGTCGCGTCCACTCATCGGCGCGCGGGGGGTTGGGTTAGCGCAAGGCGCGCTTGATCATTCTCTAGAATTTGTGAAAGAACGCCAGGCTTTCGGTCAACGAGTGGCAGATTACCAAGGCGTCAGGTGGATGCTGGCCGACATGTCGATTCAGATTGAGGCGGCTCGCACCTTAGTGTACCGCGCTGCTGCCGCCGTCGACGATGGTCTCAACGGGCGCGAAATGGGCTCACTTGCGGCCGCGGCGAAGTGCTTCTCCAGTGACACAGCTATGAAGGTTGCAACTGATGCCGTGCAACTGTTCGGTGCGGCCGGGATTTCCAACGAGTACCCCATCAACAGATATTTTAGGGACGCGAAAGTACTGCAAATTGTTGAGGGAACCAACCAAATACAGCGCAATATCGTTGCGCGGGGTTTGATGCTCGACTGATTAACATAACCAAAACAAAGCGAGGTAATACAATGCAAGACATAGAAACAATCGGTTTGGGCTTATTCTTTGAGGATCTTCCCGTCGGCCGTAAGTTCAAAACCATCGGACGCACAGTCACTGAAGCCGATATCACTAATTTTATTAACGCCACCGGTATGTCGGAGGTAATGTTCATGAATTTGGAGTTCCTGAAGAACGAGTCCGACATTAAAGGGCGCGTTTCGCCGGGTGCGCTTGCTTATTGTTTCGCCGAGGGTCTTCTTGTTCAAAGCACCATGCAGCATACCGGATACGCCTTTCTGGAAATGGAGCTGAAAATTGAGAATCCCGTATTCGCTGGCGATACGATCCATGCTGAGTGTGAAGTTATCGAGGCGCGCCGCTCAAAAAGCCGGCCGGGCCGGGGTTTGGTTCGTACCCGCAACCGGGTGATCAAGCAAGATGGTGTCGTGGCTCTCACCTACACACCAATGCGCATGATCAAATGTCGCGAAGAGGCAGACTCGTGATCGCGATTGATCATAACTCTATGGGCGTGCCGAGTTGGTCGACAACCATATAGTAGAACTATTGGTCGATCATGCTTATTTTTCCATGTGTCGCAATCAGTTCAATACCGTCGCACATACCTAGCGTTTTGAACTGCAGTTGCAAGTAATCAAGCTCTTTGAGGGTGCCTGATAGAATAGAGTGTTAATAGCTATACATAAAATATGTTTACATATAATATGTAATGATATTAAATTTAGTCATGGAAAATTACACTACCGACCAGAATATTGGGTTTATCATTGGCGACGTATCGCGATTGCTTCGCTATGTATTTGATCAGCGCGTTTCTAGTATTGGACTAACTAGGGCGCAATGGCGAGTTCTGGTCCAACTTCAAAGGCTCGACGGCCCGACCCAAAGCGAGCTTGCCGATGCATTGGAGATTGGTAATCCCAGCCTAGGGAAAATGCTTGATACACTGCAACAAAAAGGCTGGGTCGTGCGCCGTGACGCACCTTTGGACCGCCGGGCAAAACATGTTTACTGCACAGATAAAGTTCAGCCGATTATGGAAAACATGTCGAACATAGGTGCTGATTTAACTGATCATGCAATGCATGGATTGCCGGGCGCAGAACGCCAACACCTTCTAAATACTTTAACGCACATTAAAGCCAACCTGCTAGAGATTAGCAAAGAAACACCGACTAAAAATAATAATCTAGAGCATGGAAAGACCAACATAAAAGCGTAACCAAGTGTTTACGGGTCTTTTAGGCGCAGAGGGACGGTCCTCTTTTTCAAACGGATAGATATATGCAGAATTCAGAAGACAATGACGAAGTAGCGGATACTCCATTAGTGTCTTCTCCAACTATTTCCGGACGGCGCCGGATCATTCGTCGCATCTTACTCATTGTCATTCCTATTGCAGCGATGCTTTTCGGAGCCCGTTACTATATGGATTCTGGCCGACTGGTAGAAACGGAAAATGCTTATGTGAAGATCAGTCATATTGTCGTCGCGGCGGAAGTTCCCGGTCGGATAGAAACTGTCGATGTAGCCGAAAATGATATTGTACAGGCGGGCCAAAAATTGATGGGAATCGACACCAGCGTTTTTCACTTGGCAGTTAAAAAAGCGGAAGCCTACCTCAAGGAGGTGGCATATGAAGTCGCGGGCCTTCACGCTACCTACCATCAAGCGCGAACGGAACTACTTTCCGCAAATAGAAACGTTGTCTATTTTAGAAATGTTCTTTCTAGGCGTCAAAGATTGGTCGCGATGACGCTAATCAGTGCTGAGATTTCAGACAAGGCAAGCGATGATTTACAGGCCGCGAAAGAGCGGGTGCAAAAACAAATTTCTGTTGTCGCAAAATTATTGACGCAACTCGGCGGCGATCCAAATATTGATGTAAAAGTGCATCCAAAATACCTTTCGGCCAAGATTGCGCTCATGAACGCGGAGTTAAATCTAGCAAAAACAGTCATCAGCGCACCTCAGTCAGGCCAAATTGGACAACTGAATATAGAGCCGGGTGAATATGCTCGCGCCGGAGTTCCTTTGTTCACGGTCACGGCGGCGGGGCCTATTTGGGTGGAAGCAAATTTGAAAGAAACCGATCTCACTCATGTCGCCGTTGGCCAAGCCGCGACAATAACTGCTGATGCATTCCCAGATGGCACTGTGAAAGCAACCGTTGCCAGCATCGGTGCCGCCACGGGTTCTGAATTCTCTATTCTACCTCCGCAAAACGCTACTGGTAATTGGGTAAAGGTTGTACAAAGACTACCGGTTCGTTTAAAATTTGATACGGCTGCACAGACAAAAATGTTGCGTGCCGGAATGAGTGTCCGTGTCATCATAGACACCAAATTTGAGCGACCATTACCAAATGTCGTGCAACAGGCATTCGCATTATTCGAGTTGGAAAAATGACGATGGCTGCCTCTGCAGACAAGGAACAAGTCTATCCAAATCGTTTGCCGATTACCATTACTGTAATGGCAGCTAGCAGCATATATGCGTTGGATTGGACCATCGCGGTTGTCGCTTTGCCACATATGCAAGGCAGCTTTGCTGCGACCCAGGATCAAATTTCATGGGTCCTGACATCATATATCGTACTCAGTGCCGTTATGCTTCCTGCGACGGCTTGGCTCTCTGCCAAGCTGGGCCGGCGCAATCTTTTTATTTGTTCCGTTGCCGGATTTACAGTTTTTTCCTTTTTGTGCGGCGTGGCGAATGATTTGACTTCAGAGGTTATATTCAGGATTGGTCAAGGCGCATCAGGCGCTTTTCTGATCCCGCTTTCACAATCTTTCATGCTTGACAATTATCCGCGAGATCAGCAAGCGAAAGCCATGGCAATCTGGGGCATGGGGGTTATGCTTGGGCCTATTATAGGCCCCACATTAGGTGGCATACTAACCGATACTTATTCTTGGCGATGGGTGTTTTTCATAAACGCACCTATTGGTTTGTTAGCGATTGCAGGTGGACTAATATTCTTACCAAAGCCCCCAAGATCCGAAGTGCCGCGCTTTGATTGGCTCGGCTTTGCAACGCTTACCGCAGGCATTGCGGGGTTGCAATTGATACTGGACCGGGGAGAACGCTTAGACTGGTTTACATCACCCGAGATCAAACTTGAAGCCGGTATGGTTATTGTTGGAATATCGATGTTCCTGATACATGCTTCCACCACCGAGCGGCCTCTCGTTCGATTGATGCTTTTTAGGGACAGAAATTATGCGCTAGGCCTATTTTTCGCTTTTGTTTACGGTTTGCTGACCTTGGCACCCATGGTTTTGATGCCTCCTTTTCTTCAGGATTTGAAAGGTTACCCAATTACGACAATCGGCATGTTGCTAACTCCGCGTGGTGCGGGCATCATGTTGACAATGATGCTTTTTGGTCGATTTGGAAATCTCATAGACCCACGCATTAGCTTGACGATCGGATTTTCGGCTTTGGCAATATCCAGTTGGGCGATGTCCCAATGGAACTTGAACGTTTCGACCTTGGATATTGTCTGGACAGGATTGTTACAAGGCTTTGGCGCTGGAGCTATAATCGTTCCGTTAGGCGTTGTCGCCTTCTCAACGTTGGCAGACGAAGATCGCACGGAAGCTTCTGCGATCTGGAACCTGACCCGAAGTATTGGAAGTAGCATAGGTATAGCCATTGCGCTTGCTATTCTAATTCGCATGATAAATGTCAATCACGCTGTGCTCGGTGAACGACTAAACCCCTTTCGCGATGTCTTTCGATCCACCCTAGAGAACCAGAATAATCTGTTTGGCGACACTAGATCCTTAATGCTTCTGGATTTGGAACTTACGAGACAATCGGCACTTATTGGATATCTGGACGTATTCTATTATTCCGCAACTGCGTCGGTCGCAGTACTGCCCTTTGTTTTGCTGCTGCGACCTACTGCAGATGGGGGAACGTCTCATTGATAGTGAAGGTTCCCAGCAACACAAACCCGTCCGCATTGTGAATTCGACGGAACTGGATTTGATGAATTTATCGTTGACTGAGAGGTAATTACTGCATGTCTAATGTGACATTAAGATGGACGAACACGCTGATAATTTATCTGGTTGTTACTTGCGTGACAACTCTTTGGGGGAACGCTAGGGCACAAAGCAAGTCTGAACTCGTTGGCCAAAATGGCGTATCCACACAAAATTCTGTGGTGGTTGTTGGGCGGGTTATCGCCCGTCGTACTGGCTTTGCTGTCGCGCACATAACCGGTCCCATTGACAAATTTTATGCAGATGTCGGGGGCAGGGTCAAGAGAGATCAGGTGCTGGTGAAACTAGAAGGCAAACACCAAAGTTGGTCTCGAGCCCGAAGAGCTGCGACATTGCAGCAGCGCAAGGCTGAATTGGCCACTCGCCGTGCTCTGGTCGCAAAGGTAGAGCTGGAGGCAAAACGGCTCCAACAGCTACGGAAAATCCGGTCCGGTGCATTTCGAGCGGCGCAATTTGACAATGTTGAGCTGGAGTTAGTTGTCCTTCGCAGCAAAGTAATAGAAGCACAAGCAGTGGTTTTACAAGCGCGAGCAGATCTCGCTCTTGCCGACCTAGATCTTAAAAATATAGCAATCGTAGCACCATTCTCCGGCATAATTATTGAGCGCTTCAGCGAAATTGGTGCCTTCGTCCATATTGGCGACAAGCTTCTCAGTATCATTGATGATAGCACATTAGAGATTGAGGCTGACGTGCCGAGACACCTGATTAGGTTCTTGTCGCTTGGTGATATTGTTAAAAGCCAGATTGCGGGAAAATCAATTGACGCAATGGTAAGAATTATAATTCCAAGTGAAAATCTTCTGACAAACACACAAGTGGTTCGTTTCAGCGCGACGTTTGGTGCTGATCGGGTTGCCGTCAATCAAAGCGTAGAACTCGTAATATCGGAAAACTAGAAAATCAATTTACTGGGATAGTCAGGGTGACGTCCACGTTGGTATATTTCAGCCTGAGGCAAGACGGTCAGAAGACGCTATCCCGCGCGTCTCTCAGCATTCCGCTGTGAGCATTTCAGCTGCAACTATAATGGTTGACCAAAAATGCTTGGAGTTGGAGACTTTCAGGGCGAAGCCGGGGACCGAAAATGCCTAACGCCAGACAGAAAAAACCAGAATAAAACTTGGGCCAGTTTCCTTCAAGTTACTAAATACATTTCACCTCAGCGTTACCAAGCCATCCTCAGTGGCCAACAAGAGGTCAAGATCGGATCCAAACGCAGAAGCAGAAGGCGTATTTCTCAGATTTAGCCAACGTCGTGGAAATCATGGATCAGTTGGAGTCCGAAGATTTAACCTCATTGTCGACCCGACACTTAACAGAGAGATATCCAAGATTGCGCGGGAACATTGAAACAGATACAAATAACACTGATTGCGAACCTAAGATTCAACACAAAGAGAAGCATTTCTGCCATTTCGTTGTTGTTCAGTATAAGTGGCTTCGAGCCCCCGCAACCAAGTGCACCGTACAATTACACGTGCCTAATTATAGTAGGGTCTTGATTGTTGCATGCACTCGATTTGAACCTATTCGGATGATCCTAAATCACCCTGTTCAGCTTCGAGGTTTCCCTGATATCAGGTTTGAAATTCCCTGTTCTGGTTTTAGGGAAATTGCTTCGTAAACCGCAGACTGTATAGGGCTTGGGTTCCATATCTGTCCTTAAATCATGATATTTGACAAATTTCCCTGTATTTTCCCTGTTAAACAGGGAAAACTGTGGAGACAAGTTCGCTTCAGACTGCTAACTCCACCACTCATTCTCAGGCGAACCTGGATCCAATCCAGGTTCGCCCCTGAACCCCGCAGAACCGGCGCCTTTGGCACTTATC
>Ga0209826_1000326_pt1 | contig 34844 bp, 45 predicted proteins | sample GOMGulsemesocosm_5_FD_184637 | JGI IMG/M metagenome (GOLD analysis project Ga0209826, IMG submission 184637) | Methane-oxidizing microbial communities from mesocosms in the Gulf of Mexico - GOM15C Gulf of Mexico (SPAdes) (version 2) | ecosystem: Environmental > Aquatic > Marine > Cold seeps...
ACTCACTGGGCGCCACCGGCGTACAGGAAGCAATCTACAGCCTCCTGATGATGGAAAACAATTTCATCTGCGCTTCCGCTAACGTCGACAACCTTGACGAGAAAGCAGCCAAGATGAACATCGTGACCGAGCGCCAAGACGGCGTGAAGCTCACGCGCATTATGTCCAACAGCTTCGGCTTCGGCGGCACCAACGCCAGCTTGGTATTTGACGCACTCGACAGCTAAGCAACTGCCCCCGCGCTAGCAAAAACCCAGCAATAAAAAAGGCGACCTAGGTCGCCTTTTTTATTGCTGGGGGATATAGGGGAGCTACCCCTCGTGCAGCCGGCGCTCCTGTTCACGCTCCAACCAGAGCTTCACCAACCCCTTCAATCCCTTGCGCCAACTAACCGCTTGAACGCCAAAATTATCTCGACTGCGGCGCACGCTCAACACCGAACTATCCGGCTCCGGCCGCACCGCCCCCCCCGGTATGGAGACCTCGCCATGCGGCTCAGCAATCGACCACTCACCCTTCAAGCACTCCTCCTGCTCCAAGATAGCCGCCAGTGCGTCGGTAAACTCCGCCACGGTGCAAGGGTCAGATGACGCGCAATGAAAAACACCCCAGTTCTCCGCCCCACAAAGCACCTGACTCACCATTGCCTGCACGACACGGCCGACCACATCAATCGACACCGGCGCCCCACGACGCCGGTGTCCCGTCTCAAAAGACCCCCCGACCCGAGTTAAATGCGAGAGTATCCGTGAGAACGAAGACCCCTCCTGAACATCCAGCACCCAACCTACCCGCAGGCAAATGTACTCACTTAAATGCCGCTCAAAACTGCGTTCAGCATCACGGTACGCACGGCCAGCAGGCCCCAATGGAGATGGCTCATCACGCTCATCATAAGTGTTTTTATTCTCGCCCCCGAACACCAGATAGCTGGAGAGGTGCAGCGGCACTACATTCGCCTTCAGACAGGCGAGCGCCAAACCCTTCGCCGCAGATACCAAGCGGACCTGCTCATCAACATCAGGAGCCTCAGCCCAACCCAAGGTGTTAATTACCAAGACAACATTATGACGACTTAGATAGCCTGCAACCCCCTCAGAATCCCCCCAATCCAACTCATCTGCCTTTGGGGTCAATAAAGAAAAAGCCGTGTACTCAAAAGCCGCCAAAATTGCGCGACCTATCGAGCTATAAGCATCAGTAATAAGCAGTTTGGTTGCCACAGGAAACTCTTAAAATAGAAGCAAGAAAAGCTCACACGGGGAGGTAGCGCGAGCGTCTATGATCACTAAAACGGAATATCGTCATCAAAGTTATCAAAGCTCTGTGCCGGTTGCGGCTGACCCTGCGGAGCCATTGGCTGCGGCGCCTGTTGTGGCTGACCCTGTGGTACCATTTGCTGAGGCGCCTGTTGCGGCTGACCCTGTGGCGCCATTTGCTGCGGAGCTTGTTGTGGCTGCCCCTGTGGTGCCATTTGCTGAGGCGCCTGTTGCGGCTGACCCTGTGGCGCCATGGACTGAGGCATCTGCTGAGGCTGCCCTTGAGGCGCCATTGCAGGAGCAGCCATTACTTGCCCACCCATCTGCCCAGACGGTGCAGGTGCAGAAAAACCACCAGCATCACCACGGCTGTCGAGCATTTGCATTTCATTAGCCACTATTTCAGTCGTATAACGATCCTGCCCATCCTGCCCCTGCCACTTACGAGTACGCAGCGCACCCTCTACGTAAACCTTACTACCCTTTTTAAGGTACTGACCTGCGATTTCTGCGAGTTTATTAAAAAACACCACTCGGTGCCACTCTGTGCGCTCCTGCGGCTGACCGGTGGTCTTATCCTTCCAGCTTTCTGAGGTCGCAATACTGATATTGGTGACCGCGCCGCCACTAGGCATGTACTTCATTTCTGGATCGTTACCCATGTTGCCAACCAGAATTACTTTATTTACGCCACGCGCCATACCCATAACCTCCTAAAGATGCAGGACTTCACTGCCCGCACTCAATTTGTAGTATGCAGATTTACATCTGCTTTCATCGGACGCCACAGCGTACGAACAAAAATTGTAATGAATCAGCTTACACCAGCCCCCCATCTGCAACCAGCCCTACGGGGTTAGCTGTACGCTCTATATACGTAACGAACACACACTCAAGCCCTTTCCCAATCAATCGACTCTAAGGCGACTCGATCAAATAACGTTGTATCAACCTTTAAATAAGCACAAGCCTCTTCACGGATCAAAACAACCTCTGCCACGCCCGGCAAAAGCTCAAGCTTCACCACCGCCTGATCAAGCCGAACACCTACCAGAGGAACCTGAACACTGGTTAAAAAACGCGGTGGACGCATCGAGATGGCCGCCAATAACCACAACACAACCAAAACAAATGCACATTTAAAAACCGCTTCAGTGCCATGGTACTCAATCAAATACCCACTAATCGATCCACCTAGAAATGCACCAAGAAACTGACAGGTGGAGTAGACCCCCATCGCAGTCCCCTTAGCTCCCGCTGGAGCCACCTTACTCATCAATGAAGGCAGCATAGCTTCCAGCAAGTTAAAGGCCATGAAGAAGAAAAACAAGGCTCCAATGCACAACCATAACCGGTCTTGCCACAGCCCCATCAATGCGATCATAACGCCAAGCAACGCCACGGCAAAAATAAACACAGGCTTAATCTTTCGCCGTGCCTCAGCCATAATCATGAGCGGCACCATGGCCACGAAGGCCAACAGCAACAGCGGTAAATATATTTTCCAATGTATATCGCGCGACAGATCCAATGTATTTTCAAGGATGCCAGGTAAAACCATAAAGCACGCCATCAGCACAAAATGTAAAACAAAAATGCCTACATTTAAACGACGTAACTCCGGGTTACGCAACACCGTCCCCCATAATTCAGGGACTGCACCCGCCTCACGGTGTCGATTGCTAACCTCAGGGGTTGGTACCCAGCGCCACAGAACCAGCAAGCCCACTAAGGCAAGTGCAGCGGTCAGCCAAAAGACTGCCGACAACCCACCCCACTGGCTCACCAAGGGCCCAAGCACTAGAGCTAAAGAAAATGATAAGCCTATCGATGCACCAATAGAGGCCATCGCCTTGGTTCGGTTTTCTTCGGAAGTAAGGTCAGCGACCAACGCCATAATCACACTTGCAACAGCCCCACAGCCTTGCAGGCAACGCCCCAATATCAGCCCCCACATGCTATCGGCCAGCGCCGCCACTACCGACCCCAAAGCAAAAATCAATAAACCCGCAGCAATCACAGGTTTACGCCCCCAGCGATCAGAAAGGCTGCCAAAGGCTATTTGCAGTAACGACTGACTGAAACCATAAGCACCCAGCGCGACACCAATCAATAGAGGTGTGCTGCCTTCATAATCATCACCATAAAGAGTGAGGATCGGCAGCACCATAAACAAGCCAAGCATCCTAAATGCATAAAGGCTCGCTAAAGCAGCCACCGCACGTCGCTCAAAACTAAGAGGAGCACTCATCCGTAACTCAGCTTCAGAGAGGGGGGACATAGAAGGCGTTTGATTCTCAGGCGACAAGGCAATCTTCCATCGTATCTAAAAATAACATTCTACCCCACTCACCCTCACGACGACTAACTCAGGAAAGGATAAAAGAGCCATCTCGACACTCCCCCTGTTATTATCCCCATATAATCATAGTGACTACACAGGCCATATAAATGGAAGCATATACCAACAGCCTTGCCGCTCAGGCCATGACACTGCTCGTAGATCTATTCATTGCACTGCTGGGGCTGGGGCTTATAGCCGTCATCGTAATTTTCATCATTGACGTCACCCAAAGCACTCACACAATTCGTCGTAATTACCCAGTCATCGGTCGCTTTCGCTACTGGTTTGAACACCTCGGTGAATTTTTTCGACAGTACTTCTTTGCAATGGACAGAGAAGAGATGCCCTTTAACAGAGCTGAACGTGGATGGGCATACCGCGCCGCCAAGAACACCGAGAAAAACTTGTCGTTTGGCTCAACGCGAGACCTAACACCCACAGGCACTGTCATGTTCATGAACTCGGCCTTCCCCACCCTCACCGAGGACGCCGCACAACCCAGCCCAGTAACAATTGGTGACGGGTGCCGCTCCCCCTACACCGCACACTCCTTTTTTAACATTTCCGCCATGAGCTACGGAGCCCTCTCAGAACCGGCCATCAACGCACTGTCTCAAGGTGCAAAAGATGCCAACTGCTGGATGAACACAGGTGAGGGCGGCATCTCTCCGCTTCACCTAGCCAGCGGCTGCGACCTAGTTTTTCAGATCGGCACAGCAAAGTACGGTGTTCGAACTGAAGACGGCCAACTGAGCGATCAAAAACTTAGAGAAGTTGCCAGCCACCCACAAGTCCGCATGTTCGAGATAAAGCTAAGCCAAGGCGCCAAGCCTGGAAAAGGCGGCATATTACCAGCCAGCAAAGTCTCTGCAGAAATAGCAGCCATCCGTAGCATTCCAGCTGGGGAAGCCTCCATCAGCCCAAACGGCCACCCAGACATCCGCTCAGTAGACGACCTTCTCGACATGATCGCCCGTATTCGCAACACAACCGGCAAGCCCGTTGGCTTCAAAGCGGTAATAGGGGATCAACAATGGCTACTCGACCTCCTTCAGCTCATAATAGAGCGGGGCGCCGAATCAGCGCCGGATTTCATCACCATTGACAGCGCCGACGGCGGAAGTGGTGCCGCCCCACAGCCACTACTGGACTACGTTGGCCTCCCCCTCAAAGAGAGCTTACCTTGGGTGTGTGATCAACTAGATGCTTTTGGCCTAAGGGAAAGAATAAAGGTTATAGCCTCAGGCAAACTTATCACCCCATCCAAGGTAGCCTGGGCACTAGCAGTAGGTGCTGACTTTGTCGTCAGCGCACGGGGCTTTATGTTCGCCCTGGGGTGTATTCAAGCCCTACAATGCAGTAAAAACACCTGCCCAACCGGCATCACAACGCACAATAAAAAACTGCAACGGGGCTTAGTCCCGAGCAATAAGGCCACTCGAGTCGCACACTACCAACGCAACATGAGCTATGGCGTAGGTCTCATAACCCATTCCTGCGGAGTGCAGGAGCCCCGACAACTCAATCGTAAACACGTACGAATCGTTATGCAAAACGGCTTATCCATACCATTAAGCGAATTACATCCCCATGAGCCCATTACAAATACCGGCCATCCATAATACGCAGGCATAAAAATAGCCCAGCACAAGCTGGGCTTTTTAGGGCTTCCAAGGTGCACGTACCCACCTAGCACAAACTACAAAGAACTATAGTAGGCCGCTAAATTAGCTACATCATTGTCGCTTAATCCGGCAGACATCCCCTGCATTATCGCGGCCTGGCCACCGACTCTCTTGCCACCCCTATACGCATTAAGTGCTAACACTATGTACTTCTCATTCTGACCAGCAAGGTTTGGATACGTCGGTATCATCGCCATACCGCTTGCCCCATGACAAGAAGTACACATAACCGCTTTAGCTTTACCCGCCGCTACATCCCCAGCAAGAACAGACGATGGCATCAAGGCCGCGAACAACGCAGGTAAAACTAGTGCAAACAATCTCATAAAGCATCTCCTAACCGGTTTGTCATTTTAGTGAGACCAGAATAACACCTCACAGCGACACTTCGGTACCAAAATTCGAACACTATTAATACTGAAACCACAGTAGAGCTATAATTCTACAAGCATAAATTCCAGGCAATAAAAAAGGCGCCTAAGCGCCTTTTTTATGAACAGAGAATTAAAGGAGCTTTACGCTTCTTCAACGGCCTCTGCTGCAACTGGACGATCGACCAACTCGACATAAGCCATTGGGGCTTTATCGCCTGAGCGAAGACCACACTTCAAAATACGAATGTAGCCACCTGGGCGTGCCTCATAACGAGGTCCCAGATCGTTAAACAGTTTACCAACAGCTTCTTTACTACCAAGTCGGGCAAAAGCCAAACGACGGTTAGCAACGCTGTCTTTCTTTGACAGAGTGATCAAAGGCTCAGCCACGCTACGCAACTCTTTGGCTTTAGCCAAAGTTGTTTTGATCAATTCGTGCTCCACCAGTGAAATGGTCATGTTCTTAAACATGGCCTTACGGTGAGAGCTGTTGCGATTCAGTTGACGGCCACTATGACGATGACGCATAACTCTAAATCCTTACAAACCGATATCTGAGGTTAATAATAACAACAGAAAATCTTGTTAAATGACGCCTCACATTGATCATTCAAGGTGAGGCGGCAATACGATTAAGCCAACTTATCGTCGTTTTTCAGACTGGCCGGCGGCCAGTTTTCTAAACGCATACCAAGAGACAGACCGCGTGAAGCGAGAATATCTTTAATCTCGGTAAGAGACTTTTTACCTAAGTTCGGAGTCTTCAACAATTCTACTTCGGTGCGCTGAATCAGATCACCAATGTAGTATATGTTTTCAGCCTTCAGACAGTTCGCAGAACGAACAGTCAGCTCCAGATCATCTACAGGACGCAACAGTACAGGGTCAATCTCTTCTTCTTTCTGCTCTGGTTCAGCTTCTTTTTCGCCTTCCAGATCAACAAAGACAGCCAGCTGTTGCTGCAAGATAGTTGCAGCTCGGCGGATAGCCTCTTCAGGATCGATTGTACCGTCAGTCTCAAGATCAAGAACCAACTTATCAAGGTCAGTGCGCTGTTCAACACGAGCACTTTCCACGGTGTACGCCAAGCGCTTAACTGGGCTGTAAGAGGCGTCCAACTGCAGACGACCAATGGCGCGAGTCTCTTCTTCATCGTTATTGCGAGCATCAGCTGGCTGATAACCACGACCACGAGCAACAGTAAGCTTAATATTCAGCTCAGTATCGCCAGTGACGTGTGCGATGACATGCTCAGGGTTCTTGATCTCAACTTCGTGATCAACCTGAATATCACCAGCGGTTACAACACCGGAGCCTTTTTTGTTCAAGGTCAGCACAGCTTGATCTTTGCCGTGCATCACTACTGCTACACCTTTAAGGTTTAGCAGGATCTCGATAACATCTTCTTGAACACCCTCAATGGCGCTGTACTCATGAAGTACACCGTCGATCTCCGCTTCAACCACGGCACAGCCGGGCATAGAAGAGAGAAGAATACGTCGAAGCGCATTACCAAGAGTATGACCGAATCCACGCTCAAGGGGTTCGAGAACCACTTTGGCATGATTTTGGCCTTGTTCAGTTACGTCAATATGACGAGGGGTCAGAAACTCGTTTACAGCACTCTGCATAGCCACACCTTTAGCGATTAGTCCCTTACTTAGAGTAAAGCTCTACAATGAGGTTTTCGTTGATTTCAGCTGGCAAGTCTGCGCGGTCAGGAACACGTTTAAATGTACCTTCTTTCTTATCCGCGTTTACATCAACCCACTCACTTTCACCGCGCTGAGAAGCCAGAGTCAGTGCCTGCGCAATACGCAGCTGAACCTTAGACTTTTCACGAACAGCAACAACATCACCGGCTTTAACCTGGAAAGACGGAACGTTCACCACCTGCCCATTAACAGTGATAGATTTGTGTGAAACCAGCTGACGAGATTCAGCGCGAGTTGCGCCGTAACCCATACGGTAAACAACGTTATCGAGACGAGTCTCAAGCAGTTGCAGCAGGTTTTCACCAGTTGCTCCCTTACGGCGAGCAGCTTCTTTGTAGTAGCCACGGAATTGCTTTTCCAGTACGCCGTAGATACGACGAACCTTTTGCTTTTCACGCAGCTGAATGCCGTAGTCGGACAAACGTCCGCGACGCAGACCGTGCTGGCCTGGTGCATTCTCTATCTTACATTTTGAATCAAGCGGACGTACACCACTTTTAAGGAACAAATCTGTTCCTTCGCGGCGAGACAGCTTACAAGTTGGTCCAATATAACGTGCCATTCTCTAAGCCCCCTTTATACGCGACGTTTCTTCGGCGGACGACAGCCGTTGTGCGGAATCGGCGTAACGTCGGTGATGTTAGTAATTTTGTAACCAACATTATTCAAAGCGCGTACAGCAGATTCGCGACCTGGACCTGGACCTTTAACTTCCACATCTAGGTTCTTCAAACCGTACTCTTTCGCAGCTTCACCGGCACGCTCAGCAGCAACCTGCGCAGCGAACGGGGTACTTTTACGAGAACCACGGAAACCAGAACCACCAGCAGTAGCCCAGCTAAGTGCGTTACCCTGACGATCGGTAATGGTCACAATAGTGTTATTAAAAGAAGCGTGGACGTGAGCGATACCGTCGACAACCGTCTTTTTAACCTTCTTACGACTAGTTTTATTACTTGGCTTAGCCATAGCAATCCTTCCTAACCTATATCTAGCTTAAAAAGCTAGATTATCTCTTGATCGGCTTGCGCGGACCCTTACGGGTGCGAGCGTTAGTTTTCGTACGTTGCCCACGAAGGGGCAAACCGCGACGGTGGCGCAAGCCACGATAGCAACCTAAGTCCATCAAACGTTTGATGCTCATAGATACTTCACGTCGCAGATCACCTTCAACAGTGCTCTTAGCGACTTCGCTACGAATTGTGTCCATCTCAGCTTCGCTAAGAGTGCTAATTTTAGCATCCTCAGCTATGCCAGCTGCGGCACAAATCTTCTTTGCGGTTGTACGACCGATCCCATAGACATAAGTCAGGGAGATAACAGTATGTTTGTTATCTGGTATGTTGACACCAGCGATACGGGCCATTCAAATTACTCCACGTATTACTTAATTGCAGCGTTGACAGCGGCAGATCACCACTCTCGACACCAAAAAGGTGCGCAAGAATAGCGAATAAGCCGCAAAAAGACAATAGCTCAGTGGTTTCCCTGCTGAGCGACAGTCAACGCCCCCTATTAGCCTTGACGCTGCTTGTGACGCGGCTCGACGCTGCAGATTACTCTGACAACACCATTGCGACGTACAGTTTTGCAGTTCCGGCAAATCTTTTTAACTGAAGCACGAACTTTCATGTTTCATTTAACCCCTAAAATCAGTTAGTTAACGACCTGCGCCGCTACCATAACCTTTAAGATTGGCTTTCTTCATCAGTCCATCGTACTGATGAGACATCAAGTGCGACTGCACTTGGGACATAAAGTCCATAACCACGACTACTACAATCAGTAGCGAGGTACCGCCGAGGTAGAAAGGCACATTAGCTGCCACCACCAAGAATTGCGGTAATAAACAGACAGCAGCAATATAAATAGCACCTACAACCGTCAAGCGGGTAAGGACACTATCAATATACTTTGCTGACTGCTCGCCGGGACGAATACCAGGAATATACGCACCGGACTTTTTCAAGTTATCCGCCACTTCATTCGGGTTGAACATCAACGCCGTATAAAAGAAACAGAAAAACACAATCAAAGCTGCAAACAACACAAAGTTGAGCGGCTGACCAGGACCAATCGCCAAAGCGACTTCCTGGAGAATTTCGCTCCCCAAACCCTCACCACCCTGGCCAAACCAAGATGCTATTGATGCTGGGAACAGCAAAATACTACTCGCAAAGATCGCTGGAATAACACCAGCCATATTCACTTTAAGTGGCAAGTGGCTGCTTTGAGCAGCAAACACTTTACGCCCTTGCTGGCGTTTGGCGTAGTTTACAGTAATTCTGCGCTGACCGCGCTCCATATAAACCACAAACCAAATTACCGCAATGGCAAACACTGAGATAACCAGTAATGTCAGTATGTGTAAGTCACCTTGGCGGGAGCTTTCAAAAGCCTGCCCCACAGCACTTGGTAAACCAGCAACAATACCCGCAAAAATCAGCATCGAAATGCCATTGCCGATACCGCGCTCGGTAACCTGTTCACCGAGCCACATCATAAAGACGGCCCCGGTTACCAGCGAGCTAATGGCGACAAAATAGAAGCCAAAACCAGTCATATATGCCTGACCGGAGAAACCCACCGACATACCCGTACCCTGCACCAGCGCCAAAAGCACTGTGAGGTAGCGAGTGTATTGGTTAATCTTACGACGTCCTGCATCGCCTTCTTTCTTAAGCTGCTCTAAAGTCGGCGAAACTGAGCTCATTAGCTGCATGATAATTGAGGCTGAAATATAAGGCATAATGCCCAAAGCCAAAATACTCATGCGCTCAAGCGCACCACCGGAGAACATATTAAACAAACCCAAGATTGTGCCTTGGTTCTGATTAAATAATGCTGCTAAGCGCTCTGGATCAATCCCAGGTACTGGGATATGAGTTCCAATTCGATAAACAACAATTGCCAAGAAAAGAAAGCGAAGACGAGCCCAAAGCTCGCCCAATCCCTTCTGATTACCTAATGGCAGATTACCTTGAGTTGCCATTGGCGCCTCTATTCTGATTAGTCTTCGACTTTACCGCCAGCCGCTTCAATAGCAGCTTTAGCACCCTTAGTCACAGCTAGACCCTTGACTATTACAGCCTTGGTCACTTCACCGGAAAGGATAATCTTAACACGTTTCATATTGAGACCGATAACATCGGCTTCTTTCAACGTACCAAGATCAACGATATCGCCTTGAACCAAGTTCAGTTCAGATAAACGAACTTCAGCAGTGACGCGGCCAATTCGGGAAGTAAAACCGAATTTTGGCAGACGCTTCTGCAGTGGCATTTGACCACCTTCAAAGCCGGGACGAACACTACCGCCAGAACGAGACTTCTGACCTTTATGTCCGCGACCACCAGTTTTGCCTATGCCGCTACCAATACCGCGACCTACGCGCTTCTTACTATGAGTACTACCCGGAGCCGGGCTTAGCGTATTAAGACGCATATTACTCTCCCTCTACTTTAAGCAGGTAGTGCGCTTTATTAATCATACCGCGTACCGCAGGGGTATCTTCCACTTCTACAGTGTGACCAATACGGCGCAGGCCCAAACCAGCCACACAGGCCTGGTGGTTCTTCAGGCGTTTAGCTGTGCTTTTCACCTGAGTCACTTGAATCTTTTTCTTAGCCATGATTCTCATCCAACTCGTGTAACCGAGGCCGAAGCCTCGATTAGCTCAAAATTTCGTCAACACTCTTCCCGCGCTTGGCAGCAATTGCTTCAGGAGAAGCCATCGCATTCAAAGCATCAAAAGTTGCACGAACCACGTTTACCGGGTTTGTAGAACCGTAACACTTAGCCAAAACGTTCTGAACGCCAGCAATTTCGAACACAGCACGCATAGCGCCACCGGCAATTACGCCAGTACCCTGAGATGCAGGCTGCATGTAAACTTTGGAACCGCCGTGGCGACCAGTTGTTGCGTACTGAAGGGTATCACCGTTCAATTCAACATTGATCATATTGCGACGAGCCGCTTCCATAGCTTTCTGGATGGCCATAGGCACTTCACGCGCTTTACCGCGCCCGAAGCCCACCTTACCGTTACCATCACCAACAACTGTTAGTGCTGTAAAGGTAAAGATACGACCGCCTTTAACAGTCTTAGCAACACGATTGACTTGTACCAGTTTTTCCTGGAAGCCATCACTGTTGTTATCGTCTTTCTTGTTGTAAGCCATATCTCAACCTTTAGAATTCCAAGCCAGCTTCGCGAGCTGCGTCAGCCAAGGCTTTAACACGACCGTGGTATTTGAAACCACTGCGGTCAAAAGCCACCTGAGTAACGCCAGCTGCTTTAGCGCGCTCTGCAATCAGAGTGCCAACAGCTGTTGCTGCGTCGATGTTGCCAGTCTTACCTGAACGCAGGTCTTTATCGAGGGTCGAGGCGCTAGCCACTACCTGTCCACCATTGGCGGCGATAACCTGAGCATAGATATGACGTGGAGTACGGTTAACACATAGACGAGTGCTACCTAGCTCGCGGATCTTAGCACGAACACGGCGCGCACGACGTAAACGAGATTGTTTCTTATCGTTCATGACCTAGCCCTACTTCTTCTTAGCTTCTTTACGACGTACATGCTCGTCGGCATACCGAACACCTTTGCCCTTATAAGGCTCTGGTGGACGGAACGCGCGGATTTCCGCGGCTGCCTGACCAAGAAGCTGCTTATCAGCACTCTTCAGTACGACTTCGGTCTGACTTGGGCTCTCTGCCTTAACACCTTCTGGGAGGGTGTAAACAACAGGGTGAGAAAAACCCAGGGTCAGGTCTACAGTATTGCCCGCAGCTTTGGCTCGGTAACCAACACCTTGGAGTACTAACTTCTTTTCGAAGCCTTTAGTAACACCAATAATCATGTTGTTTAACAAGGCACGTGTAGTGCCTGCCAATGCGCGAGACTGCTTGGCGCCATCACGCCAGGAGACATTCAGAACATTTTCGTTCTGAACAACTTCAACCTTAGCGTGAATAGCGTGTTCCAATGTACCGTTGCTGCCTTTTACTGATACATCCTGACCATTCAGGGTAACAGTAACTCCAGCAGGTACTTCAACCGGACTTTTTGCAACTCGTGACATAACGACTTCCCGTTAGAATACTGTGCAGAGGACCTCGCCACCAACGCCAGCGGCGCGTGCAGCTCTTTCAGTCATAACACCTTTACTGGTAGACACGATAGCGATGCCTAATCCACCACGAATGGTAGGCAACTCATCTTTACCAGCATAATTACGTAAACCTGGACGGCTTACACGGTCAAGCTCAGCAATAACTGGCTTGCCTTCAAAGTACTTAAGCTCAATAGTTAACTCAGCTTTAATGTCTTCACTGACAGAACAGTCACTTACGTAACCTTCATCAATCAAAACCTTAGCAACGCTAACCTTCAGCTTAGAGGAAGGCATCGCAACGGATGTCTTACCTACTTGTTGAGCGTTGCGGATGCGTGTCAGCATATCTGCTAACGGATCTTGCATACTCATATGAACTTGCTCCTAATTCAGCCGACTGCTATTACCAGCTAGCCTTAACCAGACCCGGTACATCACCACGCATCGCTGCTTCACGCAACTTGTTACGGCATAAGCCAAACTTGCGGTAAACACCGTGTGGACGACCAGTGATACGACAGCGACGACGCTGACGACTTGGACTAGCATCGCGAGGCAACTTCTGCAAAGCAACCTGAGCTTCCCAAACCTGCTCTTCAGCAGACTCCGAATTGGCAATAATTGCCTTCAACTCAGCACGCTTTTCTGCGAATTTAGCCACAATCTGAGCACGCTTTACATCGCGTGCAATCATTGATTTCTTAGCCATGATTCAACCCTTAACCTTTAAACGGAAAGCTGAAGGCTTTCAGTAACGCGCGACCTTCGTCGTCGTTACGAGCCGTAGTCGTGATACAAATATCAAGACCACGTAGCTTATCAACTTTATCGTATTCGATTTCCGGGAAGATGATCTGCTCAGTTACACCCATCGAAAAGTTACCGCGACCATCAAACTGCTTCGGGCTTACGCCACGAAAGTCACGGATACGAGGGATGGAAATCGCAATCAAGCGCTCCAAGAATTCATACATACGCTCTGAACGCAGTGTGACCTTACAGCCAATCGGCCAATCTTCGCGGACTTTAAAGCCTGCGATTGACTTACGAGCTTTTGTCACAACTACTTTTTGACCAGAAATTTTCTCTAGGTCAGATACAGCGTGCTCTAAAACCTTCTTATCACCAAGGGCTTCGCCTACACCCATGTTCAGGGTGATCTTAGTAATACGAGGCACTTCCATAACATTGGCAAGACCTAGCGTTTCTTTAAGCTGGGCTGCCAATTCGTTTTGGTAAAGTTCTTTCAACTTAGCCATGTTTAATTACCGTCTGCTCTTACCGTCACCTGACACAATTACGCGTCTACGGCTTCGCCGTTGGATTTAAAAACTCGCACTTTGGTGCCATCTTCCAGGACTTTAAAGCCAACACGATCGGCTTTACCAGTTGCTGAGTTGAAGATCGCAACATTAGACACCTGGATAGGTGCTTCCTGCTCAACGATCCCACCAGCTACACCCAGTTGCGGGTTAGGTTTTTGGTGTTTCTTTACTATGTGAACACCGGACACGAGCAAGCGGTTGTCTGGCAGCACGCGAGTTACTTTGCCTTGCTTGCCTTTATCGCGACCAGCGATAACAACTACTTCGTCATCACGTTTAATCTTACGCATAACTCTGTCCTCAACTCTCTTCTGACATTATAAGAAGCACTGACTTACAGTACTTCTGGAGCCAGAGAGATGATTTTCATAAATTTCTCGCCACGAAGCTCACGAGTCACAGGGCCAAAGATACGAGTACCTATTGGCGCGTCCTGTGCGTTCAACAGCACCGCCGCGTTGTCGTCAAACTTGATCAATGAACCGTCTGGACGGCGCACACCTTTTCTGGTGCGAACCACGACAGCGTTCATGACCTGACCTTTTTTTACTTTACCGCGAGGAATTGCTTCCTTAACGGTAACCTTGATGATGTCACCAACGGCCGCATAACGACGATGTGAACCGCCCAGCACCTTGATACACATCACTCGGCGAGCGCCACTGTTATCAGCAACATCCAAGTATGATTGCGTTTGAATCATAGTCCGTCTCCGAAACCCTTAACAACGAGCCACTGAATTAAACCTCAGTAGCGCGTTCTTCAATTTTTGCCAAAGCCCAAGACTTAGTTTTAGACAGAGGACGACACTCCACAATTGTAACGAGGTCTCCTGCCTTACACTCATTACTTTCGTCATGAGCCTTTATCTTGGATGATTTACTGACATATTTGCCATAAACCGGGTGCTTAACACGGCGTTCAATCAGGACAGTAATAGACTTGTCCATCTTGTCACTAACAACTTTACCGGTCAGCTGATTTGCTTTCTGTTCTGCTGCCATAGTTAGTTACCTGCCTTTTGCTTCAGCACAGTTTTAATGCGTGCGATGTCACGACGAGCCTGCTTCAGAAGGTGAGTCTGAGTCAACTGGCCAGTAGAAGCTTGCATACGCATCTTAAACTGGGATTCCAACTGAGTCAGTAACTCGCCATTCAGCTCTTCAACTGATTTATCGCTGAGTTCTTGATTTTTCATCACATCACCGAACGTTTCACGAATTTGGTACTGATTGGTAGCTTAGCAGCAGCCAAGGCAAAAGCTTCACGTGCGAGTTCTTCGGTTACACCGTCCATCTCGTACAAAACCTTACCTGGCTGAATCTGAGCGACCCAGTATTCAACATTACCCTTACCTTTACCCTGACGTACTTCCAGGGGTTTAGCGGTAATTGGCTTATCTGGGAAAACACGGATCCAGATTTTACCACCACGCTTGATGTGGCGCGTCATTGTACGACGAGCCGCTTCAATTTGGCGCGCAGTAATGCGACCACGACCATCTGCTTTCAAGCCAAACTCACCAAAGCTGACTTTAGAGCCGCGATGGGCTAGACCGCGGTTACGGCCCTTCATTTGCTTACGAAACTTGGTACGCTTCGGTTGCAGCATCTTGCGTACTCCTTACTTTGAGTTCTTTTTCTTCTTAGGCTTCTCTTCAACAGCAGGCATGCCGCCGATGACTTCACCTTTGAAGATCCAAACTTTAATACCAATGATACCGTAAGTTGTCGCAGCTTCAGCTGGAGCGTAGTCGATATCGGCACGCAGGGTGTGCAATGGAACGCGCCCCTCACGGTACCACTCAGATCGCGCAATTTCTGCACCACCCAAACGACCGGCCACCTGAATCTTGATACCTTCAGCGCCTTGGCGCATCGCGTTCTGCACGGCGCGCTTCATAGCGCGACGGAACATGACTCGACGCTCGAGCTGCGAAGCAACACCTTGAGCAACCAGAGTTGCATCAAGGTCAGGCTTGCGGATCTCTTCGATGTTGATGTGAACTGGTACGCCCATCTGCTTTGTCAGCTCTGTGCGTAGCTTTTCTACATCTTCACCTTTTTTACCAATCACAATACCTGGACGGGCAGTGTGAATAGTAATGCGCGCGGTATTAGCCGGACGCTCGATCTCTATTCGGCTTACTGAGGCGTGATCCAGAGTTTTCTGGATGTATGCACGCACCTGCAAGTCGACGTTTAGTTTGTCTGCATATTCATCGCTACCAGCATACCAAGTTGAGGTGTGCTTCTTAACGATGCCCAGACGAATACCTGTCGGATGTACTTTCTGACCCATAACGTCCGTCTCTTACTGATCGGCTACTTTAACGGTAATGTGACAAGTACGCTTAAGGATGCGATCTGCACGGCCTTTAGCACGCGGTCTAATGCGTTTCATTGTCAGACCCTCATCTACAAAAATCGTAGATACTTTTAACTCATCAACATCAGCGCCTTCATTGTGCTCGGCGTTTGCAATTGCAGACTCCAGCACTTTCTTAATGATTTCTGCGCCTTTCTTCGGGCTGAAAGCCAAAATGTCTAGCGCTTCTTCAACGTGCTTACCACGGATCTGATTTGCCACTAGACGCGCTTTTTGCGCCGACAGTTGAGCGCCGCTTAATTTAGCTGCTACTTCCATCGTTTAACCTCTTAGCGCTTAGCGCTTGACTTTCTTATCTGCAACGTGACCGCGATACGTACGGGTACCTGCAAACTCGCCCAATTTATGCCCAACCATCTCTTCATTAACCAAGACAGGGACATGCTGACGACCGTTATGAACCGCAATAGTAAGACCAACCATTTCTGGCATGATCATAGAGCGGCGCGACCAAGTTTTAATTGGACGACGGTCTTTTTTCTCGATCGCTACTTCAACCTTCTTAATTAAATGAAGATCGATGAAAGGACCCTTCTTCAGTGAGCGTGACACAGTGCTCTCCTCTTCAGCTAGTGCTAACCAGTCGCTTATTTCTTACCGCGACGGCGAACAATCATTTTATCGGTGCGCTTGTTCGAGCGAGTCTTATAACCCTTAGCCGGAGTACCCCACGGAGAAACCGGGTGACGGCCTCCAGAAGTACGACCTTCACCACCACCATGTGGGTGATCGACAGGGTTCATAGCTACACCACGAACAGTTGGACGCACACCGCGCCAACGAGAAGCACCGGCCTTACCCAAACGACGCAAGCTGTGCTCGCTGTTGGATACTTCGCCTAATGTCGCACGACACTCACAGAGCACCTTGCGCATCTCACCACTACGTAGACGCAAGGTCACGTAACGGCCTTCGCGAGCCACCAACTGAGCTGAAGTACCAGCAGAGCGTGCAATTTGAGCACCCTTGCCTGGCTTCAATTCAATACAGTGAACAACACTACCAACAGGGACATTCTGCAAAGGCATTGTGTTACCAGGCTTAATCGCCGCAGCAGCACCAGACTCTACTTTATCGCCCGCACTCACACCCTTAGGGGCAATGATGTAGCGACGCTCACCGTCGGCATAACAAACCAGAGCGATGTTCGCACTGCGGTTTGGATCGTACTCCAAGCGCTCAACTGTCGCAGGAATACCATCTTTGTTACGACGAAAATCGATAACGCGATAATGCTGCTTATGACCACCACCGATATGACGGGTAGTAATACGGCCATTGTTGTTACGACCACCGGTCTTCTTCTGCGGCTCCAGTAATGGAGCGTAAGGAGCACCCTTATGCAAGTCGGGAGTAACAACACTTACAACATGGCGGCGACCGGGAGACGTTGGTTTACGTTTTAAAATAGGCATCGCAACTTCTCCTTAACCTTCTAGCGCAAAGTCAATTTCTTGACCGGCGGCTAAACGTACATAGGCTTTCTTCCAATCGTTACGCTTGCCCATACCGTGGCGCGTACGCTTGGTTTTACCCTTCACGTTCAGTGTACGTACGTCTTCGACCTTTACGTCGAACAGCTTTTCTACGGCAGCTTTAACTTCAGCTTTTTCAGCATCAGTTGTGATTTTGAAGACAACCTGATCTTCAGAACCAGCAGCTTTCTCAGAAATCACCGGACCTAACAACACTTTATATAGTCGTTCGTTGTTCATCCCAGGATCTCCTCAAACTTTTTCAGCGCAGGAACTGTCATAACCACTTTATCTGAACGAATCAGAGAGACTGGGTTAACAGCCTGAACGTCACACACATCAACCTTATGAAGGTTGCGTGAAGCCAAGTACAAGTTGTCGCTCACATCTTCAGACACAATCAACACGTCTTTCAGGTCGTATTTTGCCAACTCAGAAATCAAAGCCTTAGTCTTAGGGGCTTCAATATCAAACGACTCAACGACTATCAAACGCTCTTGACGGTGCAGCTCTGAAAGAATACAGCGCAGTGCAGCACGGTACATTTTCTTGTTCAGCTTCTGAGAATGGTCACGAGGCTGAGCAGCGAAAGTAACACCACCAGAACGCCAAAGCGGACTGCGGATAGTACCAGCACGTGCACGACCTGTTCCCTTCTGACGCCATGGCTTAGCACCACCGCCAGAAACATCAGAACGATTCTTCTGTGCCTTAGTACCTTGACGAGCACCAGCCATAAAGGCCACTACCGCTTGGTGTACCAAGTCTTGATTAAACTCTTTGCCGAAAGCCACTTCAGATACGGTTACCGTACCTTTTGTGCCTTCTGGCGTAGCAATATTCAAATCCATCGTCATACCCTCGGATTCTTAAGCGTTGCGGAGCTTTACTGCTGGACGCACGATAACTTCGCCACCTGGAGCACCAGGGACCGCACCTTTCACCAACAATAAATTACGCTCAGCGTCGACACGAACGATTACCAGGTTCTGAATAGTACTGCGTTCAGCACCCATGTGCCCGGCCATCTTTTTGCCCTTGAAAACGCGACCTGGTGTCTGACATTGACCGATAGAACCAGGAGCACGGTGGGAAATCGAGTTACCGTGCGTTGCGTCTTGCATTGCAAAATTCCAACGCTTAACACCACCAGCGAAACCCTTACCTTTGGATACACCAGTAACATCAACAACTTGACCAGCTTCGAATACATCAGCAGTAATTACACCACCAACCTCGAAAGCTTCGCCAGCATCATTGCGCAACTCTGTAACAGAAGAACCAGCTTCTGACTGAGCTTTTGCAAAGTGACCAGCTTCGGACTTGGAAACACGTGAGGCACGACGAGACCCGGTGGCTACTTGAACAGCATTATAACCATCGGTGTCCACTGTCTTAACCTGGGTGATGCGATTGGGAGAAACCTCAATCACAGTAACAGGAAGGGAAACACCTTCGTCTGTAAAAATGCGGGTCATACCGCTTTTACGACCGACAATACCAATTGTCATCTTTTCTAACCTCTCAGTGTACGGGGCTCTTACCCGCTATGGCCGCCCATCTCAGAGCGTTACACAAACCTGGGATACTCCCAGGCTTCGGCACAAATTGTATTTAGCTTTAATTAGCCAAGGCTGATCTGAACTTCAACACCGGCTGCAAGATCCAGCTTCATCAGTGCATCAACAGTCTTTTCAGTTGGCTCAACAATATCCAGCAAACGCTTATGTGTACGAATTTCATACTGGTCACGCGCATCTTTGTTTACATGCGGCGATACCAGGATGGTGAAACGCTCTTTGCGAGTCGGCAACGGAATTGGGCCGCGCACCTGGGCGCCTGTACGCTTAGCTGTCTCGACGATCTCCTGGGTAGAAGTGTCGATAAGTTTATGATCAAAAGCCTTCAGACGAATCCTAATGCGTTGATTCTGCATGGAACCAAACTCCAAAATCTATAAAGAACAAGTACCGCTAAATTGCGATACCATAAAACCCTTCACCAAGGACTACCCTGATAAAGGAGGCGAGATTCTAAGGATTCCCTCGAGTCGTGTCAACACATATTGAGGAAAAAACGCACAACAGCGTCGAAGGCTGTTCTTATAAGGAAGGCGAATAAGCTAGACGCTACGATATAGCGCTAAACAGCCAGATCACAGCAAAACTAATATCGAGACCATACGCCTGCACCAAGCAGGTTCAAGCACTGCTACGGACATACCATGTATTTTCCGTCGCACATACGGTCCTCAAAGTCCTCATCATCATCGCGGTCGAAGGCCGCCGACTGCATACGCACTACCGCTTCAGCAAAAATAACAAAGCCCTCACTTCCATCAGCCCGAGTACCACACAATGTACCGTAGTCTGCCGCCACGCCAGAAGCCGCATCTACATAATACTCATTCGCGTCTGCAAAACGTGGATCCTGAAAGGTTTCATAGTCCGCGTAATCCGACATCTGCCGAGTATTCGACAACTCACTCAAACTGCCAATAATCTTATTAACCAGCGGCACCATGAGCTTGTAACAGTACTGCACGCGAATTTTCAGTAGGTTCGCATCCTGTATCGTCGCACCATCCACCCGCCCACTGGGCCGGTACATCAAATTATCGTTAGGGATAGCTAAGGTGCCATCATCCAGCTCCACGGCAAAACCAGACTCCTCCAACTGAGAGGAGGTCGGGCTCAGGCGAATGATACGAGTGTAGCCATCTACCTCGGTCTGGGCATCTCGCTTAGCGCCACCGCTGTCGATACCCGCCTCCACATCGCCCTCTAGACTCGTGAGACTAGCAGAGCTGGTATAGAGCGGGGCAAGCCCCCTAATCAATCCTCGACGCATAGAACTGTACGTCGCGTGATTCACCGCCCCCAAACGCGCCGCCTGAAAGGTGGCGTAATTGAGAGTGGTCTTCGCCGAATAGATAAACCCGATTTGTATCGCACCAAAAATAAGCAAGATCAGCACCGGCAGAATAATAATGAATTCGACCATAGCCTGGCCGCGCAAGGCCCGCCCCAAGGTACCAACTCTCAAGCTGCTCAGCACTTATTGGCCCATAGGTCTGCGCGAATCATGCGCCTCAGAAGTCAACTCATTAACACCGTAGGGTGCCGCATCAATCGTCAATAGCTTTTCCAATAATTTTGCAACCTGCAAGCGTGCGGGATCACCTTCAACTAATTGCGCATCCATCCGCTCCAGCGTCTCAATCAGAGCCTGACCCTCCACGTAGATCAGGTTATGCCAAGCCTTACCGTAGCTCGGCGACAGCAGTAGTGCCTCACGGTAAGCCGCAACAGCAGCTCCCCGCTGCTTTAATCGTGCATGACAGTTCCCCGCACGAAACCAAGTCTCAGCCCCAGCTGGATACTTCTTTATAATATTCTGGTAAGCCTTAAGCGCAGCCTCGCAATCCTTCGCCAGATAAAGCGCACTGGCTTCAGCATGCAACGTCAGCGCATGCCGCGTTTTCTCGACTGGCGTTTGGGCGCAGCCAGACAACAACAAAGCCGCAATAAAACTGCAACCAAGAATACGCGGCATCACAGTCGTGCCTACGTCAAAAAACGACATCAATCGCACCAGCGAACCTCATCATTAATTTGTAAACCCAATCGCGCCACCTCACCGGACGCCAACTCAATCACCGAGGCCGCTCGCAAACAACCACTTACACGCCAGGGTTTTAACCTCTCTACGCACTTAATAATACGGCCCTGCTTACAGAGGTAAATCACATCAATGGCATAAGTCATAAACCAGCAATGCACGGAATTACAGGGCGCAATCCACAACCCCTTCCCCTCAGGCAAAGACCCAGAACCCAACAAACCACGCATACGCTCTGCCGCTGTTTGCGTGCAATCAATACTAATAGTTGCCTGCCTTACTGCATCACGACAAACCTCCACAACACCCTGCCTCACAAAGCCCCCTGATCCATAAACTTCACCACTATTGGGAAAAGCAAAATAATGAACGTCAGGGGGAAAATAAACACCACCAGCGGAATCACCAGCTTCACCGGTGCCTCCATAGCCATTTTCTCAGCTCGCTGAAAGCGCTCATCCAAACGTTGGCGCGCCTGAATCAGAAGTGTTTCTCGCATGCTGGAGCCCATCTTCTCAGCCTGCACCACCGCCGAGACAAACACCGACACATCGGTAATGTTCACACGCTGCTCTAAGCGCCCTAACGCATCCGCACGGGTTTGCCCGGAGTTAATATCCCGTAAAACAATGCGGAATTCATTTTTCATGGCACCTTTAGGCCCCTTCTCTACTGCCTGCTTCAAAGCACCAGAGAAGTTCAAACCCGCATCAACACACATGGTTAGGTATTCAAGGTAAACCGGTAGGGTAGCGATAATCTCAATATCTCGGCGTGTCTTGGCGTCCTTCATCCACAATTCAGGAATCACCAACCCCAACAGAGCTAACAATACCAACACCGCTGGATCCACCTCGCCAGAGCTGCTCAACGCTAAAGCCCCGAGCGCTGGGAAGAGCAACGTAAAGACTAGGCACACAGAAAAGAACTCTTCTGCGGTCAGCATGAAACTGACACCATTTCTCTGCAACTTAGCATCGGTACTATCAAGGTAACTGGCCGGTAAATTACTGCCCAGAAAATACGCCACCACCCGGACCAGCGGCCACACCATCAACATAAATTTGGGGGGCGAGTCCATGTAGGCTCGCTCACCGTCCTCAATCATATACAGGAGCGCCGCCACGGCGAGGATGCCCGAGACCACGGCACCACCCCAACTAAGCCCCACAAGCAATACTATTGCACCATCAAACATAGTCCGTATTCCTAGCTGCTAATCGTGGTGATCTTACGAATAAATACAAAGCCCATCACCTGCATGATGATCATGACCACTAACACCATTAAACCCTCACGGGTGGTGTAAAGCTGACGCATAGCCTCTGGCTCTAAAAAGCTCAACATAACCGCCAATAGAATGGGCAGGGCTGCCATAAAGGTTCCCTGCGTTTTACCTTGGGCGGTCAGGCTCTCAACCTTACCTTCCATCGTTTTCTTGCGGCGCAGGGTGTCAGCCATGCTCTTAATTGTTTCTACTAGGTTGCCGCCAACCTCTCGGCTGATACGCACCGCAGAGCTCGCCATCACAAAGCTTTGCATAGGTATACGCTTCTCCATTTCCAGCAGCGCATCCTCCAGCGTCACCCCTAAGCGCATACGCTTAACCAGCAAACCAAACTCCTGGTTAAGCGGTGCTGGCGACTGCTTCACCATATCCTCCAACGCCACCTTCAAACTTGCCCCAGCAGACAAGCTGCTCGACAACATCATGAAAGCATCCGGCAATTGATGCTCAAACGTCGACATCCGCTTCTTGCGCATCTTGCTCCAGATAACCCCCGGCACCACCACCAGCACAGCAAAAACACTTCCCGTCAGCAGCCATATCTGAAACAGCATCTGTACCGCCATCGGAATAAACACCATGGCGAGCAGGTTTATAAGGAACAGCTTACTGGCGTCCATAAAGATGAACATATCGTCCAGTTCAACGTTGGCGCTGTTGGTAAACCGCGACTTATACGTATTGGCAAAGTCTTTAAACGCGTCACCAGAACCCATCACCAGACAAGCGCCAACAACAAACACCAGCAGCACAATGACAGCAAGAATAGCCGTACTGAGAATTTCCTGGATCATGATTTGAAGATACTCATATCAACTTCAATACCGCGCTCAACCAGCTCCTCGTAAAACTTAGGAACCAACCCCGTCGCCACAAACCGCCCCTTCACCTTACCCTCTTCGTCAAAGCCTTCCTGCTGGAAACGAAATATCTCACTGGTCTGGATGGTCGTGCCTTCAATGCCGGTAATTTCAACGATACTGGTTATACGCCTTGAGCCATCGCCGAAGCGTGTCTGCTGCACAATAATGTCCACCGCCGAAGCAACCTGCTCACGGATCGCCGACACAGGCAAGTCCATGCCCGCCATTAACACCATTACCTCAAGTCGCCGTAACATGTCGCGCGGTGCGTTCGCGTGCGCCGTCGTCAACGAACCATCGTGGCCGGTGTTCATGGCCTGCAACATATCCAGCGCCTCACCGCCACGACACTCACCCACCACAATCCTGTCGGGGCGCATACGCAGGCAGTTTTTCACCAGGTCGCGAATCGTCACCAGCCCACGCCCCTCCATGTTGGCTGGACGCGCCTCCAGCGACACCACGTGCGGTTGCACCAATTTCAATTCCGCCGCGTCCTCTACCGTAATGACACGTTCGTGCATCGGGATAAAATTGGACATGATGTTCAGCAGCGTGGTTTTACCCGAGCCCGTACCCCCGGAAACCACCACATTACAGTGCTGCTCCACACACATTCGCAGCAATGTAACCATGGGTTCATCGGCGGTGCCAAAGGCGATCAGATCTCGGTCGGTCAGCTTTTTCTCAGAAAACTTCCGAATGGTGATACACGGACCTTTCAGCGCCAAAGGCGGGATGATGGCGTTCACTCGCGAACCATCCGCCAAGCGCGCATCCACCATTGGTGAACTCTCATCAATACGACGCCCCAACGGCGATATAATGCGCTCAATCGTCGCCATCACGGCATCGTCGCTACTAAAGGTCACCTCTGTTTTGGTTAAACGCCCCGCCCGCTCGACGTAAATATCATCGTAAGCATTGACCATCACCTCCGTTACCGTCGGATCAGCCAGAAGCTCTTCAAGCGCACCCAACCCGGTCGTTTCATCGAGCACTATTTTCTTTAATAGTTCGGGCTCAATATTGCTGGGAATGGTCGACGCCATGGAAGACAAAATGCCGTCGATCAACGCCGACAACTGCGCCCGCACTTCATCTGGGCCCAACTCATCAATGTGCATACGGCGCAGATCCATCTGCCGCAACAGCTCCGTGTGCACGTAAACGGCCCATTCCATGTAATGGCTGCGCGACCCCACCTCTTCAGTAGGCACCTCACTGCCCGCCGTAACACCACCGACTGAAGCCGTCTCAATAGAGTCATGGCCCACATCAGCAGCACCTGCCACAGGCAGCTCATCGCCCCCTTCAACATCAGTGTGATCAACAACCGAGACTTTATAACCCGCCATGTCGATTACATCGGCGGGCTGCAGCGGGCCATAGCGTTCGACTTTATTGCCGTTTACACTGACACCAAAGCCGCGACTGACATCTTCAACAAAGACCCCCGCCAGCATTTTCTCAAAACGGATATGGCGAGGCGCAACACGCCAGCCGCGCACCCGCAGAATACTTTCGCGCGAACGACCAATCTCACAGGCATTGGCACCACAGCGGATGCTTTCCTTATCCTTACCGTTCTTACTCGTTACCGTAATTTCAAACACCGCAAGCTCCCGCTTATTCCATCAATCCGTGACCAACTGCGTCTTCATAATCGGTCTGCATACGCGCAGCACGATCGAGCTCTGAGCGGTTAATACCGCCACTTAAGTCGCCCATTAATCGGGGCGTAATAAATATCACCATTTCCGTCACGCCCGAGGTGAAGCTTTTGGACTTAAACAACTCACCCAATACCGGAATATCCGACAACCACTTAACCTTATTGTGGGTAACCTGCTCCTCACGGGTAATCAAGCCCGACAGCACCAGCGTTTCGCCCGGCTTTAGATTGACATCGTTTTCAGTGGAGCGCTTTTTAAACGCTGGCTGGTCCGCAACGGCATTCGCCAAATCAAGCTGGCTTATCGACACAGAAACCCGCGCGGTAATATTGTTATACAGGTCTAAGTTAGGCTGGATACCCAGTAAAATCCCGTAATCTTTGTACTCCACACTGGAGCCATTCAGGGAGCTCGTCACCACGGGGATTTCGCCACCGACGGTCAGATCCGCCGTGCCACCAGAACGAGCACTGAGACGCGGCTCGGCAAGTACTATCGCAGCGCCCGTTTGCTCCAACACATCGATCAGGGAAGTGATTTCTGTGGCGATACCCCAGTAGACACTGCCGCTGCTAAGCGCGGTATCCCAGTTATCAAACGAGCCCTGGGTCGAATTCCCACCGAAAACAGGACCAACACCGCTCAAGTCGACACCGTCGTTTGCCGAGGGTTTCCAGTTCTTAGCGTAACCCAGCGAAGGTCCGGCAAAACTCTTAGACCAGTTAATACCCAGCTCCTCGGTCTCATCGCGGTCAAATTCCGTAATACGCACATCGAAGTAGATCATCTTCTGTTCGTAGTCGGTGATCTCGCGCGCCAATACAAGCATGTCGTCATAGCGCTCTTTGACCAGTTTCACTCGCTCAAGGTCACGCGCTTCAAGGTTTCCATCGACCACCACGCGGCGACCGACGGTCGTCACTTTAATACCGGGAATATTGCCCAGCAGCGCTTTGACCTCCACCGCCTGTCGCCAGCCATCGCCCTCCACAATTACAACAGGCACTTCCTCACGGTGACCATCCTCAAACCAGACCTGTAAGTTCGTCTCACCCTTACTGTCGGCAATGAGCACCACCTCACCATTTTTCAGCAGCGTCGAGGAGATCAAATCAGCCTTGCCCACCGAGATACGCACGGCATTCGGCGCATTAACCACCTTCGACTGACCCTCGTACATCGTGAGCATCGTGGGTAAAACCGTATTGCGCGCCTGCACCGACTGCGCCTGCAGACCGACAAACAACGTCAAACACAGCGCTGTAATCATGTGTTTCATAGCATTTCCAATTAGTCCGGAACAAAAAGCTGACATCAACTGCGCTCGGCGAGCCATCGGCCACGAGCGCTTCATCAATAGAGGGGGTAATTGCACGCCCATGATCATCACTCCAAGCGCACCCTGCGAACCGGAACGATGCCATCTTCAGCGCTGCCGCCAGAGATAAAATCAATGTAATCGATCTTGCGCACAACACTCTTCTCATTCACTTTGCGCAAAGCCGCATCAGCCACCAGCGGGTCTTCCGAGGTCACCGTGACACCCTCAGCAATTACCTTGCCGTCAGCATCAACCACCTTGCCATCCTTCAGTTCACCGATCACCTTGCCGTCAGCGTCAACCACCTTGCCATCCACAAGCCGACCAATAATCTTACCGCTGGCATCACGCACAACCTCTACAGCCTCGGACACCTCCCGCCCCGAAGAGTCAGTCACAACGGTATCAATCGTACCCATGGGCTTATCTGACACCTCCCGAACCGTACCGTCTTCACCCACCAAGCCAACGACATTACCCGATGCATCGAGAACGACCTTCTCAACCGTTCCCAGCGGACTGCCATCCAAGCCAACAGGCACACCATCTGCGCCAACCGTACCGACGATATTACCGTCGGCATCAAGCACCTTGCCATCCACAATACGCCCAACAATGTTGCCATCAGCGTCGCGCACCACCAGTTCAACCTTACCCAAAACTTTACCGCTGGCATCCCTTAAAACCGTATCAACAGAACCAAGAACTTTACCGTCTAGACCTATCGGCACCCCATCCTTGTCAACCATTCCAACGACATTACCATCGGCATCTAACACCTTGCCATCCACAACTCGTCCGACAATTTTGCCGCTGGCATCACGCACGACCTGCTCCGCCTCCCCTAAGCTTTTACCCAGCGCGACCGGCACACCGTCCCTTCCAACAACGCCAATGATTTTGCCATCCGCATCGATCACTTTGCCGTTGACGATGCGGCCAATCACCTTGCCATTAGCATCGCGGACAACTTTGCTGATGCTGCCTTGTGGCTTGCCATCCTTATCCAGCAGCGCGGTACCTACCTCGCCTAGAGACTCACCTGTCAAGCCGACAGCCTTGCCACTGGCGTCCACACGACCGATCACGGTGCCGTTTTGGTCAACCACCTGGCCATTAATCACACGCCCGATGATCTTACCGCTGGCATCACGTACCACCTGCGCCTCACTCGCCACAACCTTGCCGTTGCGGTCTACCAGAACGCTTTCAACCCGCCCGAGTTTTTTACCGTCCATTCCGACAGGGCGTCCATTTTTATCCAGCTGACCAATCACTTTACCTGATGCGTCAACTACCTTGCCGTTGACCACACGACCAATGACATTGCCATCCGCGTCACGTACAACTTGCTCACGGCGTGTTTTCGAAGCCGCCACAAGCGAGCGAGAAATATCCACTGGATTACCACTTGCGTCCAACGCAACGTTTTTCTCAATACGCCCCAATACCTTACCGTTGGCGTCTACCGGACGACCCTGCGCATCGACACGACCAATTACCTTGCCGTTGGCGTCAAGTATCTGACCATCAACAATTTTCCCAACAATATTGCCATCCGCGTCACGAACGAGATCAGCAACTTCCGCGACACGTAAGATAGGATCATCCGCGCTAACATTCTCGACGATCTGCCCCATCGGCTTACCATCAAAGGTTACCGGTTTGCCATCAACGACCTTGCCGATAATATTGCCATGGGCGTCAACCACATTGTCGCCAACAATACGGCCGACCACATTGCCATCGGCGTCTAACACTAGATCGACCGACTCCGCAACGTCCGGCTGCAACAGCAACTCAACCCCAAGGTACTCAAAGTCTACCAAGCTGGTGTCTTTTGGGTGGCGCAACACCGCAAACACATCCCCTGTCGATTTCGCGATTTCCAACCGCGCCACCTGCTTGGGCGTTAAGTCGAGGGTAATCACGGTAAATTCCATATTGAAGCCGTCTGCAGAGTTCTTACTCTGACTACGCTCATAACGACGGCCTGTAAGGTCTTCCCTGCCCGCTGAAAGCACCACAACATTCTCTAGAACAGGCATCACCACTTCGTCTGAGACACCACTATTAGGGTCCACCGCTGTTGACTCACTAATACCCAACGCTGACAACGAAAAGCTGCCTAACAGATCAATGTGGTCACCAGGGCGCAGCAAGCCGTCAAACGAATCAATCTTATTGACCTTAATGCTCATTGCCCGCCGGCCTAACTCTAAATTACCAGAAAAGTGTTTAGCCGCTTTACCGGTGATCGCATTCCAAGTCAGTGGCCGGCCTTTCTGCACCGGAGACTTAAGCGTGCGGTTCACCACTTTTTTAAAGTCTTTTGCCAAAATAGCATTGGAGGGAAGAAAAGCCTTTGGCACCTTGCGCGCCGATACGGTTTTACTCGTTAAGACAGTGCCCTTCGCCAAGTTAGACCGGGGCACAACAACCGCCACCAACACCTCTATTTTAGGTTTATTGGCCAGGCGATATTTAGACTCTACCTGCTTAAGATAAAACACCGTCAAGGCCGCAGCCACAAGGCCACAAACCAACGCGATTAACATTAAACGGGAGCCTGAGAGCTCTTTCATTTTCTTCCCCTAATAAAACCAACGCCACCACGAAAAAGCAGTGACATGACAGCAGGTTTCGACCTGCTTTTTTGTTATTACACAACACAACTAAACATACAGGCCAGCGTAGACCATACATGATCAACCACTGACCCGAGGACCAAAAACAAACACCCGCATGGTTTGTGGGCGCTCACAAACAAAGAGCTATGGCGACGCTATCGTCCGGTTCGAAACACAGTCATCCGGCCAAGCATCCTCACCGTAAAGTGCCGTTTGCTCGACGTAATAACTGTCGTCCTGACTGCCAATACGTGGGTTTAACGCGTCATCTGGTTCACTGAAGAGAGCCAGCTGATCAACGTAAACATCCTCCGCCGACTGGGCCGTATCCACACCTGAATCCCACGAACTGATCATCACAGAACATATATTCAAGTCGTCCCAGTAAACCACTTCGCCCACCGGCGCGGTGCCAGCCGAATCCAACACAATGGTTTCAGTGACCGCGTAATACTGACCATCCACAATGCGCCCACTTTCCGAACTGCCATCTGTTCCCACAATTTTATAGCTCGGTTCAACACAATAAGTGCCTATGTCAATCTCGCTCTTTTGTGAGCTGTTAAAGTATTTATCCGACGCTTGACTCTTATAACCGAAACCGACCACCACCGATGGATCAGTACCGCACTCAACCACCGCCGAGAGCTGCAGCACATTGCCGTCTTCGTCGAGCACAATTTCCGTAACCGTAGCATTGACAACCACAGAGCCATCCAAGGAGGTATATTCACCCGTAGCGTCATCGTAGTAGCCGACTATCTCACCGGCCTCATTCACCACCGAGCCATCGGGCTGCAAACTGCCATAGCTCTCAAAGCCGATGGAGTCAGTCACTTCCGATACGCTTGTGAGGCCCTCGCTGTTCAGGTCAGTACCGCTACCCGAACCACCCGAGTCATCTCCGCTGCCACTGTCATCGGCCCAAGTCGACTCACGCACATCAGCGCCATAGTCGCCGTATTTTTGCACGGCTGAAACGGAGGCCGAGTAGCCGTCATAATTATCGTGCATGACGGTCAACAGTTTTGAAATGCAGTTGTCGTAACCCTCACAATCCTCATTGGCGACCCAATAAAAGCTGCCCACCAGCGATAGGCAAATAATCGTGTACTCGGTCATCGCTTGCCCTAGCTGGCGTCTCAACGACGGACGGCGGGCTACCACTCTTGAGCAAGGTAAACGGCGCATACCCTAGCGTATCTCCACTTCATTGATGAGCACCTGGGTGAAGTCCCCCGCGGGCACCAATAAAATATTACTGGTTTTCAACCCCTGCCGAAACATCAACACCAGGCCACCTTGCTCAGAAAAATTACGCTCCAGCGACCAACCATCACGCTGCATCTCCGCCGTGTAAAACCCCGCGGCCTCGCGAACGGACTCACCCAATGTCAAAACTGAAATCCGGCCCACTTTATTACCATCATTGGTTTTTAGGTCGGAAACCACCACCGCGTCCGCCGGCGCAACCAAGTCAGTTCCCACCTCACTGTCAGCGACCACCGTCGGTGGGTTGCTGATGATCAACCGACCAAAACTGCTATCCGCTGACTCTTCCGCCACCTGTACGGTCATCAAGCAATCATCGCCCATGGTGCTGATTTGATCCCAAATACCGAAGACGCTGTCGTCGTAGCGTTTCGCCCACAGCTTGTGGTAGTAGCTCACCACCTGGTCGATGCTCGCAGTGGCGCTGAAAGAGCGCACCATCATTGGCCTGTTGTTGTAATTAGCGTCATCCATAATAGAGCGCACAGACATGTCATCCATGACAGGAAAGTCGTCAAAGCCGCATTTGGCCTGTGCTTGCAGCGCAGACAGCATCAAAACCACCAGCGCTGATAAAAAACCGAGCCTTCTCATTCGCTTACCCATCAACACTATTCATCGCAGCTATTCATCGTAGTAACAAAAGCCATCATCGCAACTAGGCTCGAGCGGCTCACCATCAACGGACGGCATAGGTTCAACCCCTACGGCCCCAAACTCCAAACTGCCAATCGCGCCGTCCAGGTAACTGGCGACCGTAATCACCGCATCAAAGAGCGCGTTATCAAACACCGTCGAGGGCACCATGTCATTGGCTCGCTCTTCGTAGTGGGCCAAGCTTTGGGTATTCCAGCCATCAGCCAGAATCGCAGAACGCGCCTCGAACACCCCGTCCCAGTTTTGAAAAATTGCGTCCTCAATACCCGAACCCCAGTTGCCGGACCCATCGGTATCCCACACACCCACACCGCCGCCCTTGCTGTTACCGACATTGAGTTGCGTGCGAATTACCGGGCTGTAGTAATTATCGAGTTCATACGCAAAGGTTAAAAAGTCATCATTACTGCCGCCTAAGAACCCCAAAAAGTCATTCAAGGGGTCAGCAATGAACGACATCGCCGTGTCTAAAAAATTTAAGATGTCATAAGCAATACTCGGGGTTTGTTGACGATCCAGCGACTCTTCACGCCCCGTACGTGAATCCGTACCGTCACCTAAGGTGGTGCCGCCGTACATGGTGTTTTTGCTTTGCACGTAGGTCCAAATGGGGCTGGTGTCGCCACCCGGGCTATTGGTGTCATCCTCACTGATGTACTTCAGTGCCCCCGTGCCCGTGCCATAAAAGAAACGATTGCTGAGCGTGTTCATCACGTCATCGTCGTTGCGTGTGGCCACACTCTCCCACTCATCGCTGCTCTCAACACTTTCGTCAGGCTCTTCACCCTGGTCGAACCATACCGTGCGTTCCCACGCTACGTAGCGCGACGCCATCTGGTTTTGGTGCTGCAGGTCCATCAACTTACCGAAGGTCGGCACTATGACAAAAATGCCAAGGAACACATAACTCACCGACACCACAAATTCCGTCATGGCCTGACCGGCCTGACAACCAAAATACGCTCGGTAGCTGCGGGAAGACATATTCATGGGAGGTAATCCTCCAGCTGGTCAACCACCGCGTCGACAGCGACATCCTTGGCTGCATTGGCCGCATTGTTAACTGGATCTTCGATCACCGAATCCCAAGGTGAATCGACCTGGTCGAGCATATACTCCACGCCCGCCTCGACCATTTTCTCGCCAATGGCATTGAGCAACCACTCAATAATCTCAATGGTTTCTCCACCCAGACCATCGAAAATTTCTTCCCAATCAATTTCGCCGGTGGCAATTAAGATCGCAATCGCACTCGGCTCTTTTAACCGCGCATCCCAGAATGGGCTAAACAAGCTAGCCGGCTCGGCGCTGCCATCGGCATTCTCCTGCATCGGGTTAGCAAAATAGGTTTCCGCCGCGCTCACGGTCATCATCGGGCGGTCATCGCCCCATATTACCTGCTGATAGTTAGCGGCAATGTCATTACCCTCAGCGCGCGAGTGGGTTTGAACATCAAAGCGACCGCGACCAATATTATCTCCGTCCCAGTCATCGGCCTCGCCGCTTATACCGATCGCGTCATGGTCAGTAGTTTCTATGTCGTCCATGCTTTTGGTCAGCGCGATGGCAAACTCATAACCTACGCCCGACTCCTGAAAGCTTCCGCCTAGCGAGTAATAAGATGGCGGGGCACCGTAGGTATCGGTCACATCATTGGTTGTATTAAGTCCGTACATACCCGGCAAGAGATCTGGCGCCACCTGCCCCCAGAGCAACCCCTGCAGGTGAAATAAATCGAAGGCACCATCGTTGAGCGGGTCATCGCCATCACCACCGTACATACCGGGATCATCCATACCCGGGTAACCCCAGTCGGTCATCACCTTCTTTGCATTAGCCGTATCACTCACCAGCTGGTGCGTCGCCCCCGCCAATGGGAAGCCAATCGGAATATCAACATCGATGTCCAGCAGTGTCCAATCATTGCAGCCGATAATCGGCAGACACACCTCAATATTCACAAACAGACCAAAATAGAGCTCTATGCCAAAGGAGGTCATATCTATCGACGACCAGCCGAGCGTTTCTATATCAGAGTCTGCCTCCATGTCATTGCCGATATAGGCTGTGCCACCGTCATTTTTTAGGCCCGCCCAGAAGCCAAGGTCTAACACGATGGTGAGTTTTACGATGCCAGCATCTAACGTCAGGGGAAAACTAAAATCAGTGCCCACACCAAAGTCCCAGTGCCGGTCCTTGGTAAACGACTCACGGTTGCGGTTCACAATGGCCGCATAACGCTGATAAGCCTCTATGGCGGCGTCATCCTCCTCGCTGCTGTTGAGGTTGGAGTTCTTGCCACCACTGCTATTACCCGATGAGCTCTTGCCGGGGCTGTTATTGTTGATCATGTTCTCGAGCTCACCCACCTGATCACCTAGAAAATCGGCCACTAGGTCCTCAGCTTCCGCATCATCGGTGTCGGCATCCCCCACTAACGAAGCTAAATTGGTCGGACTGAAATTCTCACCAAAATAGGTAAGTAGAGCGTTCTGAGTAAAGAAGTACCAGCCAACGACCGGCGTGTACATCTCCGGTTTATCGGGGTCTTTTTCGTGATCTTCAACCACCTTGAGGTTGATTTCTACCTGCGCCTCCAGCGTCGCCAGTGCGAACATCTTTTGGAACACACCCAAGGCACCATTAAAGTAGGAAACGACCGTTGGCCAAGTTTTGACCATGACCTTGGTTGGCGCTTCCACCACCGTGCCCATAATCTGCCAAGGCAGGGTGATAATGCTCAACACATCACTGAAGGTGACCGGTGAAGGTGGTGCTACGGGAAACTTATAGAGGGGATAGTTGGCGAAAGCACCTGCATTTTTGTAATGCTTGGCCCACGACAAGAGCGCCACCATCTGCCCAATAGAGACCTCGTTGGCGACCATGGCACGGTTGGTATAGGCGATGAAGTTTTGATTGCGGGCGGCCAGCTTGGCCTGGGAGTAGACCGCCGCATCGGCGGCGTTTTCGAGCTGTATTCTATTTTGCACCAGCTGACCCTGATTATAAAGAATCAGTAAGGTCATAACGACCACAGCTAAAAAAAGCAGGCCAAATAGCATGGCCTGCCCTTTCTGGCGAAACGACAAGGTTTCGCGGCGCATTAACATAAACGTCAATTTAGCGGGCGGAGAGCCCGCCAATCAAACGCCTATTAGTTATCGCCCTGGGTGTAATCATCCAAACCGTAATCGGCTCCAGCCTCACCCTGTGCAGCAGCACCTGTAGCCTGGCCAGCGTTAGTAGAGTCTCCGCCGCCCAACTCAGCCGCCATGTCGCCTACTTGCGCACGCACGGTATCACCAAAGAGGTTATAAACCGTGATAGCGGCGATCGCGATTAATGCCACGATAATGATGTACTCGGTCATGCCCTGACCTAACTGCTTTGCACGTTGCTTCATGTTCATAATATTTCCTAGACCTAATATGAGGCGAGATCGCCTTTCTTGTTATGACTGTTTTAACAGTGGCAACCCATCTTTGCGGGAACCGTGGACTAACCTTAGCAAATATTTACGGAACTTTGCCAGTCATTCCCACCACTGAGCGCAAACAAAGACTGGCTGGTCACTCGACCAAGAAAAACACCACCCACACACCTGCGTACCACTCACAGCCAGATACAAAAAAGGCGCCCGAAGGCGCCTTTTTTTAAAGCGTGTTACTAGATCACTTACGCAAGGATCTTAGAAACAACACCAGCACCTACAGTACGACCACCTTCACGGATGGCGTAACGCAGGCCTTCTTCCATGGCTACTGGGTGGATCAGAGTAACGGTCATCTGAACGTTATCACCCGGCATTACCATTTCAACGCCTTCTGGCA